>Ga0182742_1000468_pt1 | contig 64335 bp, 67 predicted proteins | sample eDN5th37CBELigMG_FD_128880 | JGI IMG/M metagenome (GOLD analysis project Ga0182742, IMG submission 128880) | Enriched Miracle-Growth compost microbial communities from Emeryville, California, USA - eDNA 5th pass 37_C BE-Lig MG (version 2)... ...
AACGAAGAAGCGGGGCTCCCCGAGGAGGAGCCCCGCTTCGATCCCGGCGGCCGGGCCGCCCGTTCAGATGCCGTACTTGTGGACCGCGTTGTTGGTCTGGTCGGCGATCCAGAGGTTGCCGTCGGCGTCCACCGCGATGCCGCCCGGCAGGTAGTCGAGGTTGAACGAGTGGAGGAAGGTCCCGTCGCGGGAGAACTTCTGGACGCGGCCCGGCTTGCCGTCGCCGTCCGCGTCGGCGTCGTCGAGCACCCAGAGGTTGCCGCTCTGGTCCACGGCGAGGCCGCTGGGGTTGGTGAACTCGCCGTTGCCGGTGCCGGCGCAATCGGAGGCGCCCTCGCCCTCCACGTCCTGGAGGCAGGCGGCGGCGACGCCGTCGAAGCGCTCGTGGCCCTTGCCGATCCAGCCCTGCGGGCTGGCGTCGAGGAACTTCTGGACGCGGTGGTTGCCGGGGTCGCTGATGTACCGCTCCTGGAAGTAGGTGGCGTAGCCGGGCGTGCCGCCGCCGGCGAGGTCGAAGTTGAACTGCCCCGCGTTCTGGCCGTGGCCAAAGAGCGGGTTGCCGTTCAGTCCCGTGGGCGCGAGCGGGTAGATGCGGTCGTCGCCGTTGGCAATCCAGATGTACTCGCCCGCCACGCCGAGGACCACCGGGCTGTCCCAGTTGATGCCGCGGGTCACGGTCTCGAGGAACGAGCCGTCGGCGTTGAAGCGGAAGATGCGGTCGTTGCCGGTGTCGGCCACCCAGCGGGCGCCCACCAGGTCCGCCACCACGTGGCCACGGGGGAAGGCGAACGACTCCGCCTCGGACGAGCCTGTGTCGGGGCAGCCCACGGCGGTGGCGTCGCCGTCGTGGAGGCCGGCGCCGGTGCCGTCGTTGCCGAGGAAGCCGGCCGGGGTCCCGTCGGCGGTGGAGAGGAGCTGCACCTGCTGGCCGTCCTCCTCGGTGACGTAGAGCATGCCGCTGAGCACCGCGAGGCCCGACGGCTTGTGGAGCCCCGCGTTGCCACAGCCCGCGGTGCCCCAGCTCCCGAGCAGCTCCGGATCCGAGCCCCAGGCGCGGAAGTTGGCGGAGCGGTTGGCGATGGAGCCGCCCTGGGTCGAGGTGGCGTCCTCCGGGGCGACGACGGTGTAGGTGCGGTTGGGGTTCTGGTTGCCGGTGGTGAGGACGACGCGGGTGTTGGTGTTGCCCACGCGGTCCACCTTGTAGACCCGGAGCGAGGAGGCGCCGTACTGGATGTTCCAGTCCTTCTCGTCGCGGACCGAGGAGAAGGAGACGGCGCGATCGAAGGTGACCGTCACCTTGTTGAGCGCGGTGGCGGTGGCGGCGATCACGTTGAGGGCGGGCACCACCTCGAGGGTCCTCGTCTCCGACGTTCCGCCGCCCGGCGGCGAGTTGACCACCTTGATCGCCAGCGAGCGCGGCTCGGCGAGGAGCGCGGCGGGGAGGGTCGCCTTGAGCGAGGTGGGCGAGGTGTAGAAGGTGTCGAGGGGCTCGTCGTCCACGTAGGCCTTCGAGCGGAAGACGAAGCCCGATCCGGAGAGGGTGACCTGGAGCTCGCCCGCGCCGGCGGTCACCGCCGACGGGGAGATGCTGCTCAGCGCCGGGGGCGGCGCGTCGGTGGTGACGGTGAAGCTCGGGCCGTCGGTGCGCACGAAGCCCTGGCCGTAGTCGGAGGAGATCGAGATCGGCCCGCTGATCGCGCCGGAGGGGACGGAGGTGGAGATCTGGGTGCCGTCCGCGGAGACGCCGAGCACGCTGGAGGCGGTGCCGTTGAAGGCGACGCGGTTCTTCGCGGGCTCGGGCATGAAGCAGCGCCCGAAGACCTTCACCTGGGTGCCGACGTAGCCCTCGGCGGGCTCGAGGCGGTCGATGATCGGCTGGGTGCAGACCTCGGGCTCGCCGCCGCCGCTCCCGCCGGAGCCCCCGGTGCCACCCGTTCCGCCGGTGCCGCCGATCCCACCCGTCCCTCCGCCGCCGTCGGACGAGCCGCCGCCGCCACAGGCGGCGAGGAGAAGCGCGAGCCCGAGGGCGAGCACGCGGGAGAAGAGCAGAGAGCTTCGCTGCATGGAGGTCCCCGAACCCCGCCGGGCGACGACGGGGCACAAGCGTTGAAAGGCCTGAATTGGCTGTCGTTCTACCCGCCGCGGCGATCCCCGGTCAATCCGGAGGTGCGCCGGGCGCGGGCTCAGCGCACCCCGAGGAGCGCGATGCCCGCCCGCTCCGCCCGGCGGACGGTCTCATCCTCGTCCAGGACCAGCGTCCTGCCCGCCTCCACGGCGATCACCGCCGCGCCGATCTCCCTGCACACCGCGATGGTCTCGGGCCCGATGCAGGGGACGTCGAAGCGCATGTCCTGCTGGGGCTTGGCGGTCTTCACCACCACCACGCCCTTCCCCGCCAGCGCGCCCGCCCGGCGCAGGCACTGGTCGGTCCCCTCCACCGCCTCCACCGCCACCACGCTCCCGCCCTTGACGCAGACGGTCTGCCCCACGTCCACCGCCCCCAGGGCCCGGGCCACCTGGAGCCCCAGGGCCACGTCCCTGGCCTGCGCCTCGTCGGGCTGGCGCCGGGTGTAGGGCCCCTCGGTGGCGAGGATGTCGGGGCAGAAGCGGGTGGAGTCGATGATGGCGATCCCCTCCGACTCGAACATCCCCGCGATGAAGCGGAGAAGCCCGTCGTCGTTCCAGGAGCTCACCTTCGCCGCGTACTTGAGGGCGAGGAGGTCGGGGCGCAGGCCGCCGAAGATGCGGACCTTGGTGATCCCGCCCGCCATGGCGGCCTGCTCCACGCCGGCGCGGCGGAACGCCTTGACGATCTTGCCGAACTGGCCGAGGTGGACCCAGGTGACCTCGTCGGCCACGCTCTCGATCGCCCGGTCCGTCTCGCCCAGGTGGGCCGCCGCGATCACACGGTGGCCCTGCGCCCGGGCGCTCTGGGCGAAACGGAGGGGGAAGGAGCCCGAGCCGGCGATGAGGCCGATCGCCGCCATGCCCTAGCGCGTGACCCCGCGCTCCGACCCCTCGATGAAGCGGAGCATGTGCTCGACGTGGGGATCGTCCCCCGCCTCGGCGCGCACCCGGGAGATCGCCTCGCGCAGCCCCAGCTTCATCCGGAAGAGGGTCCGGTAGGCGTGCTTGATCCTGCGGATCGACTCCTCGCTGAAGCCGTGCCGCGTCAGCCCCACGGTGTTGAGCCCGGCGAGCTCCGCGTGGTGGCCGGTCACCGTGCAGTATGGGGGCACGTCCATGCCCACGCCGGTCTTGCCGGAGATGAAGGCGTGGCGCCCCACCCGCACGAACTGGTGGGCGGCGGAGAGGCCGCCGAAGATGGCGAAGTCCTCGACGATCACGTGGCCGGCGAGGCTGGCGGCGTTCGCGAGGATGACGCCATTGCCGAGCTGCACGTCGTGGGCGACGTGGGAGTAGGCCATCAGCAGGCAGCGGTTGCCGATGCGGGTGACGCCGCCGCCCTCCTCCGTGCCGACGTGGACCGTGGCGAACTCGCGGATCGTGTTCTCGTCACCGATCTCCAGGCGGGTCCGCTGCCCCTTGTACTTGAGGTCCTGCGGCTGCCCGCCGACGGCGGCGAGCTGGAAGATCCTGTTGCGGCGGCCGATGGTGGTGTCGCCCTCGATCACCGCGTGGGCGCCGACCGTCGTCCCCTCGCCGATCGTCACGTGCGGGCCGATGATCGCGTAGGGGCCGACCTCCACGGTCTCGTGGAGGCGGGCGCCCTCGGCGACGATGGCGGTGGGGTGGATGCGTGCCATGGATTCCTGCCTACTTGTTGGCGAGGGTCGCCATCAGCTCCGCCTCCGCCACCATCTCGCCGTCGACCGTGGCGACGGCGTGGAGCTTCCAGAGGGGGCCCTTGCGCTTCGCCACCGTCCCCTCGATGTCGAGGCGGTCGCCGGGGCGGACCGGCTTGCGGAACCGCGCGTTGTCGACGCCGGCCAGGTAGATCACCTTGCCCGCCATATCGACCTCGCCGTTGCTCTTCATGGCGAGGATCGCCACCGCCTGGGCCATCGCCTCGACGATGAGGACGCCGGGCATCACCGGGTTGCCGGGGAAGTGGCCGTTGAAGAACTCCTCGTTGGCGGTGACGTTCTTGTACGCCTTGATCTTCTCGCCGGGCGCCAGCTCGACCACGCGATCGACGAGAAGGAAGGGGTAGCGGTGCGGGAGGATCGCCTGGATCTGATCGATGTTCACTTGCCCTCTCCCTTTTCCAGCGCCTCGAGGCGCTTCTTCAGCGTGCGCACTTCCTTGAGCAGCTCGGGGAGCTGGTGGATCGCCGCCACCTCGCGCAGCCACCGCCGCGACTCGATCGCCGGGTAGCCGCCGATGGAGGTGCCGGCCTCGATGTCGTCGTAGACCACCGAGCGCGCCGCCATCTTGACGCCGTCGCCGATGGTGAGGTGGCCGATGATGCCGGTCTGCCCGCCGGTCATCACCCCCATGCCGATCCGGGTGGAGCCGGCGATCCCGGTCTGGCCGGCGAAGAGGCACAGCGGGCCCACCTCGACGTTGTGGCCGATCATCACCAGGTCGTCGATCTTGGCGCCCTGCCCCACCGTGGTGTCGCCGAGGGTTCCCCGGTCGATGCAGGTGTTGGCGCCGATCTCCACGTCCTCCGCCACGCGCACGCGGCCGATCTGCGGCACCTTGAAGTGGCGGAAGTTCTCGGGGTCGAAGGCGAAGCCGAAGCCGTCGGCGCCGATCACGGCGCCCGGCTGGATGATGCTGCGGTCGCCGATCTCGCAGTGCTCGCGCACCACCACGCCCGGGTAGAGGATGCAGTCCGCGCCGATCGACGCGCCGTCGAGGAGGGCGCAGTGGGCGTGGACCACGGTCCTGGGGCCGATGCGCACCCCCGGCCCGACATAGGCGAAGGGGAGGATGGTGGCGGTGGGATCGACCTCGGCGCGGCCGTCCACCGCGGCCCGGGGATCGATCCCCGCCGGCAGCGCCGGCTTGACCTGGAAGCGGGTGGAGGCCCTGGCGAACGCGAGGTAGGGCGGGTCGACCACGAGGAGCGCCACGCCCTCGGGGCGCTCGCCCCCCGCGTCCTCCCGCCCCACGATCACCGCGGCGGCGCGGGTGGCGAGGTACTGCGCCTTGTACTTCTTGTTGGCCCAGAACGCGACGTGGCGGGGCCCCGCCGCCTCGAGGGTCGCCACCCCCTCGACCCGGCGCTCGCCGTCGCCGATCAGGGTGGCGCCCAGCTCCCCTGCGAGCTGCGCGAGGGTGATTTCCATCGTTGCCTCACTTCTTGGAGGCGGAGACCTTGTAGGTCGCGTTGTACTTGCGGACCAGGTCGTTGGTCAGGTCGAGGGCGGGCGGGCCGTAGATCAGCCCGGCCTCGTTCGCCTCGAAGACGTAGGTGAAGCCCTCGGCCTGGGCGATCTCGCCCACGAGCTGCTGCATCTTGCCGAAGATCTCCTTGGTCGCCTCCGCCTCGGCGGTGCTCAGCTCCTTCTGGAGCTTGGCGTAGAGGCCGGAGACGCGGACCAGCTCCTGGTCGAGCTCGCTCATCTTCTGGCGGAGCGTCGCCTCGTCCATGGCGAGGCGCTTCTTGTCGAGCTCTTCCTTCTTCTTCTTGAGCGCCTGCTGCTCCTGGTCGAGCTGCTTCTGGCTCTTCTCGAACTGCGCCTTGAGCCGGTCGCGGGCGGCCTGGCCCTCGTCCACCTCGTTGAGGGCGCGCTGCAGGTTCACGTAGCCGATCTTCACCTCGGCGGCGGACGCGAGGCCCGGGAGGAGAAGCGCGGTGATGGTGAGGAGCGGAAGTAGCAGTCGGCGCATGGAATGACTCCGGGTGAGGGCGGGCCGCGTACCGCAGACGAACGGATCGGTCAAGCGGCTCCGGACGTTTGCCGGGCCAACCGCCTGCCGTCAGAAGCTGTTCCCGATGGTGAACTCGAAGAGGATGCTTTCGTCCTCCTCCCGCGGCGTGAGGGGGATGCCCCACTCGAAACGGAGGGGGCCGATGGGCGAGAACCAGCGGAATCCGAAGCCGGTGGAGTGGAAGAGGCCCAGGGGGAGATCGCGCTCCACCCCGGAGTCACCGAAGATGGGCTCGTCCTGGGGCCAGGTATTGCCGATGTCGTAGAAGACCACACCGCGGATCCCCAGGGCCTCGAGGAGGGGCACCTCCAGCTCGACGTTGACCACGAGCTGCTTGGTGCCGCCGGTGTTGAAGAGCTCGGTCGCCCCCGCCACGTCGGTGGTGGCGAGGTAGGGCACGCCCGGCGAGATGGAGCGGAGCGTGTAGCCGCGCACCGAGTTGATGCCGCCGAGGAAGTAGCGCTCGGAGATGGGCACCTGGCCGTCGGGGCTGGTGATCCAGCCGATCATCCCCTGGGTCTTGAAGACGAGCCTTCCCGGGAGGGGGAAATACCAGCGGGAGATGCCGGTCCACCGGGTGAACTCGATCTCCGACGCGAGCCACGACGGCGCCAGCTCGACCGAGGCGGACTGCATGAAGCCCTTCGACGGGAAGAGGCGGTTGTTGCGGGTGTCCCAGTTGATCGAGAAGCGGACCGACGAGGTGAAGCCGTCGTCGAAGAGGTTGAGCCCCGCCACCTGGTTGCCGGTGAGGCGGGAGGAGCCGAAGGTGACGCCCACGTCCTCCAGCGTGTAGGTGACGAAGCCGCGGACCTGGTCATCCTGGAAGATGGGCAGCGGGTGGCCGAAGGTGACGCTGCCGCCGGTCGACTCGCGGATGAAGGTGCCGTAGTCGGCCTCGGTGCGGAAGAAGTCGAAGGCGAAGGTCCAGTTGGTGTCGAGGAAGTAGGGCTCGACGAACTGGAGCTGGATGAGCTGCCGCAGGCTGGAGATCTGGGCGGAGAGCGAGGCGGACTGGCCCCAGCCGAAGAAGTTGTCCTGGCTCACCTGCGCGGTGGCGATGAAGTTCTCCACCGAGGAGAAGCCGGCGCCGATCTGGAAGGTGCCGGTGGGCTTCTCCTTCACCTCCACCACCGCCACGATCAGCTCGTCGGTGGAGCCGCGGCGGGTGGAGATCTCGATCAGGCCGGTGCGGGGATCGGGCTCGAAGAAGCCGAGGGCGGTGACCCGCTGCTTGGAGCGCTGCAGGGCGGTGCCGTTGAAGTAGTCGCCCTCGTAGATGCGAAGCTCGCGGCGGATCACCTTGTCGCGGGTCTTCTCGTTGCCGACGATCTCGATCCGCTCCCAGCGAACCTTCTTCCCCTTCTGGATGTCGAAGGTGAGGTCGACCGTGCGCTTCTCCGTGTCGACGGAGGTGAGCGGCGTGATGTTGACGTAGGCGTAGGCCTCGTCCTGGTAGAGGTTGGTGAGGGACTGGATGTCCGCCTGCAGCCGCGCCCGGGAGAAGATCTCGCCGGGCTCGCTGGAGACGAGCAGATCGAGCTTCGACTTGTCGGTGATCAGGTCGCCGGCGAAGTCGATCCTGCCGATGGAGTACTGCTCCCCCTCCTCCACCGGGATGGTGATGTAGATGAACTGCTTGTCCGGCGTCAGCGCCACCACCGGCTTGCCGAAGCGGACGTTGATGTAGCCGTTGTCGAAGTAGACCGCCTGCGCGGCCATCATGTCGCGTTCGAACAGCTCTTCGCGATAGATGCCGCTGCCGGTGAGGAAGGAGAGGAAGTCGCCCTCCTTCGTGATCATCACCGCCTTCAGCTCGTCGGAGGAGATCTTCTCGTTGCCGAGGAACTGGATCCGCTTGACCAGGACCTTGGCGTTCTCCTCGACGACGAAGACGACATCCACCTCGTTGTCGGGCAGCTCGACGATCCGGTAGTCGACCGTGGCGAGGTAGTAGCCCTTCTCCACGTACTGCTCGAGGAGCTTGGAGACGTTGCGGCGCACCGCGGCGACGTTGAGGATCTGGAAGGGGCGCACGTCGAGCGCCTGCCGGAGATCCTCGGTGGAGATCTCGTCGTTCCCCTCGATCCGCACCTGGCGGATGGCGGGCCGCTCGTCGACGAAGACCACCACCACCACCCCGGCGGGGGTCCGTTCCGCGTCGATGCGCACGTCCTCGAAGAAGCCGAGGCCGAAGATCCGGCGGATGTCCTCCCGCACGACGGAGAGGTCGATCACCCCGCCCGGTCTGGTGCGCATCGCGTTGCGGATGGCATCCGGCTCCACCCGGCGCATCCCCTCCACCCGCACCTCGGCGATGGTCTCGCCCTCCAGGCCGGCGGTGGCGGGGGGCGCGCCGCCGGGCACAGCCCCGCCCTGCGCCGCGGCGGCGAACGGGACGAGCAACGTGGCCCAGAGGGCGATGAGACGTAGGAAGCGCGGCATGCGACCCCGGAAAATCGCGCCGGACCATAGGCGCTCGGCGCTTGCCGTACAAGCGGAATTGCGCCAGTTTCCGGCTCGAAATGGCCCTCCTCGACTTCCTCCTGCGGCGGGCCCGGCCCCCTTCCCGCGGGGCTGCGCCCGTCCTGCACCAGCTCCGCCAGCGCATCCCCTCCGACGGCGCTCCCGGCCTCCTGCCTTCCTCCGTTCCCGAGGTGGTCGCGGCGGAGGTTCGGCTGGGCGAGCGCTTCGCCGCGGAGCTCCACGCGTGGGGCGCGCGGGAGCCGCTCGGGCTGGGGCGGCGCGCCGCCGCGATCGCGGACGCCGCCCGCCGCCGGCGGACGGGGGAGCTGGCGGAGGCGCTCGACGGCGTCGCGCCCTGGGAGCTGCCCGCCCTCCTCGAGGCGCTGGAGGAGCGGAAGGATCTCGATCGGAACGCCCTCCTCGCCACCGCCCGGACCCTCGCCGGGGAGGCGACGACGCTGGAGCAGCTCGCGGGCGCCCTCGGCCTCCTCGCCCTCGGCCCCGCCCCGGAGGACCTCCCCCTGCTGGAGGAGGCGGCGCGCTGCCCCGCGCTCACCGGCGTCTGCGCGGTGGCGGCGGAGCCCCTCGGGGGCGAGGCACTCCTCTCCCTGGCGCGGGTCTCCACCGGCCTCGGGCGGGCGCTGGCGCTGGAGCGGCTCGGCCTCGCCCTGGCGGAGGATCCCACGGCGCTCGCGCCCCTGGCCCCGGAGGCGCTGCGCCTCGCCGCCACCGTCGAGGACGGTCCGGCGCGGGCCTACGCGGCGGTGCCGCTCCTCGAGCTCGCGGACGCGGCGAAGCTGCTCGCCGCCGATCCCGGGCTGGCGGAACCGATCGCCGCCTGCCTCGAGGCGACGGCGCTGGGCGGGTGGAACGGGGGGCCGGGGCCGGGGTTGGGGCGCCTCCCGGGGGCGATCCGCGCCGCGGAAGCGCTCCTCGGCGGCGACGCGCCGGCGGAGGCGCGGGCGCGGGCGGCGCAGGCGGTCCTCGACGCCCACCCGATGCCGGCAGGGCCGGTGCGGACGCTGGCGCAGCAGGCGCTGGCCTGACCCGATTCCCCTGAAATGTTGGCCATCCAACCATCGCCATCCGGTCATGCGCCTGACAGTGTCATGGGAGTGACAGCCCTGCTGGCGGTTGCTACCCGTTTGGGCAGACCTTTCGCTCAGAGTGAGTGTGAACCGTGCCCCAGCTGCCCCCCCCAGCAGACGTCAGACTCGTTCATGGCCCCCACTCTCCGCTCGTCGACATCGCCCGGATCTGCAGGCGGATCGCCCGGAGCGACGCCACCGTCCTCCTCACCGGCGAGACCGGCACCGGCAAGGAGGTCTTCGCCCGGCTGATCCACGCCAGCAGCCCCCGGGCGGCCAGGCCCCTGGTGCCGGTCAACTGCGGCGCCATCCCCGAGACGCTCCTCGAGAGCGAGCTCTTCGGCTACGTCCGCGGCGCCTTCACCGGGGCGACCAGCGCGCGCCGGGGGCGCATCGCCGCGGCGGAGGGGGGCACCCTCTTCCTCGACGAGATCGGGGAGCTTCCCCTCTCGCTCCAGGTGAAGCTGCTGCGCCTCCTCCAGGAGCGGACCTACGAGCCGGTGGGGAGCGCCGAGTCGGTGGCGGCGGACTTCCGCCTGGTTGCCGCCACCAACCGCGACCTGGCGGCGGAGGTGGAGGCGGGCCGGTTCCGGCAGGACCTCTACTTCCGGCTGCTGGTCTGCCCGGTGGAGCTCCCGCCCCTGCGGGAGCGCGCGGGCGACGTCCCCCACCTCTTCCTCCACTTCTGGCGGAAGCGGAGGGAGACGCGGCAGGTGGATCCCGCGGTCTTCGCCGCGCTGGAGGCGTGGCACTGGCCGGGGAACATCCGCGAGCTGGAGAACCTGGTGGAGCGGCTCTCCGTCTGCGTGGAGGGGCCGCGGATTTGCCTCGAGGACCTGCCGCCGAAGCTCCGGGGGACGATCGCCGTCGTTCGGCCGGAGGAGGCGGTGGCGGCCCCCGGCGGCACGGCGGCGGAGGCGCACGCGGTGCCGGAGGGCTGCGGGGCGCGCGAGGCCCGGGCGTCGCCGGAGGCCCACGCCGTGCCGGCGCCGGATGCGGCCGCGGCGTCCCCCGCAGCAGCGCAGGTGCACGCCGCGCCGGTGGGCGGAGAAGCAGCAGCGCCTCGTGCCGCGGCCGGCGATCCGCATGCCGCAGCGGCGCCGCTCGCCGCGGGGGAGGCCCCGGAAGCGCACGCCGCGTTGGGTGCGCATGCGGCCCCACGGGCCTCCCCGCCGGCGGCGGCCGCCCCGGCCCCGGCGCCCCTCGTGGGCGCGGCGGCGGCGGGCGAGGTGCCCACCGCCGCCGCGGAGCCGCTGGCGTGCGAGCCAGCCGGCGATCCGGCGGTGGCCAACGACGGCGCGCCCGCGGTGGAGCTGCCCGTGGTGCCGGCCCGTCTGACGCTGCCCATCGACCTCCCCCGCCTCCTCCGCGACCTGGAGAACCGCTTCATCGAGAAGGCCCTGGAGGTCGCCGGCGGCAACAAGCGCGCGGCGGCGGAGCTCCTCGGCCTGCAGCGCACCACCCTGGTGGAGAAGCTCCGCCGCAGGCAGGCGGATGCGTCAGTCGCCTGACAGTTCGTCAGAAGACTGACGGCCCCGGCACGGCACGCCCGCTGCAGACGCACCTGGCGTGCGCCTCCTCCCCGCCCTCCTCGCCCTGTTGGTCGCCACCCCTGCCGCTGCGGCGGAACGCGGCGGCGGTGAGCGGCGCCTGCTCGACGCGGCGGTCGAGCTCCTCGAGCTCGGCGCGCCGGCGGAGGTGGAGGTGGATGCCCTGGGCGCCACGCTCGTCCTGCGCACCGCGGATCCGCGCCGGCTCGAGAGGCGCCTCGCTGCGAAGCCGGGCCTCCTCTGCCCGGAGATCGCCCGCAGGGACGACGGGGTGGTGCTGCGCTGCAGGAGCCGGCGGATCGCCGCCCGGATCGCGGGGAGCCGCCTCGAGATCCGCGAGCTCCGCGGGCTGCCGATGGAGGACGGGGCCGACGGCCCTCCCCTCCCGCCCGGCGCCGCCGGTCCCGCTCCCTGCACGGCGGAGGGCGTCCTCGCCGCGGCGGAGTGCCTCCTCGCCGAAGGGGATCGCGCCGCTGCCCGCGCCGCCTTCGAGGCGCTGGTGGACGGGCCGTTCGGCACCGCCGCCAAGGTGCGCCTGGGCGATCTCGCCCTCGCCGACGGGGATCCCGCCGCGGCGCTCGCCTGGTACAGGCGGGCCGGCGGTCGCGGCGAGTGGGGCCGCATCGCCACGGCGCGCGCGTGCGAGCTGGGCGGTGGCTGCCTCGGCACCCGCGAGGAGCGGCGCGTCTTCGATCCCGCGGGGCTGCCCCCGCCGCTCCACGCCGATCTCCTCCTCCGCGCTGCCAGGGCGCGCGCCTTCCAGGGGGACGGCGGCGGCGCCGTGCGCCTCCTCGGCGATCCCGCCGGCGCCACCTGCGCCGCCAGGCCCCTCCTCTGCAGGCGCCTCGTCCTCGAGGCGCTGCGCGACGACGATCCCGCCGCGCGGTTGGACGCCCTCGCCACCTACGAGCGCCTCCCGGATCGGGATCGCGGTCCCCTCGCCGCACCCCTCTCCCGCGCCGCGGCGGAGGTGGCCGCCGCCAACGGCGCGCCGGGCTGGGGCGGCCGCGTCCTCGCCGCCACCGTGGAGGAGGCGGAGCCCGGGGCGCTCGAGCCCCACCTGCGCCGGGCGGCGGAGCTCTTCCTCGACGCCGGCGATCGCGCGCGCGCCGGGGTGATCGTCGCCTTCGCGGAGGGACGCCTCCCCGGCAAGGCGCTCGGCTCGCCCGCGTGGAAGGCGATCCGCGCGCGGCTCGATCCCCCCGCGTCCCTTCGCGCGCCGGCGATCGAGCGCGCGCCGGAACGGGAAGCGGAAACCGATCTCGCCGCTGCGCGCGCCGCCGCCGCGCGGGCGCGCGAGGCGGCACGGCCTTCGCAAAGCGCAGCGGCGCAGGAGGCGCCATGAAGCTCTTCGACAGAACGCTGTCGCAGCTCGAGAACGCGCTCGACGTGCGAATGGTCCGGCACAACGTGCTGGCGGGGAACCTCGCCAACGCGGACACACCGGGCTACGTCGCGCGCGACGTCGACTTCGCCGCGGCGATGGCCGCGGCGGAGGCGAGCGATGCGGCGGCGCCCGCCGCGCCCCGCCACATTCCGCTCGGCACGGACGCGCAGGCGATCGAGGCGGCGACGGTGCGCGCCGAGGGCGCCCCCGCGGGGATGGACGGCAACGCGGTCGACGCCGACCGCGCGCTGGTCGCCCTCGCCGAGAACGGTCTCCAGTACGGCGCGGCGGCGAAGACCGCCGCCCGCAAGCTGGCCATCCTCCGCTACGTCGCCTCCGACGGCGGCGCGTGATCCCGGGGAGAGAGACGATGAACTTCTTCACCGCGCTGCAGATCAGCGCCTCCGGCCTCGCGGCCCAGCGCACCCGCGTCGACGTGGCCACCTCCAACCTCGCCAACGCCCAGTCGACCCGCGGCCCCGACGGCACGCCGTACAAGCGGCTCGATCCGGTCCTCGAGGCGGTGCCCTTCGAGCGCACCCTCGAGGCGGCGGGCGCCGAGGCGGCCGGCGTCCAGGTGGCGGCGGTGGTGGCGGACGAGGGCCCCGGGAGGAAGGTCTTCAACCCCGGCCATCCCGACGCGGACGGGGACGGCTACGTCACCCTGCCCGACGTCGATCCGATCCACGAGGTGGTCAACCTCGTCTCCGCGGCGCGCTCCTACGAGGCGAACGCCACCGCCGTGGAGACCCTCAAGACGATGGCGCAGCGCGCCCTCGAGATCGGGAGCTGACGATGGAGCGGATCGGAGCGATCGAGCCGGGGACGCTCGTTCCCGTCGAGCCGGCGGAGCGGCGCGAAGGCGCGGGCTTCGCGAGCGCCCTCGGCGACGCCATCCAGTCCCTCGACGCGGCGCAGCTCGAGGCGGACGCGGCGGCGCGGACGCTGGCCAACGGCGGCGGCAACCTGCACGAGACGGCCCTCGCCCTGGAGAAGGCGGACATCTCCATGCGCGTCGCCACGAAGGTGCGCAACAAGGTGATCGACGCCTACCAGGAAATCATGCGGATGAGCGTGTAAGCGACGATGGAACCGCTCCTCCGCCAGCTCCGCGAGCTCCCCGCGCGCCTGCGCGCCCTGCCCGCGACCACGCGCACGCTCCTCGTGGGCGCGGTCGCCGTCGTGGCGATCGTCGCCCTCGCCCTCGCCGCCCTGCGCGGCGGGCGCGAATGGCGCTACGCCTTCTCCAACCTCTCGCCCGAGGACGGCCCCGAGGTGGCGGCGCAGCTCCAGGCGGCGGGGATCCCCTTCCGCCTCGAGGCGGACGGCGCGGCGCTCGCGGTGCCCGCGGAGAAGATCCACGACGTGCGCCTCCTCCTCGCCGCGGCGGGCCTGCCGCGGGGTGGCGGCGTCGGCTTCGAGCTCTTCGATCGCAGCGACCTGGGCATCTCCGAGTTCACCCAGCGGGTCAACCTGCGCCGCGCCATCGAGGGCGAGCTGGCCCGCACCGTGGGCAGCCTCGCCGCGGTGCGCTCCGCTCGCGTCCACCTCACCCTCGCCGAGCGCGGTCTCTACCGGGACGAGGATCGCCCCGCCGCCGCGTCGGTGGTGGTCAACCTCCGCCCCGGCCGCGTCCTCGGCGAGCGGGAGCTGGCGGGGATCCGCCACCTGGTCGCGTCGGCGGTGCCGGGCCTCTCCACCTCCAACGTCACCGTGGTGGACGGCAACGGCACCGTCCTCTCCGCCGCGGGCGCGGAGCAGACGCCGATCGGCGACGAGCAGCGGCGCCTGGAGCGCGACCTGGAGCAGCGCGTGGTGGGGATCCTCGAGCCGGCGGTGGGGCGCGGCGCGGTGGTGGCGAAGGTGACCGTCACCCTCGACGCCAGCGAGATCAACACCCGCAGCGTCGTCTACGATCCCGACGGCGCCACCCTGCGCAGCGAGCGCCGCACCGTCCAGAGCCGCGACTCCGGCAGCGCCGCGGACGGCGGCGTGGCGGGGGCGGCCGCCAACGATCCCCTCGCGCCGCAGGCGATCGCCAGCGCGGGGCGGCGCACCTCCTCGAGCTCCGAGGACGAGATCCGCAACTACGAGATCAGCCAGACCACCACCCAGACGGTGGCGCGGGCGCCGCGGCTCCAGCGCCTCTCGCTGGCGCTGCTGATCGACGGGGTGAACGGCAGCCCCCGCGACGCGGCGGAGCTGGCCCGCCTCGGCGAGCTGGCCAAGAAGGCGGTGGGCTTCGACCCGGCCCGCGGCGACGCGTTCGAGATCAGCAGCGTCGTCTTCGAGCGCGCGGGCGCCGCGGGGGAGGAGGCGGACGCCGACGCGCCGGACGCCCCCGCGCCGCTGCCGCCGTGGGCGATCGGCGCGGGCGCGGCGGCGACGCTGGCGGTGGCGGCCCTCTGCGTCCTGGCCCTGCGGCGCAGGCGCACGCCCGACATGCTCCAGCCGCAGCCGGTGCTGCGCGCGGGCGCCACCGTCGCCGAGCTGGAAGAGGAGCAACTGCAGCCGGCGCCGGAGCCGATCCGCCCCGCCCTCGCCGATCCGGAGGCGGCGGTGCGGGAGCGGGCGCGGGAGCTGGCCCGCAGGGATCCCGCCCGCGCCGCCTACCTGCTGCGCGCGTGGATCGCCGCCGACATGGAGAGCGCGGAGGAGAACCATGGCTGAACCGATCGTGCGGGGCGCCGGCGCGCGCCGGGCCGCCTCCGTCCTCCTCGGGCTCGGTCCCGAGGTGGCCAGCGAGATCTTCCAGCTCCTCGGCGAGGCGGAGGTGCGGGAGATCGCGCGCGGCGCGCGGGAGCTGCGCAGCTCCTCCAGCGACGAGATGGGCCACGCGCTGCGCGCCTTCGTGGAGCTGATGGAGGGACCGGCGGGCGAGGCGCTCGCCGGCGACGAGATCCTGCGGGACGCGGCGGCGAAGGCGCTCGGGCCCGAGCGGGCGCGGCGCGCCTTCGAGGGCGGGGGCCTGCCCCGCGAGCCGGAGGCGGTCCTGGGCAGCGTGGTCCACGCCGATCCCGAGGCGCTGGCGATGGTCCTCTCCCGCGAGCAGCCGCAGACCATCGCCCTCGTCCTCTCCGCGATCGACACCGAGCGGGCGGTGGCGGTGATGGAGCACATCCCCACCGAGCGCCGCGGCGAGATCGTGCGCCGCATGGCGGTGGTCGAGTCGGTGGCGCCGGAGCTCCTCCGCGAGGTGGGGCGCGCCCTCGCCGCGGAGCTGCAGGCGGTGGTGGCGGGCGGCATGCGCAAGGTGGATGGAAAGGCGGCGGCGCTGGAGATCCTGCGGCGCACCTCCGGCCAGGAGCAGGCGGAGGTGGTGGCGTCGATCGAGCGCTCCGATCCCGCCCTCGCCGCGGAGCTGCGCAAGCGCCTCTTCACCTTCGAGGACCTGGCGAGCCTCGGCGATCGCGACGTGCAGCAGCTCCTCAAGGAGATCGACGGCGCCCGCCTGGTGCTGGCGCTCAAGGGGGCCACGCCCGAGCTGCGCGAGAAGGTGCTGCGCAACATGTCGAGCCGCGCCGCGGAGGCGGTCCGCGAGGACCTCGCCGCCATGGGGCCGGTCCGCGTGGCGCTGGTGGAGGAGGCGCAGGCGGAGCTGGTCCAGTCCACCCTCGAGCTGGCGGAGGCGGGCCGGATCACCCTGGTCGGCCCCGCGGACAAGCTGATCTAGGAGCGCTGCCGTGTCGAACCCCCTCCGCCGTGAAGAGCCGCGCGTCCCCGCCTTCCTCCGCGGGGTGGAGCCGCTGCGCCCGGCGCAGCAGCCGCCCTTCCTCGTGGTGGAGGAGCGGGCGCCCGAGCCGCCTCCCGCGCGGGAGGTGGAGACGCCGGCGCCGCCGCCACCGCCGCCGCCCGCCCCGGTGGCGCCACCTCCCCCGCCGCCACCGCCGGCGGAGCCGCCGGCGGAGCTCCTCGCCCGCTACGCCGCCTCGATCGAGGCGCTGCGGCTGCAGGGGGAGCGGCTCGCGGCGCAGGCCCGCGCCGACGCGCTGGAGATCGGCTTCCAGGTGGCGCGGCGGATCCTCGAGCTCGAGCTCTCCACGAGCGCCGAGCCGCTCTTCGCCCTGATCCGCTCCGCCATCCGCAGGATCGGCGAGAGCCGGATCCTCACCCTGCGCCTCCACCCCACCGACCTGGCGGCGGTCGAGGCGGCGGGCGGTCCGGGCGCGGTGGCGCCCACCCTCGCCCAGGTGCGGCTCGAGGCGGACGCCACCCTGCAGCGCGGCGACTGCATCGTCGACACCGGCGTGGCCCAGGTGGACGGGCGGCTGGAGACGCGCCTCGGCGAGCTGCAGCGCGCGGTGGCGGAGCTGGCGGAGGGGCGCGGATGAGCCTGGTCGATCTCGACAGGCTCCAGCAGCTCCTCGCGGAGGCGGAGCCGCTGCCCGTGCAGGGGCGCGTGCTGCGCGCCACCGGCCTCGTCCTCGAGGCGTCCCTGCCGCGGGTGGCGGTGGGGACGCCGTGCGAGATCCACACCGGCGAGCGGACGGTGGCAGCGGAAGTGGTCGGCTTCGCGGGAAGCACCGCGCTTCTCATGGCGCTGGGGCCGATGCAGGGGATCTGCGAGGGCTGCGCGGTGGTGCCGCGGCGCGCAGGCGCGGAGCTGCCGGTGGGCGAGGCGCTCCTCGGACGCGTGGTCGACGCGTCGCTGCGCCCCGTGGACGGCGGGCCGGTGCCGCTCCTCCGCGGCAGGGTGCGGATCCACGCCCAGCCGCCCCACGCCATGTCGCGGCGGCGGATCGCCGTGCCCCTCGCCACCGGCGTGCGCGCCATCGACGGCCTCCTCACCGTGGGCGAGGGGCAGCGCGTCGGGATCCTGGCGGGCGCCGGCGTGGGCAAGAGCGTCCTCCTCGGGATGCTCGCCCGCCGCGCCGACGCCGACGTGATCGTGGTGGGCCTGGTGGGCGAGCGCGGCCGCGAGGTGCGCGAGTTCGTCGAGCGCGACCTGGGCGAGGCGGGGCTGCGCCGCTCGGTGGTGGTGGTAGCCACCAGCGACGAGCCGCCGCTGGTGCGGGTGCGGGCGGCGATGGCCGCCACCGCGGTGGCGGAGCACTTCCGCGCCAGGGGCAGGCGCGTCCTCCTCCTCCTCGACTCGCTCACCCGCGTGGCGATGGCGCAGCGCGAGATCGGCCTCGCCGCCGGCGAGCCGCCCACCGCCAAGGGCTATCCCCCCTCGGTCTTCGCCCTCCTCCCCGCCCTGCTGGAGCGGGCGGGGAACGACGCGGGCGCGGGGAGCATCACCGGCCTCTACACCGTTCTGGCGGAAGGCGACGACCTTGCCGATCCGATCGTCGACGCGGCGCGGTCGATCCTCGACGGGCACGTGGCCCTCTCCCGCAAGCTGGCGGGCGCCGGCCACTTCCCGGCGATCGACGTGCTCGCCAGCGTGAGCCGCGTGATGAGCGACGTGGTCGACGCCGACCACCTCGCGGTGGCGCGGGCGGCGCGGCAGATCCTCGCCACCCACGCGGAGGCGGCGGACCTGATCGACGTGGGGGCCTACGTGGCGGGATCGAACCCCGCGGTGGATCGGGCGATCGAGCGGATCGGCGCGGTGCGCGCCTTCCTCCGCCAGGGGCCGGACGAGACCGCGCCGCTGCGGGAGACGGTGGAGGCGTTGCGCCGCGCGGTGGGGGAGGTGCGCCGTGGCTAGGTGGTCCCCGGTGGCGCTGCTCCTCTGCGCGCGGGTGGCGGCGGCGGATCCGGTGGCGCCCACCGTCGAGGCGCCGACCGTGGAGATCCCCGCGGCGCCGGAGCCGGCGGGCGTGCAGGCGGCGTCGCGGGGCGCGGAGGCGGCGAGCCTGCGCGACGAGATCCGCGCCGCGGCGCGGGCGCGCGAGGAGGAGCGGCGGAAGCTGGAGCAGGAGCGGGCCGCGCTGGCGGCGGAGCGCCGCCGCCTGGAGAAGCTGGCTGCGGAGGTGGAGGCGGCCCGGGCGGCGCTGCGGGAGGAGACGGCGCTGCTGGAGCAGCGGCTCGCGGCGCCGCCCCCCGTGCCGCCTCGGGAGGAGGCGCCCGCGCCGAAGGCGACGCTGGAGGCAGAGCGGATCGACACGGTGGCCAGGGCGGTGCGGGGGATGCGTCCGGAGAACGCCGCGTCGCTCCTCGCCCGGCTCGAGCGCGAGCTGGCGGTGCGGGTGCTGGCGCGCCTGCGCCCCGCCGACGCGGGCGGGATCCTCGGGCGGATGGAGCCGGCGCGGGCAGCGGAGCTGGTCTCGGCGCTGGCGCGGCTGCCCGCGGAGAAGGAGGGGGCACCGTGAGGATCGAGCCGGGACAGGCGCGCCCCGCGCCCGCGGGCGAGGGGCGCAGGCGGGAGCGGGACGGGGACGCGTTCGCCGCGCACCTGCCCGCACACGGCGCGCAGGTGCGGCGGGACGAGGTGGCGTCGCCCGCTGCCGCTCCCACGGTCACGACGCGTCCCATGCAGGCGCGTGCAGGGGTGCGTTTCGCGGCGGAGGCGGTGACCGATCCCGCAACCGCTCCCGCGGACGCGGCGCTGGCCCCCGTGGCACGCGCAGCGATACGGTTCGCGCCGGATGCGGACGCCGATTCCGCTGCAGCGGCGCGCTCCGGAGCGAGCGGGGCGGAGACGCTCACCGATGCGCCTGCAGCTCGCACGGCTGCGACGCGCATCGCCGCGGGACCTGCCGCAGCGGAGGCGGACGCCGATTCCGCTGCCGCCTCCACGGAGGCGACGCCCTCTGCAGCGACGGCGGACGATTCCACCGCACCGGCGCACGACGAAACGGCGCCCACCGGCGCCGGGCGCGCTGCGAACGGCGCGCGGCACGACGATCGCTCCACGCGCGGCGCCGCCGCAGGGAAGGCCGACCGCGCCGACCGTGCGGCGGCCGTTGCCGCGAACGCAGCGCGTTCCACCCCCGCCACCCCGTCGCGCGCGACGGGCGCAGCCGCATCCGCCCGCGCCGCCACCGGACACGACGCGTCACCGCCGCGTCCCGATGCCGCCCCGGCCACTCCACCGGACGCTCCGAAGCCCACCGAGGCGAGGGCTGCCGCCCGCCACGGCCTCGCCACCGATCCCCAGCGCGCCGCCGAGTTCGCCCTGCCCGGCGCCCCCCTCGGTGCGGACGCGCCGCCCAGCGCCGATCCCGGGCCCGCCGCCCCCGACGTGCGCGGCGCCGAGGCGCCCCCCGCCCCGCAGCGCCCGCTCCCCGCGCCGCCCGACGCAGCCCCCTGGCTCTTCGTCCGCACCGACGACGTGCGCCTCCACGTCGACGCGGGCGACGCGGGCTCCCTCTCCGTGCGCATCGCGGTGGAGGACGGCGCCGCCGCCCTCCACGCCGCGGGCAGCGCCGCGCCCCTCCTCGGCGCCCACGCGGGCGAGCTCCAGGCGGCCCTCGCCGCGGAGGGGCTGCGCCTCGGCGCGCTCCAGATCGACGCCGGGTCCCGCCACGGCGACGATCCGCCCGATCGCGATCGCGACGAAGGCGAGCCGCCCGGCCAGCGGGCCCTGCGCCCCACCCTCTCCGCGACGGCTCGCCACGGCCGCCTGCACGTGAAGGCATGACCCATGGAAACCAAGGCCATCGGCGGCGCCAGCACCGCCTCCACCACCGGAGCGAGCAACCAGCTCGGCAAGGACGAGTTCGTCCGCCTGCTGGTGGCCCAGCTCTCCAACCAGGATCCCACCGCGCCGATGGAGAGCGCCGACTTCGTGGCGCAGCTCGCCCAGTTCGCCAACGTGGAGCTGCTCCAGGGGGTGGAGAGCCGCCTCGACGCGCTGGTGATCGCCCAGGCCTCCAACAACCAGCTCGCCGCCGCCAGCCTCGTGGGGCGCGAGGTGCTCTACCGCACCGACCGCGTCGACCTCGGCGAGGACGGCGCCACCCTCGTCGCCTCCCTCCGCGGCGCGGCGAGCAGCGTCACCGTCACCATCACCGACGAGGCGGGCAACACCGTGCGCACCCTGCGCCTCGGCGCGGCGGGCGAAGGCAAGCTCGAAATCGCGTGGGACGGCAGGGACGAGAGCGGCAAGCTCCTCCCCCGGGGGAGCTACCGCGTGCGCGTCGCCGCCGCCGACGCCAGCGGCGCCAGCGTCCCCGTCGACCCCTTCGCCCGCGGCACCGCCCGGGCCATCTCCTTCGACAACGGCTACCCGGAGCTCCTGGTGGGCTCCGCCCGCGTCAAGCTCTCCGACATCGTCGAGCTCCACTCCCTCTGAACCGAAACCCAACCGAAAGGACCGCCCATGATCTCCGCCCTCTATACCGGCGTCACCGGGCTCGCTGCCAACAGCCAGGAGCTCAGCGTCATCGGCGACAACATCGCCAACGCCAACACCATCGGCTTCAAGGGGAACCGCGCCGCCTTCGAGGACGCCCTCGCCCAGAGCATGATCGGCGGCCTCGGCGGCGGCGGCGCCGGCCTGGGCGTCCAGCTCCAGGCGGTGCAGCGGATCCTCACCCAGGGCGCCCTCGTCTCCACCGGCCTGGCCACCGACCTCGCCCTCCAGGGCTCGGGCTTCTTCCTGGTGAGCGGCAGCCACGCGGGACGGGCCGGCCACTTCTACACCCGCGCCGGCCAGTTCACCATCGACGCGGGCGGCTACCTGGTCAACCTCGACGGCCTGCGGGTGCAGGGCTACAGCGCGGACGGAACGGGCGCCCTCGGGAACACCCTGGGCGACCTGAGGATCGGCAACGCCAGCTCCGCGCCGCTGGCGAGCAGCAGCGTGGTGATCCACGCCAACCTCCAGGCGGACGCGGCGATCCTCCCGCCCTGGGACGTGACCGACGCAGCCAACACCTCCAACTTCAGCACCAGCGTCACCGTCTACGACTCGCTGGGCCGCGCCCACGCGGTGGAGATCCACTACCGCCGCAACGGCGCCGGCGACTGGGAGTGGCACGCGGTCACCGACGGCGGCGGCCTGCAGGGCGGCACCGCCGGCACGCCCACCGAGATCGCCTCCGGCACCCTCACCTTCGATGCGGACGGGCGCCTCACCGCCTCCACCCAGACCTCCAACTTCAACCCCGCCGGCGCCAACGGCCCCCAGCCGCTCTCCTTCGACTTCGGCGCGCCGGGGAGCACCGAGGGGATCACCCAGTTCGCCCAGGCCTCCGCGGTCACCTTCATCAGCCAGGACGGCTACGCGGCGGGCGAGCTGACCGGCGTGAGCATCGACCAGCAGGGCCGCATCGTGGGCGCCTTCACCAACGGCCAGACCCGCGTCCTCGGCCAGGTGGCGGTGGCCGACTTCCAGGCACCCGATCAGCTCGAGCGCCTCGGCGGCAACCTCTTCGCCCTCACCCCCGCCGCCGGCGCCCCCACCATCGGCGCCCCCGGCTCCGGCGGCAGGGCCTCCATCGCCGCCGGCGCGCTGGAGCAGTCGAACGTCGATCTGGCCACCGAGCTGGTCCGCATGATCACCGCCCAGCGCGGCTTCCAGGCCAACTCCAAGACGATCACCACCGCCGATCAGCTCCTCAGCGATCTCATCTCGCTCAAGCGCTGATCCCTTAATCGACGCCGCGGGCGTGCCGAAGAGGGAGCGAGGATGATCCTGGTCACCAGACTGGACGGGCGCGAGATCGCCGTGAACTGCGATCTCGTCACCACCATCGAGCGCACGCCCGACACGATGCTGACGCTCTCCAACGGCACCCGGATCCTGGTGCGCGAGGAGGTGCACGAGGTGATCGAGCGGGTGGTGGCGTTCCGGCGGCGGATCGTCCCGCAGAGGCAGGCACCGCAGCAGGCGGAGGGGTAGGTCGATGGACATCACCACCATTCTCGGGCTGGTGGTCGCGGTGGCGGCGATCCTGGCGGGACAGGCGCTGGAGGGTGGCCACGTCGGCTCCCTGCTCCAGCTCGCCTCGGCGTTCATCGTCTTCGGCGGCACCCTCGGCTCGGTGCTGGTGGCGACGCCGCGGGCCGACTTCGTCCGCGGGATCCGGCTGCTCAAGGAGGCGCTCACCGAGCCCCGGCACGACGTGGAGGCGCTGCTCCAGGAGCTGGTCGATCTCGCCGGGATCGCCCGGCGCGACGGCGTCCTCGCCCTCGAGGCGCGCCTCGCCGGGATCGCCGATCCGTTCCTCCGCAAGGCGGTCCAGTTCCTCGTGGACGGCGTCGACGCGGAGGTGGCCCGCGACGCCCTCGAGGCGGAGATCGACGGCGGCTTCGAGGAGGGCGTGGCGGGCGCCAGGGTGTGGGAGTCCGCCGGCGGCTACGCCCCGACCATCGGCATCCTCGGCGCGGTGCTCGGTCTCATCCACGTGATGGAGAACCTCTCCGATCCCTCCAAGCTGGGCCCGGGCATCGCCGTCGCCTTCGTCGCCACCGTCTACGGCGTCGCCGCCGCCAACATCGTCTTCCTTCCCATCGCCAACAAGCTCAAGCGCAAGCTGGCGCTGGAGCGGGACCGGAAGATGCTGGTGGCGGAGGGCGTGCTCGCCATCCAGGACGGCCTCAACCCGCGCGTCCTCGAGGATCGACTCCGGGCGCAGGCGGGCCTCCACGCCCCCCAGCAGAAGGCGGCCTGACCGTGGCCCGGCGGAAGAAGCAGCGCCACGAGGAGCACGAGAACCACGAGCGCTGGCTCGTCTCCTACGCCGATCTCCTCACCCTGCTCTTCGCCTTCTTCGTGGTGATGTACGCGGTGAGCCGCGTGGACAACGAGCGGCTGGTGCAGGTCGCCAACGCCATCCGCTTCGCCATGCACTTCGAGGGGACGGGCGGCGTGGGCGAGCTGCCCATCTTCCAGGGGCCGCTGGGCGGCGATCCCGTCTCCCTCGGCACCACCAGCGGCAACGGCACGCTCACCGAGAAGGAGCGCGCCCGGGCGGAGGCGGTGCGGCGCAGGATCGAGCGCCGCCTCCACCACCAGCTCGAGCAGCAGCCGCCGGGCGTGGCCCGGGTGGAGATCGAGGGGCGGCGCCTCACCATCCGCCTCTCCGCCCGCAGCTTCTTCGGCTCCGGCGAGGCGGTGCTCCATCCCGAGGCGATCCCGATCCTCGACTCCATCGCCGAGGAGCTGGCGCCCCTCGGCCTGCCGCTGCGGGTGGAGGGGCACACCGACGATCGCCCCATCTCCGCCGGGCGCTTCCGCAACAACTGGGACCTCTCCGCCGCCCGCGCCGCCAGCGTGGTCGCCTACCTGGAGGCGGCCCACGGCATCCCCGGCAACCGGCTCGCCGCGGTGGGCCTCGCCGCCACCCGCCCGCTCGCCTCGAACGACGACGAGGCGGGGCGCGAGGCCAACCGGCGCATCGACCTGGTGCTGGAGCTGGTGCCGGGAAGCGCCCTCGAGGCGATCGCCCCCTGACGCGGGAAGCGTCAGCCTTCTGACGGTTCGCCACGGCGCTGACGCTCTGCCGCGGGCACGGCCCTTGCTCGACAGGGACGCACCGACAGCGGAGCGTCATCGTGAACAAGCTCGTCCCCCTGCTGCTCCTCCTCAACACCCTGCTCCTCGGCGGCGTGGTCGCGCTCCTCTTCCTGCGCCCGCCCGGCGCCCCCGCGCCCGCGGCGCAGGAGAAGGCGGAGGAGGCGGCGGATCCCGCGGCGGCTGCCGCCGCCCCCACGCTCGGCCCGGTGGTGCGCCTCCCCGACTTCGTGGTCCACCTCCGCAATCCGGAGACCGACCGATACGCGCGCATCACCCTCGAGCTGGAGCTCGCCAGCGAGAAGGACCGCGAGGTGATCACCACGTGGATGCCCAAGGTCCGCGACACCCTCCTCGCCTGGCTCTCCGATCGCACCCTCGAGGAGATGCGCGGCAGCGAGGGGATGGAGCGGATGAAGGGCGCGATGCTCCGCGAGCTCGAGAAGGCGGTGCCGGGCAGGCCGGTTCGCGCCATCTACGTCTCCGACTTCGTGGTGCAGTGACATGACCGCGGTGAAGCTCGAGGCGGAGGAAGTCGACGCGCTGATGCATGCGATCCGCGAGGGGCGCGTCTCCACCGAGGCGCCGCCGCCCCCGCGGGCGCAGGTGGTCCCGTGGGACCTCACCAGCCGCGACCGGATCATCCGCGGGCAGATGCCCACCCTCGACTCGCTCGACGAGCGGATCGCCTCCGTCTTCGGCGCGGGGCTGGCCGGGCGCACCCGCCTCGACCTCCGGGTGACCAGCTCCCCCGCCTCGATGCTCAAGCTGGGCGACGTGCAGCTCCTCCTCGCCCCGCCGGCGATCACCGCGGTGATCGCCCTGCACGCGCTGCAGGCCCGGGCGGTGGCGGTGCTCGAGGCGGGGCTCGCCGACGCGCTCCTCGCCGCTGCGCTGGGGGACCGCAACCCGCGGCAGGAGCCGCAGGCGTCGGTGCGCGAGCTCACGCCGGTGGATCGGGTGGTGCTCCAGCGCCTCCTCTCCCTCCTCGCCGACGCGATGAACGACGCGTGGGCCGGCATCCTCCCCCTGGGCGCGGCGATCGACAGGATCGAGAGCGATCCGCGCCTCGCCCTCCCCGGCCCCGGCAACGAGCTGGCGGTCCTCGCCCCCTTCGAGATCGCCGGGCCGATCGCCGGCCGCATCCAGGTGGTGATCCCGTGGGCGGCGGTGGAGCCGGCCCGCAAGCGCCTCGCCGCGCCCCCCGGCCTGGGAGACGGCACCAACCTCCGCTTCGCGAGCGCCCTCGCCGCGGAGCTGGCGTCGGTGCAGGTGGAGGTGAGCGCCCGGCTCGGCACCACGCGGGTGACGCTGGCGCGCCTGCTCGAGCTGGAGCGGGGCGACGTGCTCGTCCTCTCCGGCGACGAGGGGAGCCCGGTGCCGGTGCTGGTGCAGGGCAGGAAGAAGCTCGAGGGCATGCCGCTGGTGAGCGGCGGGAACCTCGCGGTGCGGGTGGAGACGCCCCTCAAAGGAACGGAAGCGTGACGACCGAAACCGAGCCGCGCGACGAGCCGCGGATGAACCACAAGCTCGACCTCCTCCTCGACGTGCCCCTCCAGATCGCGGTGGAGCTGGGGCGGACGCGGATGACCATCCAGGACCTCCTCGGCCTTGGCCCCGGGGCGGTGATCGAGCTGGACAAGGTGGCCGGCGAGCCCCTCGACATCCTCGTCAACGACCGGCTGGTCGCCCGCGGCGAGGCGGTGGTGGTGGGCGACAAGTTCGGCGTGCGGATCACCGATATCGCCAGCCCGGCGGAGCGCCTCGCGCGCCTGCGCTGAGAGCGATCGAGAGGCGAAGATGCCGACCACCACCGCCACCACCGGCGCCCCCGCGCTCCCCACCGCGCCCCTCCCCGGCGCGGAACTCTCCGGTGCGGGCTCCCTCCTCCTCCCCGTCCTCCTCCTCGCCCTCGTCGCCGCGGGCGCGCTCTTCTTCGCGCGGCGGCGCAGGCGCGGCACCCGCCTGGTCCACGTGATCGAGAGCGCGCCCATCGGGCCGAAGCGGAGCGTGGTGGTCTGCAGGCTCGGCGACGAGCTCCTCGTCCTCGGCAGCAGCGAGGCGGGGGTCACCCTCCTCGCCACCCGCCCCGCGCCCGTCCAGCCCGCCGCCGCCCTCGAGGAGAGCCAGGCGGGGGTGCTGGCGCGGATGGGGCTCGCCCGCAAGCCGGGCTTCGAGGAGCTCCTCGCGGAGAGCGCCGAGGATCTCGAGCTGCGCCGCAAGCTCGCCGCGGGCAGGGCCGGGAGGGTGGCGTGACGCCGCTGGTCGCCAGCGCCGCGGAGGGCGCGCTCCAGCTCTCGGTCGACGGCGGCGGCTCCGCGGCGGTCAAGCTCTTCCTCCTCCTCACCGCCCTCTCCTTCGCCACCGCGATCCTGATCTCGATCACCTCCTTCACCCGGATCGTGATCGTCCTCTCCTTCCTGCGGCAGGCGCTGGGCACGCCCCAGCTCCCGCCGAACCAGGTGGTCGTCGCCCTGGCGCTCGCCCTCTCGGCCTTCGTGATGGCGCCCACCGCCACCCGCGTCTGGTCCGACGGCCTCGAGCCCTACCTGGACGATCGGGTGGACGCCGCCACCGCCTTCGATCGCGCCGCCGTGCCGGTGCGGGAGTTCCTCCTCCGCCAGACGCGCGAGAGCGATCTGCGCCTGTTCTACGACGTCTCCGGCGCCGAGCGGCCCACGGTAGGCGAGGCGATCCCGCTCTCGGTGGCGGTGCCGGCCTTCATGGTCTCGGAGCTCACCACCGCCTTCCGGATGGGCCTCTTCCTCTTCGTGCCCCTCCTCCTCGTCGACCTGATCGTGGCGGCGGTGCTGATGTCGCTGGGCATGATGATGGTACCGCCCAGCCTCATCTCCCTGCCGGTCAAGCTGGGGATCTTCCTCCTCGCCGACGGCTGGCACCTGGTGGTCGCCTCGCTGGTACGGAGCTTCTCGTGACCCCGGAGATGGCAGGCGCGCTCCTGCGGGACAACCTTACCCTCGCGCTCACCGTGGGCGGTCCGGTCTTCGCCGCGCTCCTCGTCTCGGGCCTGGTGGTGGGCGTGCTCCAGGCGGCGACGCAGATCAACGACGCGGCGGTGGGCTTCCTCCCCCGCCTCGCTGCGGCGGCGGGGATCTGCTGGTTCCTCGGCACCTGGATGGCGGAGCGGCTCGCCTCCCACTTCGCGGAGGCGGTGGCGCGGCTGGGCGGTCCTTTCTGATGCTCGCCCTCGGCCTCCCCCTCCTCCAGGGCTTCCTCCTCGTCCTCTTCCGCAGCGGCGGGCTGATCGTCGCCGCGCCGGTGGTGGGGGCGGGGACGATCCCGGTGCGGGTGCGACTCGCCCTCGTCGTGGTCGCCGCGCTCGCCGCCTTCGCCGGCGCCGGCGCCCCCGCGGTGCAGGTGCCGCTCGAAATCGGCGCGCTGGCGGGCGCCGCCCTCGCCGAGACGGCGGTGGGCCTCTCCGCCGGCCTCTCCGCGCGGCTGGTGCTCGAGGCGGCGCGGGCGGCGGGACAGGTGGCGGGGATCTCGATGGGCCTCGGCTACGGCGCGATCGTCGATCCGGTGAGCGGCGCGGACACCACCGCCCTCGGCCAGCTCTTCGGCCTCGCCGCCCTCGCCTTCGCCGTGGCCCTCGGCCTCCACCGCGAGGCCTTCGTCTGGTTGGCGCGATCGGTCGGCTCCTTCCCGCCGGGCGCCGCCGCCGACCTCCGCACCCTCGCCGGCGCGGTGGTGGTCCACGGCCTCGCCGGCACCGTCCTCGCGGTGCGCCTCGCCTTCCCGATCCTCACCGCGGTGATCTGCGGCCACCTCGCCCTCGGCCTCCTCGGGCGGATCGCGCCGCAGCTCAACCTCGGCAGCATGGGCTTCACCATCGCCATCCTCGCGGGCGGCGCGGCGCTCTACCTCGTCCTTCCGTCCGCGGCGGACGCAGCGGCGCGCGCCGCGCTCGCCGCGCTGCAGAGGGGTTGAACCGGTGGCGGACGAGGAGAAGGACGACAAGACCGAGCAGGCGAGCCAACGCCGCCTCGAGCAAGCGGCGGAGAAGGGCCAGGTTCCGCTCGGACGGGATCTCTCCACGGTCGCGGCGCTCTGCGGCGGCGCCTGCGCGCTCCTTCTCCTCGGCGGATCGGTGGCGGCGGATCTGGTGCGCGCGGTGGCAGCAGCCGCCAGCGGCATCGCCGCGCCCTCGCCCGGGGCGCTCCGCGGCGCGCTGGCGGCGCCCGCGCTCGGCGCCCTGGCGATCTGCGCCGCCGGAGCCCTCGCCTCCGCCGCCGCCACCATCGCCCAGACCCGCGGGCGGATCTGGCTCCACCTCGCCCTTCCCGATCCCGAGCGGCTCTGGCAGGGGCAGAAGCTCACCCGCCTCGTCTCGCGGGAGGTGCTCACCGACCTCCTCTTCGCCGCCGTCAAAGTGGTGGCGGTGGGCGCGGCCGCGTGGTTCGCGCTCCGCGACGACTTCCTGACGCTGCCGCGCCTGATCCACGCGGATCCGCGCGCGCTCCTCGCTTCGGCCCTCGAGCCGCTGGCGGACGCGCTGCCCTGGCTCGGCACCGCGCTGGCGGCGGTGGCGGGCGCGGACCTTGCACTGTCGCGCCACCGGTTCGGGACGAAGATGCGAATGACCCGCGAGGAGCTCAGGCGCGAGCACAAGGAGGACGAGGGCGATCCCCTGATCCGATCGCAGCGCCGTCGCCGCCACCGGGAGATGGCGCGGGCGCGCGTCGCGGTGGAGGTGCCGAACGCCGACGTGGTGGTGGTCAACCCGACCCACGTGGCGGTGGCGATCCGCTACCGGCGCGGCACCGATCGGGCGCCGCGGGTGGTGGCGAAGGGCAAGGGGCAGCTCGCGGAGATCATGCGCGACCTCGCCAGGTCCAACGGCGTCCCCATCGTGGAGGACATCCCCCTCGCCCGGCTCCTCTACCGGCGCGTGAAGGTCGGCCGCGAGATCCCGGCGGAGACCTTCAAGGCGGTGGCGGCGATCCTCGCCTTCGTCTACCGGCTCTCCGGGAGGGCCGCCGCATGAGCGCCGCAGCCCCCACCAACCGCGGCGCAGGCGAGACCCTGGCGGCGGTGGCCGTCCTCGCGGTGCTGGCGATCCTGATCCTGCCGGTTCCCGCCGCCGCCCTCGACGCGCTCCTCGCCTTCAACGTCGGCATCTCGGTGCTGATGCTCCTGGTGGCGCTGGGGATCCGGCAGCCCCTCGACTTCTCCGTCTTCCCCTCGCTCCTCCTCATCACCACCCTCTTCCGCCTCGGCCTCAACGTGGCCACCACCCGCCTCATCCTCCTCGACGGCGGCAAGGGCCCGGGCGCGGCGGGCGGCGTGATCGAGGCGTTCGGCCGCTTCGTGGTGGGCGGCAGCCTCGTCGTCGGCGTGGTGATCTTCCTCATCCTCCTGGTGGTCAACTTCGTGGTGATCACCAAGGGGTCGGGACGCGTCTCCGAGGTCTCCGCCCGCTTCACCCTCGACGCGATGCCCGGCAAGCAGATGGCGATCGACGCCGATCTCGCCGCGGGGATCATCGACGACCGGGAGGCGCGCAGCAGGCGCGCGAAGCTCGAGCAGGAGGCGGAGTTCTTCGGCGCCATGGACGGCGCCAGCAAGTTCGTGCGCGGCGACGCGATCGCCGGCCTCTTCATCACCGCCATCAACGTGGTGGGCGGGCTCCTGACCGGCCTCTTCCGCGACGGCCTCTCGATCTCCCGGGCGGTGGAGACCTACACCCTCCTCACCGTGGGCGACGGCCTCGTCTCCCAGATGCCGGCGCTCCTCGTCTCCACCGCGGCCGGCATCGTCGTGACCCGCGCCGAGGGCGACGATCTCGGCACCCAGGTGGGCGGCCAGATCTTCGCCAACCCCCGCGTCCTCCGCTCCACCGCCGCGGTGCTCGGCATCCTCGCCCTCCTCCCCGGCCTCCCCTTCTTCACCTTCGCCGGCCTCTCCACAGGCACCTTCCTCCTCTCCCGCCGGGCGGCGGCCCGGGCGCAGGCCGCGGCGGCGCGGCCGCGGAAGAAGGAGGCGCCGCCCCCCGCCGACAGGATCCAGGACCTCCTCGCGGTGGATGCCCTCGAGCTGCAGGTGGGCTACGGCCTCCTCTCCCTCATCGACGTGGAGAGGGGCGGCGAGCTCCCCGGCAGGCTCACCGCGCTGCGGCGCAAGCTCGCCGAGGAGCTGGGGGTGGTCCTCCCCGCGATCCACCTGCGCGACGATCTGCGCCTCGATCCCAACGAGTACCGGGTGCTTCTCCGTGGCCAGGAGATCGGCAGCGGCAAGGCGTGGGCCGACAGGCTGATGGCCCTCGATCCCCGGGGCGGCGCGCCCGCCTTCGACGGCATCACCGGCAAGGAGCCCGCGTTCGGCCTCCCCGCCGTCTGGATCCGCCCGGAGGATCGCCCCCGCGCCGAGGTGCAGGGGCTCACCCTGGTGGACGTCGCCTCGGTGGTCACCACCCACCTCGGCGAGCTCCTCCGGCGCCACGCCTGGGAGCTGGTGGGCAGGCAGGAGGTGCAGGAGATGCTCGCCGTCTGCGCCCGCGAGGCGCCGAAGCTGGTGGAGGACGTAGTCCCCGGCACCGTCACCCTGGGCGAGGTGGTGCGCGTGGTGCGGGCGCTGGTCCGCGAGGGGCTCTCGGTCCGCGACATGCGCACGGTCCTCGAAGGGATCGCCGACGCTGCGGCGCGCAGCAAGGAGAACGCCTGGCTGGTGGAGCAGGTGCGCCGCAGGCTGGCGCGCCAGATCACCGCCCGGCTCCGTGACGAGAACGGCAAGGTGCGCGCCCTCACCCTCGATCGCGAGACGGAGGAGCAGCTCCGCGGCTCCCTCGGCAACGCCGACGGCGAGGTGGCGCTCGCGCCCGATCTCGCCACCGCCCGCAGGCTCATCGACACGCTGGAGAGCCAGGCGGCGGCCCTCGCCACCGCCGGCCGCACGCCGGTCCTCCTCGCGCCGCCCGACCTGCGCCGGCCGCTCTTCGACTTCGCCAGCAGATTCGTTCCCGACCTCCAGGTGATCAGCGCCCGCGAGCTCCTCCCCGGCACCGCCGTCGAGCCCGCCGGCGTGATCCAGCTCCCCACCCGGAGCGCAGCATGAGGCCCCCCATGGATCGCTCACCGACCATCCGCACTTTCCGCGCCCCCGACACCCGCGCCGCCCTCGCCGCGGTCAAGGCGGCCCTCGGTCCCGACGCGGTGATCGTCTCCACGCGATCGATCCCCCGCACCCTCCTCCGCCCGGCGGAGGTGGAGGTGACCGCGGCGCTGGCGCCGCCGGAGCCGCCTCCCGCGCCCGCCCCCGCGGCGCAGCAGCAGGAGCCGGCGCCCGCCCTCGAGAGCGCCCTCGCCGGCGAGCTGGCCGCCCTGCGCGCGGCGCTGGCGGAGGCGCGGCAGGAGCTGCGCCGGGTGAGCCGCGAGACCCGCACCTCCCAGCAGCTCCTCCTCGATCCCGCGGCGGCGCGGGTCTACGACGAGCTGGCGGAGGCGGGGGTGGAGCCGGCGCTGGCGGAGGAGCTGGTCCGCCAGGCCCGATCCCGCGGCGCCGGCGGCGGCGCCGACACCGTCCTCGGCGAGGTCCACGCGTTGCTCGCCACCCGTCTCCGCGTCGCCCGCGCGCCCTGGCTGCGCGGCGGGGCGCGGGTGGTCGCCTTCATCGGCCCCACCGGCGTGGGCAAGACCACCACGCTGGCCAAGATCGCCGCCCGCACGGTGATCGAGTCGCGCCGCAAGGTGGCGCTGATCACCGTCGACACCTACCGCGTCGGCGCCAGCGATCAGATCGCGCGCTACGGCGAGATCCTCGGGGCCCCCACCTTCATCGCCCGCGACAGGGAGGAGCTCCTCCGCGCGGTCACCCGCTGCGCCGACGCCGACCTGGTGCTGATCGACACCGCGGGCCGCTCCACCAGCGAGGCGGTGGCGCAGCAGGCGGAGTCGATCCGCACCATCCCCGGCCTGCAGATGCACCTGGTGGTGAGCGCCGCCGCGGGCGCCCGCGAGCTGGCGGCGGTGGCGGAGCGGTACCGCTCCCTCGCTCCGGAGCGGGTGATCGTCTCCAAGGTGGACGAGGCGGCGGCGCCGGGCGGCATCCTCTCCGCGCTGGTGCGCCTCGACCGGCCGGTCTCCTGCATCGCCAACGGACAGCGGGTGCCGGAGGACCTCCACGCGGTGGAGGAGCTCGATCTGCTCGATCTGGTGCTGGGCAGCAGGCGGCGCGAGCGCGCCGCCGCGGCGGGAGGAAGGTGAAGGGGATGGAGCACAGAGATCTGCGGGTGATCGCCGTCACCTCCGGCAAGGGCGGCGTGGGCAAGAGCACCGTCTCGGTCAACCTCTCGGTCCTCGCCGCGCGGGCGGGGTTGCGCGTCCTCCTGATCGACGCGGACGTGGGGCTGGCCAACGCGGAGATCCTGCTGGGGATCGAGCCGCGGCTCCACCTCGGCCACCTGCTGCGGGAGGAGGCGCGGATCGACGAGGTGCTCGGCCAAGGGCCCCACGGGATCCGCGTCCTCTCCGCGGGCTCGGGCCTGCAGGACCTCACCCACCTCGAGCAGCTCGAGAAGATCCGCCTCCTCGGCGCGCTCGACGAGGTGGAGGACGATTTCGACCTGGTGGTGATCGACTCGCCCGCGGGGATCGGCGACAACGTCCTCTTCTTCGTGGGCGCCGCGCAGGAGACGCTGCTGGTGGTGAGCCCGGAGCCCACCTCCCTCACCGACGCCTACGCCGCGGTGAAGGTCCTCTCCCGGCGCGCGGGGGTGCGCCACTTCGACGTGCTGATCAACCCCGCTTCCGGCGAGGCGGAGGCCCGGGAGATCTTCGGCAAGCTCGAGGGGTTGAGCGAGCGCTTCCTGCAGGCGCGGCTGCGCTACCTGGGCTTCCTCCCGCGGGACGAGAACGTCCACCGGGCGATCATGGCCCAGCGCCCGGTGGTGGACGCCTTCCCCGTCACGCCGATGAGCCGCGCCCTCGCGGGCATCGCCTCCAACTGGCTCGCGGCGCCGCCGCCCGCCCGCCTCGACGGCGGGCTCAAGTTCCTGTGGCACCGGCTGGTGCTCGAGGCGGGAGCGCGCGCAGGGTGAGCACCGCCAGGGCACATGCGCTCTACGCGCGCGCGAGCCAGCCCGACGAGGCGGCGCTGATCGAGCGGCACGCCCCGCTCATCGATCGCCTCGCCCGCCGCCTCTGCCTGCGCGGCGCCCTGGAGAGCGCCTACGACGACCTCTGGTCGGCGGGGGCGCTGGGGCTCCTCGACGCGGCGCGGCGCTTCGATCCCGCCCAGGGCGTGCGCTTCGAGACCTTCGTGGAGCACCGGATCCGCGGGGCGATGCTCGACGAGCTGCGCCGCCTCGATCACCTGCCCCGGCGGCTGCGCGCCGAGCTCGACAGGCTCGAGGCGTCGCGCCGCGCCCTCGAAGCCTCGCTCGGTCGCGATCCCGACGACGCGGAGCTCGCCGCGGCGGCGGGCCTGCCGGTGGAGGAGGTGGCGGAGCTCACCTGCCTGCAGCAGCCGCTCGTGCCGATCGAGGAGGCGAGCCTTCCGCCCGCGCCCGTGCCGGAGCACGAGGAGGCGCTCGACCACGCCCGCCGCGCCGCGCGCCTCGCGGAAGCGATCGCCGCGCTGCCCGAACGGCAACAGCTGGTGGTCTCCCTCCGCTAAGTGGAGGGGCTCTCCAACAAGGAGGTGGCGCAGGTGCTCGGGGTGAGCGAGCCGCGGGTGTGCCAGATCCACGGCGAGGCGATGAAGCGCCTCCGCGCCAGCCTGGAGGAGGGCGAATGAGTCAGCTTCCCCGGCGGGAGAAGAGGACGGTGGCCACGGCGTCCTCCTCGCGCCGCTCCCTGCGCACCGCCTCCACCCGCGCCGCCTCGCGGCGGTGGGCGGCGGCGCGGCGCAGGCTCTCCGCCGCGCGGTGGGCCGCCTCGAGCTTCGTGCGCGCCTCGGCGACCACCCGCTCCGCCCGGGCGAGCTCCGCCTCCGCCGCCTCGATCGCCGCGCGGCGCCGCAGCCGCGCCGCCGCGTGGAGCTCCCACAGAGCGGCCTCCGCCACCGCCGGTCCGTTCTCCTCCGCGGCGCGCAGCACCGCGAGCCTGGCGCGCACGCCGTCCGCCGCGCGGATCGCAGCGGCGAGCGCCCTGCGGGCCTCCTCCTCCTGCGCCGCGCGCAGCTCCACCAGCGGATCGAATCGGGTTCGCATCGCCCGGCCGCTCTGCACGGATCGCGCCGGACGCGAGCGCCACGAATCTGTCGATTCCACGCTGGCAAGGAGCTTGCTCGAACAGGCGACGAACGGAGGTGCGACAGGTGGCTGACGGAATCTACGTGGGGATGACCGGCGCCGCCGCGCAGGCGCGTGCCCTCGACGCGATCGCCGACAACCTCGCCAACGCGCAGACGCCCGGCTTCAAGGCGGCGCGCCCCGCCTTCGCCTCCTTCCTCCCCGAGGGGGGCGACGGCACGCGCGTCTCCACCGGTGCGGTGGCCACCGGCATCGATCGCGCCCCGGGCGCGGTACGCCAGACGGGAAATCCCCTCGACGTCCTCCCGGAGGGCGACGCGTTTCTGGCGGTGGCGCGCCCCGGCGGCGCGGTGGCCTACACCCGCGACGGCAGGCTCTCCGTCGACGCGCTGGGCAGGCTCGCCGCCGCGGGCGGGCTGGTGCTCGACGACGCGGGCGAGCCGATCGCATTGCCGCCCGGCGAGGCGGTCCGGATCGAGCGGGACGGCAGGGTGTGGGCGGGCGACGTCGAGGTGGCGCGCCTCGGCCTCCACAGGATCGAGGGCGCGGTGGAGCGCGCCGGCCCCTCCCTCCTCACCCCCGCCCCGGACGCGCGCGTCGCCCCCAGCGAAGCGGGCGTGCGCGTCGGCGAGATCGAGCTGGGTAACGTGAGCGCCGTGGAGAGCGCGGTGGCGCTGATCGAGGCGCAGCGCACCTTCGACCATTCGATGCAGGCGATCCAGACCTACCGCAAGCTCGACGAGCGCGCGGTCGAGATCGGCAGGATCCGCTAGGAGGAGATCAGATGCTGCGATCGCTCTACACCGCCGCGACGGGGATGGAGGCGCAGGAGCTCAAGATGGACGTGGTGTCCAACAACCTCGCCAACGCGGGGACCACGGGCTTCAAGCGCGTCCGCGCCGAATTCGAGGATCTCCTCTCCGAGACGATCCGCGCCCCGCAGACGCCCGAGCCGGAAGGGGGCGCCGCCCCCGCGCCGCTCCAGGTGGGCCTCGGCGTGCGCACCGGTTCCACCACCCGCGACTTCCGCCAGGGCGATCTGGTCGCCACCGGCAACCAGCTCGACGTGGCGATCGAGGGGGCGGGCTTCTTCCGCGTGGTCCGCCCGGACGGCGAGCTCGCCTACACCCGCGCCGGCAACTTCCGCATCGACGCGGCGGGCCGCCTCGTCACCGCCCGCGGCGAGCTGGTGGAGCCGGGGATCGACTTCCCGCCCGACGTGGTGGAGATCACCATCCAGCAGGACGGGACGATCTGGGCGCGGAGCGCCTCCTCCACCGAGGCGGAGGAGGTGGGCACGCTCGAGCTCTCCACCTTCGTCAACCCCGCCGGCCTCCTCGCCCTCGGCGGCAACCTCTTCGCCGAGACGGCCGCGAGCGGCCGGGCGATCCACGTGCGCCCCGGTGAGCAGGGCGCGGGCACGCTCAACCAGGGCCATCTCGAGGGAGCCAACGTCAAGGCGGTGGAGGAGATGATCGACATGATCACCACCCAGCGCGCCTACGAGCTCAACTCGAAGGTGATCCAGACCGCCGACGAGATGCTCCAGCGTCTCGCCAACCTCCGCTGATGATCGCCCTCCTCGCCATCGTCCTCGCCGCGGGCGCGGCGGTTCCCGCGCCGGTGGAGCGCGCGCTGGAGGCGGCCCTCGCCGTTCCCGGCGGGCGCCTCGAGATCGCCGCGTGGGAGCCGGCGCACGAGGGCTGCGCGGTGGAGCGGGCGGAGACGAAGGGAGCGATCCGTGGCTCGGGCCGGGTGGCGGTGCGCCTCGAGGGCGCGGGCTGCGGCGGCTGGGCATGGGCCGCGGTGCGGGTCTTCGCCCCTGCCCTCGTCGTGGAGGCGGACGTGGAGGAAGGCGCGCCCCTCGCGGGCAGCCTCCGCACCGAGGAGCGGGAGGTGCGCACGGGCCGCGCGCCGCTCTCGCGCGTCGCGCCCGACGCGGTGGCGGCGCGCCGGCTCGCCCCGGGAACGGTGCTCGAGGAGCGGCACGTGCGCCAGCGGGGCAGCGCGCCGGGCGCCACCGTGCCGGTGGTGGTGCGCAGGGGCGCGCTGCGGGTGGAGGCGACGGGGCGGATCGTCCCCTGCCCCGGCCCGGCGATCTGCGCGCACCTTCCCGACGGCGGACGCGTCGAGGGGCGCCTCGAGGACGGGCGGCTCCTCGTGGAGGTGCGATGAGACCGATCGCGATGGCCGCGCTGCTGCTCGGCGGCGGCTGCGCCTCCGCCAACCACATCGCCGACTACCAGCCGCGGCAGCGCAGCTACACGCTCCCGGTGGAGGAGGCGCCGCGCGAGGCGGCGGGGAGCGCCGGCAGCCTGTGGCGGGAGAACCGGCCGGTGGCCAACCTCTTCGCCGATCCGCGGGCCCTCAAGGTCAACGACCTGGTGGTGATCCGGATCGAGGAGATCGCCGACGCCTCCCGCAGCGCCGACACCGAGCTCGACCGCTCCTCCGAGGCGGCGGCGGACATCGCCGCCTTCCTCGGCGTGCTGGAGAAGCTGCAGGAGGACTCGGACTTCCGCGCCAACCTGGGCGGCTCGTCGAGCTCCCGCTTCCGCGGCAACGGCTCCACCGGCAGGACCGAGCGCCTCACCGCCACCGTCCCGGCGCTGGTGCGCAGCGTCCTGCCCAACGGCAACCTCTTCGTCGAGGGCCACCGCGTCGTCCTCGTCAACAACGAGGAGCAGCACTTCTACATCTCCGGCGTGATCCGCCCCATCGACATCGACCAGGAGAACAGCATCAAGAGCTCCATGGTGGCGGACGCGGAGATCGAGTTCACGGGACGCGGCGTCCTCTCCGACAACCAGCGCCAGGGGTGGCTCTCCCGCTGGCTCGGCTGGATCTGGCCCTTCTGATGATCCTCCGCGCGCTCCTCCTCCTCTCGCTGCTCCTCCCCGCGGCACACGCCGCCGCCGCCACCGTGCGCGTCAAGGAGCTGACCACGCTCCAGGGCGTTCGGGAGAACGAGCTCTTCGGCTACGGCCTGGTGGTCGGCCTCGCCGGCACCGGTGACACCGAGCGGGTCTTCTTCACCTCGCAGTCGATCAGCAGCATGCTCGGCAGGCTCGGCATCCGGATCGATCCCCGCGAGGTCCGCTCCCGCAACGTGGCGGCGGTGATGGTCACCGCGCGGCTGCCTCCCTTCGCGAGGCCCGGCACCGCCATCGACGTGAGCGTCGCCTCCATCGGCAACGCCCGCTCGCTGGCGGGCGGCGTCCTCCTGGTCACCCCGCTCGCCGGCGCCGACGGCGAGATCTACGCCCTCGCCCAGGGGCCGGTGCAGGTGGGCGGCTACGAGGCGGCGGCGGCGGGTTCGAGCGTGCGCAAGAACCACCCCACCGCCGGTCGCGTCCCCGGCGGCGGCACGGTGGAGCGCGGCGTGGTCCACGACCTGGGCGCCGGCCCCCTCGTCTTCCAGCTCGTCGATCCCGACTTCACCACCGCGAGCCGGATCGCCCAGGCGATCGACGGCGTCCTCGGCGCCCGGAGCGCGCGGGCCCTCGATCCCGCCGCGGTCCTGGTGGAGGTGCCGGAGGAGCGGCGCGGCGATCTCGTCGCCCTGGTGGCCCAGCTCGAAGCGCTCGAGGTGCGCGCCGACGAGCGGGCGCGGGTGGCCATCAGCGAGCGGACCGGAACGGTGGTGGCGGGAAGGAACGTGCGGATCCGGCCGGTGGTCGTCTCCCACGGCGGCCTGCGGGTGGCGATCGGCTCCGAGCCGGTGATCGCCCAGCCCGCCCCCTTCGCCAACAGGGGCGAGACGGTCAACGAGCGGGTCGCCGCCATCGAGGCGGAGGAGCTGGGCAAGGGCGTGCAGGCGGTCCCCGGCGCGAGCAGCGTCGACGAGCTGGTCCAGGCGCTCAACGTCCTCGGGGTCGCGCCCCGGGATCTCATCGCCATCCTCCAGGCGATGAAGGCGGCGGGCGCCCTCGACGCGGAGATCGAGGTCCTGTGATGATCGGCGGCGCTCCCCCCATCCGCGACGCGGACGACGCGGCCCGCGCCTTCGAGGCGATGCTCCTGCGGCAGCTCCTCCGGGCGAGCGGCGCCTTCCGGCCCACGGGAAGCGGCGCGGGCGCCTCGCTCCACGCGGACCTCTTCGTCGACACCCTGGCGCAGGCGCTGGCGGACGCGGGCGGGCTGGGGCTGGCCCAGACCCTCGATCTGCCGGGCCGGGAGGCGCAGGCGCCCCGCCCGACGCCTGCCGCGGCGGCCCCGTCCGCGGCGGCGCCCCCGGCGCTGGTGGACGGCCCGGCGCGCCTCAGCAGCGCCTTCGGCGCCCGCGTCGATCCCATCCGCGGCGGCGCCGCCCACCACCGGGGGATCGACCTCGCCGCCGCGGAGGGGACCCCCATCCTCGCCGCCGAGGCGGGCGTGGTGGTCTTCGCCGGCGAGCGCGGCGGCTACGGCCGGGTGGTGGAGATCGATCACGGCGGCGGCGTCACCACCCTCTACGCCCACGCCTCCGCCCTCCACGTCGCCCCGGGAGACAGGGTGACCCGGGGCCAGGCGATCGCGGAGGTGGGCGCCACGGGCCGGGCGACCGGCGCCCACCTCCACTTCGAGGTACGGCAGGGCGACCGCCCGGTCGACCCGGCCCGGGCCCTTAATGCCTACGGCCTCCGTGTCGATAGAGGTGGGAGGAGAGGGGAACCATGAGGTCGAACGACAGCACGGAGATCGCCGCCGCCGCCTCGGTCGCAGCGGCGGAGCCCACCCGCCGGGCGGGTGAGCGCAGCGGCGTCACCGCCGCCGCGGACGCGTCCCGGCCCGTCGCCACCGACAGGGTGAGCACCGCCGGCGCCGCGGAGCTGGAGGCGGCGGTGGCGAAGGCGAAGAGCGAGGCGTCCGGCGCCCGCGCCGCCCAGCTCGCCGAGATCGAGGCGGCGGTGCGCAAGGGGACCTACCGGCCGGATCCCGCCCGCATCGCCCAGAAGATCATCGAGGACGCGGAGCTGATCGCCCGGCTCCACGCCATGTTGAAGCGATGAGCGCGGTGGACCACGCCAGCGAGCTCCTCGACCTGCTGCGGCGGGCGTCGGACGACGCGGAGGCGATCGGCCCCGCCCTGCGCCGCCTCGATTCCGCCGCGCTCCTCGCCTGGTCGGCGGAGCGGGAGGCGGTGCGGGAGCGCGCCGCCCGCCTGGAGCACGCGGTGCGCGAATCCCTCGGCGACGGTCCGCGGAGCGAGGCGGCCGCCGCCCTCCTCGCAGCGATCCGGAAGGAGGCAGCGCGCCTGCGGCGGATCGACGCGGACAACGCCGCCCTCGCCGCCCGCACCCTCCGGGTGGTCCGGGGCTACGTGGGGGCCCTCGCCCCCGCGCCGGAAGCCTACGATCGCCGCGGCCTCGCCCGCGCCGGAGCCCGCTGATGTCCAACCTCCTCGCCCTCCTGTCCCAGGCGAGCAGCAGCCTCGGCGCAGCCAGCGCCTGGTCCGCCACCGCCGGCCACAACCTCCAGAACCTGGGGACGGTGGGCTACGCCCGGCAGCGGGTCACCCTGGTGGCGAGCGACGCGCAGCGCCTCGCCTGGGGGTGGCTCGGCGCCGGCGTCGCCGTGCAGGGGATCGGCCAGATCCGCGACCGCTTCCTCGAGGCGCAGCTTCCAGCCTCCCTCGCCGCGGAGGCGAGCGCCCGCGCGGAGGCGGAGGCGCTCCGGGCGGTGCGGGTCTTCGACACCGATCTCGCCGGCGGCCTCTCCGACGCGCTCTCCACCTTCTACGGCAAGCTCCGCTCCCTCTCCACCCGCCCCGACGACCCGGTGCTACGGGCCGAGGCGCTCCGCGCCGCCGAGGGGCTCGCCCGCAGCTTCCAGCGGACGGCAGGCGGGATCCGCGGCGCGCAGGAGGCGCTCGACCTCCAGCTCCGCGACACCCTTCCCTCGGTCGGCGACGCGGCCGCGCGCTTCGCCGATCTCAACAGGCAGATCCGCGCGGCGAGCGCCGGGGGCGCCCCGCCCAACGACCTCCTCGACGCGCGGCAGCGCCTTCAGGACGAGCTGGTGGCGCGCACCGGCGCGACGCCGGTGCAGGAGAGCAACGGCGACGTCCACCTCCTCCTCCCCGGCGGCCAGGCGCTGGTGAGCGGCACCGCCGCCGGGCGCCTCACCGCCGCCCCCGATCCCGCCAACGGCGGCCTCCTCGCCCTCCAGATCGATCCGCCGGGCACCGCGGTCCGCTCCCTGCGCGGCTCCCTCGGCGGGCTCCTCGCCGCCCGGGACGGCGCGCTGGCGGAGGCGGCGTCGGCGCTCGACCGGCTCGCCTGGGACCTGGGTTCCGCCCTCAACGCGATCCACGCGGCGGGCACGGGCACCGACGGCTCGACCGGCCTCGACCTCTTCTCGCTCGGCCCTTCCGCCGCGGGCGCCGCCGCACGGATCGCCGTCGCCCTCTCCGATCCGGCGCAACTCGCCACCGCCGGGGTGGGCGCCGGCAGCGGCGACGGGACCAACCTGCTGGCGCTCATCGCCACCGAGACCAGCGCCGATCCCGCGGGAACCCTGGGCTCGATCATCGCAGCGTTCGGCGGCGCCGCCGCACGGGCCGCCACCGCCGCCGACCACGAGGGCGCCATCCTCGACAACCTCCAGGCGCTGCGGGAGTCGGTCTCCGGCGTCTCCCTCGACGAGGAGCTGATCGAGCTGACCCGCGCGCAGCGCTCGTACGAGGCGGTCTCGAAGGTGATCCAGGCCACCGACGCGATGCTCGAGACGCTGCTGCAGCTCAAGTGAGGAAACCGCCGTGCGTGTGACCGACCGGATGATCTTCGCCAACGCCACCCGCAACGCGGGCAACGCACATGCACGGGTGGCGAAGGCGGCGGAGGAGACCGCCACCGGGCTGCGGGTGCGCCACCCCGGCGACGCCCCCGGCGCCATGGGCCAGGTGGTGGCGGGACGCGCGGCGATCGCCCGCTACGAGTCGATCCGCCGAGCGGCGGATGGCGCCCGCGACGAGCTGGTGCAGGCGGACGCCGCGCTGGCGACGGTGGCCACCCTGGTCCGCCGCGCGGAGCAGCTCGCGGTGCAGCTCGCCAACGACACATACGACGCGAAGGATCGCGCCGCCGCGGCCGCCGAGGTGGAGGCGCTGATCGAGGGGATCACGGCGGCGCTCAACGCCAGCCACGGCGGGCGCCACCTCTTCGGCGGCACCCATGCATCGGTGCCGCCGTTCGAGACCGATGGCACCTTCCACGGCGATGGCGGCGCGCGGCTGGTGGAGATCGCCCCGGGCGTCTTCGAGGACGTGGCCCCCTCCGCCGACGCGATCACCGGCGCGCCTGGTCTCCACGCGGTGCTGGGCGGGCTGGCGGCGGCACTGGCGGGCAACGACGTGGACGCGATCCGCGCCGCGATCGACGGCCTGGGCGCGGTCTCCTCCCGCATCGCCGCGGAGCGTGCCCGCATCGGCGGATCGATGCAGGTCCTCGAGACCGCCGCGGCGGTCGCCCTGGAGGGAAGGGACGCGGCGAAGGCGATGGTCGCCCACCTCACCGAGGCGGACGTGGTGGAGGCGGCGAGCGAGCTCGCCCTCTCCCAGCGCGCCCTCGAGGCGGCGCTCTCCGCCGCCGCCGCGAGCTTCCGCCTCACCCTCCTCGACGAGCTGTGATGCAGCCCGTCCCCCGGCCCGCCCCCGTCGATCGCCGCTGGACCGCGCTCCTCCGCGCCCGCGCCGCCCGCCTGCTGCGGGCGCTGCCGCGGCGCAGGCGCCTCGCCGCGCGTTTCCTCCTGCCGCTCCTCCAGTGCAGCTTCCGCCACCCCGGCCTCGCCGATCCGGCGCCCGGCGTGGAGGGGCTCGGCAACGGGCGGCGCTGGGGCGAGCTGGCGCGCTTCTTCGGCCTGCCCCTGCCCCACGCGGCGCAGCACGGCCGCCGCCTGGTGCGATCGATCTGGCTTCTCGGCGACGGCGAGCTGCTGGTGGTGCCGCAGGCGCTCGCGCCCCACGAGCTGCGCAACCTGCAGCAGCGGGTGGCGGTGGCGGAGCGCCTCCTCGGCCACCACGAGGTGCGGGTGCGGCTCTGTGAGGAGGAGATCGATCCCGCCGCCTTCCTGTTCGGCGGGCTGCTGGCGGGCGCGGCGCCGGAGGTCCCCGAGGTGCCGCTCTCCCCCGCCTTCTTCGCGGAGCGCGCGCCCACGCCCGTCGCCTCCCTCTTCGCGGCGATGGTTCGCCGCGCCGATCCCATCGGCCACTTCCTCGACTGGGCCGTCAACCTGCCCGCGCGTTGGCTCGCGGACGGCGAGCTCTTCACCGCCCTCTGGGCCCGCTGGGACGACGGCGCGGGGACCCTGCCCCTCGAGGCGCTCGCCATCGCCGCGGAGTCGGCCCACACGCGGAAGGTGGCGCGCCGCCTCACCGGCGGGGTCCGGCCGCTGGTGGACGTGGGCCACGACCTCTGCCTCGCCATCGCCCGGCAGCGGCGCTTCCTCGCGCCGGCGCTGGTGCGGGAGCTGCGCGGCGACATGCTCGCCAGCGGCATGCCCGCCGCGCTCCTGCCCGCGCTGCGCCGCTCGATCGCCGCGGGCGTGCCCCTGGAGGAGCCACCGCCCACCACCGGCGTCCGCGCCGCGCTCCGCCACCTCGCCCTGCGATCGCGGCTCGGCCTGCCGCCAGCGGGCGATGCCTTCTGGCGGCGGCTGGGGGAGCGGCTGCAGCGCCCCGCGGCGGACGGCGTGGTGGCGGAGATCGCCTTCGAAGCGGGAGAAGGGGCGCCCTTCGATCCCCTGAACCGCGGCGCGGCGCTGCGGCTCGGCCTCGGCCCGGGCCGCTTCGTGCGCATGCGCCAGGGGCGCGTGGCGGCGCCGCGCACGCTGGAGGGAGCGGCGCTGCTGGAGAAGCTGGTCCACGCAGCCAGCGCGGGCGTCCCCTGCGATCTCGTCCCCGCCACGCCCGCCGCCGCGGTGGCGGTGGGGCGGATCGATCGGCTGCTGCGGCGCTGCCGCGAAGCGGACGCCCTCGCTTTCGAGGCAGGCGGCGCGGTGCAGGTGGTTCGCAGGCGGCCGGCGCCGCGGATCGCGCGCCTCTCGCGCGAACGCTTCCTCGCCAGGCCGCGGCGGCTCGAGGTGGACGAGGACGGCCCCCTCCTCGGCGCGCTCGCCGGCGACGCGCCGCCGCGATCGATCCAGTGCGTGGTGGTCCCCGACGCGCACGCCGCGTGGGTCCTGTACGGCGCGGAGGGAAGCCGGTTCGGCGAGCGCGTGCCGCTCGCTCGCCTCGACGCCCACCTGCGCGAGACCCGCGCGCTCCTCGAGGGCGACGCGGCGCTCCTCCTCCGGCAGGCGGGCGAGCTGCCCCTCGCGGTCGCACCACCCGCGGGCGCGCCGGTGCCGGTGGAGGTGGGCGGCGATCTGGTGCGGGGCCTGTGGATCGAGGTGCTCGGCGAGCGCTTCGGTGTGGGCTACCCATGGCGCTGGGCCGCGGCCGCCTCGGCGATCGCCGCCGCCTGGCCGGTGGGGACCAGCGCCCCCCTCGCCTTCCCCCGCGTGGCGGTGCACGTGGCAGGCAGGCGCGCCACGCCCCTCGAGCGGCTCTGGGCGCGCTCGATCGCGCGCCGCCGGCTCTCGTCCCACATCGCCCGTGTGCTCGGGACTTAAGGCGGGCCGCCGCCGTGTCGAAGAGGGAGACAGCGGCAGGACCCGGCCGCATCAGGAGACCCGACCATGACGATGTCGATTCGCACCAACGTGGGTTCGCTCAACGCGCAGCGGAACCTCGTCGGCACGCAGAACCTGCTCAGCACCACCCTCTCCAAGCTCTCGTCCGGCTACCGCATCAGCAAGGCCGGCGACGACGCCGCCGGCCTCGCCATCTCCGAGACCCTGCGGTCGCAGATCAGCGGCATGAACCAGGCCGCCCGCAACGCCAACGACGCCATCTCGATGATCCAGACGGCGGAAGGCGGCATGCAGGAGGTCCACACCATGCTGCAGCGGATGAGCCAGCTCGCGGTGCAGGCCGCCAACGGCACGCTCTCCGACTCCAACCGCGCCAACATCAACATCGAGCTTCAGGACCTGATGGCCGAGATCAACGGCATCGCGAAGCGCACCAACTTCAACGGGATGTCGCTGCTCAACGGCTCCTTCGCTGCGAGCCTGGACACCGCCAACAGCGACATCGCCCTCGGTGATGCGCTCGCCGACACGACCATCAGCAACATCGACGTGAGCCGTGCCACCGCCGGCACCTACACCTTCAGCGCGAACGGCGACGAGGTGACGCTGAGCGACGGCGTCAACTCGCAGACCATCACCCTCTCCGACGTGGCGGCCAACGGCTCCGGTCGGATCAACTTCGACCGCTTCGGGGTCTCGATCGATCTCGTCTCCGCGGCGGGCGACGCAGCGGCCGACATCGCCGCCGCGCTCAATGGCATGGAGCTGGCGGTGACGGGCAATGCCGCCCGGTTCCAGATCGGCGACCAGGCGATCGATACGATCGAGGTGACGTTCGCGTCGATCATGATCGACTCGAACAACAGCAACACCGCTTTCGCCGAGCTCGCCGCGGCGCTCGCGGCGTTCGACGGCGCGAAGACCGTCGAGAACGCCAACAACCTGCTCGCCAAGGCCAAGGTGGCCATCGACGCGGTGAGCTCGATGCGCGCCGATCTCGGCGCCAAGCAGAATCGCCTCGAGCACACCATCGCCAACCTCAACATCACCGCGGAGAACCTCTCCGCCTCCGAGTCGCGGATCCGCGACGCCGACATCGCCGAGGAGACCGCGGCGATGAGCCGCGCGCAGATCCTGATGCAGGCGGGCGTCTCGGTCCTCGCCCAGGCGAACCAGATGCCGCAGCTCGCGCTCAAGCTGCTCGGCTGATCACCCGAACACGATCGCGGCGCCCGAAGCCCGGGCGCCGCGATCCGGTAGGAACCCATGGCGACCTTCACCGGCGGACTCGCCTCCGGCATCGACTCCGGCCTCATCATCGAACAGCTCGTCTCGCTGCGCGGCCAGGCGATCACCCAGGTGAAGGAGCGCCAGGCCGCGTACGCCGCGCAGATCTCCGCGTTCGGTGTGATCGCCGACAAGCTCGCCGCCCTGGGCAGGAGCGCTGCCTCCCTCGCCTCCGACGGGGTCGTCCGCACCCGGGTGAGCGGCGCCACCACCGCCTTCTCCGCTGCGACGGTGGGGGGCGCGAGCGCCGGCCGCTACTCGATCGCCGTGGAGCAGCTCGCCACCGCGGCCAGGCTCCGCTCCAACGGCCTCGCCTCCGCCGATGCGGCGGTGCGCGCGGGCGCCCTGGAGATCGCGGTGCGCGGCGAGAGCTTCCAGGTCACGATCGAGGAGGGGATGACCCTCGCCGATGTCGCCCGGGCGATCTCCGAGAGCGGCGCGCCGGTCCAGGCGCTGGTGATCGACGACGGCACCCGCTCCTACCTCTCCCTGACCAACCGCGAGACCGGCCACCCGATCGGCAGCGATCCCGACGCCGCCCTGGTGATCACCCAGACCCTCACCGGCGCCACCGGCGAGGCGCTCTTCCCGGTCGATCCCGACGTGCCCACCGGCCCCACGGTGGTCCGCGCCGGCGCGCAGAACGCCCGCCTCGTCATCGACGGCCTCACGGTCGAGCGAACCGGCAACACCATCGGCGACCTGATCCCCGGCGTCACCCTCACGCTCAACAAGCAGAGCGCCGCCTCCGCGGCGGAGGAGCTGGTGCTGGTGGAGGACCGGACCGCCAGCCGCGCCCGCCTCGACGCCTTCGTCGGCGCGTGGAACGACCTGGCCCGCTCGATGCGCAGCCTCGGCACCGCCGCCGACGGGACGGCGGGCCTCCTCTCCGGCGACAGCACGCTGCGCGCCCTGGGCGCGGAGCTCGAGGGGGTCCTCACCCGGGTGATCGGCGCCGGCTCCGTCGCCAACCTCGCCGACCTCGGCCTGCAGCTCCAGCGCGACGGCACGCTCCTCGTGGACGACGCCACCTTCGCCGCCGCCCTCGCCGGGAACCCCGGCGCCATCGACCGCCTCTTCTCCGCAGCCGAGACGGGCGTCGCCGCCAGCATCGAGGCGCTCGTCGCCCGCTACAACGCCCCCTCGACCGGCATCCTCGCCACCCGCAAGGAGGGGCTGCAGGAGACGGTCGATCGGATGACCGACGACATCGAGCGCAAGACCGAGGCCCTCGAGATCTACCGCCAGACGCTCATCCGCCGCTTCACCGCGCTGGAGGAGATCGTCTCGAAGTTCGACTCCATCGCCCGCTTCCTCGATCAGCAGGAAGCCGCCCGGGAGCAGCAGAACCGATGAACGCCGCCCTTCGCTACGCCCAGACCCAGGCAGCGACCGCCTCCCCCGAGCGCACCATGGTGCTCCTCTTCGAGAAGGCCCTGCGCGAGATCCGCGTGGGCAGCGCGGAGCTCGAGGCGGGCAGGCGCTCCGCCGCCGCGGAGCACTTCGGCAAGGCCTCCGACGTGGTGATGGGGCTCCACGGCGCCCTCGATCACGCCCGGGCGCCGGAGCTCTGCAGCCAGCTCGCCGGCCTCTACGTCTTCGTGGCCACGCGGCTGGTCCGCGCCAGCGCCTCGGCGGATCTCCTCGCCGCCCGCGAGGCGGAGCGGACGCTCACGCCGATCGCCGAGGCCTTCCAGACCGCCGTCGCCCGGCAGGCAGCGCGATGATCGTCGAGGCGCTCCGGGCGATCGAGGCAGCCCTCGCCGCGGACGACGCGGAGGAGGCGGAGCGTCTCGCCGGCCGGCTCGTGGAGGCCTGCGCCGCCGCGGACGCCCCCCTCGACGCGGCCACCACCGCCGCCGCGCGGGAGGCCCTGGGGCGCTGCATGGCGCTGGCCGCCGCCCAGCGCATCTCCCTCGGCCACCAGCTCGGCGACGCCGCCGCCTCCCGCAGGGCCCACGCCGCCTACCGCCGCTGAGACGCCGCGAAGCGGGAGGGTCTCAGATCCCCTCGACCACCCGCCCCTCCTTCATGTGCACGCAGCGCGGCAGCTCCCGCGCCAGCACCTCGTTGTGGGTGACGATGAGCGCGCTGATCCCCAGCTCCCGGTTGAGCTCCAGGATCAGCTCGTGGATCGCGTGGCCGGTCCTCGGATCGAGGTTGCCGGTGGGCTCGTCCGCCAGCAGCACCCGCGGCCGCGTGGCCAGCGCCCGGGCCAGCGCCACGCGCTGCTGCTCGCCGCCGGAGAGCTCGCTCGGCTTGTGGTCGAGGCGGTGGGAGAGCCCCACCCGCTCGAGGATCCAGAGCGACGCGTCCCGCGCCTCCGCCCGCGACGAGCGCCGCACCAGCAGCGGCATCATCACGTTCTCCAGGGCGGAGAACTCCGGCAGGAGGTAGTGGGACTGGAAGACGAAGCCCAGCGTCGCGTTGCGGAAGTCCGCCAGCTCCAGCTCCGAGCGGGCGAAGAGATCCTCCCCCCGGTAGAGCACCTTCCCCCGGGTGGGATCGTCGAGGGTGCCGAGGACGTGGAGGAGCGTGCTCTTCCCCGCCCCCGACTTGCCGACGAGGCCGACCACCTCGCCCTCGAAGAGGGTGAAGTCGACGCCGTCGAGGACGTGGATCCGCCCCTTTCCCTCGAGCCAGTAGTCCTTGTGGATGCCCCTCGCCTCGAGGAGCGGCGCGCGTTCAGTCATTGCGCAGGCCCTCCACCGGCGGGAGCCGGGACGCGTAGAGCGCGGGGAAGATGGTCGCCAGGTAGGCGAGGACCACCGCGGCGATGGCCACCAGCACGAACTGGAGCGGATCGATCTGCACCGGCAGGTTGGGGATGTAATAGACCTCGGGATCGAGCGGGATCGGGAAGATGGCGATCACCGCGCAGAGGATGAAGCCGAGGGCGAGGCCGAGCACGGTGCCGATGCCGCCGATCGCAAGCCCCTCGAGGACGAAGACCTTCATCACCGACGAGTCGCGGGCGCCCATCGACTTGAGGATGGAGATCTCCTTCCCCTTCTCCAGCACCAGCATCACCAGGGTGGAGAGGATGTTGAAGCAGGCCACCAGGATGATGAAGGCGAGGATCACCGCCATCACCAGCTTCTCCAGCTTGAGGGCGGAGAAGAGGTTCTTGTTCATCTCGCCCCAGTCCTTCACGCGGTAGGGGTAGCCCTCCAGCCGGTTGAGCACCTGCCGGGAGATCCGCCGGGCGTCGTCGATGTCCGTCACCTTGAGCTCGAGGCCGGTGATCCCCCGGCCCATCTTGAAGAAGGCCTGGGCCCGGTCGAGGGCGATGTAGACGAACTTCGAGTCGTACTCGTACATCCCCGAGTAGAAGACGCCCGCCACCCGGAACTGCATGCTCTTGGGCTGCGGGCCCATCGGCCCCATCTCCCCGGCGATGGGGGAGACCACCGAGATCTGGTCCCCCACGAAGACGCGGAGCTGCCGCGCCAGCTCCCGGCCGATGACGATGCCGGGAAGCTGGTTGACCTCCTCCGCCTGCTCCTGCGCCCGCTGCTGCTGGCGCCCCGCCGCGGCGAGTCGCTCGATCTCCGCCTGGAGCTCGTCCACGGGGCCGCCCGCGTCGCTCTTCGGCGCGGGCGGGTGGAACTGTGGCCGGGTGGGGATCTTCTCCGGCGTGGCCAGCCACGAGAGATCGCCCTCGGTGATCTCCTGCGGCAGGTTGGTCACCTCGCCCACCGTGGCGGGATCGATCCCCTTGATCAGCGCGCCGGCGAGGTTCGACTCGGTGGAGACCATCACCTCGTTGAGGACGAAGGGGGTGACGCCGAGGACGCCCTCCGTCTCCCGCGCGGTGGTGGCCGCCTTCTGCCAGTCGTCGAAGGAGCCGTACTTGAGGACGATGGCGTGGGCGTTGGTGCCGAGGATCTTCGCCTTGAGGTCGTGCTCGAAGCCGCTCATCACGCTCATCACCACGCAGAGCGCCATCACGCCCACCGCCACGCCGCCGATGGAGAGGACGGTCATGATCAACGTGGGCGAGCGCTTCTGCTTGCGCAGGAGCATGTAGATCGCCACCACGCCCGGGACGATCCCGAGGGTGAGGAGCGAGAGGCCGACGAGCAGGGGCCGGGAGAGGCGCAGGTGGCTGCGCGCCACGTAGCGCTCGTAGCCAAAGGAGAGGTCGAGGGCGGTGCCCGCCCCGAGCATGTAGCCGACGGTGGCGGCGATGCAGGAGGCGAGGAGGATGCCGGCGCCGGCGAGGAGCGGCGCGAACCAGATCCCGCCCTCCGGCACCAGGGCGAAGACCTCCGCCGCCGCGGCGTTGGAGAGGAGGAGGATCCCGTAGCCGGCGCCGGTGGTGGCCAGCCCGCCGAGGACCAGCTCCCAGAAGCCGACGCGGCGGGAGAGCGCGGCGGCGGCCCAGCCCGCCGCGCAGGCGAGGGCGGCGCTCGCCGCCACCGCGAGGATCTCCGCGGTGGCGAGGCGCATCCCCAGCTCGTGACCGAGGACGCCCCGCACCACCCCGAGGGCGGCGAGGGCGAGGAGGTCGAGCACCAGCGCCGCGAGGAGCGCCTTCACCGAGAAGAGCGGCACGTTGCGGGGCGGGCGGCCCGCCGCGGCGACGGCCACCGCGATCGGCCGCCTGCTCGCCTGCCCGCCGGGCGACTCGGTGGATCCTGGGGTCGGCTGCAAACGGGCTCCTCCTGCGTTTGAAAGCCCCTACGACCGCGGCTTGAGCAGCGGGAAGAGGATCACGTCGCGGATCGAGGCCGCGTCGGTGAACAGCATGGCGAGGCGATCGATGCCGATCCCCTCCCCGGCGGTCGGCGGCATGCCGTGCTCCAGGGCGGCGATGTAGTCGGCGTCGTAGTCCATCGTCTCCTCGGCGCCGCGCTTCTTCGCCTCGACCTGCTTCTCGAACCGCTCCCGCTGGTCGATGGGATCGTTCAACTCCGAGAAGGCGTTGGCGATTTCCCGTCCCGCGCAATAGAGCTCGAAGCGGTCGGTGTAGTCGGGGTTCTGGTCGTTCCTGCGGGCGAGCGGGCTGATCGCCGTGGGGAACTGGGTGATGAAGGTGGGGTGGACGAGCTTGTGCTCGGCGTGCTCCTCGAAGAGCGCGCCCACGAGCGAGCCCACGTCCATCAGGTCGATCTCCGCCCGCTCCGCGTCGGTCCCCTGGAACGACTCGAGGAGGACCGCCTTGAGCTTGTCCGGGTCGAGGAGATCCGCCTCCTTGAGCTTCCCCTCGGTCGACTCGAGCACCGCCTCCGCCATGGAGATCCGCTTCCACGGCCCGCCGAAGTCGATCTCGTGCCCCTGGTAGGTGATCTTCGTGGTGCCGAGGATCTCCTCCGCCGCGCCGCGCACCATCTCCTCGGTCATGTCCATGAGGTCTTCGTACGTGGCGTGGGCCAGGTAGAACTCCAGCATGGTGAACTCGGGGTTGTGGCGGGTGGAGAGCCCCTCGTTCCGGAAGTTGCGGTTGATCTCGTAGACCCGCTCGAAGCCGCCCACCACCAGCCGCTTGAGGTAGAGCTCCGGCGCGATGCGCAGGTAGAGGTCGATGTCGAGCGCGTTGTGGTGGGTGATGAAGGGCTTGGCCGCCGCACCCGAGACGAGCGGGTGCATCATCGGCGTCTCCACCTCGAGGAAGCCGCGCTGGTCGAGGAAGCGGCGGATGTAGCTCACCAGCTGGGTGCGCTTGCGGAAGGCCTCGCGGGTGCCGAGGTCGGTCGCCAGGTCGAGGTAGCGCTGGCGGTAGCGCGCCTCCACGTCCTCGAGGCCGTGCCACTTCTCGGGGAGCGGGCGGAGCGACTTGGTGAGGATGGTCCACTCGTCGGCGACCACCGTGATCTCGCCGGTCTTCGTCCGCGTGGCGCGGCCGGTGGCGGCGGCGTAGTCGCCCATGTCGAGGAGCTTGAGGAGGGAGAAGCCCTCCTCGCCCAGCTTGTCCTTGCGGAGCTGGAGCTGGATGTCGCCGGTGCGATCGCGCAGCACCAGGAAGGCCATCTTCCCGAAGGTGCGGACCATCATCACCCTGCCGGCGATCGACCAGACGGTCTCGTCCGCCTCGATCGCCTCGACCGGCGCGTCGCCGTAGCGCCCCTTGACCGCGGCGGCGGTGTGCTCGACCTTGCGGCCGTTGCCCCAGGGGTTGATGCCGCGCTCCCGCAGCTTCTCCGCCTTCTCCAGGCGCAGGGCGCGCTGCGCTTCCAGGGAGGACGAGCCCGACGGCGTCTCGTTCTCAGCCATGACAATCTCCTCGGCTCGCGCGGCGCGGGCGAAACCTGCGTCAACACGCGCACTTGGCTCGAATTTCCGAGCGGCGCACACTACGGCCCGCGCCTGGTGCCGTCAAGGCGACGCTTCCCCCGGCTGCAGCGTTTTGCGCCTCGACGCGCTCCCGCGCCGTTGCTAAGCAGTACCCGTGCGCCGCCTCGCTCTCCTGCTCCTCCTGCCCGCTCTCGCCGCCTGCCCGCGCCCCGCGGCCGAGGCGCCGGCGGCGATCGACTGCGCCACCGTCGGCCGTCCGGAGCTGGGGACGCTGGTTCCCCTCGACTGCGACGCCCTGGTGGAGCAGCGCTTCCCGCCGCTGGTGGTGGCGGGCGAGCCGGAGGCGCTCGAGCGCGCCCCCACGTACGACCCGCTGGTGATCGCCGCGCGGACCGACGTGGAGGGGCTGGCCCGCGCCGCCGCGGAGCGTTGCACGGCGCGCAACCGCTGCGAGCTGGAGGAGGCCGCCTTCCGCGCCGCCCTCGACGAGGAGCAGGCGCGCGCCGACCGGCTGCGCGGCCTCGCCCAGCAGGCCGCCCCCGGCGCCGCCACCCGCGACCGGGCGCGCCGCGAGCTGGCGGCGCTCCTCGGCGTGGCGGCGATGGCGCCCGGCCTGGGGGTGGAGATCCCCGCCGCCTGCCCGGGGGCGATGGCGCAGCCGTGCGGGGACGGCACCTGCGCGCCGGAGGGCGCCACCTGCTGCGACGACGGCACCTACTGCGCCGACGGCCAGCTCTGCACGGCCGGGGGCGGCTGCGCCGCGGCCCCCCGCTGCGGCGGCGCCTGGCCGGTGCCCTGCCCCGACGGCACCTGCGCGCCCGCCGGGGCGAGCTGCTGCGGTGGCGGCCGGTTCTGCAGGAGCGGCACCTGCTGCGGCGAGGGGGCCTGCTGCGCTCCCTTCGAGGCCTGCGTCGCCGGGCGCTGCGTGCCCGGCGCCCAGGCGGCCTGCGACGATCCGGCGCGCCCCATCCCCTGCCCCGACGGCGCCTGCGCCCCCGTGGGTGGGAGCTGCTGCGGCGACGGCCGCATCTGCGCCAGCGGCACCTGCTGCGGCGAGGGGGCCTGCTGCTTCTCTGGCGAGCAGTGCGTGGACGGCCGGTGCGTCGGCCCCGACGCCCCCAACCCGAAGTGCCGCGGCGCCTGGCCGGTCACCTGCGCCGACGGCACCTGCGCCCCCGCCGGCGCCGCCTGCTGCGGCGAGGGGCGCTACTGCGCCGCGGGCTCCTCCTGCTGCGGCTCCACCTGCTGCCGCCCGGGCGAGATCTGCCGGGACGGCGCCTGCGTGGGCGGCTGATCGATCAGCCGCCGAGCAGCACCAGCACCACCACCGCCGCCACCGCGGCGAGGAGCACCACCGGCAGGGCGATCTCCGCCGGCACGGGGAGCATCGCCGCCCGCACCTCGCGGAGCCGGCGGCGCCGTTCCGCGCGGGTGCGGGCCAGCACCCGACGCGAGAAGGCCGCGGGCAGCTTGTGGCGCGGCAGCTCCCGCACCAGCGAGACCGCCTCGGCGAAGGCGCCGTACTCCAGCCGGCACGGCTCGCACGCGGCGAGGTGGGCCTCGAGCCGCGCCTCCTCCGCCGCGGGGAGCGCCGCGTCCACGTACGGCGAGAAGAGCTCGATCACTTCCTGGTGCGCGTTCACGATGCGTTCTCCCCGGCCACGCCCGCGAGCTTCTTCGCCAGGGCGAGCCGACCGCGGTGCAGCCGCGACTTGACCGTTCCCAGGGGCTGCTCGAGGACCTCCGCGATCTCCTCGTAGTCGAGCCCCTCGATGTCCCGGAGCACCACCACCAGGCGCTGCTCCTCCGGCAGGGTGGCGATCGCCGCCTGCACCTGCTCGTCCCGCCTGCGCCGCTCCAGCGCCCGGTCGGGCGGCTCCGGCCCCTCCCCGCGCGCCGGATCGTCGGCCGCCTCCAGCGCCACGTGGCGGTCGCCGCCGCGGCGGCCCAGGTACTTGATCCGGTTGAGGCAGTGGTTCTTCGCGATCCGGAAGAGCCAGGTGGAGATCTTCGCGTCGCCGCGGAAGCCGGGCAGCGCCTTGTGGAAGGAGAGGAAGACCTCCTGGGTCACGTCCTCCGCCTCCGCCCTGTCGCCGAGCATCCGCACGAGGAGATCGAAGATCCGATCCTGGTGGAGGCGCAGCAGCGCGGCGAAGGCGCGCTCGTCCCCGCGCCGCGCCTTCTCGAGGAGCGCCTCGCCCTCCTCCCTTCGGACGGGCGCCGCCGCCACCGCCGCCGCCCCGCCGGATTCCCGCATGGGCCTCTCCCCTCCCGCCGCGGCAGGGCCGCCGGCGAAACGAGCGTCCAGCCTATCGGACAACCGCCCGATGGCGGAGGTTCCGCGCCGGAGGAAATCGCGCCCCGCCTCGTCGGCGGCCTTGTGCTAGCTTGCGCCCGCCATGGAACCGCAGACTTCGAAGCCCGTTCGCAAGTACAAGTGGCCCGAGATCACCGGAGGGATGGTGGTCGGCTTCATCGTCGGACTCGCCGTCTCCTCGATGGTCGCCGGCTTCGTCGCCTGGATGGCGCTGGGGATGCGACAGAAGGAGCTGGCGGGCGAGTACGGCCTGGCGATGGGCGTGGTGGTCACCGAGCCCATCGCCGCCGGCGAGCCGCTCTCCCCGAAGAAGCTGGCGCAGCGCCCCCTGCCGCGGCTGGTGGTCACCTCCAACGCCGTCTCGCCCGACGAGGTGGACGCCCTCTTCGGCAAGGGCCCCGCGATCCGCTTCGAGAAGGGCGACGTCCTCCTCCGCTCCGCCTTCGGCCTCGAGCCCCGCCCCGACGCGCCCCCCGAGCCCGCGAAGGAGTGACCCTCCGCGCCGCGGGCCCGCGCGGCGCGAGGGTCCGGACGCGCGACGGCCCGCCGCCGGACGCACCGGGGCGGGCCGCTGTCCGCGCGGGGCTGCCGCCTACTCCGGCAGCGCCTTGCTCGGGTTCTTCTTCCCCAGCAGGAAGGCCTCGAGGAACGGCTGGATCTCGCCGTCGAGCACCTTGTCCACCTGCGAGGTCTCCTCGCCGGTACGGATGTCCTTCACCAGCCGGTAGGGGGCGAGGACGTAGGAGCGGATCTGGTTGCCCCAGCCGATGTCGCTCTTGGTCTCCTCGAGCGCCTGCTTCTCGGCGTTCCGCTTCTTCTCCTCCAGCTCGTAGAGGCGCGCCCGGAGGATCTTCCAGGCGATGTCGCGGTTCTTGTGCTGGGAGCGCTCGTTCTGCACCGCCACCACGATGCCGGTGGGCTCGTGGGTGAGGCGCACCGCCGACGAGGTCTTGTTCACCTTCTGCCCGCCGGCGCCCGAGGCCCGGTAGTAGTCGGTGCGGACGTCCGCCGGGTTGATCTCGATCTCGATGTCGTCCTCGATGTCGGGGTAGACGAAGACCGAGCTGAACGAGGTCTGCCTCCGCGCCGCCGCGTCGAAGGGCGAGATGCGCACCAGCCGGTGGACGCCCGCCTCCGCCTTGAGGAAGCCGTAGGCGTACTCGCCGCGCACGATGATCGAGCACGACTTGAGCCCCGCCTCCTCGCCCTCGGTGTAGTCGGCGATCTCCACCTCCCAGCCCCGGCGCTCGCAATAGCGCGTGTACATGCGCAGGAGCATCGCCGCCCAGTCCATCGACTCGGTGCCGCCGGCGCCGGAGTTGATCTCGATGATCGCGTCGGCGCGGTCGTTGGGGCCGGAGAGCATGCGGCGGAACTCGAGGGCGCGGACGCCCGCCGCCACCTGCTCCAGGGTGGCGGCCGCCTCGGCGCGCGACTCCTCGTCGTCCGCCTCCTCCGCCAGCTCGAGGAGGGCCTCCACGTCCTCCAGCGCCTTCCACTCCTTGTCCCAGGCCTTGACCACGTCCTCGCAACGGGCCTTCTCCTTGTTCATCGCCTGGGCCTGCTTCTGGTCGTTCCAGAAGGAGGGATCGAGGGAGAGCTGCTCGATCTCGTCGACGCGGCGCCTGTTGGCGTCTACGTCAAAGACCCCTCCGCAGCGACTCCAGCCGCGTCTTCAGGTCTGCGATGCGCTCGCGGGTGTCGTCCGCCATCTCTGGTACTCCCTCTCTCGTCCGGTTCGTCTCGCAGGAACAGAAAGCGCCCCGCGAACCTGCCCGGGGGCAGGCGGGGCGCATGCCATATCAGAAAGCGTCAACGGGCGAGGAGCGTCTTTTCCATCTCGGGGTCGTCGAGGGGCACGTGCTCCTCCACCGGGAACTCGTCCGCGGGGCGGCTCTGCAGCCCGGCGAGGTACTGGGCGAGCGCCTCGCGGATCACCGCGCCCACCGGCCGGCCCGACGCCTCCGCCGCCCGCTCCACCGCCTCCGCCACGTCCGGGGAGACGCGGGCGGCGAGGACCCGCGCCTGGCCCATCGCCGCCTCGAGCCGCTCCAGCGCGGCGGAGGGGCGGGCGAGCCGGTAGTCGCCGCTCTCGATCATCTGCTTGATGCGGCTCGCCAGCTCGTCGCGCGTGAACCAGCGCTCGTCGAGCCAAACCGCTTCCACGTCGTAGTCGATCTCGAACTGGCTGCTCATCTGCTCCTCCGCCTCGCCTTCGCCTGCCCTTCTACCCCGCTCCGCCCCTTCCGAGAAGTTCCCGGCGGCCGCACCCGATCGCCCACCCCCTTGGCGTCCTCGAGCATCCCCGGCACCCCGAGGAGCTCCGCCTCCCGCTTCGCCATCGCCCGCGCCTCCCGCTCCGACCGCTCGTGGTCGTAGCCGAGGAGGTGGAGGATCCCGTGGGCGAGGTAGCGGGAGAGCTCGAAGGCGAGCGAGCGCCCGTCCTCCGCCGCCCGGCGCCGCGCGATGTCGAGGGAGATGGCCACGTCGCCCACGTAGAGGGGCTGCCCGGGGATCGAAGGCGTGTCGTCGCCGGCGGGAAAGGAGAGGACGTCGGTCGCCTTGTTCTTGCCGCGGAACTGGCGGTTGAGCTTGCGGATCCGCAGGTCGGTGGTGATGAGGATCGAGACCTCGGCCCCCTGCATCCCCAGCTTGTCCATGAACTCCGCTGCCTTCGCCCGGACGACCCGCGCCGCGTAGCCGCCTTCGGGGTGCTCGAGGTTCACGTGGACGGTGGCCATGTCACTTCCCCTGGAGATCGGCGAAGAGGTCGGTGGAGAAATAGCGCTCGAACCTGTCGCAGAGCACGGTGGCCACGTTGTGGCCCGGCCCCAGCTCCTTCGCCAGCTTCCGCGCCGCCGCGTAGTTGAGCCCGGAGGAGGGGCCCACCGGGAAGCCCTGCCTGCAGAGGGCCCGCGCCGCCTGCACCGCCTCCCAGTCGCTGACGCGGATCGGCGCGTCGAGGCCGACCCGCTCCCCGTCGAGGATGGAGGAGAGGCCGTCCACCACCCCGGGGATGCCGCCGCAGATCTCCGGCTGCCCCTCGAAGCAGGTCCCCTTCTCCGGCAGGGCCCGGGCGATCCGGGTGGGATGGCCCGCCTCCCGCAGCGCCGCGGCGATCCCCATCAGCGTGCCGCCGGTCCCCACCCCCGCCACGAAGCCGTGGATCGTCCCCTCCACCTGGGCGATCAGCTCGGGGCCGGTGGCCCGCTGGTGGGCCAGCGCGTTGAGCGGGTTCTCGAACTGCCGCGGCAGGAAGATCGAGGGATCCTTCGCCGCCATGGCGCGGGTCTCCTCGATCGAGCCGAGGACGCCGCGCTCCGGGTCGGTGAGGATCACCTCGCCGCCGAAGCGCCGGATGATCAGCACGCGCTCGCCGCTCACCCCCCGGGGCATCACCGCCACGAAGCGCACCCCCACCGTGGCGCAGGCCATGGCGAAGGCGATCGAGGTGGAACCGCTGGAGGCCTCCACCACCGTCGACGCCGGCGTGAGCTCCCCGCTCGCCACCGCGTGGGAGAGGACGAAGCTGGCGACGCGATCCTTGGTGGAGCCGCTGGGGAGCAGGTACTCGAGCTTGAGCCAGATGGTACAGCCGCTCTCGGGATCGGGGAGGGGGACGGCGGGGGTGTTGGAGGCGATCCGGGCGAGCCAGGGCTTGAGGTTGCGCTGCGACATGAGGCGCACTCTGCCACCAAGCGGGCGCTCTAGGCCACCTTGCCCTGTGCCTCGAGCTGCGCCTGGGGCCCTTTCGCCGCGGCGGGATAGTCGGGGCGCGAGTGGTAGATCGCCTCGAGGGTGCGGCAGAAGCTCTGCTGGATCCGCGTCAGGTCGCGCAGGGTGAGATCGCACTCGTCGAGCTGTCCGTCGGCGTGGATGCCGTCGATCAGCTTGCGCACCAGCGCCTGCAGCTTCTCCGGGGTGGGATCGGGCATCGCCCGGGAGGCGGCCTCCGCCGCGTCGGCCATCATGATCAGCGCGGTCTCCCGCGACTGGGGCTTCGGCCCCGCGTAGCGGAAGCGCGCGGGATCCGGCGGCGGCCCCCCGCTCGCCTCCGCCGCCTTGAGCGCCTTGTGGAAGAAGTAGCCCACCAGCCGGGTGCCATGGTGCTCGGGGATCGCGTCCACCACCTGCTTCGGCAGCTTGTACCTGCGGGCGATCTCCACGCCCCGGGCCACGTGCTCGATGATCACCCGCGCCGACTCCTCCGGCGGCAGATCGTCGTGCCGGTTGTTGCCCCGCTGGTTCTCGCCGAAGAAGAGCGGGCTCTTCCCCTTGCCGAGGTCGTGGTAGTACGCGCCGACCCTGGCGAGGAGCGGGTTGGCGCCGATCGCCTCCGCGGCCCCCTCCGCCAGCGTGCCGACGATGATCGAGTGGTGGTAGGTGCCCGGCGCCTGGACGATCAGCTCCTTGAGCGCCGGGTGGTTGAGGTTGGCCAGCTCGAGGAGGCGCAGGTCGGTGGTGTAGCGGAAGACCGATTCCACCACCGGCAGGATCGCGGTCACCAGCACCGGAGCGAAGAAGGCGCCGCCCGCCAGCGCCGCCGCCCCGTCGATCACCACGTTCCACGAGGCGATCTTCCCGTCGAGGAGGGCGAAGGACACCACCGCCGCCACCTGGGCGATGCCCGCCAGCAGCCCCGCGTGGAAGACGCCCGCCCGATCCCGGGCGCGGGCGACGCGGGTGGCGCCGACCAGGCTCCCCGCCAGCGCGAAGGCGGCTACCTCGAACGAGCCGCCGGCGAGGACGCCCACCAGCGGGGCGAAGCCGACGGCGAAGAGGAACGCCGCCTCCGCCTGGAGGACCATGCGCACCAGCATCGCCGCCGCGGCGAAGGGCGCCACCCAGATCCACGCCTCGTGGGTGATCTCGGGGGTGGCGTCGCGCACCGCCTCGGTGATCGAGAACCAGAAGTCGGAGAGGAGCAGGCCGGCGAGGAGGACACCGGCGACGAAGAGGAGGTCCTTGCGGGCGGGCTGGATCCGGGGCAGCCCCGTCCCCGCCGCGGCGAGGACGATCACCACCAGCGCGGCGAAGAGGGCGCCGCCGAGGCGGGCCTGGGGCAGATCGCCGCTGTCGGACTCGGCGCGCATCCCGCGGAAGATCACCAGGTGGCGCTCCTCGATCCGCTCCCCGTCGCCGATGACCTTCTCGCCCTTCTTGAGCTGGATCACCACCGGCTTGATCGCCGCCGCCGCGTCCTCGCGCCGCTGCCTCGTGCGGTCGGGATCGAACTTGAGGTTGACCCGCACCTCGCGCCTGGCGAGGTCCTCCACCGCGGCGCGCAGCGCCCTGGGCAGCGTCCCGTCCGCATCGCCCAGGGTGGAGCGGACGCGGGCGAGGTCGCGGATCCCGCTCACGTCGGAGAGGACCTCCTCCGTCACCGCCCCGGAGGGCGCCATGCGGAGGATGGCGATGCCACGGTCGCGGTGCTGGACCAGCTCCTCCCTGTCGCCCACCACCATCTCGCGCATCGCCTGGGTGACCAGATCGACCGCCGCCTTCTCCGCCGCGGCGGGGAAGTGGGCCTGCGCCAGCGCCGCGTAGGCGGCGTCGTCGAGGCGCACGCCCAGCGCCTGCTCGATCGCCGGCCGGGCGCCGGGGAGCTGCTCCTTCTCCAGGTGGCGGGCCATGGTGAAGCCCGCCTCGATCCGCTGCAGCGCCCCGTCGAGCGCCAACGCGTCGTGGACGTAGACCGCGCGCACCGCGGCCACCGCCTCCTCGCGCATGCGCCGGGTGGTCTCCTCGTCGGGGATGTCGTAGTCGCGCGTCGCCTTGAGGGTGGCGGTGGCCACCTTGCCCAGGTCCGCGTCGTCCCAGGGCACCCGCTGGGTGAAGAGATCGGGGGCGAGGCCCAGGGAGGCCGCCGCCGCGATGACGATCACCAAGAGAGCCCCGGCCACGCGATCGGTGACGCGCCCCAGCCCGCTGGCGGGTGCTGGCCTCTTCTGGCTCATGCTCGCTCGGGGGAAACGGCCTGCATCGTCGGCGAATCGTCGCAGGGACGCTGCGCCGCGTCAACGAAACCGGGCCCGCCCTGCGTCCGCGCGGCCCTCAGCCCGCCTCGCGCTCCTTCTGCTCGTAGGCCTCGGCCGCCCTGCGCGCCGCCTTGCGGGCGTCCGCCGCCTCGTAGGCCAGGACCACCTGCTGCACCAGCGGGTGGCGGACCACGTCCACCTCGCTGAACTGGCAGAAGGCGATCCCCTCCACGTTGGCGAGGACCTCCCGCGCGTCCGCCAGCCCCGAGGTCCTGCCGCTGGGCAGGTCGACCTGGGTGATGTCGCCGGTGATGACCGCCCGCGAGCCGAAGCCGAGGCGGGTGAGGAACATCTTCATCTGCTCCGGCGTGGTGTTCTGCGCCTCGTCGAGGATGACGAAGGAGTCGTTGAGGGTGCGGCCGCGCATGAAGGCGAGCGGCGCCACCTCCACCGTCCCCTTCTCGATCAGCGCCTGGGCCTTCTCCAGGTCCATCATGTCGTTGAGGGCGTCGTAGAGGGGCCGCAGGTAGGGATTGACCTTCTCGGCGATGTCGCCGGGGAGGAAGCCGAGCCGCTCGCCCGCCTCCACCGCGGGGCGGCAGAGGACGATCCGCTTCACCTTCCGCTCGGAGAGCGCCGCCACCGCCATCGCCATCGCCAGGTAGGTCTTGCCGGTGCCGGCGGGGCCGATGCCGAAGGTGATGTCGTGGGTGCGGATCGCGTCGATGTAGCGCTTCTGCCCCAGCCCCTTGGGCGCCACCACCCGGTTGCGCGCGGAGATGTAGACGGTGTCGAGGAAGATGTCCCGGAGCGAGACGTCCCTGCGGGAGGCGAGCACCTTGGCCGCCTGCTCCACGTCCTCGGGGTAGAGCGGATAGCCCGCGCGGAGGAGGCCGTAGAGCTCGCGGATCACCTTCTCCGCCAGCTGGGCGCTCGGCTCCTCGCCGGTCACGGTGAAGGTGGTGCCGCGGTTGCTGATCTTCGCGCCGGTCCGCCGCTCGAGGAGCTTGAGGTGCTCGTTGTGGGCGCCGGCCAGCGTCTGGACGAGGGAGGTGTCGTCGAGTTCGACCCGGTAGGTGGCTTCTGCCAAAGGGACCTCACGGTGAGAGCGGGGATCGCGAAACCCGGGTGCGGCGGGTTCCCTTCCCTGCGCATCCACCGCTAGCTTCCGACTCGGCCCCGCCTCGCGCAAGCGCGAACGCGCCCGGCGCGCCCCATCGGCTCAATGGAACGGCGGAAGGAGCACGAAGGAGCCGGGCCCGGTCCGCCGGTAGTGGTAGCGGTCGCTCCACGGGTAGCGGAGATCGCCCTCCTCCACCAGGCCGGAGGCGAGGAGATCGTCGAGCCGCTCCGGGTAGTCCCCGGACTCGAGCCGGTAGACCTCCAGCGCCGCGGCGATCCGCGCCATCTGCGCGGAGCCGAGCAGGCGCTGGGCGGCGGGATCCTCGAAGCGGACGCCCTTCGCCCCCGCGGCCCCCTCGTCGGCGCGCACCAGCCAGACCAGCCCGGTGAAGAGGGCGAGGAGGCCGGCGGTCAGCGCCACGCGCATCGCGAACGCGGCCACCTGCTCGGCGATGGTCCGCACCATCCCGGCGCCCGGCTTCTCGTCCTCCGCCTCCCGCGGCGGCGCGATCGCCTTGAGGTAGCCGGCGTTGACCAGGTTGAGGAGCGCCTTGCAGGTCTCGAACTCGCCCAGGCGCGAGAGCTCCACCAGCCGCTCGACGGTGCGGCCGGTCTGCACCAACGCCATCACCCGCCGCTCGTTGGCGCCGATCTCGTCCCCCGCCTCCTTCGGCGGCGCCGGCTCCTCGCCGAAGGCGGCGTCGAACGCCGCGTCGTCCGCATCGGCGCCCTCCTCCGCCGGCGGCGGCAGCTCCTTCAATTTCTCGAAGGTCATCCGCCGCGAGGTGATCTTCTTCCGGATGAGCGGCCACTCGTCCACCATCCGGAAGCCCTCCATCAGGATGGCCTCGCCGCGGATGGGGCGGATCGTCCCCTTGTCCCAGGTGACCTCGCCCGCCTCGAACTCGTAGGTGCCGCTCTTCCAGGTGAAGAGCCGGTAGAGGGTCTCGGTGGCCTGCAGCCACGCCATCTCCCGCAGGTCCTCGCGGGAGATGACGTTGCTGGCGAGGAGCACGTCGCCCAGCCGCTTGAGCGTGCGCCGCTGCTCCTCGAGGGCGTCCTCCAGCTCGCGCTCGGTGATCAGGCCGGCGCGCACCAGCCGGTGGCCGAGGAGGTGGGCCTCCTTGCCGGAGACCTGCTCCGCCCGCACCACGTTGCCCGCGTCGAAGTAGACGTGGACCTCCTCCTCCTTGTTGCGGAGGCGCAGGGTGCCGCTCTTGGTCTGCTGGGCGATGAGCTGGAGGATCTCGGCCACGCCGAAGTCCTTGAGCGTTCCGCGGAGCGCCATCAGCGAGCCCCCCTGGCGCCGCGCCACGAAAGGAAGCAGAGACCGGCGAGCGGCGGCAGCACGAAGGCCAGCTTCCAGGCGAGCGGCGTCCCCTCGAAGACGGGGCGCGCCAGACCGGCGGGCCAGGCGGCCAGGGCGACGAGGAACCAGCCGGCGCAGAGCAGCAACGAGCCGCGGCCGACGCTGCCGGCGAGGAAGGGGCCGGCGAGGAGGAGGCCGCCGGTCCTCGCCCAGAGCGCGGCCCGGGTCTCGTAGCCCTTGATCGCCCGCTCCTTCTGCTCCCGCACCGAGGCGTCGACCGCCGCCTTCCTGGTGAAGACGTTGATGCACTGGCCGCAGAGGTTGCCGCCCACCGACTCGGGATCGCAGGCGCCGCAGACCGGCCTGCCGCAGCGGGGACAGCTCCCCGCCGGGCGGGTGCGGCCGGCGAGCAGGCCGCCGCCGACGGCGAGGAGCAGGACGACGGCGCCGCCGAGGAAGGGCGCCGCCATCTCCGGCACCGGACCGAGGAGGAGCGCGCCGAGCTGCGCCTCGATCCGCGCCGGCTCGCCGCTGCGCGCCGCCACCGCCGCCAGCGACGCGTCCGACAGGGGTACGTCGAGGACGTACTGGTTGGCGGGGGTGACGCCGTCCTCGTTGGCGGCGTAGCGCTGGACCAGCGCGGGATCGAGCTCCACCGCCTTGGAACGCGCCGCCTGGCCGAGGGTGAAGTCCACCCGGTCGTAGTGGACGCGGGAGAGGTCGAAGTAGGCGGCGGCGATTCCCGGCGCGAGATCGATCGCCTTCGTGTAGAGCTCCTCCGCCTTCGCGAGATCGCCGCGGAGGAAGTGGACGTTGCCCAGGTTGATCAGCGCCTCCGGCCAGCGGGGCTCCTTCTCCAGCGCGCGCTCGTAGAGCGAGCGCGCCTCCTCGAGATCGCCGAGGCGCTTGCGCGCCCGCGCCACCACGAAGAGGGTCTCGGGCGCGGCGTCGGGGTCCTGCACCTGGCGCTGCAGCGCCTGCAGCCGGGTGAAGTCGCCCGCCCTGTCGACCGCGTAGAGCGCCGCCGCCGGCGTGTCGTCCCAGGCGACCTGCGACGCGAGGATGCCGGCGCCCGCGGGGAGGAGCGATGCGAGGGTGAGCCAGGCACCCAGCGCGATCCGCTCGCCCCGTTCCAGGTAGAGCCAGAGCGCGGCGAGGAGGAGCGCGGCCGCCACCACCGGGCCGAAGCCGAAGGCGGGCGGGAGCGCGAGGAGCATGCAGAGGAGGAGGCCCGTCTGCACCCGCGAGACGCTGCGCGGGAAGAGGTGGTGGAAGTCGTGGAGGACGCGCCGCGCCCTGGCCACCGTGAGGAAGAGGAGGACGACGCCGCCCGCCGCGAGGATCGCCGCCCCCAGCGCGGCGCAGAGGTCGAGGACGAGGAGGCGCACCGCGCGGGGATCGCGCAGCCGCGCCTCGATCGCCGCCGCGCCCGCGTCGAGGAGGCCCGCCACGTCGAACGGGTCATGGGCGAAGCGGGCGCGCAGGAGCTGGCGGTGGGTGGAGGGGAGCGACGGGGCGAGCCGCACCGCGAGCTCGGCCCGCTCCACCGCCTCCGCCGGCGCGGAGGCCTCCAGCTTGCGGCTCTCCCGCACCGTCGCAGCGGCGAAGGCGTGGAGCTCGCGCAGGTCGAGCTCGGCGCGGAGGCGCTCGATCCGCGCCTCCGCCGCGCGGGCGGTGGCCAGATCCTGGCGGAGGAGCGCCTCGCGCCGCGCCCGCCACGCCGCCTCCAGATCGGCGGGGCCGTGGCGCGGCGGGACGAACCCCCGCTCCTTCGGCTTCTCCACCGCCGCCGGCGCCGGCGGCGCGCTCGGCGCCGGGGCGGCGGCGCGGGCAGCGGCGCCCCCCGCCTCCTCGATCATCCGCCGCTCGATCTCGCGGGCGCGCGCTGCGGCCGCCTCGTCGAACCACTCGTCCCCCCACGCCTCGCCGTCGGGCGTGGCGAGGCCGTGGGCCTCGGGCTCGCGCCCGGGCGGCTCGGCCGCCGCCGGCGCGGCGGCCAGCGCGACGCACGCGAGCGCAGCCAGGAAGGCGATGTATCTCCTGGTTCGCACGGATGGACCTTTCCCCCCGACCAGCTCCCGCGGCATCGTAGCACGCCCGTCCGGGTTGAAAATTCTCCTCGACGGGATCGGATCGAGCTGCCGGGAGCGCGTCGAGAACCAGGGAGGCGACGAGTGGAGAAGAAGGAGATGCCGTTGGAGGAGACCCGCCGGCGGAGCGCGGCGGAGATCGAGCGTCTGGTCGGGATCATGGCCCGGCTGCGGGCGCCGGGGGGATGCCCCTGGGACCGGGAGCAGACCTTCGATTCCCTCAAGCCCTATCTGATCGAGGAGGCCTACGAGGTCCTCGACGCGATGGAGGGGGCCGGCGGGCGCGACCACTGCGAGGAGCTGGGCGACCTCCTCTTCCAGGTGATCTTCCACGCGGAGATCGCCCGGGAGGAGGGCGCGTGGGACTTCGCCGACGTGGCGAAGGCGATCGCCGACAAGATCGAGTACCGCCACCCCCACGTCTTCGGCGGGCTCGAGGTGGCGGACGCGGACCAGGTGGCCCGCAACTGGGTCCAGCTCAAGGCGAAGGAGAA
>Ga0182742_1000470_pt1 | contig 64318 bp, 63 predicted proteins | sample eDN5th37CBELigMG_FD_128880 | JGI IMG/M metagenome (GOLD analysis project Ga0182742, IMG submission 128880) | Enriched Miracle-Growth compost microbial communities from Emeryville, California, USA - eDNA 5th pass 37_C BE-Lig MG (version 2)... ...
AAGTTGATCAGGAGCACCGTTTTGCTCCAGACCTCCGGGTTGGCCGTCAGCGCATCCAGCGTTTCCTGGATGTACCAGGCGCCCTGGATCGGGCTGGATGGGCCGGGGTGCTCGGAGTACGTGGCCGGGGCCACGATCCACGACACCTGCGGCAACGTACCGTTGACGGCGTCCTCGCGCAGGGCCTTCAGGAAGCCGCCATCGGGCATGGTGTTGGCCGTGCCCTTGTAGAGCGGATTGGCGGCGTCCATGGACGGCGTCCAGGCCGGATACGGCGCGCCGTTGGCGCTGTTGCCGGCCAGTTCATTGGCCCGGCGGTACTGCTTGAAGCCCGCCAGCGGGTTATCGCCGAAGTTCTCGGGCAGGTTCTGGTAGACCTTCCAGGTCACGCCAGCTTCCTGCAGGCGCTCGGGATACGTCTTCCAGGTCCAGCCGGTGGACGAGGCGCCCAGGCTGTCCCACTGGTTGCGGGTCGAGGGGCCGTTGCCCAGGGCCAGCGGATCGTTGGTGCCGGTCCAATGGAACAGGCGGTTGGTGTTGGTGCCGCCGTGGGTAGAACAGTGGTAGGCATCGCACAGGGTGAAGGCTTCTGCCAGCGCGAACTGGAACTCCACCTCTTTCTGGCGGTAGTAGCCCATGGACTGGTTCTGCTTGTAGCGCGGCCAGTGGTCCATGCGGCCACCGTCCCAGGCCATTTGCGCGTCCAGGTAGTCATGCGGCGTGCCGGCCACGCGCTGGGCGTTGCCCTGGGTGCTGTCCAGGTGATACGGCATCACGACGCGGGTGCCGTTGCTCTGCTCCCAGACCGAACGCTGCTCGGGCAAGGGGATGGTGATGCGGTCGCCGAAGCCGCGCACGCCCTTGAACGTGCCGAAGTACATGTCGAAGGAGCGGTTTTCCTGCATCAGGATCACCACGTGCTCGACGTCGTTGATGGTGCCGGTGCGGTTGTTGGCCGGGATGGCCAGTGCGCGGCGGATGGCCGGCGGGAACATGGACAGCGCGGTCAGGCCGGCGGTCGAGGCGGCGGCGGTGCGCAGAAAGCGGCGCTTGCCGGCGTGGACCTGGTCTTTGTCGGACGTCACGGTTTTTTTCCTATGTGTTGGGTGGGCTGGCGCGGCTCAGGGCGCGCAACGCAATTCGGGCTTGGCCGGCGTGGGCGGCACCGGGGTCGGCGTTTCCGGCTGACCGCCGGTGCCGGGAGGCTCGCTGCCGCCGCTATCGCCGTCATCGCCGCCGCAGGCGGCCAGCGTGGCGCTCAGCATCAGCACCGCGCCCAGGCGCAGGAACCCGCGCAACATCGTGGATTGGTTCATCGTTTTCTATCCTTGGAACATCAGGGAAACAGTTCGGAGACGGACTTGCCGGACATGGCCAGGGACTTCACTTCGTCTTCCGTGAGCGCCCGCGACCAGAAGGCCAGGTCGTCGAAATACATCGTGTAAGGGCCGTTGGAATACGTGCCGCGGCCGTCTTCGTTCAGGCCCAGGTGCGGGCCGTAGACGCCGGCGATCTGGCCGAGGTCCACCGCGCCCGTGCTGATGGTGCGAGAGGAAAAACCCAGCTCGCTGTCGTAGACCGACGCGGTCATGGTGCGGGCCGTCTTGTCGACCGTCATCGCGATGTAGACCGGCTTGTTGGGCGTGAACTTCACGCCATTGATGTCGACCCGCCGGCCGCCGCCGGCCAGGTTGAAATACAGCACCGGGCCGGACCATTGCGCGATGGTGATGCCGGGATTGCCGCCGGAGTTGTAGTCCTTGTTGCCCACGATGGAGCGGTCATTGGCGGCGCCGTCGGACTGGTACCAGAAGCCGATGGTGAAGGCCTGGGCCGCGTCCAGCAAGCCGGCCGGATAATCCAGCTTGAAGGCGCCCATCGGCGCCGCGCTGCGCTCGTTCTTGAACATCTTGCCGAACACGCCCACGTCGGCATAAGCCGGCGCCTGGGTGCCGTCGAATGGCGTAATGGCGCCGCCGCCGGCGGCCACGTCGGTAAGATTGCCTTCGAACGGGAACAACATGGTCAGCCCGGTGCGCAGCGAGGCCAGCAGCTCGGGCGGCTTGACGTAGTTCACCGTGGTGCGCGCCGCGGTCGTGGACTCGCCCAGGGTCACGCTGTAGGTCACCTCGTGCAGGCCCGATGCGTCGAAGACCAGGTTTTCGTCCACGTACCCGGTGTCCGCGCCCGGCACGCGCGCGATCTCGACGCCGTCGCGGCGGATCACGGCGTCCCCGGTGGGTTCGCCCACGCGTGTCCAGTTGAGCGTGACGCTCTTGTTGTTGATGGCCGTGCGCGCAGACAGGTTACGCAGTACCAGCGTGTCGGAAAGCGGAGTGCCCGCCATGTCGTAGCCGGCCGCAGGCGGCAGCGCGCCCAGGTGCTCCAGCACCGTGGGCGCCACGTCGGCCGCGCTGGGCAGCGCATACCAGTTGTTGTCCCACAGGCCGTCGACGACGGCGTCGTCGGCGTTGCCGCCCAGCAGCGACGGCTGGTTGGCCGCCAGCACGATGGTCTTGGTCGACGAGAACGGACGGCTGTCGACGACGCCGTTCTGGGTCAGGCCGTAGCTGGAGGCCACGACCACCAGCCAGTTCTCGCCGGGATGCTCGGCCTTGCGGTCGGCGATCTGCCGGGTCAGTTCGCCGATGGCGCTATCGGCCTGGCGGATGGCCGTGTCGTAAGCGCCGCCGAATCCGGCTTCCGAGGCCACGCGCGCCGGCGCGCCGAACTGCGCCACCACCACGTCATAGCCTTCGGCGATGCGGTCGCGCGCCTGCGTGGCCACGCAATCGTCGCCGCCCGCGCAATCGGTCAGGGCCTGCAGGCTGCCGTCGTCGCGGTCCTTGGCGAGCAGCGCGGCGACCACGCTGGAATTGAACGCCGCGGCGGTGCGCGCCTCGGGCCTTGCCGACTTCACGCGCTGGAACAGCGTGGGCGTCTTGATGGGCTGGGCCTGTTCGGAGAAGCGCACGCCGTGCTGGTCGGCCCACTGGCCGGTCAGCAGCGTGGCCCAGCCGGGCGCGGGCAGCGTGGGCTGCTGCGTGGGCGCGCCGGTCACGCCGCCGGTCCAGGCGCGGGTGACGGTGAGCTGGCCGATGTTGGACAGCGACCGGTCGGCCACGCCGCGGCGCATCGCGTCATAGGTCAGGCCGTCCACGCCGATGAACAGCACCTTGTCGGCGCGGGTCTGGTCGGGCTCGGTCACCGGCGGCTGTGTCGGCGGCGTGGTCGGCGCCGTGGTGTCCTCGCTGTCGTCGTCGCTGCCGCCACAGCCGGCCAGGACACTGGTCGCCAGCAGCGTGGCGCACCATCTTCTCCAATCGCGTATCTGCATGCTCTTCTTCTTGCCTCATGAACGGGGTTTGTGTTGCCGCACATGGTGGCCGGCGAACGTGAACCGGCCGTTAAGCAAGCAGGAGAAAGGCTGATCGACGGATCAAGATTTTTTTTGTGTCATGAAACCCCGCTATAGTCGGCGCATCGATTCATGGCCTCGCCATCACCCATGCCCCTGTCCCTGCGTTTCGCCCTGCCCGCCGCGCCCGCGGCGCTACGTATCGCCGCCATCCTGGCGCTGGCCGCCGGCATCGGCGTGTGGGCGTCCATCCTGTTGGCGCCGCGGCCGGCCTCGCTGCCGCCGGCCGTGTCGGCCGCCGCCGCGCCGCGCGCCGTCGACAACGGCCCCGTCGCGCTCTGGTTCGGCAAGGACGAGGCGATGCGCACGCAGATCAGCGTGCTGGGCGTGATCGCGGCGGGGCCGGACGGCGCGGCCGTGCTCAGCATCGACGGCGGCCCGCCGCTGGCCTGGCGCGTCGGCGACGAAGTCGCGCCAGGCATCGTGCTGCGCGAGGTCGCGGCCGAAACGATCACCGTCGAGCAGGCCGGGCGCGCCAGCCGCCTGCCGGCCCCTGCGGCGCCGCCCGCGCCCGCGGGCATCGTGCGGGCCAACGGCTGAAAACCCGCCCGCCAATATTGCTGTCATATTTCATGACCACAATCCTCCGCTTCTACTGAAGACCGGAGTTCAAAGTGCGTCAGTTTCCGCGCGGGCCAGCCCGCCAGCAGGGTTTCACCCTCATCGAGATCATGGTGGTGATCGTGATCATGGGGATTCTTGCGGCGTTGATCGTTCCCCGCGTGCTCGACCGTCCCGACCAGGCCCGCCAGGTCGCCGCGCGCCAGGACATCGCCGGCGTGATGCAGGCGCTCAAGCTCTACCGCCTGGACAACGGCCGCTATCCCACCACCGCCCAGGGCCTGCGCGCGCTGGTCGAAAAGCCCGAGGGCGCCAACAACTGGCGCGGCTACCTCGACAAGCTGCCCAACGACCCCTGGGGCCATCCCTATCAATACCTGAGCCCCGGCGTCAAAGGCGATATCGACGTGTTCTCGTTCGGCGCCGACAACAAGCCCGGCGGAGAGAACGGCGATGCCGACATCGGCTCCTGGGAACTCTGAACGCGGCTTCACGCTGGTCGAAGTCCTGGTCGTGCTGGTGATCGTCGCCATCGCGGCCAGCATGGTGAGCCTGTCCGTCGGCCGCGGCGAGAACCCGCTGCGCAACGACGCCCAACGCCTGGCCGACGCCTTCTCGGTGGCCCAGAGCGAGGCGCGCAGCGACGGCCGCCCGATACGCTGGCTGGCCGGCGCCGAAGGCTGGGCCTTCGAGCGCCGCGGACGTTCCGACAACATCAGCGCCGAGGAAGACGCGCCCCTGCCCGTGGACCGGCTGGAGCGCGACGCGGTGCTGCGCCCGCGCGCCTGGTCGGCCGGCCCGGTGCAGCTGCAGCTCGCGCCGGACCGGCCGCTGGTCTTCAACACGGAATGGGTCGCCGCGCCCATGACGCTGACCTTGCGCGCGGCAGGCGCGCAGGTCATGCTCGAGCGCGACGCCGCCGGACGCTATGAGATCCGCTGAACCGCCCCGCCGCCCGGGCCGCGAACGCGGCTTCACGCTCATCGAGGTGCTGGTGGCGCTGGCCATCATCGCCGTCGCGATGGCCGCCGCGCTGCGCGCGACCGGCGTCATGGCGGCCAACAACCGCAACCTGCAGGACAAGACGCTGGCGCTGCTGGCGGCGCAGAACGCGCTGGCCCAGCTGCGCCTGGAGCAGACGCTGCCGCGCGCCGGCACGCGCAGCATGCCGTGCGCCCAGGGCGGCCGCGCGCTGCAATGCGAACTGGAGTTCACCAATTCGATGAACCGCAGCTTCCGCCAGGTGGCCATCCGCGTGCGCGACGCGTCCTCGCCGCGGCCCGACGCCGTCCTGCTGCAGCTCGACGGCCTGTTGTCCGGCGTGCGCTAGCCATGCGTAGACCGCTGCGATCCCAGGCCGGCTTCACGCTGATGGAAGTGCTGGTGGCGCTGGCGCTGATGGCGCTGGTCAGCCTGATGGCCTGGCGCGGCCTGGCCAACGTATCCAACGCCCGCGACCGGATCGAGGAACAGACGCAGGACATCGACGCCATCGTGCGCGCGCTGGGCCAGATCGCGCGCGACGTGGAGCTGTCCTATACCGGGCCTGCGTTCGAGCCGGCGGGCCAGGACGCGCAGTCCTACACCGCCGGCCTGCGCCTGCTGCGCCGCGCAAGCGGCGGCCAGACGCTGGAGCTGCTGCGCCCCGACCCCGACGGCAACGGCCTGTGGCAGCGCGTGCACTGGCAGGTCCGCAAGGACGGCCTGTGGCGCGCCAGCGGGCCGTCCGCGGCGCGCGGCCCCCTGCCCGCGCCGGACGGCGGCGTCCTGCTGCTGCCGGGCGTGCGCGCGCTGGAACTGCGCGCCTGGGTACCGGGCACGGGCTGGGTCGACAGCAACGCCAGCCTGGCGTCGCCGCCGGCCGGCATCGAGATCACGTTGGAACGCGGCGCGCCCCAGGCGCCGCAGCGCTTCAGCCGCATCCTGGAGCTGCCATGAGCCCGTCCGCCCGCGAACGGGGCGCGGCGGTCATCAGCGCGCTCATCATCGTCGCCATCGTGGCGGCGCTGACCACCAGCCTGTTCCAGCGCCAGACCGCCAGCACGCGGCGGGTCGAGAACGAGCTTGCCCGCGTGCAGGCCCGCGCCATGCTGGCCGGCGGCATCGACTGGGCCAGGCTGGTGCTGCGCGACCACGGCCGGCGCGAAGCGGTCACGCGCGGCGACCAGATCTGGGCCACGCCCATCCTGGACACGCGCATCGAACGTCCCGGCGACGAGCGCGTGGCGGTGTTCGCCGGCCGCATCGAGGACGAACAGGGCAAGTACAACCTCTACAACCTGGCCAGCAACGGCGTGCCGCAGCCGCAGCAGGAAGAAGTGCTGCGCCGCCTGCTCAAGCTGCTGCAGCTGCCCGACGCGCTGGCCGCGCAGATCATGGACATCATCGCGGCCGCGCAACCGCCGGCCCCGGCGCCCGACGCCGCCGGCGCGCCCGCCGCCGCGCCCCATGCCCGCGCGCCCCTGCCGCGCGGCGTGGACGAGATCGCGGCGCTGCTGGCGCTGGACCCACCCGCGCGCGCGGCGCTGCGCCGCACGATGACGGTGCTGCCGGCGGCCACGCCGGTCAACGTCAACACCGCGCCGCCCGAGGTCATCGCCGCGCTGGTGCAGGGCATGTCGCTCAGCCAGGCGCAGTCCCTGGCCGGCGAGCGCGACCGCGGCAACTGGTTCAACAATGCCGGCGACTTCGCCAACCGCCTGGCCGGCACCGGCGTCGAGACCGCCGCGCCGACGGTGGCCACCAAGAGCGACTGGTTCATGGCCAGCGGCACCGTCGCCTACGAACGCGCGCGGATCTCCATGCAGGCCCTGATGCGCAGCGCCCCGCCGGCCGCGCCCGACACCCTATGGACAAGAGAAAACCCTTGAAGAACATGCTGCGCATCGCGCTGCCCGCCCTGGCCGAGTTCGGCGAGGACTCGCCCCTGCCCTACGCCTGGTTCGACCGGCGCGGCCGCTGCGCGCGGCAGGGCGAACTCGCTTTGCACGCGCTGGGCCACGCCTATCCGCAGGCCGCCTGCGAAGCCGTGCTGCATCCGACGGACGTGATCGCCACCAGCGTGCAGATCCCGGCCGTGCCGCGCGCGCGCTACGCCGCCGCGGTCCACGCCGCGCTGGAGCCGCTGGTGCTCAGCGACCTGGACGCCCTGGCGATCGGCTTTGGCCCGCGCGCCGCGGACGGCCGCGTCGAACTGGCCTGGGCGGCGCGCGAACCCGTGCGCCGCGCGTGGAGCCTGTTGAACGCCCAGGGCCTGCGCGTGCAGGCGCTGATCGCGCCGCAGACGCTGGGCGCCGACGCGGGGCCGCTGCGCGAACCGGCCGATCCGCGCTGGCAGGCGCCCTCGCCTTCGTGGTCGCTGGCCATGGCGCAGCTGGCGCCGGCGCGCGCCTCGCGCTGGCGCGGCGTCTGGCGCTGGGGCGCGGCGGCCGCCGCGGTATGGATAGGCGGCCTCAATCTTTATGCGTCGCAACTGCGCGCCGAAGCCGACGCGCTGGAGGAAGGCATGCGCCGGCAGGTGCTGGCCGCCTTCCCGGAGCTGCCCGTGCTGCTGGACCCGGCGCGCCAGGCGCGGCAAGGCCTGGACGCGCTGCAGGCCGACCGCGGCGCGCACAACGCTACCGACTTCCTGCCGCTGGCCCGGGCCGCGGCCCAGGCGCTGCCTTTCGCGGCCGACAAGGTGGCGCGCCTGGGCTACGCCGACCAGGCGCTCACGCTGCAGCTGGCCGACGCCGGCGAGCAGTCCCAACGCGTCGCCGAAACTCCCGCGCTGATCCAGCAGGCCGCCGCCCTGGGCCTGAAGCTGGAACGCACCGACTCCGACCACACCTGGCGCATCCTGCGCGCCCAGCCATGAATACGTTCTCGCACCGCCTGCATGCCGCCTGGCAATCCGCCCGCAAACCCGTGGACCCCTTGCTGGCGCGCGCGCGCCAGCGCTACCAGGCGCTGGCCCCGCGCGAACGCCGGCTGCTGGCGGGCGCTGCGCTGCTGCTGGGCGCGGCGCTGGTGTTCGTCACCCTGATAGAGCCGCCGTTGAACACGATGCGCAAGCTCCACGCCGAACTGCCCGCGCTGCGCGCGCAGGCCGCCACCGTCGCCGACCTGACCGCTCAGGCCCAGGCGCTGCGGCGGCGCGCCGCGGCCCCGGCCGCCGCCCTGCCCGCGCCCGCCGAACTGGGCGCGTCGCTGGAACGCGCCGGCCTGCCCGCCGCGCAATGGACACTGGGCGAACCCGAAGCCGGGCCCGGCGTGCTGCTGACCCTGAAAGAAGCGCCCGCCTCGGCGCTGCTGCGATGGCTGGACGGCGGCGCCCGCGACTGGGGCCTGGCGGTGCATCAGGTGGAACTCACGCGCGCGGCCAATGCCTACGGACGTCCGCTGCCGGGCCTGGTCAATGGCAAGGTGGTGCTGGTCTTGCCCGCGGCGGCGAAAGGCGGGAACTGACATGGCCGCACCGCGCTTTTCCCGCCGGAACGCCGCGCTGCTGTGCGCATCCGCCGTCTGCGCGGCCGCCGCCGGCGCCGCGGTCTTGCCCGCGCGCTGGCTGCTGGCCGTGCTGCCCCACGATGCGCCGCTCGCGCTGGCCGACGCCGCCGGCACGCTGTGGCGCGGCAGCGCCTGGATCGCGCTGGGCCCGCCCGGCGCGCGCCGCATGCTGCCCCAGCCGCTGCAATGGCGCTGGCGCTGGGACACGCTGGCGCTGGAAATTTCCCATCCCTGGCTGCAAGGCGCGCTGCAGGCGCGTCCGGCCTGGAACGGCCTATCGCTGTCGGCCCAGTCGCTGCGCGCGCCCGCCTCGACCCTGGCCGCGCTGGGCGCGCCGTGGAACACCATGGCGCCCCAGGGCACGCTGGAAATCGCCTGGCAGCCGCTGCGCCTGGGCGCGGCGCTGCCCGCCGGCCCGCTGGCCGAAGTGCGCTGGCGCAACGCCGCCACCGCGCTCGCGCCGGTCGCCAGCGTCGGCACCTACGTGCTGCGCGTACAGGGAGGCAAGAACGGCGCCGCGCTGACGCTCAGCACCGAGAACGGCCTGCTGGACGTGACCGGCCAGGGCAGCGCCACTGGCGGCGGGCTGCGCTTCCAGGGGCAGGCGCGCTACGCGGCTTCGGCGGGTGAGGCGGACCGGGCCGCGCTGGAGGGCTTTATGTCGATGCTGGGACGGCGCTCGGGGGATGTGGTGAGTTTCGGGGTGTAACTGCCTCACGCGTCGCGCGTGACCCGCAGGATTTCCTCGGGCGAGGTCTGCCCGCCGTCGACCCAGCGCTGGCCGTCCTCGCGCATGGTCCGCATTCCTGCGGCCGCCGCCGCCCGCCGCAGCTCGCGTTCGTCGCTGCCTTCGTGGATCAGGCGGCGCGCCTCGTCGTCGACGGTGAAGAGTTCGTGGATGCCGGAACGGCCGCTGTAGCCGGTGTGGTTGCAGGCCGCGCACCCCACCGGATGGAACACGCGCGCGCCGTCCTGCGTCGTCGGCCGCTTGCATTCCGGGCACAGCTTGCGCACCAGGCGCTGGGCCAGCACGCCGAGCAGCGACGAGGCCAGCAGGAACGGCTCCACGCCCATGTCGGTCAGGCGGGTCACGGCCGAGACCGAATCGTTGGTGTGCAGCGTGGCCAGCACCAGGTGGCCGGTCAGCGAAGCCTGCACCGCTATCTGGGCGGTTTCCAGATCCCGGATTTCGCCGATCATGATGACGTCGGGGTCCTGCCGCAGGATGGCGCGCAGCGCCAGCGCGAAGCTCATGTCGATCTTGGCGTTGACCTGGGTCTGGCTGATGCCGGGCAGATCGTATTCGATCGGGTCTTCCACCGTCAGGATGTTGCTGGTGGCCGCGTCCAGCCGGCTCAGCGCCGCGTACAGCGTGGTGGTCTTGCCGCTGCCGGTGGGTCCGGTCACCAGCACGATGCCGTGAGGCTGGCGGATCAGGCGGTCGAGCTGCGCCAGCACGCCCGGGGCCATGCCCAGGCGCTCCAGCTGCAGCCGCCCGGCTTCCTTGTCCAGCAGCCGCAGCACGGCGCGCTCGCCGTGGCCGGTGGGCAGGGTCGAGACGCGCACGTCGATGGGCCGCCCGCCCACGCGCAGCGCGATGCGGCCGTCCTGCGGCAGGCGTTTTTCGGCGATGTCCAGGTGCGCCATGATCTTGATGCGCGAGATCAGCGCCGCGTGCAGCGCCTTGCGCGGCGAGACCACGTCGCGCAGCGTGCCGTCGACGCGGTAGCGCACCACCGAATGGGTCTCGAACGGCTCGATGTGGATGTCGCTGGCGCCGTCGCGCGCGGCCTGCGCGAACAGCGCGTTGATCATGCGGATCACCGGCGCGTCGTCCTGCGCCTCCAGCAGGTCCGCGACCTCGGGCATGTCCTGCAGCAGCCGGTCCAGGTCGATCTCGTTTTCGGCCACGCCCATGACCGAGGCGGCGTCCTCGGAATGGCTGTAGGCCGCCGTCAGCAGCGTCTCCAGCGCCTCGTCGTCGACCTCGGCCACGGCGATATCGCCGTGGCAGCGCCGGATCTCGCGCACCGCCCATTCGGGCGTGCGCGGGCTGACGGTCAGCTGCGCACGCCCGCCCCGCAGCGACAGCACCGCGCGCTGCGCGCGGGCCCAGGCGTAGGGCAAGGGATGCGCGCTCATAATTGCGAAACCACTTCGCTCTTGAAGCCCAGCTCGCGCAGCAGCGCGGTGGCCGTGGAGATGGTGCCCGGGTCCTTGGCCACCTGGCTGCGCACCACGTAGCCCATGCCGCCGGGGCCGACCTGCACGTAAGCCTGCAGGCCGCTGGCCCGCACCCGCTGCACGATCTTGTCGGCGTCGCTGCGCGCCTCGACCGAGGCGAACTGCAACGTGGCGCTGCTGCGGTCGGCCTCGGCGTAGAGCGACTCGGGGTCCACCGCCACGCTGACCCCGCGCGGCAGGTTCACGCGGATCGGCAGCGACGGGTCCGTGGGCTGCGCCGGCGTGGGGTACTGGCGCACCGCGAAGGACTCGACCGTCACGGGCGGCGGGCGGCGCATGGTCTCGGCCAGCTGCTCCGGGCGCATGTCGTAGGCGTTGTTGGACACCGACGGCGCCGAGCCCGGCGACGGCAGCAGCGGCGCCTGCATGTCGGGCAGCAGCCAGTGCTTGCCCGGCTGCGCGCCGGCCTGGGCGCGGCGCATGTAGTCGTAGCGGTCCATGGTGACGCTGGCGCTGCGGCGCGCGTCGCGCACCACATAGGGCCGCAGGAACACCATCAGGTTGGTCTTGGTGCGCTTGCGGGTGTCGTAGCGGAACAGCGCGCCCAGCACGGGAATCGAGCCCAGCCCCGGCACGCTGTCCGACGACAGCGAGACGCTGTCTTCCAGCAGGCCGCCCAGCACGATGATCTGGCCGTCGTCGATCAGCACGCTGGTGTCGATGGCGCGCTTGTTGGTCACGATGCCGGTGGTGGCCGAGGAGCGGGCCTCGTCGATGCTGCTGACTTCCTGATAGATGTCCAGCTTGACCGCCCCGCCCTCCGAGATCTGCGGCCGGATGTTGAGCTTGAGCCCCACGTCCTCGCGTTCGATGGTCTGGAACGGGTTGCTGCTGCCGTTGCTGCCCGAGGTCACGTACTGGCCCGTCACGAAGGGCACGGTTTTGCCCACCAGGATGCTGGCCGATTGATTGTCCAGCGTCATCAGGTTGGGCGTGGACAGGATGTTGGCCTCGCCCGTGTTCTGCATGGCGCGGGCCAGCACGCCGAGGTTGATGATCTCGTTGCCGAGCACGTCCACCGTGCCCTTGACCACGCCCAGGCTCAGGCCGTTGGCCAGCGCGTCGATGGTGGTGGGGCCGCCGCCGGTGATGCCGCTGCCGCCCAGGTTGGTGCCGCCGATGAAGCTGCTGCCGCCGTTGCTGATGCTGCCGCCGCCGGTCATCCACTGGATGCCGAACTCGGCGGCCTTCTCCGCGCTGACCTCCACGATCAGGCTTTCCACCAGGACCTGCGCGCGGCGCTGGTCGAGCTGGTCGATGACTTCGCGCAGGCTGCGGTACAGCGGTTCGGGCGCGGAGATGATGAGGGAATTGGTGGCGGGATCGGCCTGGATGGTGGCGCCGCCGGCCGAATACGACACGGCCTGCGTGCCGGTGTCCTCGCGCGCGATGCGCTCCTGCTCGCCCGACAGGCCGCCCTTGCCCGAGTTCGATCCGCCGGACATGCCCAGGCCGGACTGCGGCGCGCTCGTGGCCGAAACGTTCTGCGCGCGCGCGCCGGACTGCCCCGCCGCACCCGCGCCGCCGGCCGCGCCCGGCGCGGAATTGGCCTGCCCCGCCAACAGGCCGCCCAGCACTTCGGCGATGCGCGTGGCCTGCGCGTTGCGCATGTACACCACGTGCAGATTGCCGGCGCGGTTCTGCTGCGCGTCGAGCTTTTCGATCAGGTCGCGCGCCAGCCGCGTGCGCGCCGGGCTGCCGGCGCGCACCAGCACGCTGTTGCTGCGCGGGTCGGCCACGATGGCGATGCGCTGCGTCGGATCGCTGCTTTGCGTATCCAGCAATTGCGAAGCCAGCACGGCAATATCGGACGCGATCCCGGAGCGGATCGGCACCACGTCGGTGTCGATGGAGCTGGGCACGTCGATGCGGGCGATGACGGCCGCGATGCGCTCCAGGTTGTCGGCATAGTCGGTCACGACCAGCGTGTTGTTGCCGGGATAGGCGTTGATGGGGTTGTTCGGCGGCACCATCGGCCGCAGCACCGGCACCAGATTGGCCGCGTTCTCGTACTTGAGCGGGAACACCCGGGTCAGCATCTCGCCGCCGGCCCGCTTGGCGAACGCCGCCACCGGCACCGGCCCGGGCGGCGCGCCGGCAGCCGGCCGGGGCCCGCCCACCACCGCGCTGCCCTGCAGCTTGGCGTCGGCCTCGGGCACCACGCGCGTCACGCCGTCGACATCGACGATGGCAAAGCCCTGCAGGCGCAGCGCGCCGGTCAGCATCGCCAGCGCCTGCTTGCTGTCCACCGGACGGTCCGACACCAGCGTGAGCTTGCCCTTGACGCGCGGGTCCACCAGGAAATTGCGCTGCGTGAACAGCGACAGCGCGCGCAGCACTGCGGGGATGTCGGTGTCGACGAAATTCAGGCTGACGCGGTTGTCGGTCTGCTGGGCGTGAGCCGTGCCGGCCGCGGGTCCGAGTTGGCTTGCGGCAAGCAGAACCGCAAGGCTGAGTGGCGCGAGGTAACGCATGACGGGATCGGTGCCTGGTACGTGAAATCGGGGTGAAAAAACGTGAAAGCGCGTCGGAGTATACGGGGTGACACTGCAACACTACGGTCATAATCCAGAGGCAAGGTGACGGCCTGGAAACCCTTTGAATACGGGCCTTTCGCGCGATCGGACGCGCGCGCGGCCGACGCTTTGTCACCATGCCATCCTTTCGTTACGAAGCCACCGACGCGCTCGGAAAAATCGTCCGCGGCACCATCGACGCAGACACCGAACGCGGCGCGCGCAACCAGTTGCGCGGCCGCGGCCTGCTGCCGCTGTCGACCGCGCCGGCGGCGCGCGCCGAAGGGCTGGGCGCCTCGCTGCGCGCGCGCCTGTCGGACGCCGACCTGGCCTGGATCACGCGTCAGCTCGCCAGCCTGCTGGCCGCCAGCCTGCCGCTGGACGCGGCCCTGAGCGCCACGCTGGACCAGGCCGAGAAAAAACACATCGCCGCCAGCCTGGGCGGCGTGCGCGACGACGTGCGCGCCGGCCACCGGCTGTCGGTGGCGCTGGCCGCGCGGCCGCGCGATTTCCCCGAGATCTACCGCGCGCTGATCGCCGCCGGCGAGGAATCCGGCGACCTGGCGCAGGTGATGGAAAAACTGGCCGACTACATTGAAGAGCGCAACGCCCTGCGCAGCAAGGTCATGACCGCCTTCATCTATCCGGCAGTCGTGGCCTGCGTATCGGTCGTGATCGTGATATTCCTGCTGGGCTACGTGGTACCGCAGGTGGTGTCGGCGTTCAGCCAGGCCAAGCAGGAACTGCCGCTGCTGACGCGCATCATGCTGTCGCTGTCGGATTATGTGCGCGAATGGGGCGTGGCCACCGGCGCGGCGCTGGCCGCGGCCATCGCGCTGTGGCGCTATGCGCTGCGCGCCCCGGCGGCGCGGCGCGCCTGGCATGCGCGCGTGCTGCGCATGCCGCTGGCCGGGCGTTTCGTGCTGGGCGTGAACGCGGCGCGCTTCGCCTCGACGTTGGCGATCCTGTCGGGCAGCGGCGTGGCGCTGCTGACGGCGCTGGAGGCCGCGCGGCGCACATTGGGCAACGACGTGCTGCGCCAGGCGGTGGACGACGCCGCCGCGCGGGTGCGCGAGGGCGCGGCGCTATCGTCCTCGCTGGGCGCACAGAAGGTATTCCCTTCGCTGCTGGTGCACCTGATCGCCAGCGGCGAAAAGACCGGCCGCCTGCCCGAGCTGCTGGACCGCGGCGCGCAGAACCTGTCGCGCGACCTGGAGCGGCGCGCCATGGCCATGACGGCGCTGCTCGAGCCGGCGCTGATCCTGCTGATGGGGGGATTCGTGCTGCTGATCGTGCTGGCCGTGATGATGCCGATCCTGGAGATGAACCAGCTCATCCGGTAGCGGGTAAAGGCCGCGGGCTGAAACTACAGCGCCGCTTCGTCGCTTTCGCCGGTGCGGATGCGGATGGCCTGTTCCACGGGGGTGACGAAAATCTTGCCGTCGCCGATCTTGCCGGTGCGGGCGGCCTTGACGATGGCCTCGATGGCGGCCTCGACCTGGTTGTCCGGCAGCACCACCTCGACGCGGATCTTGGGCAGGAAGTCCACCACGTATTCGGCGCCGCGATAAAGCTCGGTATGGCCTTTCTGGCGGCCGAAACCCTTCACTTCGGTCACGGTCAGGCCGCTGACGCCGACTTCGGCCAGCGCTTCGCGGACTTCGTCGAGCTTGAAGGGTTTGATGATGGCGGTGACTTGTTTCACGTTTGTCGTCCTGGATTTTCGATCTGTTGCGGCGCCCGGCCGCCGCGGGGCGGCCAGGCGCGATGGATAAGAGAATACCACCGGCCAGGCCGGCGTCAGCGGGGGCTGCGCGGGGAGGGAAAACCCGCCCGCCTAGGGCCTGTGCATGGCTCCTTTTAGTGTGAACAGGCCCTAGGGCTCCTGGTCGGGAATGCGCTCGGCGTCGCGCATCCACACCACCGACTCGGAGTCGCTGGGCGCGCGCCAGTCGCCGCGCGGCGACAGCGAGCCGCCCGAACCGACCTTCGGGGCGTTCGGCACGCAGGTGCGCTTGAACTGGCTGAGGCGGAAGAAGCGATCCAGGAAGATCTTCAGGTTGCGCTTGATGGCCGCCAGGTCGTACTGGTTGCGGACCACGTGCCCGCCCTCGGGCCAGGCGCCCGCGTCGCGGTCGCGCCAGGCCGCCAGCGCCAGGAAGGCCACCTTGGTGGGCGCGAAGCCGTAGCGCAGCGTGTAGTACAGGTTGAAGTCCTGCAGCTCGTAGGGACCGATGGCGTCTTCGCTCTTCTGCCCGGGCTTGTCGTCGGCGCCGCCCGGCACCAGTTCGGGGCTGACGTCGGTGCCCAGCACGTCCAGCAGCACCGCCGCGCCCTCGTCGCCCAGGCGGCCGGATTCGGCCACCCAGCGCACCAGGTGGGTGATCAGCGTCTTGGGCACGCTGGCGTTGACGCTGTAGTGCGACATGTGGTCGCCCACCCCGTAGGTGCACCAGCCCAGCGCCAGCTCGCTCAGGTCGCCCGTGCCGATGACGATGGCGTTGCTGAAATTCGCCAGCCGGAACAGGTGGTTGGTGCGCTCGCCGGCCTGGACGTTCTCGAACGTGATGTCATAGACCGGCTGGCCTTCGGCGTAGGGATGGCCCAGGTCCTTGAGCATCTGCAGGCAGCTGGGGCGGATGTCGATTTCGGAGGCGGTGCAGCCCACCACCGCCATCAGCCGGCGCGCCTGCTGCAGCGTGCGGGTGCTGGTGGCGAAGCCGGGCATGGTGACGGCCAGGATGTTGGAACGCGGCAGGTCCAGCGCGTCCATGGCCTCGGCGCAGACCAGCAGCGCGTGGGTCGAGTCCAGCCCGCCGGAGATGCCGATGACCACCTTGGACATGCGGCTGGCCGACAGGCGCTGGACCAGGGCCTGGACCTGGATGTTGTAGACCTCTTTGCAGCGGGCGTCGCGGCGGCGCGGGTCGGCCGGCACGTAGGGAAAGCGCGCCACGCGCCGCTCCAGCGGCAGCTCGGAATCGTCCAGCGGCGGGCGCACCGGCACCGGCACGCTGCGGAACTTGCGCACTTCGTCCTGGTGGCGCCGCGCCGACTGGCCGAAGGTGGTCTGGCGCATGCGCTCGCGCGAGAGGCGTTCGAGGTCCACGTCCGAGAAGATCAGGTGGGAATGGCCCAGGAAGCGCTCGGATTCGGCCAGCAGTTCGCCGTTTTCGTAGATCAGGGCCTGGCCGTCCCAGGCCATGTCGGTGGAGGATTCGCCCCGCCCCGCCGAGGTGTACATATAGGCCGACAGGCAGCGCGCCGACTGCTGCGCCACCAGCTGGTGGCGGTATTCCGACTTGCCGATCACGATGTTGGAGGCCGACAGGTTGACCAGCACCGTGGCCCCGGCCAGCGCCGCGAACGAGGACGGCGGGATGGGAACCCAGACGTCCTCGCAGATCTCGACGTGGAACTGGAACAGCGGCAGCTGCTCCATCTGGAAGATCAGCTCGGAGCCGAACGGCGCCGTCTGGCCCAGCAGCCGGATCTCGGACACGGCGGCGCAATCGGCCGCGCTGAACTGGCGGGCCTCGTAGAACTCGCCGTAATTGGGCAGGTAGGTCTTGGGCACCACGCCCAGCACCCGGCCGCCGGCGGCCACGATGGCGCAGTTGAACAGCTGGTGGGCCACGCGCAGCGGCGCGCCGACGATGATCGCGATATCGAGCTCGGCGGTGGCCGCCACCACCTGGCCCAGGGCCGCCTCGCAGGCGTCCAGCAGGGCCTTCTGGTGGAACAGGTCGTCGCAGGTATAGGCCGACAGGCCCAGCTCGGGAAACGCCGCCAGCACCGCGCCGCCCTGGGCGGCCTGCTGCGCCAGCGAAATGGTCTGGGCGGCGTTGAAGGCCGGATCGGCGACGCGGCACTCGGGCACGCCCACCGCGACCCGGGCGAAGCCGTGGGAATACAGGTTGAAGAACGGGTTCGACATCAGCTAGGGGCCTATGGACGGCTGTGGGAACGGATGAGCGATTATCTCACCTGCTGCGGCATCCTGGCGTCGGGCAGCCCGCGCTCGGCCGAGGCCGCCAGCGCCGATTGCAGCGCGCCCTCGCGCAGGTTGCTGCCCATCGCGCCGATGTCGGCGCCGGAGGGCTGCTGGTACAGGCGCAGCCCCAGCTCGGGCATGATCGCCAGCAGGTGGTCGAACACGTCGCCCTGGATGCGCTCGTACTCCACCCAGGCGGTCACGGCGGTAAAGCAATAGACCTCGATCGGGATGCCCTCGGAGGTCGGCTCCATCATGCGCACCATCATCGCCATGTCCTGGCGGATCTCGGGATTCTGCTTCAGATAGGCCAGGGCATAGGCCCGCAGGGTGCCGATATTGGTCAGGCGGCGGCGGTTGGCCGGCACGCTGGCCAGCTCGCCCATGGTCTGGTTGGCGTGGGCGATGTCGTGCGTCTTGGCCTGCAGGTAGTCGTGCAGCAGGCGAAAGCGCATCAGCTGCCGCGCCTCTTCCTCAGTCAGGAAGCGCACGCTGGCCGCGTCCACCCGCAGCGTGCGCTTGATGCGCCGGCCGCCGGATTCGAACATGTGGCGGTAGTTGCGGTAGCTTTCCGAGAACAGCTTGTAGGTGGGCACGGTGGTGACGGTGTTGTCCCAGTTCTGCACCTTGACCGTATGCAGCGCGATGTCCTTGACGAAGCCGTCGGCGTTGGCCTGCGGCATCTCGATCCAGTCGCCGATGCGCAGCATGTCGTTGCTGGTCAGCTGGGTGCTGGCCACCAGCGACAGCAGCGTGTCCTTGAACACCAGCAGCAGCACCGCCGACAGCGCGCCCAGGCCGGAGATCATCCACAGCGGCGAGCGGTCGATCAGGATGGAAAGCACCAAAACGGTGCATATCGCCATCAGGACGAGCTTGCCGATCTGGATATAGCCCTTGATGGAGCGGGTCTGCGCCCGGGTGGTGGCCGAATAGGTGTCCTGCCAGGCGCTCAGCACCCCCGAGAGCGCGATGAACACGCAGATCCACGCGCCGGCATGCGCCAGCCGCCCCACGATCTCCACCGCCCGCTCGACGTGCGGCACCAGGCCTATGCCCATCGACACCACGGCGAACGGCACGGCGTACCAGAGGTTCTGGTAGGCGCGGTGGCGCAGCAGCGCCTTGTCCCAGTCGCGCCTGCCGCTCAGCACCAGCACCCGGTGCGCCAGCAGCAGCACCACCCGCGCCACCACCCACTGGATGAACAGCGCCGTCAGGATCAGCACCCCGATGCCGACCAGCGTCTGCGCCCAGGGCTCGCGCGGCAGATGGGCGTCCATTTGGGTGACCAGTTGTTCCCATTCCATGGGCATAGGCTGTATTCCTGCTCGTTATTCTTGAAACCAGTCCGAATTATCCGACAACCGGGCCGGCTGGAGGTTCACCCCGGCCGCCTTGGCCGCCGCCATGCGCAAGGCTTTATAATCCGGGCCATCATGGCAAACACTCCCTCCCCCGATCAAAACCAGTTCGCCAACAAGGCGCAGGCCTGGTCCGCCCGGTTCTCGGAACCGGTTTCCGAACTCGTCAAGCGCTATACGGCGTCCGTGGATTTCGACAAGCGCCTGGCGCGCTTCGACATCCAGGGTTCGCTGGCGCACGCCGACATGCTGGCCGCCCAGGGCATCATCGGCGCCCAGGACCTGGCCGACATCCAGCGCGGCATGACCCAGATCCTGGCCGAAATCGACGCCGGCAGCTTCCAGTGGCTGCTCGACCTCGAAGACGTGCACCTGAACATCGAGAAGCGCCTGGTGGAACTGGTCGGCGACGCGGGCAAGCGCCTGCACACCGGCCGTTCGCGCAACGACCAGGTCGCCACCGACATCCGCCTGTGGCTGCGCGCCGAAATCGACACCCTGCAGGACCTGCTGCGCCAGCTGCGCCACGCCCTGGCCGCGGTCGCGCTGGAGAACGCCGCCACCATCATGCCGGGCTTCACGCACCTGCAGGTCGCCCAGCCGGTCACCTTCGGCCACCATCTGCTGGCCTACGCCGAAATGTTCGGCCGCGACGCCGAGCGCCTGGCCGACTGCCGCCGCCGCGTCAACCGCCTGCCGCTGGGCGCCGCCGCGCTGGCCGGCACCTCGTTCCCGATCGACCGCGAACGCGTGGCCCGGACCCTGGGCTTTGACGGCGTGTGCCGCAATTCGCTGGACGCCGTGTCCGACCGCGACTTCGCCATCGAATTCTGCGCCGCCGGCGCGCTCATCATGACGCACGTCTCGCGCCTGTCCGAAGAGCTGGTGCTGTGGATGAGCCCGCGCGTGGGCTTCATCGATCTGGCCGACCGCTTCTGCACCGGCAGCTCGATCATGCCGCAGAAGAAGAACCCCGACGTGCCCGAGCTGGCCCGCGGCAAGACCGGCCGCGTCAACGGCCACCTGGTGGCCCTGCTGACCCTGATGAAGGGCCAGCCCCTGGCCTACAACAAGGACAACCAGGAAGACAAGGAAGGCCTGTTCGACACGGCCGACACGCTGCGCGACACGCTCACCATCTTCGCGGACATGGCCGGCGGCATCAAGGTCAAGGCCGAGAACATGCGCGCCGCGGCGCTGCAGGGCTTCGCCACCGCCACCGACCTGGCCGACTACCTGGTCAAGCGCGGCGTGCCGTTCCGCGACGCCCACGAAGTGGTGGCGCACGCGGTGCGCGACTGCGAACAGCGCGGCTGCGACCTGGCCGACCTGTCGCTGGCCGACCTGCAGGCCTATCACGCCAGCATCGGCGAGGACGTGCACGAGGTCCTGACCCTGGAAGGCTCGGTCGCCGCGCGCAAGCACGTGGGCGGCACCGCGCCGGAACGCGTCAAGGAAGAAGCCCAGCGCGTGCTGCAGGAAACGGCCGCGGGCTGATTCCTCCGCCGCCTGCTTGCAGCAAAAGGCCCCCATCATGGGGGCCTTGTCGTATCCGCACCCGGCGCTACTGCGCCTCGCGCTTGCGCAGCAGGTACTTCTGCACGCCGTCCATCACGGTTTCGTCGCGCTGGTTGCGCACCAGGCTTTGCATGACCAGCACGCCGGTGCTGCGCCCGGGCGCCAGCTCCGACACCGTCAGCGACGAATAAAGCGTGTCGCCGACGTACACCGGCTTGAGGAAGCGGCTGCTCTGTTCCAGGAAGGCCTTGAGCGAATCCTCCACCATGTGCGGGAACAGGCCGGCGCCGGCGGCCGTCTGGATCGCCACCTGGAATCCGTGCGCCAGCATGTGGGGCATGCCGTGGGCGCGGCAGTATTCGACGTCGTAGTGCACCGGATGGTTGTCGCCGCTGGCGAGCTGGAAGGCCGCGAACAGCGCGTCGGTCATGGTGCGCGAAGGCAGCACGAAGACCTCGCCGACCTCGAAGTCCTCGAAATAGCGCTGGGCGCACAGTTGATGCTTGGGCATATCGGGTTTCCTTATCCTAGTTGGCGCTCATGTTGGCGGCGCGGGCGACTTCGCTCCACTTTTTCAATTCGCTTTGCAGGAACGCCGACAATTCCGCCGGCGTCGTGTCCGGCTGCAGCACCAGGCCCATGTCGTAGGCGCGCCGCTTCAGGTCGGGATCGGCCAGCGCGGCGCGCAGCGTGGCGTTGAGCTTCTCCACGACCGGGGCCGGCGTGCCGGCGGGCGCGAACACGGCGTTCCAGGTATAGGCTTCGTAGCCGGGCACCGCGTCGGCGATGGGCGGGGTGTCCGGCGTCTGCGGCAGGCGCTGCGCCATGGAGGTGGCCAGCAGCCGCACCGTGCCTGCCTGCACTTGCGCAAGGCCCGTGGGCGCGCTGTCGATCATGAATTCCAGGTGCCCGCCGATGACGTCCGCCATGGCCGGCGCGCTGCCGCGGTACGGCACGTGCATGGCGCGCACGCCCGCCATGTAGTTCAACAGTTCGCCGCCCAGGTGCGGCGCGCTGCCGATGCCGGCCGATCCGTAATTGACCTTGCCCGGATTGGCCTTGAGGTAGGCCATGAACTCCGGCAGGGTGCGCGCCGGCACGTTCTTGTTCACCACCAGCACCAGCGGCGCCTTGGCGGCCAGGCCCACGGGCGCGAAGTCCTCCACCGTGCGGTACGGCAGGCTGGCGTGGATGCTGGGATTGACCGCGTGCGCCACCGTGGTCAGCAGCAGCGTGTAGCCGTCGGCCGGGGCCTTGGCCGCGGTCTCGGTGCCCACCAGCGTGCCGGCGCCGGTGCGATTCTCCACCACCAGCGTCGCGCCCAGCTTGCGGCTCCAGCTCTCGGCCAGCGCGCGGGCGAAGGTGTCGGTGGGCCCGCCCGCCGCATACGGCACCACCAGCCGCACCGGTTTGGCGGGATAGTCCTGCGCCGAGGCGGCGCCGGCCCCCGCCAACATGCCCGCGGCGATGGCGGCGCCCGCCAGGGCGCGCCAGGGAAATCCATGCTTCATGCCTGTCTCCATAGGTCTTGTGTGTGCGGCACAATATAGAGACGAGGCCGAACCCAGGACCAGTCGAAAGTTTCTTATCCGGCTTAGAGTCCTTCTAACAGCGGCCCGCCCCGGCGCTTTCGCCGCCCGCAACCCAGGTGCCCTCTTGCGTTACGAACTGACCGACCTGCGCGTGTTTGTCGCCATTGCCGAAGCCAAAAGCCTCACCGGCGGCGCTTCCGAACTGCACCTGACGGCGCCGTCGGCCAGCTACCGGCTCAAGAACCTGGAACAGGCCATGGGCGTGCCGCTGTTCGTGCGCACCCAGAAAGGCATGTCGCTCACCGCCGCCGGCATGACCGTGCTGCGCTACGCGCAAACCATCCTGGGCAACGTCGAACGCCTGCAGGCGGAAATGCGCCGCCATACCGACGGCGTCGAAGGCAATATCCGCGTCTACGCCAACAGCAGCACGCTGAGCAGTCTGCCCGGCGCCCTGAGCCGCTTCCTGGCCGCCTACCCCAACGTCAACGTCAACCTCGAAGAGCACCTCAGCGAGGAGACCGTGAAGGCGGTGCTCGACGGCCGCGCCGACGTCGGCCTGGTGGCCGGCGCGATCGAAATGCGCGGGCTGGAATACATCAGCTACGGCCAGGACGAGCTGGTCTTCATCGTGCCGCCGCGCCATCCGCTGACGCTGCACCCGCGCGTTTCGCTGGAAACCGCGCTGTCGCACGACCTGGTCGCCATCGGCCGCAAGACCAGCAATTTCCTGTACCTGCAGCAGATGGCCGAACAGATGGGGCTGGAGCCCCGCGTGCGCGTGCACGCGCCCAACTTCGACGCCGTGCTGCGCTGCGTGCAGGAAGGCGCCGGCATCTCGCTGGTGCCGCGCTCGGTGGCCGCCCCGGCGCTGGCGCAGGGCAAGGTCGAGTGCGTGCAGATCGAGGAGTCCTGGGCCGTGCGCGAACAGCGCGTCGTGATGCGCAGCCAGGACGCGCTTCCGGGCTACGCGCAGGCCTTCGTCAGCTACGTGACGCAGGCCGATCCCGCGCCGGACGGCGATTAGAAAACCTCGAATCCCGCTTTGAAAATATCGACTGGCCGCGCGCGCGCAGGGCATCCCATAATGCTTTGCCGCCGCCGGGTCCGGCACGCGCCCCGGCCTACTCCCCAGGACGATATGACCGCAGCATCCCGCCCCCTAGACGGCATCACCGTCGTCGCGCTAGAGCACGCCATCGCCGCACCCTTCGCCAGCCGCCAGCTGGCCGACCTGGGCGCGCGCGTCATCAAGATCGAACGGCCGCAGGCCGGCGATTTCGCGCGCGGCTACGACGACACCGTGCACGGCCAGTCCTCGTTCTTCGTGTGGGCCAACCGCGGCAAGGAAAGCCTGGCGCTGGACACCAAGGCGCCCGGCGCGCCCGACGTGCTGCGGCGGCTGCTGGCCCGGGCCGACGTCTTCATCCAGAACCTGGCGCCCGGCGCCGCGCGCCGCATGGGCCTGGATCATGAAACGCTGCTGGCGGAATTTCCCAGGCTGATCGTGTGCGACATCTCCGGCTACGGCGACGACGGCCCCTACCGCGACAAGAAGGCCTACGACCTGCTGATCCAGGCCGCCGCCGGCCTGATTTCCCTGACCGGCACGCCCGAGGCCCCGGCGCGCACCGGCATCTCCATCGCCGACATCGCCGCCGGCATGTACGCGTATTCCGGCATCCTGTCCGCGCTGATCCAGCGCTCGCGCACCGGCGCCGGGCTGCGGGTCGAGGTCACCATGCTGGAGGCGCTGACCGAATGGACCGCCTACGCCCTGAACTTCGCGCACTACGGCGGCACGCCGCCGGCCCGCAACGGCGTGGCCCATCCCGCGATCGCGCCCTACGGCCAATACCTGGCGGGCGATGGCAAGCCGGTGATCTTCGGCCTGCAGAACGACCGCGAATGGCGCAGCTTCTGCGCCGAGGTGCTGCAGGACCCGGCGCTGGCCGACGACGAACGCTACGCCACCAACGTCCAGCGCGTGCGCAACCGCGAAGCGCTGGACGCGCGCATCGCGCGGTGCTTCGCGCCGCTGTCGCGCGAGGAAGTGCTGGCCAGGCTGGACCGCGGCGGCATCGCCAACTCCGCCCTGAACACCATGCACGAAGTCTGGGACCATCCCCAGTTCGCGGCGCGCGGACGGTGGCGCGAGGTGGCCACGCCGGGCGGCCCGATCCAGGCCCTGCTGCCGCCGGCCACGCTGTCCGGCGCGGCCGCCGCGATGGGCGCCGTGCCGGCCCTGGGCCAGCACACCGCCGCCATCCTGGCGGAGCTCGGGCTGGGCGACGGCGAGTCCGCCGGCTGAAGTCTGCATTATCATCCCGGCTTTCCGTATTCATGGTGCGCAAAGCATGGGCTTGCCGCGTGCGCGACCCTGGCGTGGTCCGCTGTCTACCTCCCTCATCGCCTGCCTGTTGCTCGCGCCGCTGCCGCCGGCCCAGGCCCAGACGGCCCGCAAGCCCTCGCCCTACGAGAACCCGCAGCAGCTGCGCATAGAGGACGCGCCCGCGCCGGCCGCCCAGGCGCCCCGGGCCGGGCCGCCGTTGCTCGCCAGAATCGGCGACCAGGCCGAATTCGCCGGCCTGGCCCGCGTCTACAACCCCGGCACGCCGCTGGAAATCCCCCACGTGCTGTTCGTGATCGACCGCGAACGCGCCAACCGCCTCTACTTCATCGACACGCCGCGCTACGCGCTGCACGAGAATTTCGTGCGCCAGCGCGGCCTGATGCCGGGTATGGACAAGGCGACCCTGATCGCGCAATACAAGGACCCGAAGCGGCGTTTCCTTTTCGGCACGCTGAGCTGGCAGCGCGACCTGCCCGGCTACACCTACGAATTCTGGGAAGGCGACCGGCTCACGCCCGAGCTGCTGGCCCTGGCCGACGCCACGCTGCGCCCGGCCTTCTACGAGGCGCTGCGCTTCAAGACCAACTCCACGCTGCACGAGGACACGGCCCGGCGCGCCGGCCTGGACTACGTCACGCAGGAGACGCTGCTGCGCGAACAGACCTTCCTGCCCTTGAACACCGGCCGCGCGCAGGGCCGGCTGCGCATCGTCGCCTCGGTGGACCGGGCCACGGACCTCTCGCCCACCGACATCGTGGTGCTGGACGAAGTGCCCGTGGCGCTGCCGCCGGTGGCCGGACTGGTCACGCAACGGCCCTCCACCCTGCTCTCGCACGTCAACCTGCTGGCCAAGGGCTGGCGCATCCCCAACGCCTACGTGCGCGACGCCGTCGCGGCGCTGCGCAAGCACGACGGCCAGTGGGTCGAACTGACGGTGGCGGGCAACGGCTACCAGGTCACGCCCATCGAGGCGCCGGCCGCGGTCGAGCGCCCGCGGGCGGCCCGCGCCCTGCCCAGGCCCGACCTGACGGTGCGCGCGCCGCAGCCGCTGGACGCGCTGGCCGCGCGCGACAGCCGTTATTGCGGCGTCAAGGCGGCCAACCTCGGCGCCCTGAAGAAAGCCCTGCCGCCCCTGGCCGGCGTGCCCGACGGCTATTGCATTCCCTATGCCCAGTACGCCGCCTTCATGGCGCAGCTGGACGTCCCCGGCCGCGTCGCCGCGCTGGAACGGCGCGCCGATTTCGCCGGCGACGCCCAGGTCCGGCGCAATGAACTGGCCGCGCTGCGGCAATACATCGAGCAGGCCCGGCCCGACGCCGCGCAGGCCGAAGCCTGGCGCAAGCTCTGGCAGACCCGCCTGCAGGGCCGCGGCGTGTTCGTGCGCAGCTCGTCCAATTCCGAAGACCTGCCCGGCTTCAGCGGCGCGGGGCTGTACACCACCGTGCCCAACGTGACGCAGGCCGATGCGCTCACGCGCGCGGTGCTGGCGGTCTGGGCCTCGGTCTACAACTTCGAGGCCTACGAGGCGCGCCGCGCCGCCGGCATCGGCGACGACGCGGTGACGATGGCGGTGCTGGTGCAATTGGCCGCGCCCTCGGACAGCTCGGGCGTGATGATCACGCGCGACCCTTTCGACGCCGGCAGGCGCCACGTGACCTATATCTCCGCCAAGCGCGGGCTGGGCATCAAGGTGGTCGAAGGCAGGCGCCAGGCCGAACAGGTGATGTATTCGAGCTGGTCCAAGGCGGTGCAGGTGCTGACGCGTTCGGCCGAAGACACCAAGCTGGTGGCCGACGCCGCCGGCGGCGTGCGCGAAGTGCCGGTGGCCGGCGACCGCCAGGTGCTGGACGACGCGCTGGTCGCGCGCCTGGCGGCCGTGGGCCGGCGGGTCAAGCAGGCGCTGGGCGGCCGCGCCGACCAGGACATCGAATGGGCCGTGGTGGGCGACGACATCCTGGTCCTGCAGGCGCGGCCGTATATCGACGGCGGCCGCTAGCCGCCGCGCCTTCCCGCTAAATGTGCAGCGCGTGCCCCAGGGCCTTGAGCGCCGCCTCCTGGACCGCTTCGCCCAGGGTGGGATGGGCGTGGATGGTGCCGGCCACGTCTTCCAGCGTCGCGCCCATTTCCAGCGACTGCGAGAACGCCGCCGCCAGTTCGGATACGCCGCGCCCCACGGCCTGCCAGCCCACCACCAGGAGGTTGTCGCGCCGCGCCACCACGCGCACGAAACCGTCGGTGGATTCCAGCGTCATGGCCCGGCCGTTGGCGGCGAACGGGAACGATGCCGACAGACAGTCCAGCCCCGCGCGCTCGGCCTCGGCCGGCGACAGGCCCGACACCACCACCTCGGGATCGGTGAAGCACACGGCCGGGATCGAGGCCGGCGTGAAGTGGCGGCGCTTGCCCGCGATCACTTCCGCGACCATCTCGCCCTGCGCCATGGCGCGGTGCGCCAGCATCGGCTCGCCGGCGATGTCGCCGATGGCCCAGACGTCGCGCATGGAAGTGCGGCACTGGTCGTCGATGCGCAGCGCATTGCCCTTGCGGTCGAGCTGCAGGCTTTCCAGCCCCCAGCCCTGCGTGCGCGGACGCCGTCCCACCGCGATCAGCACGCGGTCGGCCGGCAGCTGGGTTTCGGCGCCGGCGGCGTCCTGCACCCGCACGGCGTTGCCCGCGCCGTTCAGGCCCAGCACCTTCCGGCCCAGGTGCAGTTCGACGCCCATCTTCGCCAGCGCGGCGGCCACGGGCTTGGTGAGCTCCGCGTCGTAGGTGGGCAGGATGCGGTCCTGCGCCTCGACCACGGCCACTTCCGCGCCCAGCTTGCGGTACACGGTGCCCAGTTCCAGCCCGATATAGCCGCCGCCGACCACCACCAGCTTCTTGGGGATGTCGGCGGGCGACAACGCCTCGGTGGACGAGACCACCATGCCGCCGAACGGCACGGAAGGCAGCGGCGTGGGCTCGGAGCCGGCCGCCAGCAGCAGGTGTTCGCACTGGATGCGCACGCTGCCCGCGGCGGTCTCGACCTGGGCGGTCTTGCCGTCCACCAGGTGCGCCCAGCCCTGCACCACTTCCACGCCGTTTTTCTTCAGGAGCGCGGCCACGCCGCCGGTCAGCCTGCCGACGATGCCGTCCTTCCACGCCACGGTGCGCGCCACGTCGATGGACGGATTGGAGACCGAGATGCCCAGCGCCGAGCCGTCGGCGTAATGGCGCGCTTTTTCGTATTCCTCGGCCGCGTGGATCAGCGCCTTGGACGGAATGCAGCCGATGTTCAGGCAGGTGCCGCCCAGGCGCTCGCCCTCCACCAGGATGGTGGGCACGCCGAGCTGGCCGGCGCGGATCGCGGCCACGTAGCCGCCCGGGCCGCCGCCGATCACGAGCAGGGTTGTCGTCTTGGTTGTCTGGCTCATGCTTACTCCACGAAAAGCATAGCGGGCTGCTCGAGCAGCGCGCGCACGGCCTGGATGAAACGCGCGGCGTCCATGCCGTCGACCACGCGGTGGTCGAAGGACGACGACAGGTTCATCAGCTTGCGCGCCACCACTGCGCCGTTGCGGATGGCCGGGCGTTCGACGATGCGGTTCACGCCCACGATGCCGACCTCGGGATGGTTGATGACCGGCGTGGTCACGATGCCGCCCAGCGGCCCCAGGCTGGTGATGGTGATGGTCGAGCCCGACAGTTCGTCGCGCCCGGCGCTGCCGTCGCGCACGGCCTGCGCCAGCCGCGCGATCTCGGCCGCCATCGACCACAGGTCGCGCGCCTCGGCGTGGCGCATGACCGGCACCATCAGCCCGCCGTCCCTTTGCGTGGCGATGCCGATGTGCACGGCGCCGTAGCGGGTCACCACGCCGGCCTCGTCGTCGTAGCGCGCATTGATCTGCGGGAAGTCGCGCAGCGCCACCACCATGGCGCGCGCCAATAGCGGCAGCAGCGTGAGCTTGCCGCGCGACTCGCCCCATTTCTGGTTGAGCTGCGCGCGCAGGTCTTCGAGTTCGGTCACGTCGATTTCCTCGACGTAGCTGAAATGCGGAATGCGGCGCTTGGACTCCGCCATCTTCTGCGCGATCTTGCGGCGCAGGCCGATGACCGGCACGTTCTCTTCGTCGTTGCGCTCGGCGTACGCCGCGCCCCCGCGGGCCAGGGTCGCGCCGCCCTGCCCTTGCAGGTACGCGTCCAGGTCTTCGTGCAGGATGCGGCCGGCCGGGCCGCTGCCCGGCACGTAGCGCAGTTCTATGCCGAGATCCCAGGCACGCTTGCGCACCGCGGGCGAAGCCAGGGGCTTCTCGCCGGGCTGGCGCGCGACGGCGGCGCCGGCCTGGCGCGCCGGCCGGGATGCGGCCGGCTGAGCGGCCGGCGGCTTGGGCGCGGCCGGCGCCGTTTCAACCGCCGGTTTGGCCGTTTCGCGGGGCGCCTCGGCGGCAGCCGCCTGCGGCGCCGCGGCGGGTTTGGCCGGCGGCATTTCCGCGCCCGGCTTGACGTTGCCTTCGCCTTCCACTTCCAGGCGGATCAGTTCGCCGCCCACGGCCATGACCTGGCCGACTTCGCCGCCCAGCGACACCACGCGGCCGACCACCGGCGACGGGATCTCCACCGTGGCCTTGTCGGTCATCACGTCGGCCAGCGGCTGGTCCTCTGCGACGGTGTCGCCGACCTTGACGTGCCAGCCCACCAGTTCGACTTCCGCGATGCCTTCGCCGATGTCGGGCATCTTGATGATATGAATACCCATCGCTCAACCCTCCATCGCGCGCTTGAATGCTTCCCCTACGCGGCGCGGGCCGGGGAAGTAGGCCCATTCCTGGGCGTGCGGATACGGCGTGTCCCAGCCGGTCACGCGCTCGACGGGCGCCTCCAGGTGATGGAAGCAGTGCTCCTGCACCAGCGAAATCAGTTCGGCGCCAAAGCCGCAGGTACGCGTGGCCTCGTGCACCACCACGCAACGGCCGGTCTTTTTCACCGAATTGACGATGGCGTCCAGGTCCAGCGGCCACAGGCTGCGCAGGTCTATCACTTCGGCGTCGATGCCGGTCTCCTCGGCCGCGGCCACCGACACATGCACCGTGGTGCCGTAGGTCAGCACCGTCAGTTCGGCGCCCGGGCGCACCACCGCGGCGCTGTCCAGCGGCACGGTGTAGTAGCCGGTGGGCACCACGCTGCCGGGACGCCCGGTCCAGGGCGTGACGGGACGGTCGTGGTGGCCGTCGAACGGGCCGTTGTACAGGCGCTTGGGCTCCAGGAAGATCACCGGATCGTCGTTCTCGATGGCCGCGATCAGCAGGCCCTTGGCGTCGTAGGGATTGGAGGGCATCACGGTGCGCAGGCCGCAGACCTGCGTGAACATGGCCTCGGGGCTCTGGCTGTGCGTCTGGCCGCCGTAGATCCCGCCGCCGCAGGGCATGCGGATGGTCATGGGCGCGATGAACTCGCCCACCGAGCGGTAGCGCAGGCGCGCGGCCTCGGACACGATCTGGTCCGAAGCCGGATAGAAGTAGTCGGCGAACTGGATCTCGCAGACCGGACGCAGGCCGTAGGCGCCCATGCCCACGGCCACGCCGACGATGCCGCCTTCGGAGATCGGCGTGTCGAACACGCGCGAACTGCCGTACTTGGCCTGCAGGCCTTCGGTGCAGCGGAACACGCCGCCGAAATAGCCCACGTCCTGGCCGAACACCACCACGTTGTTGTCGCGCTCCAGCATGACGTCCATGGCCGAGCGCAAAGCCTGGATCATGGTCATCGACGCGGACGCCGGACCGATTTTGTTATCGATTGCCATGGTCAGACTCCGAGCTGCTGGCGCTGCCGGCGCAGGTGCTCCGGCATGTCCTTGTACACGTCTTCGAAAATGCTGGCGGCGCTGGGGACGTGGCCGTCGACCAGCGTGCCGTAGCTTTCGGCTTCCTTCTGGGCGGCCAGGATCTCGGCGTCGAGTTCGGCGCGCACGGCGTCGTGCTCGGCGTCGGACCAGATGCCGCGCAGGATCAGGTGCTTCTTGAAGCGCTCGATCGGATCGCCTAGCGGGAAGTGGCTCCAGTCGTCGCCGGGGCGGTACTTGGAAGGATCGTCGGAAGTGGAGTGCGGACCGGCCCGGTAGGTGACCCATTCGATCAGGGTCGGGCCCAGGTTGCGGCGGGCGCGTTCGGCGGCCCAGCGCGAGGCCGAATACACGGCCAGGAAATCGTTGCCGTCCACCCGCAGCGAAGCGATGCCGCAGCCCACGCCGCGGCCGGCGAAGGTGGCGCCTTCGCCGCCGGCGATCGCCTGGAAGGTGGAAATGGCCCACTGGTTGTTGACCACGTTCAGGATCACCGGCGCGCGGTACACATGGGCGAAGGTCAGCGCGGTGTGGAAGTCGGCCTCGGCCGTGGCGCCGTCGCCGATCCAGCCGGAGGCGATGCGCGTGTCGCCCTTGATGGCCGAGGCCATGCCCCAGCCCACCGCCTGGATGAACTGCGTGGCCAGGTTGCCCGAGATGCTGAAGAAGCCGCGTTCGCGGTCCGAGTACATCACCGGCAGCTGGCGGCCCTTGAGCGGATCGCGCTCGTTGGACATGAGCTGGCACATCATGGTGACCAGCGAGACGTCGCGCGCCAGCAGGATGCTCTGCTGGCGGTACGTCGGAAAGCACATGTCGCCCTGTTCCAGCGCCAGCGCATGCGCCGAGCCTATGGCCTCCTCGCCCAGGCTCTGCATGTAGAACGAGATCTTCTTCTTGCGCTGCGCGGTCAGCATGCGCCCGTCGAAGATGCGCGTCTTCAGCATGGTCCGCATGCCGGCGCGCAGCAGATCGTCGCTGACCTCCGGCGCCCACGGACCGACGGCGCGGCCTTCGTCGTCGATGACCCGTATCAGGCTGTAGGCCAGCCCGCCGGTGTCGACCGCGGCAACGTCAATGGGGGGTTTGGGCACGTCGCCGGCCGGCGACAGGCGTAGATAGGAAAAGTCGGTCTTGCAACCCGGCCGCCCCGTGGGCTCCGGGACGTGCAACTTCAATGGCCCGTACTGGCTCATGTAATGTCTCCACGCTTGATCGTGTCATGCGTTTATTTTTGCCACGGACGCCGCCCAAGGAGGTAGCCTCGGACCGCGTCATCGCCGGCTTGGCCGCGCAGTGATGATCGCAGCCAGCCGGTTAAAGACAATAGCACAGCCGCCCGCGCCATAGACAGACCCGCATGAAGACTGGCGTTGCAGGCCGTTTGTGCCCCGCAACCCAATGGCGGCGGCGGGCGGCGCTCCGCTAGTCGGCGAGCAGGCGCTCCAGCCTTGCGGCCACGCCCAGCAGCCGGGTGTCTTCGTGCCAGCGGCCGCAAAGCTGCAGGCCTATCGGCAAGCCGCCCGGCGAACGGCCGCAAGGCATGGACAGCGCCGGATGGCCCGTGAGGTTCATGGGATAGGTGTACGGATACCAGGCCCCGCGGATGGTGCCGGCCGGCTTGCCGGCGATCTCGACGATGCCGTTGGGGTCCTGCTCCACCGGCAGCGGCGGCGCGGACACCGTGGGCGACACCAGCACGTCGTGCCGCTCGAACACGGCCTGCAGCGCGCCGAAGGCCTGGGTGCGCGCCGCCACCGCTTCCAGCAGCGCGGCCGCGCCATGCCGCCGGCCGCGCTCCACCGTCGCCACCAGGGACGGGTCGAGGCGGTCGCGGAAGGCCTCCAGCCGGTCGCCCACGCGCGACGCCGTCACCGCCTCCAGGATGACCAGGAAGTGTTTTTCCAGCGACACGAAATCCAGCGACACCGGCTCCACGTGCGCGCCGTCTTCCTGCATCAGGCGCACGGCCGCGTCGGTGGCCGCCAGCACTTCCGGGGCCACCGGATTGCCGCAGGAAGGCAGATAGGCGACCCGCAGGCCGGCCAGCGTGGCGCGCGCCGGGGCGGCTGCCGGCAGATCGAGCTGGCCATAGGGATCGCGCCGGTCCGCGCCCTGCAGCACGCCGTACAGCAAGGCGGTGTCGGCGACGTTGCGCGCCATCGGCCCCACGTAGGAATTCGCGCCGAACAGGTCGGCCGGCTGCAGATTGGGAATGGCGCCCAGCGTGGCCTTCATGCCGACGATGCCGCAGCACGAGGCCGGAATCCGGATCGAGCCGCCGCCGTCGGTGCCCAGCGCCAGCGGCCCCATGCCGGCCGCCACGGCCACCGCCGCGCCGCCGCTGGAAGCGCCGCAGGTGTAGCGCGGGTCGATGGGGTTGAGCGTGCGCCCGAACAGCGGCGCGTCCGTGCTCTGCTTATGGCCGAACTCCGGCGTGGTGGTCTTGCCGATCAGGATCGCGCCCGCCGCCTTCACGCGCGCCACGGCCACGGCGTCCTCGCGCGGCACGAAGTCCTCGTACAGGGCCGAGCCCATCGTGGTGCGCACGCCGGCGGTCAGGGTCAGGTCCTTGACCGAGTACGGCACGCCGTGCAGCGGTCCCAGCGCGTCGCCGCGGCGCACCGCCGCTTCGGCCGCGCGGGCGGCGGCCAGCGCCGCTTCGGCGGTCACGGTGATGAAGGCGTTCAGGTCCGCGCGCGCCGCGATGCGGTCCAGCGCCGCCGTCACGGCCTCCACCGGGGATACCTGCCCGCCGCGGATCGCCGCGGCCAGGGTCACCGCGTCCATGCCAGTCAATTCGTCCATCGCCTTTTCTCCTCTAGGGCCTGTTCACACTAAAAGGATCCACGCACAGGCCCTAGACCATCCAGCGGCCGCCGTCGATCAGCAAGGTCTGTCCCGTGATGAAGCGCGCCTCGTCAGAGGCCAGGAAAGCCACGGCCGCCGCCACGTCGTCCGGCTCGCCGACGAAGCCCGCCGGCGTCTGCGCCACGATGCGCGCCAGGATGGCCGACGACAGGCGCTCGTGCGCGCGCGTGCGCACCGCCCCGGGACACACGGCGTTGACCGTGACGCCGGCGGGCGCCAGTTCGCGCGCCAGCGAGCGCGTGAATCCGACCACGCCCATCTTGGCGGCCGCGTAGTCGGCCAGGCCGGCGTCGCCGGCGAACGCGGCGTCGCTGCTCATGTTCACGATGCGCCCGTAGCCGCGCGCCCGCATGCCCGGGGCGACCAGCCGCGAGGCGCGCATCGCCGTCAGCAGCGACACCTCCAGCACGAAGCGCCAGGTCGCTTCCTCCGATTGCGCGAACGGCCCGGAGCGCTCGCGCGCGCTTTGCCCCACGTTGTTGAACAGCACGTCCGGCGGCCCCAGCCCGGCCTCGACGCGGGCGAAGAAGTCCTCCATCACCGCGCCCGAGGTGCAGTCGCCCTCGACGGCGAGGCTGGCGCGCCCTTCCCGCCTGGCCTCTTCCACATCGAGATCGAGCACCGCGACCCGCGCGCCCAGCGCCGCGAAACGCCGGACCGCGGCCGCGCCTATGCCCTGCCCGCCGCCGGTCACGACGACCGTCCTGCCTTCGAACTGCGCGCCGGGCATCAATGGAAGCTCCGGCCGCCGTCCACCGCCAGGGTCGCCCCGGTGATGTAGCTTGCGCCGGCTCCGCTGAGAAACAGGATGGCCTCGGCCAGCTCTTCCGGCTGCGCGATGCGCCCCAGCGCGTAGCGCGCCCGGATGGCGGCCAGGCCGGCCTGCGGATCGGGCTGGTCCTCGTAGCTGGAACGGAACAGCGGCGTGTCCACCGCGCCCGGGCAGACGGTGGCGACCCGGATGCCGTAGGCGGCCAGCTCCATCGCCAGCACCTTGCCGAACATATTGACCCCGGCCTTGGCGGCGCAATAGGCGCTGCGCCCGGACAAGGGGCTGAGGCCGGCCGCCGAAGACACGTTGACGATGCTGCCGCCGCCCGCCTGCTTCAGGTAGGGCACGCTGGCGCGGCACACGTGCATGGGGCCGCTGAGGTTCACGGAAAGCACCCGGTTCCAGTCCGCGTCCTGCATGGATTCCAGGTCCGCGCGCAGGTCTATGCCGGCGCAGTTGACCACGCCGTCGATGCCGTCCAGCGCGCCGGCCGCCTCGCGCACGGCCTGCTCGACGGCCGCGCTGTCGGTCACGTCGCAGGCCAGCGCGGCGGCCAGGGGCAGTTCGCGGCCGGCCTCGGCCAGCGCCGCGGCGTCGCGGTCCAGGATCGCCACCGCCGCGCCCTGGTCCGCGGCCAGGCGCGCGAACGCCAGCCCGATGCCGCTGGCCCCGCCCGCCACCAGGTAGCGCCGCCGCGCGCTCATGCCGCGCTCCGCAGCCGCGGCCGGATGTCGTCGGTGATCACGTCGCAGCGGTCTATCCAGACCCGCTCGTGCGCCTTGGCGTAGCGGATCATCTCGTCCAGCACGTACAGGCGCGAGGGCTGGCCGATGATCTCGGGATGCATGCCCAGCATCATCATGCGGTCCTCGGCGTACAGCAGGTCGAACTCGCGCTTCCAGGCCTCCAGCACCGCCGAAGGCGACTGCATCGTGCGCCCCGGCAGCACGATCGAATACTGAAAAAACGGCGCATCGTCCAGCACCCAGCGAAACGGCAGCTCCACGATATCCGTGGACTGCCCGCCGATCTCCAGCAGGTAGGGAGAATCGTCGTCGAAGAAGTTCGACGAATAATCGAAGCCGTACTCGCGGATCAGGTCCAGCGTGATTTCGCTGAACTCGGCCGCCGGCGAGCGCCAGCCGCGCGGCCGGTAGCCGGCGGTGCGCACCAGCGCGTCCATGCCCCGCTCCATTTCCTCGCGCTCTTCCTGCGGCGTCAGGTTGACGATCCAGCGGTGCGTATGGCTGTGGTGGGCCACCTCGTGGCCCTGGTCGACGATGGCGCGGACCATGTCCGGATGCGCCAGCGCCACCACGCCCGGCACGAAGAAAGTGGCGCGGACCTCGTGGCGCGCCAGCAGCGCCAGCACGCGCGGCACGCCGACCTTCCAGCCGTACGCCCCCTGCGACATCAGGATGGGGCGTTTGGCGTAGGCGGCGTCGCGCGCCGTCCACATGGTCTCGGCGTCCACGTCGAACGTCAGGAACAAAGGGAAACCCTTACTCGTCACGGACATTGCCGCTCCTTACACATGCTTGTGAAAACCCGTCCAGCGCTCGGCGAGCACCAGGGCGACGCCCGTCACCAGGATGAGCAGCGCGGAGACCGCCGCCACCGACGGGTCCACGCCCTGCTCCACCGACGTGAAAATCTTGACCGGCAGCGTGTTCTGGCTGGCCGACAGCAGGAATACCGACACCGGCACGTTGTCCAGCGAGGTGATGAAGGCGAACAGGCCGCCGGCCACCAGGCCCGGCTTGAGCAGCGGCAGCGTGACCAGCCGGAACGCCTCCAGGCGCCCCGCGCCGAGCACGCAGGCCGCGTCCTCCAGGGCCTCGTCGGCCGACGCCAGGCTGGCGAGGCTGGCGCGCACCACGTAGGGCGCGGTGATGACCACGTGAGCCAGCCACAGGCCGACGCCGCTGCCGCGCAGGCCCACGGCCGCGTAGTACTGCAGCAGCGCCACGCCCAGCACCACCGACGGAAGCACCAGCGGGGCCATGAACAGCGAATTCAGCCAGGCCGCGCCCGGCACCATGCGGCGCTGGATGGCGCAGGCGCCGGCCAGGCCCAGCGCCAGCGACGCGGCGGTCGAGCCGGCCGCCAGCCACAGGCTGGTCCAGGCCGCCTCCAGGTAGTCGGGATCGCTCAGGGCGGCATCGAACCATTTCAAGGTCAGCCCTTTCGGCGGCAGGGTCAGGTAGGCCGTGTCGCTGAACGCGGCCAGCACCACCACCAGCACCGGCACCTGCAAAAACAGCACGACCAGGAAGGCGACGCCGGTCAGCACCGGCCCGCTGGCGCGGCGTTCGTTCATGATTCGCCTCCCCAGCGCTTGAGCATCCGGCTGGACACGGCTATCACCGCCAGCGTCAGCGCCGTCAGCGTGAACGCCATCGCCGCGCCGGACGGCCAGTCCAGCGTCAGCAGGAAATCGTCGTAGATCATGGTGGCCATGACCTTGTAGGTCGGCCCGCCCAGCATGCGGGGCGTGACCAGGGCGCTGATGGTCAGCACGAACACCATGATGGAGCCGGCCAGGATGCCGTGCGCCGTCAGCGGCAGCGTCACCGACACGAAGGTGCGCAGCCGGCCGGCCTGCAGGGTGTAGGCCGCGTCGCGCAGGTCGCGCGGCACGGCCTGGATCACGGGCACCAGCATCAGCACCATGAAGGGCAGGAAGATATGGGTCATGCCCACCAGCACGCCGGTCAGGTTGAACATCAGCTTGAGCGGACGCTCGATCAGCCCCAGGTCGATCAGCGCGTTGTTCAGCAGGCCGCGGTTCGACAGCAGCGCGATCCAGCCGAACGAGCGCACCACCAGGTTCAGCAGCATGGGAAAGATGACCAGCAGGGTCAGGGCCAGCTTCAGGCGCGGCCGCGCATGCGCGATGACCCAGGCCAGCGGATAGCCCAGCAGCAGGCACAGCGCCGTCACGCCCAGGCCCAGCCCCAGGCTGCGCAGGATGACTTCGCGGTAGAACGGGTCGGTGACCAGCCGGGTGTAGTTGCCCAGCGTGTAGCCCTCGCCGATGCCCGAACCCGGGACGTATTCGCGCAGACTGAGCGGCAGCATGAACAGCGCGGGCCCGACGAAGGCCAGCAGCAGCACCAGCAGCAAGGGCGACGCGAGCAGCGCGCCCGCCGAACGCCGGCTGATCGCCGCGCCTTCGCGCCGCGCTTGCGGGTATCCGCCCTCCAGGCGGCCGGACAGGTTCATGCCGCGGCCTCCGCGCCGGCGCGGCGCGTGGCGTACACGTGCTGCGGCCGCACGCCCAGCCATACCTCCACGCCGGCCTCCAGGCCGGACTGCGGGCCGTTGGTCGGCGTGTCGGCGATGATTTCGCCGCCGCCGCGCAGCGCCACCACGTACTGGACCCGCGCCCCCACGAACGAGCGCAGCGCGATGGTGCCCGGCAGGCCGGCGCCGGCGGCGTTTTTCAAGGGCTGTATGGAAATGTCCTCCTGGCGCAGCACCACGTCCAGCGCATCGCCGGCCGCCAGGCCCTCGGCGCGTTCCACCGGCAGGCGGTGCCCGCCGGGCAGCTCGGCCTGCGGGCCGCCGCCGTCCATCGCCAGGCGGCCCTGCAACCGGTTGGGCCGGCCGATGAAGCCGGCCACGAAGCCGGTGGCGGGCCGGTGGTAAATGGCCTCGGGGGTGTCGAACTGCTGCACCACGCCGCCGGCCAGCACACAGACCCGGTCGGACATGCTCATGGCCTCGGTCTGGTCGTGCGTGACGAACAGCGTCGTGATGCCGACTTCGCGCTGCAGGCGCTTGAGCTCGATCTGCATCTCGTCGCGCAGCACGGCGTCCAGGTTGGACAGCGGCTCGTCGAACAGCAGGATGCTGGGACGCGGCGCGATCGAGCGCGCCACCGCCACGCGCTGCTGCTGGCCGCCCGAGAGCTGCCGCGGCATGCGCTCGCCCAGGCCCGACAGGCGCACGCTGGCCAGGGCCTGTTCGACGCGGGCGCGCAGGCCGGCTCCGTCGATGCCCTGGCGGCGCAGGCCGAAGGCCACGTTCTCGAACACGGTCATGTGCGGAAACAGCGCGTACGACTGGAACACCAGCCCCACCTGGCGCCGGTTGGGCGGCAGCCGCGTGATGTCGCGGTCGTCGACCAGGATGCGGCCGCTGGTCGGCGCGATCAGGCCCGCCACCATGCGCAGCACGGTGGTCTTGCCGCAGCCCGACGGGCCCAGCAGGGAGACGAACTCGCCGTCCTTGACCGACAGCGATATGCCGGCGGCGGCCGTGTGGCCCTCATAGCGCTTTTCCAGGCGCTCCAGTGTCAATGCAGGCATGATTGGATCCCCGTGTTGCGGCGCTTCAGCGCGCGACCTCGCGCTGCCAGCGGCCGACCCAGGCCGGCATGCCGCGCGCCACCGCCGCCGGATCGGGCAGCCACAGCTCGTCGAAATGCTTGCCCACCGCGACGATGCGCGAGGCCTTCTCCGACAACCGCACCTCGGTGTTGACCGGCCCCGCGTACTTTTTCTCGGCAAAGCAGGTCTGCACCTCTTTGGACAGCAGCGCGTCGATGTACTGCGTGGCCAGTTCAGTCTGCTTGCTGCCCTTGGGAATCGCCACCGACGGCAGGATGCCCACCGCGCCCTCTTCGGGATAGACCACGGCCAACGGCAGGCCGCTGTCTATGGCGGAACCGGCGCGGTCCGAATACCAGACCGCCACCGCGATTTCCTTGCGCTCGAAGAGCGACACGATCTGGTCGGCCTGGGTGTAGAGCAGCGCCGAGGCCCGCGCCAGCGGCGCGATGGCCGCGAAACCGGGGTCCAGATTGTCCAGCGTGCCGCCGCGCATCCGGTTCAGCGCCAGCAGGAACTGCGAGCCGGCCGTGCCGCTGATGTCGCCTATCGCGAGCTTGCCTTCATAGGCCGGATCGGCCAGGTCGTTCCAGGACTTGGGCGGCGTCTTGACCTGGGTGGTGTCGTAGACGATGACGGTCGAGCCCGTCATGAAGCTCACGTAGTAAGGGGATTCGCCGTCGAAGGCGGACGGCGCGACCGACTTGGCGTTGGCGAGGCGGGCGCGGTCGATGGGTTCGAGCAGCTTCTCGTTCCTGAGCTGGGTGGCCAGCGAATTGTCCAGGTACACCACGTCGAAGTCCGACTTGCCGCCGGTGGCGCGGACCGCGGCGGCGAACTGCGCCGAGCTGCCCAGCTTGGTGCGCACCCGGGCGCCGGTTTTCTTCTCGAAGGCCTTGATCTGGCATTCGCGCGAGGCGTCCAGGAACGAACCGCCGAAAAGCCCCACCACCAGATCGGCCGCGTGCGTCTGCCCTGCCCAAGCGAACATGCCCACCACGGCGGCGCATGCAAGCGCCTTGGAAATCCTGACGTCCATGAAACCTCCTCGCGGGAAGATGGCCGGGGCCCTCGTCGTGACAAAATTGCCAAGCGCAGCCCTCGGTATTTGGTGCTTACGAGGAATTTATCTTTTTGAAAAGATATCATCAATGAGGGTTTTCACGCTGCTTGCAAAGGCTGGCGGGAATGCGTTAAATGCTTCTCCAGACAGGACAGACCCGGCGATCCCGGACGCATCCATGAAGCATCGCGACACCCCTACGCAGACCGCGGCCGACACCGCCGCGCCCTATTCCCATCTCGACCCCGACGACGACCTCATCGGCCGCGGCATTGCCCAATGGCGGCGCGAACGGCCGGACATCGACAGCTCGGGCAAGGAAGTCGTGGGCCGGCTGATCCGGCTGGAAGAAGTGGTGCTGCGCGCCATCAACGCGTCGCAGGAGCCTTACGGCCTGAAGTACATCGAGTACGCCGTGCTGACCACCTTGCGGGTGGACGGCGCGCCCTACTGTCTGGCGCCCTCGCAATTGCAGGCGCGGCTGCTGTGTAGTTCGGGCGGGCTGTCCAATATTCTCAAGCGGCTGGAAGGCCAGGGCCTGGTGCGCCGCGAGGTGGACAAGGCCGACCGCCGCGGCGTGCTGGTCACGCTGACCACCAAGGGCAGGCACCTGGCCGACAAGGCCATGCCTGCGCACGCGCGCGCCGAACAGGAACTGCTGGCCATGTTCACGCCGCAGGAGCGCGAGGTGCTGGCGCGCCTGCTCAGCCGGATGCTGGTGGTCAACGCCCCCGAGCTGGGCCGCGCGCCCGAGGCCGAGGCCCAGGCCTGAGGCTTGCCCGCGGGCATGAAAAAACCGGCCCAGCGGGCCGGTTCGTGGCGGGCTGGCCGATCAGGCCGGGCCGTTCCATTCCGTGACGAACTCGCGGAAATCCGGGCGGTTGGCCGGCGGCACCGCGCAAGCCGGCGTGCCGATGGCCAGGAAACCCAGGAAACGGTAATCCAGCGCGTCCAGGCCCAGCGCGTTCTGCACGTCTTCCACGTAAGTGCCGATGCCGGTGCTCCAGAACGCGGCGTAGCCCAGCATGTGCACGGCGTTCAGCATGTTCATGGTGGCCGCGCCGGTGGCCAGCAGCTGCTCCTGCTCGGGAATCTTGGTGTTGTCGTGCGCGATCTTCTGCGCCACGGCAACGAACAGCGGCACGCCGGCCATCCATTCGCGCACCGACTTTTCCTTTTCGGGCGTCATGCGGGGATCGCCGCTGCGCTTGACGGCGTCGAGCGCCAGGTCGGCCAGCTTGCCGATGGCCTCGCCGCGGATCACCACGAAGCGCCACGGACGCAGCGCGCCGTGGTCGGGCGCCGACATGGCGGCCTGCAGGATCTGTTCGAGTTCCTCGGGCTTGGGCGCCGGGGCGCGCAGAAACTTGAAGGAACGGCGGGAGGTCAGGGCGTGCAGCGGCGTGGCGGTCTGGGTAAGGGTCATGGGTTCCTGCGCAAATAGGAAAGAAACATATTCTCATAGTACGCGATGGGCGCGGCGCGCGCGCCGATCCCCCGCCGCGCGGCAAGGGTATGGCGGGAGGGTTCGGCCCGGATTTCAGCCCAGGTGCGTATGCCGTTCCTGGCGCTCTTCGACCTGCATTTCGCTGAGACCGTGCAGGATGCCGCAGTCCTCCGCGTCGGGCCGGGCCGACAGGCAGCGCTGGCGCAGTTCGGCCAGCTGGGACTTGAGCTGGGTGAGCTCGGCGATGCGCGCGTCCACGTGGGCGATGTGCTCGTCGAACAGCTCATTAATGGGGCCGCAGCCAGTCTGGTGATTGTCCGCCAGCGACAGGATGGCGCGGATCTCGTCCTGCGTCATGTCCAGCGCCCGGCAGTTGCGGATCAGCCGCAGCCGTTCCAGATGGGCCTGGCCGTAGCTGCGGTAGTTGTTCAGGCCCCGTTCCGGGGCCGGCAACAGCCCTTCGCGCTCGTAGTACCTGATGGTTTCGACCGTGGTGCCGGTGGCCGTGGCCAGTTCGCCTATGCGCATGGTTGCCTCCTGGATCATGTCCGTTTCGTAATGAGGGGTTGACCCTATAGTAACTCCAAGGTGTGCAATAGCGTCACCAAGCATATTTCAAGGCAGAAGGCGATGTCTTTACCTATGGTCAAGCAACACGAACATGCACATGGCCACGCGCACGACCATGCGGGCCATGACCATGCCGGACACGATCACTCGCACCACGATCACGCCGGACATGACCACTGCGGTCACGATCACCCGGGTCACGATCATTCGGGGCATGACCACGCCGGGCACGACCATCCGGCGCACGACCATGCCGCCGGCGCCTGCTGCGGCCACGACCACGCGGCGCAGCCCTTCACGCTGTCTGGCGGCGGCGCGGCCACGCTCGTCGCCGGCCCCGGCCAGGCGCTGGCGCGCCTGCGCATCGGGCAGATGGACTGCCCCACCGAGGAAACGCTGATCCGCAAGAAGCTGGGCGGCATGGACGGCGTGCACGCGCTGGATTTCAACCTGATGCAGCGCGTCCTGACGGTGGTGCACGCCGAAGGCGCGCTGGACCGCATCATGGCCGCCATCCGTTCGCTGGACATGACCCCCGAGCCGCTGGCCGCGGACGCGCCGCAGCAAGCCGCGCCCGCGGCCAAGCCGGTCAACTGGTGGCAGATCGGCGGCGCCGGCCTGCTGGCGGCGATGTCCGAGATTTCGCATTTCGCCAGCTGGCCGCTGGCCGTCACCGCCGGCCTCGCCGTGGCCGCCATCATCGCCTGCGGCATCGGCACCTACCGCAAGGGCTGGATCGCCGTGCGCAACGGCAACCTCAACATCAACGCGCTGATGAGCCTGGCCGTGACCGGCGCCGTGCTTATCGGCCAGTGGCCCGAGGCGGCCATGGTGATGTTCCTGTTCAACGTGGCTGAACTGATCGAAGCCCGCTCGCTGGACCGGGCGCGCAACGCCATCCGCGGACTGCTGGACCTGGCGCCGGAAACGGCGACGGTGCGCCAGGCCGACGGCAGCTGGGCCGTGATGCCCGCCGCCGGCCTGCAACCGGGCGACATCGTGCGGGTCCGGCCGGGCGAGCGCATCGCCGCCGACGGCATCATCGTCAGCGGCAGCTCGGCGGTGGACCAGTCGCCCATCACCGGCGAAAGCCTGCCCGTGGAAAAAGCGCAGGACGACCCGGTCTACGCGGCCACCGTCAACGCCTCGGGCTCGTTCGAATACCGCGTCACGGCGGCGGCCGGCAACACCACGCTGGCGCGCATCATCCACGCGGTGGAACAGGCCCAGAGCGCCCGCGCGCCCACCCAGCGCTTCATCGACCGCTTCTCGCGCATCTACACGCCCACCGTGGTGGTGGTGGCGCTGCTGGTGGCCGTGGTGCCGCCCCTGCTGTGGAGCCAGCCCTGGTTCGACGCGATTTACCGCGCGCTGGCGCTGCTCATCATCGCCTGCCCCTGCGCGCTGGTCATCTCCACGCCGGTCAGCATCGTCAGCGGCCTGACCGCGGCGTCGCGGCGCGGCATCCTGGTCAAGGGCGGCGTCTATCTCGAAGAAGGCCGCAACCTCAAATGGCTGGCGCTGGACAAGACCGGCACCCTGACCCACGGCAAGCCGGTGCAGACCGACCTGCTGGACTGGGAACCCGCCGGCGCCGGCCGCCAGCCCGCCGCGCTGGTCGCCGCCAGCCTGGCCGCGCGGTCGGACCACCCGGTCTCGCTGGCCGTGGCCAACGCGGCGCGCGAGGCCGGCAAGACCCTGCTCGACGTCGACGGCTTCACGGCGCTGGCCGGGCGCGGCGTGTCCGGCGTGGTCGACGGCGTGACCTACCAGCTGGGCAACCTGCGCCTGATGCGCGAAGCCGGCGTTTCCAGCGACGCGCTGGAAACCCGCATGGGCGAGCTGGAACGCCAGGGCAAGAGCGTGATCGCGCTGACCGACGGCAGCCGCGTGCTGGCGCTGGCCGCCGTGGCCGACACCGTCAAGCCCACCAGCGCCGCGGCCGTCGCCGACCTGCATGCCCTGGGCGTGCGCACGCTGATGCTGACCGGCGACAACACCCACACGGCCCAGGCCATCGCGCGCCAGGTCGGCATCGACGAGGCGCGCGGCGACCAGCTGCCCGAGGACAAGCTGAGCGCCATCGAAAGCAAGCTGGCCGCCGGCGGTCGCGTCGGCATGGTGGGCGACGGCATCAACGACGCCCCCGCCCTGGCCCGCGCCGACATCGGCTTCGCCATGGGCGCGGCCGGCACCGGCACCGCCATCGAGACCGCCGACGTGGCGCTGATGGACGACGACCTGCGCAAGATCGGCACCTTCCTGCGCCTGTCGCGCGCCACGCACAGCGTGCTGGTGCAGAACATCGTGCTGGCGCTGGGCATCAAGGCGGTATTCCTGGCGCTGGCCATGACCGGCAACGCCACGCTGTGGATGGCGGTGTTCGCCGACGTGGGCGCCAGCCTGCTGGTGGTGTTCAACGGGCTGCGGCTGTTGCGGGCGGCGCCTGTCGGAGCGCGGTAGGGAGGTGGTGGGGTGATGCGATCGGCAAAGGTAGGATGGGTGCAGCGCAAGATGCTTTGAACAAGAACCCGAATATCGAGCGCGCGAAACCCATCACTTCGCAACAACGCTAACCCGCCTGCTCTTCCTGCGGCCAGTCGCGCAACACCGGCGCGTCCGGCGCACCCGGTCCGTTCTCGCGCAGATGGTCTTTCTGCAACAACGCCATGCGATAGGCGTCCCGATAGGAGCCGTTGGAGAAGAACTCTTCCTTCAGCAGGCCTTCGATGGTGAAGCCGCAGCGCTCGTAGATATGGACGGCGGCGCGGTTGTCCTTGTCGACCACCAGATAGACCTTGTGCAGGTTCAGCACGCGGAAGGCATAGCCCACCGCGATGCGGGTCGCGGCCTTGGCGTAGCCCCGGCCCTGGTACGAGGGCGCGATGATGATCTGGAATTCCGCGCGCCGGTGGATGTAGTCGATTTCCACCAGTTCGACCAGGCCGGCCGGCTGGCCGGTGTCGTGCTCGATGATGAATCGCCGCTCGTTCTGCGCGTGCAGGTGGCGGTCGTACAGTGCGACGAGTTCGTCGTAGGCCTCGTAGGGCTCTTCGAACCAGTAACGCATGATGACGTCGTTATTGTTGATTTTGTGCACAAAGTGCAGATCGCCGCGCTCCAGGGGGCGAATTCGGATATCGGATGTGACCGACATGTTTACCTCCGCAAGTCGATCCATTGTATGCCGCGCGCCCTGCCGTCACGGCAGCGCGAAGGCCGGCAGCCGCAGCGCGATGCGCCGCATGACCTCGTTGGCGGCCGACGACAGCGGGCGTCCCAGGCGCAGCAGCGCCTGGCATTCGGGCGCGCTCAGGATCGGATGCTCGATGGGAATGGCGACCAGCTCGCCGCTGGCCAGTTCATGGTGCACGCCGAGATTGGGCATCAGCGTCACGCCCGCGCCGGTCATGGCGTACTGCTTGAGCACGCGCAGCGAATTGGTGGTCAGGCTGGGCGTCAGGTGCACGCGCTCGGTGAATTCCAGCAGGTCCACCGCCTGGCGCAGCCCGTAGGGCGAAGCCATCAGCGCGAACGGATACGGCAGGATGTCGTTGATGGTGAGCGGCGCCCGCCGCGCGGCCAGCGCGTGGCCGCGCCCGGCGACCAGGCATACCGGGTGCTTGCGGCTGGCGCGGCAGCGCAGCCGCGGGTCCACCGGCGGGTTGTAGGCCAGGCCGATGTGCGCGGCGTCGCTGGCCACCGCCTCGACCACCTCGTTGACCGAGCCCACGTCCACGCTGAGCTTGATGCGCGGATGCTCGATGCAGAACGGGCCGACCACGTGCTCCATCAGGCTGTCGATGAAACCCTCGCTGATCATCAGCTGCACGCTGCCGCTCTGCATGCCGCGCCATTCCTGCAGGCGCGCGTTCAGGTGTTCCTGCTGCGCGCGGCAGCCGCGGTAGTACTCCAGCAGCATGTCGGCGGCCTCGGTGAGCGCCAGCCCGCGCGGGCGCCGCTCGAAAAGCTGTACGCCCAGCTCCTTTTCCAGCAGCTGGATCTGGCGGCTGATGACGGAAGCGGCCGTGTCCAGCTTGTCGGCCGCTCCGCGTATCGACCCGCAGGCCACGACCTCGTGGAAGTACTTCAGGCGGACCTGGTTGATTTCCTGCATATCCCCTTGTTCCCCGGCGCCTGGGACGCGCCGCAATGACCGGGCTTGTGTTGCCAAACAGGCAACGATAATTCATCTTTCCGGTTATTGTCTGCAACGCGTGATCTTCCAATAATGGCGGCGCCGGTGTTCCGGCGCCATCCCCATCCATCGCGGGCGCAGACCCGCGCGAGGAGACATGCAATGCCAAATTCGACCACGCCGGGCGCGGACCCGCGCCTGGCCCCGCTGTACCGCAAGATCACCTGGCGCCTGCTGCCCTTTCTGCTGCTGTGCTACGTGTTCGCCTACCTGGACCGCATCAACATCGGCTTCGCCAAGCTGCAGATGCAGCAGGACGTGGGCATTTCCGACGCGGTCTACGGCCTGGGCGCGGGCATCTTCTTCCTGGGTTACGTACTGTTCGAGGTGCCCAGCAACCTGCTGCTCACGCGCATCGGCGCGCGCCGCACCATCAGCCGCATCATGGTGCTGTGGGGGCTGACCTCGGCCTCGATGCTGTTCGTGCAGGGCGAATGGAGCTTCTACGTCCTGCGCTTCATGCTGGGCGTGTTCGAAGCCGGCTTCGCGCCCGGCATGATCTTCTACCTGACCTACTGGTACTCGCAGTCGCGCATGGCCGGCGTCATGGCGGTGGTCATGCTGGCCGGCCCCATCGGCGGCATCGTGGGCGGGCCGGTGTCGGCCTGGATCATGACCGCCTTCTCGGGCGCGCACGGCCTGGACGGATGGCAATGGATGTTCCTGCTCGAAGGCCTGCCCTGTGTGGCGCTCGGGGCGGTGGCTTTCTATTTCCTGGACGACCGGCCGGCCGAGGCCCGCTGGCTCAGCGCCGAGGAAAAGGCCCTGCTCGCCGCCGACCTGGACACGCGCGGCGCGCAGCAGAAGCACGCCTTCTCGCAGGTGCTGCGCGACCCCGCCATCTACGGCATGGCGCTGACCTACTTCTGCCTGATCTGCGGCATCTACGCCGTGAGTTTCTGGCTGCCCACCCTGCTGAAACTGGCGGGCGTGCAGGACACGATGGAGATCGGCCTGTACTCGGCCATTCCGTACGTGGCCGCGGCCGTGTTCATGCTGTGGTTCGCGCGCAGCTCGGACCGCATGCAGGAACGGCGCTGGCACACCCTGGCGCCCGCCCTGATGGCCGGGCTGTCGCTGTGCGTGGCCACCGCCGCGCCGACGCAATTCGCGCTTTCCCTGACCGCGATCACGCTGGCCACCGGCTTCATGTGGGCCGCATACACGGTATTCTGGGCCATCCCGTCGCAGTACCTGAAGGGCCAGGCGGCCGCCGGCGGCATCGCTCTCATCAACAGCATCGGCCTCCTGGGCGGCTTCCTCAGCCCCTCGATCATCGGCTGGTCCAAGCAGGTCACCGGCTCGCTGGCGGGCGGCCTCTACGTCATCTCCGCCCTGCTGGTGGCCGGCGCCCTGCTGCTGCTGGTGAACCGCCCGCCCCGTCCCGCGCCCGCAGGCGCCTGAGCTCCAACCCACAGGAAACCCATCATGCACATACTGGTTGCCGGTTTTCAGCACGAGACCAACACCTTCGCGCCGTCGCTGGCCGGGTACGAGAACTTCGTCCGCGGCGAAGGCTTCCCCGCCATGGTGCGCGGCGAGGACATGCTGGCCCTGCGCGAGGTCAATATCCCCGCCGGCGGCTTCATCAACGCGGTCCTGGCCCAGGGCCATACCGTGCAGACCGTGATCTGGGCGGGCGCCAGCCCCTCGGCCCACGTGACCCGCGACGCCTACGAGCGCATCGCCGGCGAGATCCTGGACGCGGCGCGCGCCGGCGGCTACGACGCGGTCTACCTGGACCTGCACGGCGCCATGGTCGCGCAGCACCTGGACGACGGCGAAGGCGAGCTGCTGGCCCGCATGCGCGCCATCGTCGGGCCGGACGTGCCGGTGATCGCCAGCCTGGACCTGCATGCCAACGTCACCGCGCAGATGCAGCAGGCCGCCGACGGCCTGGCAGCGTTCCGCACCTATCCGCACGTGGACATGGCCGACACCGGCGCGCACGCGGCGCGGCTGCTGCAGGCCCGCAACGCCGCCGGCCCCGCCTGGTGCCGCAGCGAGCGCCGCCTGCCCTTCCTGATCCCGATCAACGGCATGTGCACGCTGCTGGAGCCGTCCCGCGGCGTCTACGACCTGCTGGCGCAGCTGGAACAGACGCCGGGCGTGGCCTCGATCTCGTTCGCGCCGGGCTTTCCGGCCGCGGACTTCCCGGAATGCGGCCCGGTGGTGTGGGCCTACGGCACCGACCCCGCCGCGGTCGAGCGCGTGACCGAAATGCTCTACCGGCGCGTGCTGGAGCTGGAGCCCGAATGGTCGCCCGACTTCCTGGAGCCGGCCGAGGCCGTGCGCCGCGCGCAGGCGCTGGCGGCCGGCGCCTCGCGTCCGGTGGTCATCGCCGACACGCAGGACAATCCCGGCGCGGGCGGCGACGCCAACACCACCGGCATGCTGCGCGCGCTGGTCGAGGCCGACGCGCAGAACGCCGCGCTGGGCCTGTTCTACGACCCCGAGGCCGTGCGCCTGGCCACCGAGGCCGGGCTGGGCAACCGGGTCCGGCTGAAGCTGGGCGGACAGTCCGGCGTGGCCGGCGACGCCGCGTTCGAAGGGGAATTCACGGTCGAGACCTTGTCGGCCGGCAAGCTGCGCTTCGACGGCCCGATGATGAACGGCATGGACGTGGACCTGGAAGGCGTGGCCGGCCTGCGCATCGGCGGCGTGCGCGTGGTGGTCAGCGCCACCAAATCGCAGATGCTGGACCGCAACCTGTTCCGCGTCGGCGGCGTGCAGCCCGAGGAAATGGGCATCCTGGTGGTCAAGAGTTCGGTGCACTTCCGCGCCGACTTCCAGCCCATCGCGCACGAGGTGCTGGTGGCCAAGGCCCCCGGCCCCATGCAGGCCGACCCCGCCGACCTGCCCTGGACCCGGTTGCAGCCGGGCATGCGCATCCGGCCGCTGGGCCCCGCCTTCTCATACTGAAGGCCGGCGCCCGCCGGATTGGCGTACGCGCCCGGCGATGGCAGACTGGCGGCATGAAGAAGATCCTCACGCTCGCCTATCCCTGCCTGTCCGGGCCGGACGCCGAATTCATCGAAGCGTTCCGCCAACAGCACGACGGCCAGCACCGGCTGGCCAAGGCGCACTTCACGATGGCGTTCGGCAGCGCCGGCATCGACGAACATGCCTACCTGAAGCACGTGGAAGAAACCGCCCGCGCGGCGCGACCCATCGCCTTCGCATGCCGCTACGCCATGCTGGCCGGCGACGCGGCGCAGGCCTATGCCTACCTGGTTCCCGACGAAGGCTACAGCCAGCTGTCGCGCCTGCATGACGCCCTGTACCGCCAACTGCTGGCGCCTACGCTGCGGCTGGACCTTCCCTATGTGCCGCACATTGCGGTCGCTTCATCGAGCAACCGCGCCCTGATGAAATCCCTGTGCGACGAGCTGAACCGGGGCGGCCTGGAAATCCGCGGCTCGGTCGAACGGCTGACCGTGGCGGCGCTGGAGAACAGCGTGCTGACCGACCTGGTCTCGTATCCGCTGGGCGGCTGAAGCGGCCCGGGCTATTTCAGCCGGGCCTGCGGGCTGACGAAATCCTCCAGCGTCAGGCCTTTTTCCTTCAGGATGGCTTCCAGCAGCGGCTGCAGCTTGCCCAGGCTTTCCTGCACGGTTTCGCGCACCGTGTCGACCACCACCTGGGTGCTGCGCTCGATCTCGATATTGACGAAGTCGCCGGCCTGCTTGTCCTCGAACACCGTCATGCGGCGGGTTTCGGGAATCAGCCAGACCTCGAACCAGCCTTCGGCGCGATTGACCTCGGATACCGTCAGGCTGGCGCCGTTGATGGCGATATAGCCCTTGGCGAAAACATACTTGCGGAAATCGGCGGGGATGCTGAAGCGCATCAGGCGGTTGGTGTCCGAGGACTGCACCATCAGCACCTCGGAGGTGAAGTCCACGTGGCCCGACAGCGGATGGCCGCCGATCTCGGCGCCGTCCTTGGCCGCGCGCTCGACGTTGGCGCGGTCGCCCGTGCGCAGGCCGCCCAGCGTGGTGATGGCCAGGCTTTGCTGCATGACGTCGAAGCGGGCCCGGTTCTCGCCCAGCAGCTCGGTGACCGTCAGGCAGACGCCGTCGGTCGAGACGCTGGCGCCCACCGCCAGGTCCACGCAGAACCCGGGCGGAAAATCGAGCGTAAACGTGCGCAGGCCCTCGCGGTCCGAGATCTCGGCGATCTTCGCGGTGCCTTGGACTATTCCTGTGAACATGTGAATCCTGAAGCGGGCGCGGCGGCCCCTGGCAAAACATCAACGTTAACCGATATTTTGCCAGGGACCGCCGCGGCGGCCCTGCGGATTACAGGCTCAGTGCTTGATGGCGATGGTCTTCAGCGTGGTGAAGCCATACAGGGCCTCGAAGCCCTTTTCGCGGCCGTAGCCGGACTGGCGCGAACCGCCGAACGGCAGCTCCACGCCGCCGCCGGCGCCGTAGTTGTTGATGAACACCTGGCCGGCGCGCAGCTTGCGGGCCAGGCGCAGCTGGCGGCCGCCGTCGCGGGTCCAGACGCCGGCCACCAGGCCGTAGAGCGTACCGTTGGCGATGGCCAGCGCTTCTTCCTCGGTGTCGAACGGCATGGCCGCCAGCACCGGGCCGAACACTTCCTCCTGCGCCAGGCGGCTGTCGGACGGCACGTCGCGGAACAGCACCGGCGGCTGGTAGAAGCCTGCCTCGGGCGTGCCTTCCTTGAGCTTGCCGCGCGCGGCGACCTTCATGCCGGCGGCTTCGGCCTCGCTCACGAAGCCGCGCACGCGATCCTGCTGGCGGGCGTTGATCAGCGGGCCCACGTCGAGGTCGGCCGCGGCCGGGCCGGTGACCGTGGCCGCAAAGGCCTCGGACAGGCGCTTGAGCACGGTTTCGTACACGCCGCGCTGGATCAGCACGCGGCTGCCGGCCGAGCAGGTCTGGCCCGCGTTCTGGATGATGGCGCCCAGCAGCACCGGCAGCGCGGCGTCCAGGTCGGCGTCGTCGAACACGATCTGGGGCGACTTGCCGCCCAGTTCCAGCGTGACCGGCACGTGGTTCTCGGCGGCGGCGTGCGCCACCATCTTGCCGGTCTGCGGCGAGCCGGTGAAGGAAATATGGTCGATGCCCGGATGCGCCGACAGCGCCGCGCCGGCCTCGTGGCCGTAACCCGTGACGATGTTCAGCGCGCCGGCGGGCAGGCCCGCCTCGGCGGCGATCTCCGCCAGCTTCAGCAGCGACAGGCAGGCGTCTTCGGCCGGCTTGACCACGCAGGCGTTGCCGGCGGCCAGCGCCGCGCCCACGCTGCGGCCGAAGATCTGCAGCGGGTAGTTCCAGGGCACGATGTGGCCGGTGACGCCGTGCGGTTCGCGCACCGTCAGCACGGTGAAGCCCGGGTTGTAGGGAATGGTCTCGCCGTGCAGCTTGTCGACCGCGCCGGCATAGAACTCGAAGTACCGGGCCACCGCGGCGGCGTCGGCGCGCGCCTGCTTGATGGGCTTGCCGGTGTCGGCCGATTCCAGCTGCGCCAGTTCTTCCTGGCGATCCAGCAGCGCGAACGCGATGCGCATGAGCAGGCGGCTGCGCGCGGCGGGCGCCATCTGGCCCCACTCGCCTTCGTAAGCCTCGCGCGCCACCTTCACGGCGCGGTCCACGTCGGCTTGGCCCGAGCGCGCAATCGCCTCGAACGGCTTGCCATCGGACGGGTTCAGGACATCTATGGTTTCGCCGGTAGCGGCCGCCACCCATTGGTTGGCGATAAAGTTCTTCTGAGTCACGATGTGCGGAGTAAAGTAGCGGCCGGACGGCCGGTTGCGAAATGGTGAGCGATCGGATCGAGCGATCAGATCCCATTATGAGAGCCGCCAAAAACTTGTCAATTGAATTGACAGCCTTTGTCCCAAGAGTCAGGATATTTTTCCGTCATCTCGGGTTATCCCTAACATTCCAACGGCTTAGCACCGCCTCAAACTTGTTATGGCCACTGACAAACCCGATCCGGCGCGCACCCGCGGCGTGCCGATAAGCAACGTGCGCGACCCGCAGCTGGCCTCGCTGCTGGAAGCCGCCAACCGCCCCCGTCCCGAACTGGACGTGCTGGCCGAAGTGGCGTCCGGCCTGGGCTACGTGCGCGCCGAACGCTTCGCCGAGCGCGTCTACGAAAGCCTGTTCTACGCAATCGCCACCGGCAAGATCGCGCCCGGCAGCAAACTGCCCACCGAACTGGAACTGGCCGCCCTCTTCGAGGTCTCGCGCCCCGTGGTGCGCCAGGCCCTGGACCGGCTGCGCGAAGACCAGCTGGTGGACTCCATCCGGGGCTCGGGCTCCTACGTGCGCGCCAAGCCCGACCTGATGGGCGGCATGCCCGCGGTCGACCCGGCCCGCCGGGTCGGCCACATCCTCGAAGGCCTGGAGCTGCGCATGGTGATCGAGCCCGAATGCGCCTACCTGGCCGCGCTGCGCCGCACTTCCGACGACCTGGGCGAAATGGACCGCATGCTGACCGGCTACGAAGAAGCCGACGCCTCCGGCGCCATCGCCCACCACCACGACTACGGTTTCCACCGCGCCATCGCCGCGGCCACCGGCAACCAGCGCTTCGTGCAGGTGCTGAAATCGCTGGAATACGACGTCAGCCACGCGGTCAACGTCATGCGCCACCTGGTCCACAGCGAGCCCTGGAAACGCACCCGCGCCGCCATCGACGAACACCGCCACATCTACCGGCTGATCCAGGAACAGGACGCCGAAGGCGCGCGCAACGTCATGCGCGCCCATATCGAAAAAGCCCGCAGCCGCATGCTCAACAGCGGCCCGGAACACTGAGCAGGAAGCCCCACCCATGTCATCGCAACGCACGCCCCTGAACCTCGACCAGCAACTCGTCATCGTCACCGGCGCCAGCCGCGGCCTGGGAGCCGCCATCGCCCAGGCCTTCCTGCGCGAAGGCGCCAGGGTCGTCATCAACTACCTGAACAGCGCCGACCGGGCCCAGGCCCTGGCCGCCGCCGCCCCCGACCGCGCGCTGGCGCTGCAGGCCGACGTGCGCGACCCGGCCGCCGTCGCCGCCCTGGTCGCCCAGGCCAGCGAACATTTCGGCATGCCCGTCAGCACCGTGGTCAACAACGCCCTGCCCGCCTTCCAGTTCGACGGCGACCTGCGCCCGCATGCCGACACGCTGGACTGGAGCCGCATGAACGCGCAGCTCGAAGGCAGCGTGCGCGCCGCGCTCAACACCACCCAGGCCGTCCTGCCCGCCATGCGCGCCGCCGGCGGCGGACGCATCATCAACGTCGGCACCAACCTGGTCCAGAATCCGGTCGTGCCCTATCACGACTACACCGCCGCCAAGGCGGCGCTGCTGGCCTTCACCCGCACCCTGTCGCACGAACTGGGCGCCGACGGCATCACGGTCAACATGGTTTCGGGCGGCCTGCTGCGCACCACCGACGCCTCGGCCGCCACGCCGGACGCGGTGTTCGACATGATCGCCGCCGGCACGCCGCTGCGCGAAGTCACCACGCCGGCGCAGTTCGCCGACGCGGTGCTGTTCTTCGCCAGCCCGTGGTCGCGCGCCGTCACCGGCCAGAACCTGATCGTCGACGGCGGCCTGGTGAAGGGATAAAACGGAACCGGCCGCGTGAACCGGCTTGTGGACGCTATGCCTGCAGCCGGCGGGCGCTGATCTCGCCGGCGGCGTAGCGGATGCCCTTGAGCGCGGCGTCCTCGCTAATGAAGGCCGAATCGCCCACGCCGATGCGCGTCCATTGATGATGCGGCGCGGTCCGTACCCACGCCTCGAAACCCTGGCGCGCCGCCAGCGGCCGCAGTTCGTATTCGAGGCGATAGCCGTTGAGCCTGATCACACCTGTAGTCATAGCCGACTCCTCCGCCTCTCAGCTCCGGCCCGCGATGCCGCAGGCGCGCATGATGGAAGTTCCCGAAGCAGCCATGGCCCCCTGTGGATCATTCTCCGCCCGCACCACCTCTGTGACGCGTTGACCGTCGACCATCCATCGCCGCGCGATGCTGATCACGTCGGTGAACTCGGGCCGCGGCCCATCCAGCAGCCAGCCGACTATCGGAACACCGGGAGAAACCGTTTCCAAATCAAGGCATTTCATGCCGCTCTCCGTTCAGGGAACCCTAGCAGCGTAGCCATTGATTGAATCTTTAAGTATTAGGAATGCGCAAAAATTTGAACATTTTGTATGTTCATTGCATTTTTGCCGCCCATGACAGCGGGCGGAGGGGGCGACATACCTGCTCACATATCGGGACGCGCCCTACCCCGCGAGAGCGGGCACGGTATCATCCGACGTTGTCCGGGAGCCGCAATTCCCGCCGATGGCCAACGCGCCGCAACAACAAACGGTCTACGCGAAAAATGAAATTAGCCACCTGGAACGTGAACTCCCTGAACGTCCGCCTGCAGCAGGTGCTCGACTGGCTCGCCGCCAATCCGGTCGACGTGCTGTGCATCCAGGAACTCAAGCTCACGGACGACAAGTTTCCCGAAGCCGCCTTCACCGAAGCCGGCTATCACGCCGTCTGGGCCGGGCAGAAGACCTACAACGGCGTGGCCATTATTTCGCGCGTGCCCGGCACCTCCATGGAGCGCAACATCCCCGGCTACGAAGACCCGCAGCAGCGCGTGCTGGCGCTGACCTTTCCCGGCCCCGAAGGCGACGTGCGGGTGGTTTGCGCCTACTGCCCCAACGGCCAGTCCGTGGGCTCGGACAAATACGCCTACAAGCTGGAATGGTTCGAGGCCATGCGCAAATGGCTGGCCGAGGAAATCAAGCAATACCCCAGGCTGGCGGTGCTGGGCGACTACAACGTGGCGCCCGCCGACGAGGACGTGCACAACCCCGAGAAATGGGAAGGCCAGGTGCTGGTCTCGGAACCCGAGCGCGCCGCCTTCCGCGCCCTGCTCGACCTGGGCCTGAGCGATTCCTTCCGCCTGTTCGAGCAACCCGAGAAATCCTTCAGCTGGTGGGACTACCGCCAATTCGCCTTCCGCCGCAACGCCGGCCTGCGGATCGACCACGTCCTGCTGTCGGCCCCGCTGGTCAAGCGCTGCGTCGCCTGCGCCATCGACAAGGAACCGCGCCGCAACGAACAACCCTCCGACCACGCCCCGGTCGTGGCCACTTTGGAATTTGTCTGAACTTGATATCGCCATCCCGCTTGCACGCGGGCTTGGCTTTATGTATAGTTGCGGTCTTGCTTTTGGGGCGGTAGCTCAGCTGGGAGAGCGTCGCGTTCGCAATGCGAAGGTCGGGAGTTCGATCCTCCTCCGCTCCACCAAATTCCAGACGAAAAGCCTTGGACACACGCTAAGTGGTCCAAGGCTTTTTTGTTTGCGCTGTCGGGCCTTGGAGCCTGCGCGCTATGCAAACGGGTTTCGCAAAGGAAAGGCGGTTTTCGTAGACCTAGCCGTGGTTCATGTCTACGGTATAAAGCGTCTGGCATCCGGCTCCGATGGCCGCCGACGAAGCAGGCCTTCCGCCCGATCGGCTTTGGCGGTATCGGCCGACAGCAAGCACAGCACAACATTGCTGTCCAGAAAGTCCCTGCCCTTAGCCGCGTTCGTTGGCTTCATTTCGGTCGAACCTGAAATCGGCGGGCAGCTTGCCGCGAAAGGCGCGCAGCCGCTCGAGCAGCGCTTCGGCGCCGGGCTTCTTGCGGATCCCGAAGGTCCGGGGCGCGTCCACGGCGATCTCGATTTCGATATCGTCTCCCTCGCGCAACTCCAACGCCTCAACGATGCTGGCGGGGAGACGAACCGCCAGACTCCTTTCTTAGATATACAAAAAATTGTATATCCAGACAGCAGGCCGGCAACATGATCACATAAAAGATCAAGCCGCTCTAACTTCGTTAAGCAGATCAGGGTGCTGATCCAGCAGCTTGAGCAACTTGACCAAAGCCAGCGGCGGTTTGGTCTTACCGTTCTCATAGCGTGAGAAGGCATTAACGCCACCGCCAAAGATTTCAGCAGCCTCACGCTGGTCAAGGTGCAATTTCTTGCGCACACGAGCAATGAAGTTGGGATCAACGATGGAAGCATTCACCTGCTTATTGAATTGCAACATCAATTCGCTGGTGCGTGCCGATTCGTCCATTCCCAAAATCGCCTCGCCGCATACCGGGCAAAAGTCGCCCGTGATCGCTGAAATAACGGTGGTTTCACCCTTGTAGGTATAGGGTAGGTCGCGGGTGTCGTGGATCAGTTCTGCCGCGCCGCAAGCAGGACATTTCATAGTCATAGCTCCTTGAAGGACACGATCAGCACGTCATCAATGACCGTCAGCTTCAGGTACACGTCGTCCGCCTGCGTGCTCGGCCGGTAGACGTCCTGCCATACTTTGTAATCGGCATGGGTGGTCATGCTCTTGTAGAAGTCCGCTGGCGTGAGTGCCATCACCACGTCCCAAGCCCCATTTGCGCCGCACCGCTCACTGCCGAATACGTGGTGCGAACCTTGCCAGCAGCCACCAAAGCTTTGACGACCGGCAGCTTGCAATGTGGGCTTCCTTTCTCCATAGACCGATCCTAACCTAGTAGGTTTATTTTAGCAAGTTGGTTAATGAGCTATGTAACAGCGCCTCCGATCGATCAGCGCCTGCGCTTCGTCCATTACCTGCCGATACGGACAAGCCGCACTGGGCTAGCTGCCTTGCCGCGATGATGTCAAATTCATAAAATGACATCACCGACGTCTTTATGGAGGATCCCTGCCGTGGCCTCTATCACCATCCGCAACATCCCCGACGAGGTGCACCGCGCCCTTCGTACTCGCGCGACTACGCATGGCCGCAGCACCGAGGCCGAGGTTCGCAGCATTCTGGAGCAAGCGGCCCGGCCCGAAGGACGCGTAAAGCTCGGTTCTCTGTTGGCGTCAATCGCGCGCGAAGCCGGCGGCTTGAACGATGTCGAGGCGGAGGCCATCAATCGCGTCCGCGACAAGACGCCCGCCGACCCGCTGCGCTTTGAATGATTGTTCTCGATACCAACGTGATTTCGGAATTGTGGAAGGCCAGCCCCGCTCCGCAGGTGTTGGCCTGGATGGACGCCCAGGCGATCGAAACGCTCCATCTTTCTGCCATCACGGTCGCTGAACTGCGGTTCGGCCTCCGCGTCATGCCGGATAGCAAACGGCGAACGATATTTCTAGAGCGCCTGGAACACGAGCTGCTGCCGCTTTTCGCCAGCCGCATCGTCCCGTTCGATCTGGACGCATCGCGCGCCTATGCCGAACTTATGGTGCGTGCACGCAAGGCCGGCAAAACTATCGGCTTGGCGGATGGCTACATCGCCGCGTCGGCGATGGCGCGCGGCCTGATCGTGGCCACGCGCGATGTCGCGCCGTTCGAGACCGCCGGTCTTGCCGTCATCAATCCGTGGAATGAACCTCACAGCCCAGGCCAACCGTAAACGCCGCAGCGCGCCGAGTCCCGGTCCGCTCAAGCCTTGAGCGTATGTAGATCCAGCAGCGTGAACTTCCCTTCCGCCCGCCAGCCGCCTGTATCGATGTAATGCACGTTGCCGAGCTGCGTCGGCTTGCGCAGCGTCATGTGCCCGTGAACCACCGCCCGTATGTTGCGCACGGGCTGGGCGTACCGCATGCGGTAGCGCTCGATGGACCACAGGCAGTCCTCTTCGTCTTCCGGACTGAAACGGTCTTCGTGTATGGCTTGCCAGTCGTCATACGGAAAATCCGCGTGGACCAGGCCGACCAGGCCGTCCGGCGTTTCGACTTCGATGGCCAGCGGCAAGGCCTGCAGGCAAGTCGCGATGCGCGCCTGCGTGCGCGATCGCAGGCGTCCAGCCAGGCGCCGCCATGCGCGAGATGATCGACGTCGGGCAGCGGATGCTTCACCGCCCGCCGCCAGGTCATCAGCTCATGATTGCCGCAGATGGCGTGAAACCAAGGGCGTTCCAGCCAGGCCAGCACCTCGGCGGATTCCGGCCCGCGGTCCACCAGATCTCCGACTGCGAACAACCGGTCGCGCTCGGGCGCGAACCCGATGGCGGCAAGTGCGGATTCGAGCCGGCTGAAATGGCCATGGACGTCGCCCACGGCGAAATCGCGGCCGGCGGTGTTGAGGGAAAAGCGTTGGACTCGGGGGCTGGCGGACATCGGCCTGGATTCCCTGGACTTTTGGCGGAAACCGCGATCGGCAAGCGCGACAGCGGATCTCGTTGCGTACCTGTCACTGTACCAGCCAAGCCAGCCCCGATTTCATCGGCCAGACCGCGATTGAGAGCCGCCGGAGCCCTCCGCTGGTAAATTCCATCACTCCCGCCATCTCCGAGGACATTTCATGGCAACACGAGAACTGCATCGCGGCCGCCTGATCGACCACATCGGGATGGTGGTGCGGGACCTGCCCGCCAGCAAGGCTTTTTATTTCGCCGTGTTCGAGGCCTTGCAGATTCCGTTGGGGGGCTCCGACGAGCGCAATTTCTGGGCGGACGAGCTGTACGTTTCGACGGCCGACAGCGAGGAGGTGCAGGGACCGTTGACCGGGCGCCATCATCTGGCCTTCCAGGCCCGGGACCGGGCCATGGTGGACGCCTTCTATCGCGCCGCCCTGGCCCACGGCGGGCGGGACAACGGCGCGCCCGGCGAGCGCGGCTACCATCCGGGCTATTACGCGGCCTTCGTGCTGGACCCGGACGGCAACAACATCGAGGCCGTGTTCCACGGCGTATCCGTGCGCAGCGCGGCTTCGGTGCGCATCGTCCGCTAAACCGGCCAGGGTTTCAGACGACGTCCTGGTCCAGCCGGCGCACGGCGGCGCTCAGGGTCGAGAGGTCGAATTCCTTGCGCCCGCGCAGCAGGCAGCGCATCAGCGCCGTGGCCGCGACCGGCACCAGCGCGGCCAGCAGGAACGACTCCAGCAGGAAAGTCGGCTTGTCGCCCGGCGCGGGGAAGTAGTAGAGGCCGGCGATCAGGCCGCTGACCGTGGCCACGGTGGCCGTGAAGCCGTCGTGCTTGCGGCTGAACAGGCCGTAGAACACCGGGAAGGCGGCCGCCGAGCACAGCAGGTCGGCCAGCAGGAACAGATACAGCACGCTGTAGCCCTGCGAGGCCACCACCATCACCGGGATGGCCATGAGCAGCACCAGCCAGCGCGCCAGGCGTTTCATGGTGAGCGAGCTGGCGTTGGGCATGAGGCGGCGCAGGTCGACCGCGATGATGCTGGACACGGCGCTGATGGCGGTGTCGGCGGTGCTCATGACCAGCGACAGGCCCAGCGGGATCAGCGCGATCACGAACCAGGCGGGCGCATGCGGCATGATGACGCTGAAGAGCGCGATGGAGCTGTCGCCTTGCGGGGCCAGCCCGACGAAGGCCAGCCCGAACAGGCCCATCAGGAAGATGAACGGCGCGACCAGCAGGCCGCCCAGCAGAAAGCCGTTGCGCATGGAGCGGGCGTCGCGCGCAGCGTAGATGCGCTGCCAGTTGCCCTGGTGGAACACGCCGGTCAGCAGGATGGCGACGAAGAACGTCAGCCCGGCCTTCACGCCCATCGGGTCGGTCAGGTCCAGCAGCTGGGGCGCCTTGGCCTGCAGCGCCTCGATGGTGGGCAGCGCCCCGCCCGCGGCCTGCCAGCCGACCACGCACAGCACCACCAGCAGCGGCACGATCACCATCATCTGCACCTGGTCGGTGAAGATGGACGAGCGCAGGCCGCCGTAGCTGGTGTAGAGCAAGGTGGTGCCCATCACGATGGCGGCCGTCGTCCACAGCGGCACGGGCGCCAGCATCGCGACCAGCTTGGCGATGGCGGTGACTTCGGCCGACAGCGCGATGAAGAGGTAGAACAGCATGATGAAGAGCGCCAGCCCGTACATCGGACGGCCGTAGCGGGCCATCAGGAATTCGGTGAGGGTGTGGCCGTGCGGGATCAGTTCGCGCATGCGTCGTCCCAGCGGAATCATCACCAGCCGCGGCGACATCGAGCCCAGCGCATAGCCGACCACCGCGGCCAGTCCGCCCCAGGTCGCCGCCTGCGCGGGCGAAAACAGAATCCATGCGCCCAGCGTCGACGCCATCAGCGTCAGAATGGTGCCGACCGGCCCCTGGCTGTTGCGGGCGACGATGTAGTCTTCCAGCGTGCCGCGCTTGCGCCGGGCGTACAGAATGCTCGCCACGGCGAAGCCGCCCGCAAACAGCAGCAGCCACATCAGGGCGATCGGTTGGGTAAGCATGGGGGTCGTTCCTCTCGCGCCGCTATATAGGGAAAATCCGGGGAGGGGCGCGCGAGTCTTGCGATGTCCTTCCCTTCGCCGGCATTACCCGGATCAGGTTCAAAGGGTTACCGCGGTGGCGCGGAATCTCAGCCCGTCAGGGCTCCCCCAGGAAGTGCCGCAAGATTAGGAGAGCGGCGCGGCGATGTCAACGCGGCGGACTATGTGCTAAGTTCGGCCGCTTGCGGAGCGCGCCCGCTCCTTCCACCGCCTTTCCTGCCTTCCGGTCCGCCGGAAACGACCGCCATGTTGCACCTGAATCTGTTCATTTTTGGTTGCGGCCACCATCGCGCCGCCTGGCGCCACCCCGGCTCCCCGGTCGAACGCCTGGGCGACATCCGCTATTACGAGGAGCTTGCCCGCACCGCCGAGCGCGGCAAGCTCGACGCCGTGTTCTTCGCCGACGGCCAGTCGGTCGACAACATCGGCGACGGGCCGCGCTGGTACCTGGAGCCGCTCACCACCATGGCCGCGCTGGCGCGCGCCACCGAGCGCATCGGCCTGATCAGCACGGTCTCGAGCACCTTCTTCACGCCGTTTCATGCGGCCCGCATGGTGGCCTCGCTGGACCATATCTCGGGCGGGCGCATGGGCTGGAACGTGGTGACCTCGATGTTCGACGCCGAAGCGCGCAACCACGGCTACGAATCCATGCCCGGGCACGACTGGCGCTACGCGCGCGCCGAAGAGTTCGTCGACGTGGCGCTGCGGCTGTTCGAATCCTGGGACGAGGACGCCCTGGCCATCGATCGCGGGGGCTTCTATGGCGTGCCGCAGCGGGTCCACAAGATCGGGCACCACGGCGAGCATTTCCTGGTCGACGGGCCGCTGACGGTGCCGCGCCCGCCGCAGGGCCACCCGGTACTGTTCCAGGCAGGCGCCTCCGACCAGGGCCGCGATCTGGCCGCCAGGCGGGCCGAGGCCATCTACGCCGTGGCCTACGACCTGCCCGCCGCGCAGGCCTATTACCGCGACATCAAGCAACGCGTGCTGGCGGCCGGCCGCAAGGCCTTCGTGCCCATCATGCCGGGCCTGGTCACCTACGTGGGTTCGACCGAGGCCGAGGCCCGGGCCAAGCAGCGCGAACTGGACGAGCTGCTGCCCAGCGACGCCTCGCTGCGCCAGCTGGGCACCTTCGTGCTGCAGGACTGCTCGGCCTGGGAGCTGGACGCGCCGGTGCCGCCGCTGCCCCCGCTGTCCGAATTCACCGGCCCCAAGGGACGCTATGCGACCATACTGCGCATCATCGAAACCGAACGGCCCACCGTGCGCCAGTTGCTGGGGCGGCTGGCCGCCGGCGGCGGCCACTGCACCATGGTCGGCACGCCCGAACAGATCGCCGACCGGATGGAGCACTGGTGGCGCAACGAAGGGGCCGACGGCTTCAACCTGATGCCGCCCTCCCTGCCCGGCGGCATCGAAGACTTCGTCGAGCACGTGATTCCGGTACTGCAGCGCCGCGGGCTGTTTCGCCGCGACTATGAACACAGCACCTTGCGCGGCCACCTGGGCCTGGAAAAGCCGCGAGGCTGACGCCGGGGCGCGGACGCGCAGCCATAATTTATCAATATGTGTGCAAAGTTCGGACCGAAGTATCTCTTTATGTATCTAGGACTTATCCGGTCAAAACCCAAGCATCGGCGCCCGATATTCCTGAACTGTTGTTCATATGCAATAAACCGTAGGTATTTCAATGTGTAGGACGTAACTAAATCTACACATTTAAGGGGACAGTCAGGGAGGATTAACCCTAATTCGGCCCTATTTAGCACATCCTGAACTATTACGTAATATCCGGTTTCATTGAATCCCGCCGGCTTGCCTAAGGTTAGGGCTGGTCTGTCTTCACCGCATTGGAGGCAGGTGACTCAAGCCATAGAACGGGATGTGATATGAAACTAACAAGAACTTTGCTCGCTGGCGCCATTCTGGCCGGCATGGCAGGCGCCGCACACGCCGAAACCTCGGTCACGCTGTACGGCGTCGTCGACTTGGGCCTGACCTACCAACGCGGCAAAGTCGGCACCACCGACTCCAACCGGGGCCTGTACGGCGGCGACTATCGTTCCCGCATCGGCATGTCCGACGGCATCCAGAACAATGGCTCGCGCTGGGGCCTGCGCGGCGTCGAAGACCTGGGCGACGGCCTGTCGGCGGTCTTCACGCTGGAAAGCGGCTTTACCGCCAACAACGGCAACCGTTCGCAAGGCGGCCGTATGTTCGGCCGTCAGGCCACCATCGGCCTGAGCCACACCGAATGGGGTCTGCTCGAACTGGGCCGCCAGACCAACATCGCGTCCAAGTACTTCCGCGGCATCGATCCGTTCTCGCTGGACTACCTGAACGCCAACATGGGCATGGCGTTCAGCGCGGCCAACACGGTCCGCTACGACAACATGGTCATGTACCAGACCCCGAGCTGGGGCGGCTTCCAGGCTGGCGTGGGCTACTCGTTCTCGACCGATGACGTCGAAGGCCCCACCGGCTTCAAGACCAAGGAAAACAACCGCGCCTGGACCGCTGGCGTGCGCTACGACAACGGCCCGCTGAACGTGGCGCTGACGTATGACGTGCAGTACCGCAAGCCCAACCAGCCGCAGCCGCAGCAGTTCATCATCGGCGGCGCGTACGACTTCGAAGTGGTCAAGCTGGCGCTGGCCTACGGCCGTTCCGAAGACGGCGTCTTCGCCGGCCAGGACTTCGCGCTGATGGGCGGCCGCCAGCAGTCCGGCGGCATCGCCCGCGGCATCGGCTATACCAACGACCGCTTCACCTGGGACGGCCTGCGCATCAACTCGTACATGGTCGGCCTGAGCGCGCCGATCGGCGGCGCCAGCAAGGTGTTCGCGTCGTGGCAACGCGCCGATCCGAACAAGAACCTGTACGCCATGGACGTGTACAGCCTGGGCTACACGTACGACCTGTCCAAGCGGACCGATCTGTACGCCCTGGCCTCCTACGCCGACGGCGCAGCCTTCATCAAGGGCGACAAGATGACCACGGTCGGCGTCGGCATCCGCCATCGCTTCTAAGCAGGTCATGGACAGCCCCAACTGAGCAGAGTCGGGGCGTCTCCTCTTTGGGCCATCCGTTCGTCGGATGGCTTTTTTTATTGCCGCGCGGTCCCCAGCACGGTCTGGCCGGCCTGCGAGACCGGCTTGCGGTGCTCGGCGGACTCGCGCAGCCGGGCCGGCCGGGCTTGCCGCAGGGGCTTGTTCGCGCGCGTCGCGATCCAGTCGTACAGCACCACACCGGGATGGCGCAGCAATACCGCCAGCGCAGCGCCGACGACGAGGCCCACGGCCGCGATGATCGTCCAGGCCATCATCCGGCGCTCCCGCCGGCGCGGCATGCGGCCCGGCTAGTTCTCGCCATATGGCCGCAACGTACTGCTATCGTCGGAAAAAAACACCAGATCATCGCTTATCAAGGCTGCCTTGCAAAAACAGGCGCAGCCTGGCCCCGGCAGCCGCGCGTAAACTTTTGAATGTAATGTACTATACATTACAAAAATTGACCCTGACCGTGGACGGCTTGCCGGCCCGCCGCGGCGATTCTCCGGGGAGAGGACACAGTGAGCCCGGTTACCCGCGTCAGCGCGCCCCGCCCGCCGACCAGCAAAGGCGAGGCGCGCCGCGTGCGGCTGCTCGAGGCCGCCAAGCAATCGCTGCTCGAGCACGGTTACTCCCGGACCTCCATCCAGCAGGTGGTGAAACAGGCCGGCGGCTCCGCGGCCACCGCCTATCAACTGTTCGGCAGCAAAGAGGGCTTGCTGGCAGCGGTGCTGCAGCATGAACTGGATGGCGTGCGCGAGGCGGTGTTTCCGCCCGCCCTGCTCCAGCAATCCGTCGCCACGGCGCTGCATGAACTGTCCGTGCGCCTGCTGGCCTACGCCCTGCAGCCCGAATCGGCGGCGCTCTATCGCCTGCTGGTCTCGGAATGCCATCGCCTGCCGCAACTGGCCGAATCGCTGCAGACCGCCGTGGACACGCAGATCCACGCCCCGCTCGAAGCATGCCTGCGCCAGGCCTGCGAGCGCGGCGAACTCTGCATCGACGATCCGCGCCGCGCGGCGGCGATGCTGGGCAACCAGATCAACGGCATCGCCTTCCAGGCCCGCCTGTCCGGCGGCAGGGCCGAGGGCCCCGACGCCGAACACCTGGCCGCCTGCCGCTACGCGGTCGATACGTTGCTGCGCGCCTTCCGGCCATAGCGCCCCGCCCGCGCCAGCATGGCCAGCGGTGCCAGCATGCAGGCCGCGGCCAGCCACAGGTTGGCCCGCAGCCCCAGCACGTCCACGCTGGGCGCGCCCAGCAGCGCGCCGGCGGCGATGCCCAGGTTGAAGACGGCCACGAACAGCGAGGTCGCCGCTTCGACCGCCTCGGGCGCGGCCTGCATCATCCAGGTCTGCAGCGCGACGGAGACGCCGCCGTACGCCAGCCCCCACGCCAGCAGCAACACCGCCGCGGCCGGACGGAACTGCCCCAGGCCGCTGAACAACAGCAGGATGAGCAGCAGCGCGGTTGCGATGGCGCACAGCGTCGCCCCCGCGCGGCGCGCCGCGGCGCTGCCGGCCACGAAATTGCCGGCCACGCCCGCCGCGCCGTAGGCGAAAAGCAGCGGTCCTATCCAGCCCGCTTCGAATCCCGCGTAGGACTGCAACAGCGGCCGCACGAAGGTATAGGCCATGAAGTGCCCGGCGACCAGGCACAGCGTGACCAGCAGCCCCAGCCTGACGCCCGGATCGGCCAGTTGCGACAGCATCCGGCGCAGCCCCGGCGCCGGCCCGGCGGGCAGGCGCGGCAGGCTCAGCGCGTTCAGGCACAGCACGCCGAAACACAGTCCGGCCATGAGGCCGAACGCCGTGCGCCACCCTGCCAGGCCGCCGATGAACGCGCCCAGCGGAACCCCCAGCACCGACGCCACCGCGACGCCGCCGAATATGACGGAGGTGGCCAGCCCTACCGCGGCCGGCGCAACCAGCCTGCCCGCCAGTCCGCCGGCCACCGCCCATATTCCGCCGATA
>Ga0182742_1000472_pt1 | contig 64018 bp, 60 predicted proteins | sample eDN5th37CBELigMG_FD_128880 | JGI IMG/M metagenome (GOLD analysis project Ga0182742, IMG submission 128880) | Enriched Miracle-Growth compost microbial communities from Emeryville, California, USA - eDNA 5th pass 37_C BE-Lig MG (version 2)... ...
AAAATCCTACTGGTGAACTTTTGGATATTGCAACAGGTGGTGGACATGTTGCAAATGCGTTAGCTCCTTATTTCAAACAGGTTGTTGCATTGGATCTAACCCCTGAAATGTTAGAGAAGGCGAAAGGATTTATTGAGTCAAATGGGATTAAAAATGCGGCCTTTGTCCAGGGAGATGCGGAAAATTTACCATTTCCGAATGACTCAGTAGGGACCGTGACCTGTAGAATTGCGGCGCATCATTTCTCTGATGTACGAAAATTTGTTAAAGAAGTTCAGAGGATCTTAAAAGAACAGGGCCTATTTGTTTTAATCGATAACGTAGCACCAGAGGTTCACGATTTTGATTTATTTTATAATAAAGTCGAAAAGAAACGTGACCCAAGTCATGTCCGTGCTTATAAAAAATCTGAATGGATTTCAATGCTTGAACATGAGGGGATTCTGGTTGAGGAAATGTTTCGTTTTAGAAAGAAATTTATTTTCGATACTTGGTGTGAAATGATGGATGTAACAGAAAGTGAGAAGCAAAAATTAAATGACTTTATGACCCAAGCATCAAAATCTTTCATTGATTTCTTCTCAGTTGAAATTGAAGAGGGGAAGGTCCAATCCTTCCAAGGTCAATCTGTACTTATCGTAGGTAAAAAAATTTAAGGTGAAAGAAAACAGCTTTGTGTCATCATCTAAACACCTAAACATATAATATTGAAGGATTCTAGATTATATGGAGGACATGTTGATGAAGGTGATAATACTATCCTTATTAACTACTTTATTAGGTGTTTTAATCTTTCTAAATATCTCCTTGAACAACGCGAAAACAGTTTCAAATCAGATAGAGAAAGAATATTTAACCTATCAGTATACGATTATAGAAATTGATCAATCTGGTTATTATGGTGAAGGGGAAGATGGGCGACGCATTTACATAAAAAAGGAAAATGTGAATGTTGATGACAATCTGAAGGAAAATGACACGATCATCGTCTATTTTGAAAAGGATAATATAAAAGATGGTCTGGTAAAGGTAGAAAAGGAACTCTAATATTGTGAAGGCTTGGTAGAAGGTAAAGAAGTTTGACCAATAAGGTTAAAAAACACGATTCTCATTTGAGAACCGTGTTTTTTTCATCCGTAATGATTACTGTTTTGTATAAAGCTTTTGCGAAGGACGTAATGCATCTGAGATAGAAGCTGTGAGACTAAATGGTCCTTGCGCGTCATGGCCCGCTTCCCACAACATCATACCACCAAATCCATGACTAAGTGCTAGCTTTGTTTTTCTTTCCATTGTTTTTATACCATTAAAGTGATAGGTTGTACCATTTATCGTGATCTTATCATGATCTGTACTTTTAGAATCATGCTTGACAATTGTTGCATAAGATATTTGTTTTGCTGCTGGATCTTCTGGCTGTGCATAGAAAGGTACGCCTAATACTAGCTTTTCAGTCGATATTTGTTGGTCTTTAAAAAGGTTGGTCCAATAAGTTACGATATTTTCAGTATAGGAGTATGGTGATAGATTAGCTGCATGATAGCCACCATCCCATTGACCGTCATAAGCCATGATGTTGACATAGTCTACATATTTAAACATTTGGGGTTCATAGACCACTGAGGTGATCTCAGTCCCTGCAACACTATGCACTTTAGCATTAACCGCAATCGATAACTGTTTATCCAAGCTTTTTAGGCGTTCGCTTAACTCCTTCGTAAATGCGGCTAAAACCTTTGCATCTTCCTGTGAACGTGGATGTTCAAAGTCTATATCAATGCCATCTAGATTTTCACGTTCTACTAAGCTAATAAGTTCGTTAACTAATTTAGAACGGGTCTTCTGTTCTTGGATAGCGCTCTTAAAATAATCATAGGATTCGCCACCGTTAAGGTGAAACCATCCTCCGATAGCGAGCAGGACACTTTTATCTTGATTATGCGCTTTTGATACCAAGGTTTGAAGATTTTTTAAGGCTGTTTCTCCATTTAATAATAAGTCGCCATCTTTTGTTGGATGAGCAAATGAGAAAATGATATGAGTCAAATCTGATAGATTGATTGTTTCAGGATCACGAAAATCTTGAACGTACCCAATTAACACTTTAGAATTGGGAATTTGAATGTTTGGCATTTGTTTTGGTTCTACTACTATCCCTGAGGGAGCCAAATCTTTACTATTTCTAGAAGATGAAGCTTCCTGGCTCGAATGATTCGTGTACAACACCCCTGATAGAAATCCGAAGACTGTAAAAAACACAGCGGTAATAAGGGGAACAAGAAATTTCCGTTTAGTCATGCAGATTCCTCCCAATATTGATTAATAAATTGTATCAAAAAAACCCACCCCTGAGGATGGTAGTATCTAACAGGTGACAGGCACCGCCCATTTTTTACCACACTCATATATTGTTGCATAAATATCACAAACTATGATTTTTTATTCATTTTTTGCTTGCGCCGAAGGATTTCATGCTTTATATTAAAGAAAGAAGTTTTTCCTTCATCATTTTCTTGAAAGGAGATTGGAATGGGAGAGAAACCGTTAAATCAAATTATTAAAGAATGCTTTTCTTCCTTGTCTCCTGGACAGAAAAGAGTAGCTGAGTATATTAAGGGGCATATGGATGAGGGTGCTCTACATACGGCTTACCAACTTGGAAAAAAAGCAGGTGTGAGTGAAACGACCGTGATTCGCTTGGCTTATGCATTAGGCTTTACTGGCTTTTCAGATTTGCAGGAAAAGGTTCGCCGAGATTGGTTGGAGTCAAAACAATATTTTCAGACTGAAGTGTCAGCAGCAAAGGACACGGCAGAGGAAAGCCAATTATTTGAGTCTGTCATCCGGCGAGAAAAAGGAATTCTCCAGCAATTGCTAAGTCAGGGAAGTTCAGATGAGTTATGGCAAGCAGTTGATAAGATTATGCAGGCGGATCGTATTTTTATCGGAGGATTTGGAAGTTCTTATGCAGCAGCGTATTGGTTCTATTATTCTTTGAGACAATTACGAGGACATGTCAGCCTCTCGAGCCCAACCGGTTTTATGCCAGAAGATGTTAGTGAGCTTACAGAGAGGTCATTGCTTATCGTGTTTTCTTTTCCTCGATATCGCAAGGAAACCTTAAAACTTGTAAATCTAGCGCAACACCAAGATGCGGGAGTATTGGCAATCACCAACAGACAGTTATCCCCAATAGGGCAGGTTGCGGATTGGACGTTAACAACAGAGGAACAAATTGAATCAAGCCACAACTCGATTGCATCAGTGATTACATTGTTAGAGGTGTTGATCGCTGGAATTCATCATAAAGACGAAAAAAGAATTAGCAGCAGACAGCAGAAATTAGAACGAATATATGCTGATTATGGCTTATTTATAGAATAGCAGTCTTTCATATTACTAATAAAACTAGAGGTGCTAAACAATGACAACAAATACAGAAACAAGAGTAGAAGAACAAGTAAGTAGTAAATCAATTCCCATTAGTGACTACTTAAAGTTCATTCTCCCTTCATTAATTGGAATTCTACTATTTATAACTCCAATAAAAACAGAGGATGGAATTACCATTCCAGTTGCATTTCTATCCAATCAAATTAACGGGGCAATTGGGGAGTTTATTCCAGCTTTGGTTGTGTTCGTCATGGCAGTATCAACCGTTGGATCAATAATTGCTACATTCATTAAACCAAAATTTATAACCCAAAATAAAACGATGAATACACTATTTAGTGTAAGCAAGTTTTGGGTCCTTGCACGTTTGTTCGGTACAATTTTTGCTACGATGACCTTATTCAAAATAGGTCCGGAAATGATCCATTCTGAAAATACTGGCACAGTTTTGCTTTATGATTTAATTCCAATTCTATTTACAACATTCTTACTAGCAGGCATCCTTTTACCATTATTATTAAATTTTGGTTTACTTGAGTTCGCGGGTGCTCTATTCATGAAGGTTATGAGACCAATTTTCACTTTACCTGGGCGTTCGTCTTTAGATTGCTTAGCTTCTTGGGTTGGTGACGGGACGATTGGGGTCTTATTAACGTCAAAGCAATACGAGGAAGGTTACTATACAAAGCGTGAAGCAGCAGTTATCGCAACGACTTTTTCAGTGGTTTCGATTACGTTTTCAATCGTTATTCTTCAATATTTAAATCTTGAACAATACTTTGTTCCGTATTACTTAACAATTATCTTCGCAGGTCTTGTTGCAGCTGTCATTATGCCAAGAATCCGTCCTCTTTCTAAAAAAGAGGATACTGGCTATGAACATACAGAATTAATAGCAGAAGAAACGATTCCTGAAGGGGTTTCACAGGTTAAATGGGGCTTAGACAACGCATTAAATAAAGCGAGAAAAAATGATTCAGTTGCTAATATTTTTACAGAAGGTTTTAAAAATGTTTTAGATATGTGGCTAGGTGTACTTCCAGTTGTCATGGCAATTGGAACAGTGGCTCTTGTCATTGCCGAGTTTACTCCAGTGTTTACCATCCTTGGGAAGCCGTTTGAACCAATTTTGACATTGATGCAGGTGCCTGAAGCTTCTGAAGCAGCTCAAACAATGGTCATTGGATTTGCCGACATGCTATTACCCGCAATTATTGGAAGTGGTATTGAAAGTGAATTAACTCGATTCGTTATTGCCTGCGTTTCTGTGACGCAGTTAGTTTACTTGTCCGAAATGGGTGGTTTGCTGCTAGGATCAAAGCTGCCTGTAAGCTTCAAAGATTTAGTTCTTATTTTTATCCTACGTACTGTGATTACATTGCCAATCGTAGTGCTTGTTGCACATGTAATTTTCTAATTTAATTTGACTGTATCGGGAGGGTGTATTTTCGGTGGATCCAATCCAATTTATTGAGGCGCAGAGAAATACGATTTTTAATACCTATCATGAATTGCATCAGCTGGCGGAGCCGAGCTGGAAGGAAGAGAAGACCTCCCGCTTCCTTCAACAGAAATTGATTGATGCAGGGTTTACGGTTCAGACTTTTCCAGGTCATTATGGGTTTATTGCCAATCTCTCGGGAGAAACCCCTGAGGTGATTGCCCTTCGTGCTGACATGGATGCACTAGTTCAAGAGGTCGATGGAGTTGTTCGTCCTAACCACTCTTGTGGTCATGATGCCCATAGTACGATGGTGCTAATGACGGCTCTTGCTCTATGTAAAACCAATATAAAATTCAAGCATAGCGTTCGGTTTATTTTTCAACCTGCGGAAGAAGTAGCTGGTGGTGCCCTCAAAATGATTCAAGATGGCGCTCTCGAGAATGTAAGATTTCTTGGTGGCGTTCATCTTCGACCTTCATTTGAAGTTCAATATGGCAAAGCAGCTCCGGTGATCCTTCATGGTTCCACAACAACCTTAAAGGGTGTCTTAAAAGGAGTTCCCGCGCATGCCGCAAGGCCGGAAGAAGGGAATAACCCAATAGAAGCTGCCTCCGTTTTAATTCAGAGCATGAAGCAAATTAAGCTTGGAGCAGTTGGGCGTTATTCGATTAAAATAACGGAACTGCATAGTGGAGAAGCATCTAATGCAATTCCTGAGAATGCTCGCTTTACCTTTGATTTACGTGCCGAAACAAATGCAGGAATGGAATTATTAATTGCCAAAGCGCAGCAAACGGTACAGAAAGTCGCTGAATTGACCAAAACAAAGATAGATACAGTGATTGAAGAATATTCTCCTGCAGCGGTGAAGAACCCCGATGCCATTCGCTTGGCAGAATCAGCAATTCTTTCCATTCTCGGGAGAGAGAATCTAGAAGAGGCTTGTGTATCCCCAGGTGCAGAGGATTTTCATTTTTATACACTAAAAAATCCACATGTTTTTGCAACGATGATTGGCTTGGGATGTGATTTGACACCTGGTTTGCATCATCCGAATATGAAGTTTAATCAAGAAGCCCTTGTTTATGGAACAAAGATTTTAACAAAACTACTAATGGAAGCAGATCAGCACAATTGGAGCTAAGGTAATTGGAGGAATATGAAGTTGAACAAACCTGTTATTGAAGAAATTGATATCCGAAACCTGCAAACTGTGGTGGAGTTAGAGCAAGTACGGCAGCTTGAAGCCATTGTTTGGAGTTTCGAAGATTCGGTACCAGTGAACCAAACCATTACTGTTGTAAAAAATGGTGGGTTTATTTTAGGTGCCTTTTTACATAATAAATTGATTGGTTTTCAATATAGTTTTCCCGGCTTTGATGGGAAGAAAGTATACCTTTGCTCACATTCACTTGGAATTCATCCTAAATATCGTAAATATGGTATAGGAGAAAAATTGAAGTGGGCTCAAAAGGGACTGGCAGAGGCTATGGGCTATGAGTTGATTACATGGACATATGATCCGTTAGAAACAGTGAATGGGAACTTAAATTTACATAAATTAGGTGCGGTTTGTACCTCCTATTTGGAAGATGCCTATGGAGAAATGGATGATGGTTTAAATTCTGGGATTGCGACTGATCGATTTTTAGTGGAATGGCGAACGGACGAGGTTCAGGACAAAGAAGGGGCAACGACATCTGTACAAAAGAATATACAAGTTGACCTTCAGAACTTTGTAATGGAAACCACTGAGAGGAATGGGTTATTAATACCTGGTGACATTCATTTAGGTTTGGAGTCTGATCTCCTATTTGTGATGGTACCTGGTAATTTTCAAGAAATAAAAAGTGCTGATTTCTCACTCGCAGTTGAATGGAGAAATGTAACCCGAGAGATTTTCACTCATTATTTGCTTAATGGGTGGCAGGTGACGGACTTAATTTACAAAGATCATAATCAATATCTGTATGTACTGGAAAGAGGGGTTAAGGTTGGAGATAGAGAGAATTATCCTTCGGCAGATTAAAATGGATCTCCTGACACCTTTTACAACTAGTGTCGGGACTGAAGTAGACAAAGACATCATTTTGGTTGAAGTGGTTGGGAAAAACGGGTTATCTGGATGGGGTGAGTCTGTTTCAATTGTCCAGCCGATGTACAACGAAGAAACAGTGAAAACAAATTGGCATATAATGACAGACTTCCTCATCCCTCTATTAAAAAAAGAGCCGATTAAGCATCCTGACATGGTTTTACCTCGCTTTCAATTTGTTCGTGGCAATTATAATGCAAAAGCAGCAATTGAGGGGGCAGTTTGGGATCTTTATGCAAAGAGCCAAAATCTTTCGTTATCGAAAGCTCTAGGTGGTGTGAAGGATAAAATTGAAGTCGGTGTTAGTGTTGGTATTCAACCATCAGAACAACAGCTTCTAAAGCAAATTGATGGGTATTTGCAGGAAGGGTATAAACGCATAAAAGTAAAAATTAAGCCTGACTGGGATGTATCGGTTCTAACATTAATTCGAAAACATTTTCCGCAAATCCCGTTAATGGCAGACGCGAATTGTGCTTATACATTAGAAGATATCGATCATTTACGGAGATTAGACGAGTTTAATTTAATGATGATTGAACAACCATTGGCGCATGATGATATTATTGACCATAGCTTGCTACAGGCTAACTTAGAAACACCCATTTGCCTCGATGAAAGTATTCACTCTGCTGAGGACGCTCGAAAAGCGATTGAACTAGGAAGTTGTCGGATCATTAATCTAAAAATTGGTAGAGTCGGCGGCTTGTCAGAATCAAAAAAAATTCATGATCTTTGTGTAAAACATGATATACCACTTTGGTGTGGAGGCATGCTCGAGGCAGGAATCGGGAGAGCTCATAACATCGCAATTACATCTTTATCCAATTTTACAATCCCTGGAGATACGGCACCTTCTGCGCATTATTGGAGACAGGATATCATTGAACCAGAGGTGAAAATGGAAAATGGTTTTATCTCTGTACCAGATGGGCCGGGGATTGGTTATGAGCCTAATCTTTCGTTGATTGAAAGGTTAACGGTAAAACAAAGTACCATTTGTTTATGTTGATTTCAATATTTTAGTCTAAAAGGGATAGTTCGGTCATACAAATCTTTAAAAATGAAAATGTTTCCAAATGCTTCGATGGGAGATCTTTTTATGCCACCCCATTGAAGCATTTTTAATTTTGAGAACAAAGCAGTTGATGAACGGAACATTTTTGCTTTATAATGAATGAACATTCAATCATTTTTTTTTGCTGGTAATTACATTCATTTTTTGATACGAGGTGACAAATATGGATCGTATAGGTCCGATAGTAATTATTGAAGGGCCCAATAACAGTAGCAAAGTGCCTTTCTCTAGAAGTTTATATATTGATTGCACAGAAAAGGTATTAATTGACTCTGGTGCCGATCCGGAAAGTTTGCTGAAGCTTAATAAGGAATGTGGGATTGACCTTATTATGAATACGCATTACCATCCCGACCATACTACTCATAACTATTTGTTTCCAGAGGCTACAAAGTTGATCAATCCAATTGAATTTGAAACAGCACAATCGATTGATGGAGTGGCACGGGCAAATGGAGTATTTCAAGAGTGGGGCCCTAGAGGAGTAGAGGTATGGAAAAAGAACCTTCCGGCAAGATGGGTAAAGAGTCTGGGCTTATTGTCTGGAACATATGATTACGATAAGGAGTATAACTTTGGAGGGGTAAAGGTTCAATTTTTGCACTCCCCTGGACATACAAGTGGGTTATCCTGTCCGTATTTTCCTGAACTAGGCGTGGTGTTTGCAGGTGATTATGATATGACCTCTTTTGGTCCGTGGTATAACGGAACCGATGGAGATATTGATGATTTCATCCGCTCTGGGAAAAGGCTGCTTGAGCTAGATGCAGATACCTATATTACTGGCCACCAAAAGGGTGTTTTTACAAAGGAAGATTTCGCAAAAGCGATGGAAGAATACTTAGTGATTATTGATAAACGTGATGAAAAAGTTGAGCACTATGTGCGTCAAGGATTAACTTTCGAGGAACTAACGAGCATTGGTATCTTCTATCCAAAACATACGTTAGAGAACGGGATACTTAAAACCTGGGAACGAACTGGGATTAGAAAACATCTTGATCGATTAGGATTGACGGTACCTGAAGCCGATAAAGTTTACTTAAACACAAAATGAGGAAAGCAATGGCCATTGTGCCATTGCTTTTCTTTCTGAATAATAAACGGTCAGTAGAGAAAACTATGCACGGTTCACATACATTTACATGGGGGTATTTAATGGATAAGAATATGTCTTATGGCAGTGATTATAAATACATTCCAGCTACCTCGGTCGGCAGTGGAGTTGGGATTGAGGTTTTGCCGGATATATATTCACATACGATCCAAATCGTTAATATTTGTTTGGTGGGGAATCCTGAGGATAAAAATTATGTGTTAGTCGATGCAGGAATGCCAGAATCGGCAGATGAAATTATAGCTGTTACGGAAGAGCGCTTTGGGAAAGAGAATCCACCTAAGGCAATTATCCTGACACATGGGCATTTCGATCACGTTGGGGCAATTGTTGAATTGGTTAAGTATTGGAATGTACCTGTGTATGCTCATGAAATGGAACTCCCTTATTTGACAGGGGAAAGGAGTTACCCAGAACCAGATTCAACGGTAGAGGGTGGAATGGTTGCAAAAATGTCTCCAATGTTTCCAAACGAACCAATCCAACTTGGTGAAAATGTAGAGGCCCTTCCTAGTGATGGAAGTGTTCCACATATGCCCGAATTTCGTTGGATTCATACACCAGGACACTCAGAGGGACATATATCGCTCTTCAGGGAAAAAGACCGTGCTTTGATTACTGGTGATGCTTTCGTCACGGTTAAGCAAGAGTATCTATATAAAGTGTTGACTCAAGAGCAGGAAATAAGTGGTCCACCACGGTATCTAACTACGGATTGGAAGGTCGCAAAAGAATCGGTCAAAACGTTAGCGGCGTTGAAACCTTCAGTTGCTGTAACCGGACATGGTTTACCTATGGCCGGGCAGTTGCTTTCAGAGAGCCTACAAAAGCTTGCAAACGAGTTTGATCAGATTGCTGTACCTGATTATGGGAAGTATTTGAATTAGGGAGTAAGGACAGATGCTGGGTTTTTTCATCTGTCCTTTTGTGTGGCGATTGTCTAAATTACCCTTGCAACTTTAAAGACACACAAAACACTATCGATTTTACTAATAAAATTTAACTCCTTTCGTCCAGTTATAAAAACGATAAATAATTGTTAAAAAAACTAGGTAGCCGAAAAAGGAATAATAGTGTTTCCATACATCTGCATGGACGAAATAACCGAAGGATTCTGCTAATTTCTCAAATACGGACATCGTCAAACTCAATAGGAGAATGAAAAACATCCTTTTATTTCTGCTAAGTTTTGTACAAATGAAAAGAAACATAGCAACCATCAAAGGAATTCCCACTAAAGTAAAAAAAATGTGAATCGAAAATATTTCTGGGAATGGTCTCATTGGAAAGGAATAATATTCTTTTCCAGTAAAATAAAGATCAAGATAGGTCCCCAGTAAGGAAGCCAATAATAATGAGGATGCTAGTTGTTTACTCCAGAATTGAGATGGCTTTTTTGGCGTAGGTGGCAAGTTCGAGTTTTTCAATTGTTCGGCAATATTCATACTGTATCTCCCCACTAATTTTTTCTTCTGTGCCCAGTAAATCATAGACAACCTTCCAATCATGAAACCAATCCCTAATTTCTGCGTTTTCATGCTCTTGGTTTTTCCAAGCAAGCTCAAGCTGAGGACTATAGATACGAGGTGAACTACTTGTCAGCTTACAAGATACAATTCTAGGTTTCCATTGTAAACCAGGGACCCCTTCATCCACATAATGAAAGAGATGTGGCCAATAATCCATGCGTGATCCAGTATGGGGAGTATTGTTTGCCCACTCGACTATTTTTTCGAGAAGCTGGGAATCATCAAAGAGAATTTTATAGAGTCGTTTTCCTAAAAGAATTCTCTCTTGTAAACTTTCAAAATGATGAAGAGTTGCACCTTTAAATTGTATTTTGCCGTTATTTTTGTAAGGGAATAGAATATGATTCATAGATAGTAAATCTTGTAATTTAAATTCTAAGCTGTCGAGTACAATTTTTTTATAGATAGGGTCTTGTATTACTCTTGTTTCTAAGTAATTTTGTTCATTCATAATTAACCCTATGGTCAAAATCGACGAATCTCGTTGTTGCCAAAAGTAGTTCCAAATGGTCTCCATAAATGTAGATACATTTAAAAAGGGCAACAGGTAAAATAGATTCTTCCCAGTCTTTATGCTTTCTTCATAGAGCAAAAATTGCGGATAGGCGTCTTGGAAAATCAACCAATTTCCCCGTTCTAAAAAGGCAAAAAAACTTTTTCTTTCCTTTCCTGTCATAAGTTTAGTAAGGAATCCCCCTTTTAAATCGGTCATATTATAACCACCGTTACGGGATACCATATGACCTAGAAAGGCCCAATGAATTTCGGGGAATTTTTTATAAATATCAAGGTAGGCTTTCGTTCTCGTCACATTATTTTTATTCAATCTCCTCGTACGTACGTTAATGGTTTGAATCATTTGTGCCTCTTTTGGATGCAGCTTGGGTGGCCGTTCTGCTTTCTTGGTTTTTCTTTTAAGCTCTTTTTTTATATTAACCAGGGATGGGGACAGTGGTTTTGTTATTGCCTTCATAAATAGATTCAATATGGTTTTCCCCCTAATGAATGCTCATACTGTCCACTGAATATGTATGGTTGAACGCCATTTTGTAGCGAGAGGAGGAGAATGATGGAACGTAAGGTAGTTGAAGGGTTGGAAATGATTATTGAGACGTTGAAACAGGATCAATCTCCCAATGGCTCGTGGAATTATCCTTTTGAAACAGGTATTTCAACCGATTGCTATATGATTATTTTATTAAGGTCGTTAGAAATAAATGAGGAAAACTTAATAGAAGCTTTAACTAATCGGATATTGAGTAAGCAGGAAGACAACGGGGCTTGGAAGCTTTTTTATGATGAAGGAGAGGGAAACTTGACTGCCACTGTGGAAGCTTACTACGCACTTCTTTATTCAGGGTATTATCACAAAAGTGATCAGAGAATGAGAAATGCGAAGAGGTTTATCATTAAAAATGGCGGATTGGAAAGTGCGCATATGTTTACGAAAATCATGCTAGCGATAACAGGACAACAAAAGTGGCCAGCGTATTTCCCGATCCCAATTGAAATGATTCTGCTCCCACAGAGCTTTCCGTTGAATTTTTATAGTTTTTCGGAGTACGGGAGAACCAATCTTACGCCAATTATGATTCTTGCTGACAAGAAATATAGTGTAAAGACTGGGAGTAGCCCTGATTTGTCAGATTTGTATACAACGAGAAATGACTTTTTTTCTAATAGGGAAGAGGAGGAATGGCGATCGCTTCACTCCACATTTAAAGACATGATTAAAAAACTAATCGGTTTTCCTAACGAACTCCATCGCTTAGCAACAGAACAGGCAAAGCAGTATATGCTTCACAGGATTGAAGCAGATGGAACGTTTTATGGCTATTTTAGTTCTACTTTTTTAATGATTTTTGCGTTACTTTCGTTAGGATATTCAAAAAACAATTCAACGATTACGAATGCGGTAGCTGGTTTAATGTCGATGAAAACTAAAATAAAAGGTTTTCCACATATGCAATATACAACGGCATCGGTGTGGAATACCTCATTAATTAGTTATGCCTTGCAAGAAGCGAGAGTTTCACCCTCAGATCCAATGGTAAAAAAGGCCAACGATTACTTAATTCGTCGCCAGCATGTTAAATACGGTGATTGGGCGGTTCATAATCCCAATGCATTCCCTGGTGGATGGGGATTTGCTGACAAAAACAGTATCCATCCAGATGTTGATGATACAACGGCATCCTTAAGAGCCATTACGAGAGAAGCCATGTTGAGGCAAGAATATTTATATTCATGGCAAAGAGGAACAGTGTGGGTTTTATCGATGCAGAATGACGATGGAGGATGGCCAGCGTTTGAGAAAAACACCGATAGCAAAATCTTAAAGCTATTGCCAATCGAAAAAGCGGAATTTATTTTAACGGACCCGTCCTCGGCGGATTTAACAGGGAGAACTTTGGAGTACCTTGGGAAAATCACCAATCTTCAAAAAAATCAACACGCAATAAGAGCAGGTATCCGTTGGTTAAAAGCAAACCAGGAACAAAATGGCTCATGGTACGGAAGATGGGGGATTTGCTATATCTATGGAACATGGGCGGCAGTAACCGGTCTGATAGCGGTAGGTATGTTGCCTTCTCGGCCGTCTATTACGAGAGCTGTAGACTGGTTAAAAACCATTCAAAATCCAGATGGAGGCTGGGGAGAATCGTGTAAGAGCGATGGGAAAGGCAAATACATTCCTTTAAAGACAAGTACCTTAACTCATACAGCCTGGGCAGTGGACGCATTAATTGCGGTTGCAGATAAGCCTTCCAAGGAAATTACTAGAGGGATTCAGTTTATCTTAAATCATATTGAAAGGGATGACTGGACGACTGATTATCCTAAAGGACAGGGAATGGCCGGTGATTTTTACATCCATTATCATAGCTATCGTTATATTTTCCCTTTGCTGACACTGGCTCATTACCGAAATAAATTTATCGGAAGATAATAATTTATTATTAGAATATTAGATAAATTTGTATTATACTAGTTTTATGTTAGTGAAATTAGTTGAGAGGAGTAGAGTTGAGGATGAAGAGTGTGAGCGAAGAGGTTAAGGGATTTTACGGAGAATTCGGGGGAAGCTTTGTCCCAGATAGTCTACAAGAAGTCATGAATATGCTTGAAGAGCAATTTTTAAAGTATAAAGATGATCCTGAATTTCAAAGGGAATTTAAGTTTTATTTAAAAGAATATGTTGGGCGCGAGAACCCACTTACATTTGCAGAGAACTTAACTAAGCAAGTAGGTGGAGCAAAGATTTACTTAAAACGAGAAGATTTAAACCATACAGGTTCTCATAAAATAAATAATGTCTTAGGGCAGATCTTACTGGCAAAAAGAATGGGTGCAAAAAGAATAATTGCGGAAACTGGAGCTGGTCAGCATGGAGTTGCTACTGCCACCGTTTGTGCCATGTTCGGGATGGAATGCGTAATTTATATGGGGAAACTCGATACAGAACGGCAAGCGCTTAATGTATTCCGTATGGAATTATTGGGAGCAAAAGTCGTTCCTGTTGAAGCTGGGCAAGGACGCTTAAAAGATGCGGTAGATGCCGCACTAGGTGACCTTGTTGAAAACTATCAAAATACATTTTATCTTTTAGGTTCTGCGGTTGGTCCACATCCATATCCAGCCATGGTAAAGCATTTTCAAGCTGTGATTAGTGAAGAATCTAAGCGCCAAATTTTAGAAAAAGAAGGCAAGTTGCCAACCGCAGTCCTTGCTTGTACTGGTGGTGGGAGCAATGCGATTGGAGCATTTGCTCATTATATCGATGAACCGAATGTTCGCTTGATTGGGATTGAGCCTGCTGAAGCGGCAACAATGGCCGAAGGAATACCAGCAGTCATTCATGGTTTTAAATGTTTGACATTAATTGATGAACAAGGCCAACCAAAACCAACCTATTCGATTGCAGCTGGATTAGACTATCCAGGGGTAGGACCTGAGCATAGTCACTTGAAGGTAAGTGGCAGAGCGGAGTACGTTACAGCTAGTGGGCAGGAAGCGCTGGAGGCTTTGCAGTTATTGTCCAAAACAGAAGGAATTATTCCTGCACTCGAAAGCTCACATGCCGTATCACATGCGGTGAAATTGGCAAAGGAACTTACACCTGAGGATATCCTAATTGTGAACGTCTCTGGTCGTGGTGACAAGGATGTAGAACAAGTATTTAAAATGCTAAGACAAAACTAGCAGAAGCAACTAAACGAAAGCAGCCTCGTATGAGGCTGCTTTCGTCGGAATAAGTTACTTACTCCTTGGTATTGTCCTCTTCTGGGCTCCTTACATCAGGTTTTACTGGAGTAAATTCTTCGGCATTTTCAACTGTGTATTGTAGCTGTGGGAGACTTCGACGATTGATTTTAACGACGTCTTCGTTTGAATCGATAATATTCCTTTTAAGATATTGATGAAAAAAGGCCTCGAATAGTGTAAGACCAATGGCTGCAATTATAGATACCCCAAAGGTACGCACCCCGGTGGTCATATTCAAGGTCATCAGCCATATAAGTGGAAACGCTAGACCGAAATCGGCAATGGTAGCGATTGTATTATTTGTTTTTGGCAATATTAGCATATCTCCTAGGAGATACGAAATAACACCAAGAACTAAGGTTATGAGAAACACGTTTATAAACGACATCCCGAAGAATAGGTCTAGAATGACATACAATAATACAAGGGTGGACACAAACTTAATGGCCATTGGTGTTAAATGCTTCATATAGAACCCCCTTTACCAATAGCTTGTTTGATTTTTTTTATTATTATTCGAATAGAACGTTAGTAGGATTTGGGAGTAGTCTAAAGCCCAAGAATGAGATCCTATGTCTCATTCTTTGAATATTTATGCGACATACTTTGTGTAGTTCTTATAATGCTTATTGATTAATTCAGGAGATGATTAGGGGAACATATAATAGCCCTTTGCTTTTAGCAAAGGGCAGATACAGGGAGAGAAAAAGCTAGAAGGACCGTGAGATTGTCTTTCTAGCTTTTTTTAATTTTCGAGGGATTGTTTACTTTATAAGCAACAGGCTCATCGACGATAAACGCTTCATCCTCAATATCTTTTCCTTTTGCTAATTTCTTTTTAACTATTTTCCCATCGAACTCCAAGGTTTCGCCCGGGATAAGCTCTTGCTTCTTTAATGTTTTTGAGTGAGCACACCAGGCTAATCCCACTTCGAGGGGCGGATCTTGTTGAATAACGACGTTTTCCAAAACTACGACTTCATCATTGTCCTCGTTAAAGTGATTCCAAGTAAGGCCGAATTGCTTAACCTTAGCTGTGAAATGTACCTTTTCTTCAGGTAAATCAATTTTGGGTGCCTTTTCTTTCGTATCTTTCTTTTTTGTTTTGCCCGAACTTACAGGTGTCGCCTTCGTAGCAGGCTTAGCAGTATTCTTTTCTGTTTGCTGCTTACCTTCTTGGGTTTTATCGACTACAGTCTTCGGTGTTTTAATCGTCGTATTGATGATCGAGTTTTTTCCAAAGCCTGAGGATTGCATTTCTTTTAAAAAAGCTGGATGGATGCAGCTAAGGTTCCCATCTTGAAATTCAATAATAATGGTATTGTAATCATCTGTTTCTCCGTATACTTGGTACCCTTTGATAGAAACTAATCTTTGATGGTCTTTTTCTTTATACCAAAATTGCCCTTTACTTGAAGATAACCCCCACTCTTTAAGCTTGGTTGCATAATGTTCGTCATCTGTGAAGGTTTCATAATCACCTTGCGGAGGGAGATATGCTGTACGATTTAAATCTTCATTATGTGGCAAAGTAATCGCCATATTTACACTTCCTTTCAAGCATCTATTCTACACCAACTAATCTTTTTAATTGAAGGGTTTAGCATAAGTTCTTTAGAATATAATCTAGAATATAGTAATTTTACCCAAAGGAGTGTCTCAATGACAACGTTTACAGGAAGAAACGAAGTATCTGAACAGGAAAAGTGGAATTTAGCTGATATTTATTCGGATCTAAATCAATGGGAAGAGGATTATCGTAAAATTGAAGCTATGACAGACTCTCTAAAGAAGTATGATGGTAATATTTACGATGGACAAAGTTTGTATCAGTATTTAAAGCTTAGTGAAGAGTTGTCTTTTTTATTCGGAAAACTTTATGCATATGCAATGCTGAAAGTGGATGAGAACACGCGCGAGACAGGGCCTCAAGCGTATTTAGATCGCGCGAAGCAATTAAGTGTCAAAATTAGCGCAGCGACCTCGTTTTTTATGCCATTATTATTAGGACTTGAAGAAGCGACTCTTAAAGGATACATAGAAGCAGAAAATGGGCTAAAGTATTTTGAGGAAGATTTACTAGAGTCTTTCCGATATAAAGCTCATGTGCTAAGCAAAGAGCAAGAAGCTGTGCTTTCTCAATTAGGCGAGGCGCTTTCGGTTCCAGGTCATACCTTTGGGATGATTAATAATGCTGATATCAAGTTTGGTGAAGTAACAGGAGAAAATGGCGAGAAGATTGAGTTGACAAGGGGAATGTATTCAAAATTAATTGAAGATGAAGACCGAGAAAAGCGGAAGGAGGCTTATAAAGCATATTACAAACCTTATCTCCAGTTAAAGAATACAATTGCTTCAACACTTTCAGCAGCCATAAAAAACAATGTGACAACCGCAAGATTAAGGCAATATCCTTCTGCGCTTGAAAAAGGACTATTCGGTGATAAGGTTCCAAAGGAAGTATATGAGAATTTAATTCGTACTACAAAAGAAAATATTGGACCAATGCATCAGTACACGAAGATACGTAAGGAAAAGCTTGGTCTTGACGAACTACGTCAATATGACTTAAGTGTGCCGCTTGTTAGTGGTGTAAAACAGGTAATTTCATATGAGGAAGCATTTGAGACGATGCGCAAAGCCTTAGAGCCGCTTGGTAAGGAGTATATTCAAATCCTAGATACCTTTAAGGAGGGGCGTTATCTTGATGTTCGTGAAACACCTGGGAAGCGCTCTGGAGCTTATAATCTTGGGGTTTACGGAGTCCATCCTTACATCCTGTTAAACCATCAAGATGATTTGGATAGTTTATTTACCTTGGTTCATGAATGTGGGCATGGTGTTCATAGCTGGCTCAGTTCAAAACATCAGCCGCAAATTACCGCTCGTTACAGCATATTTGTAGCGGAAGTTGCCTCAACAGTGAACGAGGTTTTATTAATTAACTATTTATTAGAAACGGAGAAAGATCCGGACATTCGCAAACACTTATTGAACCATTTTATTGATCAGTTTAAAGGTACTTTCTTTACACAAGTGATGTTTGCAGAATTTGAAAAAACTACACATGAATTAGCAGAACAAGGCATTCCGCTTAACGTGGAAGTGTTTAGTCAAACATATGAGAAGTTATTTAAGGAGTACAATGGGAATGAGATTGTATTAGATGAGGAGGTAAAATACGGTTGGTCTAGGATACCGCATTTTTATCGACCATTTTATGTATATAAATATGCGACAGGATTTGCCTCTGCCATTCATTTAGCCACAAAGATCCTTGAAGGCGATAATGATACATTAACGGCGTACCTAGAATTTTTAAAAAGTGGAAGCTCTGATTATCCGCTTGAGTTGTTAAAAAAGACTGGTGTTGATTTATCAACTCCTGAACCAATTGAGAACGCATTGCAACGATTCACAGAGTTAGTAGATGAGTTAGCACAACAGTAGTACCTATTAGATAAAAATTGAAAATGAACAGGAGAAATCTTCAGGGCTGTCAGTAGACGACAGCCTTTTTTGGCTACAGCAATACCTTTAAAAAAGGGGGAATCAAAAGGTTCGTTTTTTAGAATGCTCTTTTCTCAAGATTTGTTGCCTTTAATGAGCAAAAGACGATTGGGGCTGAGCTATATTAAGTTATCAATATGAGAAAAGAGCACGTATACGAATTGAAACCCTTAACTAGCTGCTCTTACACTACTATCGGCTTTCTAATTTTAGCAACAAACTTTATAAAAACAGCCTTTTCGTAAACACCCCGAAATAAAAACAAATAGGAAAGGAGATTATCTCCTTTCCTATAGACTTCATATTGTATTGGTTTATCCTTTTTCATACATCAATTGCTTTTCCGATTACCTGAATATCTCGATAAATCTCTTCTTTAACTTTTGGATCCTTACAATTTTTGTAATCTGTAAACAATTGACCAAGTCGCTCAATAAGACTTAAGATTTCCAAATTACTCATGGTTACCTCCTCATAATATGGGAAGTATAAGGTCACCCTTGTTACCAATTAGATTCAGTTTTTATTGTAGCCTGATGTTTACTAAATTAAAAATGACTATTCGGATTCCGATTAGTCACTTTCATCTAATTCGGTAGCTGGCTGGCGTGGTATCTTATACTTTAGCCCCTATAGCTTTGCGTCTCCACTTTTCAATGGGTTTGCCTTTATCAAATTTATATAGATCATACATTTAATTAAAGTATAACACTTTAATTATAGTAGTTTCAATAAAAATCTCTATATCTATGATTATTTATTTTTTTCAAGGAATAATCGAATGAGTATGGAATATAAGAATAGGGGTTATTAACTAGTCCTTTAAATTTTTATTTTTGGGGGAATTTCTATGACAAACAGAAAAATATTATTAGCTAGCAGACCAGTTGGCATGCCAAGTGAAGAGAACTTCAAATTTATTGAAAGTAGTATTCCAGATTTAGCGGACGGAGAGGTATTAATCCGTACCGTCTATCTTTCTGTAGACCCCTATATGCGTGGGCGTATGTCCGATGCGAAATCCTATGCTGAGCCTTATAAAGTAGGGGAACCTATTATTGGTGGAATCGTTGGAAAAGTAACAGCTTCTAAAAACCCTAGGTTTGAAGTCAATAGTTTTGTAGAAGGCCGGCTAGAATGGGCGGAGTATAACTTATCGGATGGGAGCAATATCCGTAGGCTCAATCCAGAACTAGCACCGGTATCAACAGCTTTACACGTGTTAGGAATGCCTGGATTGACCGCATATTTTGGTTTGCTGCATATTGGGCAGCCAAAGGAAGGAGAAACAGTTGTCATTTCTGGAGCATCTGGAGCTGTTGGGACCATAGTTGGTCAAATAGCAAAATTAAAAGGGTGCAAAGTGGTCGGGATTGCAGGTTCAGAAGAAAAATGTGAGTTTTTATCAAAAGAATTAGGTTTTGATGCAGCAATCAATTATAAAACAACCCCAGACCTATTTGAATCACTAAAAGAGGCATGCCCAAATGGAGTTGATATTTATTTTGATAATGTCGGTGGAAGCGTTACAGATCAAGTGATGAAACTGATAAACTTCCAATCAAGAACAATCATCTGTGGGCAAATTTCTCAATATAATCTCGAAAAACCAGAAATGGGTCCAAGAGTGATGGATAAGTTGTTAAAAACTAGTTCACTGATGAAGGGGTTCATTGTTAGTGATTTTGCTGAGCATAACAAAGAAGGATTAACAAATCTATCAAAATGGGTGAAAGAAGGGAAAATCACTTATCGTGAAAATATCGTTGAAGGTTTTGATAATACCGTAGAAGCCTTCCTAGGATTATTCCGTGGTGAAAATACTGGCAAACAGCTAGTGAGAGTTTCCGAATAATTATAAATGAAACGAATGTGATAAGAGTAACCCCCACAGTGATGTGGGGGTTACTCTTATCATGACATGGGTTATTGGAGTGAAAAAGAGGAAACATAGAATTTGCGTAGAAAATAATTAAAATTCAGAGTAATATAAGGCGAAAGTGGTGGGAAGCATGGAAACAGTTGTACCAAGGCAAAATCAACGAAAGAAACACCGTGGGAAAAAGATTGCTTTTTGGTCAGGGATGGTACTAGTGCTACTCCTAGTGGTCGTACTTATCGGTGGAAATTTGTTTCTTTCAAAAGGTTTACCGAAAACGAAAGGCGAAATTGTGCTTGCTGGATTGAGTGCTCCTGTTCAAGTGATCCGGGACTCTTCAGGGGTGCCGCATCTAAAAGCTGAAAGTGAGCAGGATTTATATATAGCTCAAGGCTATATACAAGCGCAGGACCGGTTATTTCAAATGGACCTAAGTAGGAGGCAGGCATCTGGTAGGCTATCAGAGGTGATTGGGAAATCCACTGTTAATAATGATAAGTTTTTTCGAACACTCGGCTTAAGTAGAGCAGCTGAGGCATCCTATGACCAGTATACCGAGTCTGGTAAAGAGGTTCTTGGTTGGTTTTCGGATGGAGTCAATTTATATATGGAAGAATTACAAGAAAGTAATAAGTGGCCAGTAGAGTTTACGATACTTGGATATAAACCTGAACCGTGGTCCCCAGTAGATTCGTTAACCATCGGAAAGTATATGGCTCATGATTTAGGTGGGCATTGGGAGAATCAAGCGTTTAGACAATATTTACTTCAGAACTTTACGGAAGAGGAAGCTTATGATTTGTTTCCAACTTACCCAGAGGGTGCGCCATATATAATTAGCAAAGCAGAGTTGGATATTGAAAAGAGCTTTGCAAGTGCCGTCATTCCCCATGAATTCAATGGGAGCAATAACTGGGTAGTAAGTGGCGACAAAACTGCTTCGGGTAAACCTTTACTTGCTGACGACCCACATCTTGGTTTAGCAACCCCCTCAATTTGGTATCAAATGCATTTAGAAGCTCCAGAAGTTAATGTAAGCGGTGTCATTTTTGCGGGGATCCCGGGAATAATTTTAGGGCATAACGAAAAGATTGCATGGGGTGTGACAAATACAGGTCCAGATGTCCAGGATTTATATATTGAAAAGAAAAATCCTGAAAAGGAGAATCAATTTCTATATTTGGACAAGTGGGAAGAAGCCACTGTTGTCAGTGAGCCAATTAAAATAAAAGATGGAAAAACCATTGAGTATGACGTTACCATTACGCGTCATGGTCCGGTTTTATCAGAATTTGCAGGTGACATTGGAAACGATACAGAATTAAGCTTAAAGTGGACTGCACTAGAACCATCAGCTGAGCTTGAAGCAATTTTAAATATGAACAAAGCAAGTAATTGGAACGAGTTTGAAAAAGCGCTTGAAAAATTTGAAACACCTGCACAAAACTTTGTTTTTGCTGCAGAGGATGGAACAATTGCGTATAAAGCTAATGGGAAAATTCCGATTCGTAAAGGCAATGGATTACTCCCAGTCCCAGGATGGAATGATGAGCATGAGTGGACAGGGTATATTCCATTTGATGAACTCCCTCGGGTCGAGAACCCGAAGGAGGGGTTTATTTCAACAGCAAATAACAAGGTAATTTCTGATGACTATCCATATCATATTAGCAACCACTGGGCTCAGCCATTTCGGCAGATGAGGATTCAGGAAGTTCTGCGGACAGAGGAAAAGTTGACAGTAGAAGATATGCAATCCCTGCAGATGGACCAAAAAAATCTCCAGGCCCAAGAATTTGTCCCAAAGTTTCTTGAAGTTCTCGAAGATACCTCTGATAAAAAGCAGAAACAAGCTCTTGCTACTTTAAGAGACTGGGATTATATGGATTCAAAAGATTTAGCAGCACCACTCATTTTTAATATTTGGATGACAAAGATTTCAGAAGTACTTTTCCAAGAAAAGATTCCTGAAGATACTTTAAAATTATTTCAAGGGCAAAAGCAAGTGGTCGATGAGCTAATTAGAAATGCTATAGGAGGAGATTCTGGTCCGTGGATGAAGCAATCAGGTGGAATTGAAGTGGTATTAAAGGAATCTTTGAATTTAGCATTAAATGAAATTGAAAAGACTGAAGGCGATAAAATCGAGAATTGGAAGTGGGGAGATTCTCATCAAGTTCGATTTAATCACCCTCTCTCGAGTGTATCACCGTTGCAGTATTTATTTAATTCAAAGGGAGGAATGCCAACAGGAGGAAGTAGTGTAACCGTGCAAGCGGCAGCCTCAACAAGGGATGGAACGGTTAACCATGGAGCGTCGTGGAGGTTTGTTATTGATATTAGTGACCTGTCAACAGGTTATCATCTTGTAGGACCAGGACAATCTGGTCATGTGAAAAGTAAATGGTATGATAATCAGTTCGAGGAATGGGTAGAGGGAAAGTATCATGAAACTAGTCTAAACGGTTCTGATGGGGAAGAATTGACATTAATTCCACAGTAACCAAAAAAGCGATGGCTTTCCATCGCTTTTTTGGTTCTTTTTGGTGTAACACTCATCGTTTTTCTCTTAAACGACACCATTTTTGCATGAAATCCTGCAACTTCTGTATCTGTCCCGCTAAACATTGTGAACATTTTTTGAATAACCGTTTCAATCACTTTACATACTATAGTGGGGTATAGTAATATGATTATTATCAGGAGGTGGTGTAATGGAAATCATTGACCCTAAAGTGGATTCTTGTGATGAAAGCTGTCATTCCAATTATTCAGAACGTAAAAGTCACCATTCAGATAAACTAAAAAGCAATATGATTACAAGATTGAATCGTATTGAAGGACAGATACGTGGAATAAAAGGAATGATTGAAAAGGATACTTATTGTGATGATGTCATTACCCAGATATCCGCAACGCAAGCAGCGTTAAACAGTGTAGCAAAGATTCTGTTGGAGGGCCATTTAAAAAGTTGTGTGGTCGAACGTATCCACGAGGGTGACGAAGAGGTTGTGGATGAACTTCTAGTAACAATCCAAAAATTAATGAAAAAATAAAAATTGAGAGGGATTATAAATATGGAAAAAGTAACGTTAAATGTAACTGGCATGTCTTGTGGTCATTGTGTTAAAGCAGTTGAGGGAAGTGTAGGTGCTCTAGAAGGTGTGAATGCTGTTCAAGTAAACCTTGATGCTGCTACTGTAGAAGTTGAGTTTAACAATGGAGTTGTCACTCTTGATAAAATCAAAGAAACAATCGATGATCAAGGATATGACGTAGCTTAATTCTAATGAAATAAAAAGCGTGCTAATTACTTAGCACGTTCCTTTTTACAAATCTATATACCCTGTATGGGTATAAGGGGATGAAATGATGAGTAATAATGCAAAAGAAACAACCTTGCAAATTTCGGGCATGACATGTGCGGCTTGTGCGGTCCGAATTGAAAAAGGATTAAAAAAGGTGGAGGGAGTAGAAGAAGCCACAGTCAATTTGGCATTGGAACGTTCCTCTATTAAATATGATCCATCGGTGACCAATGTCGCGGCTTTAGAAAAAAAGGTGAGGGACCTTGGTTATGATGTCGTTACTGAAAAATCTGAATTTGAAATCACTGGAATGACTTGTGCTGCCTGCTCAACTAGGGTTGAAAAGGGATTAAATAAGTTAGCAGGAGTTTCGACAGCTACCGTTAATCTTGCTCTTGAAAGGGCAACAGTTCAATATAATCCTTCCTTAGTTTCAAAAGGAGATATTCTTAAAAAGGTTGAGGCATTAGGATATGGAGCCCATATTAAAGAAGAGGACAATAACCAAGAGACAGCAGATTATCGTCAGTTGGAAATTGAAAAACAAACAGGAAAGTTTATCCTTTCAGCCATTCTTTCACTGCCGTTGCTTTGGGCGATGGTTGGACATTTTTCGTTTACTTCCTTTATTTACGTACCTGATCTGTTTATCAATCCTTGGGTACAGTTCGCCTTAGCTACACCTGTCCAATTTGTAATCGGAAGGCAGTTTTATACCGGTGCATATAAAGCCTTGAAAAATAAAAGTGCAAATATGGATGTCCTAGTGGCATTGGGTACATCTGCAGCTTATTTTTACAGTCTTTACTTATCCATTGCTTCCATGGGAACAAATGCACATATGGTGGAGCTCTATTATGAAACTAGTGCGATATTGATTACGCTAATTTTATTAGGAAAATTATTTGAAGCTAAAGCAAAAGGACGTTCTTCAGAAGCCATAAAGAAGTTAATGGGTTTGCAGGCGAAAACAGCAGTTATTGAGAGAAATGGAATCGAACAAGAGGTATCCCTTGAACAAGTTGCTGTTGGGGATGTTGTCCATGTTAAGCCTGGTGAAAAAATCCCAGTTGATGGAGTGATTGTCGAAGGGCAATCAGCTATCGACGAATCCATGTTAACAGGGGAAAGTGTTCCTGTTGATAAAAAGTCAGGCGATGAAGTGATTGGTTCGACGATAAACAAAAATGGCTTTTTAAAGATTGAGGCAAGGAAGGTGGGCAGGGATACTGCACTTGCCCAAATCATTAAAGTGGTTGAAGAGGCACAAGGTTCAAAGGCACCTATTCAGCGACTTGCAGACCAAATATCAGGAGTATTCGTTCCAATTGTTGTTGGGATTGCTGTGGTCACATTTTTAGTATGGTACCTCTGGGTAGTGCCTGGAGATTTTGCTAATGCTTTAGAAAAAATGATCGCTGTGTTAGTAATTGCGTGTCCATGTGCATTGGGACTTGCGACACCAACATCGATTATGGCAGGTTCTGGTCGTTCAGCTGAATTCGGCATTCTATTTAAAGGTGGAGAGCATTTGGAAATGACTCACCAAATTGAAGCCGTTATTTTAGATAAGACTGGGACCGTGACTAATGGGAAACCAGTTTTAACGGATGTCTATGTGGCGGCTACGTTTGAAGAAGTAGACTTCCTAGTTCTCGTTGGCTCTGCAGAAAAGCAATCAGAGCACCCACTTGCCGAAGCAATGGTTGCAGGGATAAAAGAAAAGGGAATTACCTTAAAAGATGTACAGTCTTTTGAGGCAATACCTGGCTTTGGAATAAAAGCGAGCATTGAAGGCAAAGAGCTATTAATCGGCACAAGAAAATTGATGAACAAATATCACGTGGAGATTGCAAATATTCTAGAGAAAATGGAATTTTTTGAGCGTGAAGGGAAAACAGCCATGTTGGTCGCCATTGATAGAGAGTTTGCTGGAATTGTAGCTGTTGCTGATACCATTAAAGAAACATCGAAAGTAGCTGTAAAGCGAATGAAAGAGATGGGACTTGAGGTCATTATGATTACCGGGGATAATCAGCAAACAGCAAAAGCAATCGCTCAGGAGGTTGGCATTGATCATGTCATCGCCGAGGTACTTCCAGAAGGGAAAGCAGACGAAGTGAAGAAATTGCAGGCACAAGGGAAAAAGGTTGCGATGGTAGGTGATGGAATCAATGATGCTCCTGCCCTCGCTGTTGCGGATATTGGGATGGCCATTGGAACAGGTACAGATGTAGCCATGGAGGCCGCCGATATAACCCTAATTCGTGGCGATCTAAACAGTATTGCGGATGCAATATTTATGAGCAAGAAGACGATTCAAAATATTAAACAAAACTTATTCTGGGCGTTCGGATATAACACTCTAGGTATTCCAATTGCCGCATTAGGATTCCTTGCCCCTTGGCTCGCCGGGGCCGCCATGGCCTTTAGTTCTGTTTCAGTTGTCTTGAATGCCTTACGATTACAGAAAGTAAAACTATAAGAGAGTTCAATATGGTGAAAAAATGGACGATTACGATTACAGCAATTCTGTATTTGTTGTTCGTCATGGCTGGGTATGGAATCTTTTCGGTGGCATAACAGCCTGATACTCTTACGCATCAACATGGTTTGTAAGCAATAGTATCGATGTGCTTTGCAAAATGAAAACAAACAAAAAATAACCTCAGAATTGAGGTTATTTTTTGTTTACTTGACGCCCACTTTTTTTCTGGCTTTGTGAAGATGAATTCCCAACTTGGAATTCAGTTCCTAATTCAATATTATTTCGATGATCTTGCTTCTCAATTTGTTCTCTTGTTTGATTATGATGTTGCCGGCCTTGTTTTGACATGTGTATTCAACTCGCTTTCTTAAAGGATCACTATTAGTATGCTCAAGTGACAGATATTCACTTATTTTTTAAGTGAAATCAAATGCTTAAAATTTTGGTTGATCATTTGGTCCTTTTCATCTTATGTGTGAGAATTTGTTGTTTTACAGTAAAAGCAAGTTTGGACATTCACTTAGTTTGTTTGCACAAATAATATATTCATACAAAGGTCAAATACGTTTTAAGGAGAGAAGGTATGAAAAAGGTATTGCTTTTCGGTGACCCTGGAATTGATGATGCTATTGGGATAATATACGCATTATTACATCCGCAAATCGACTTAATTGGGGTCGTAACGGGTTATGGAAATGTTGATGAGAAACAAGCGACAGCGAATGCATCCTATCTATTACAGTTAGCTGGGAGACCAGATATTCCCGTTATTAGAGGAGCCACTGGCCCGTTCTCTGGAGAGGTAGTCACCTATTATCCTGAAATCCATGGCGAAGACGGTTTGGGTCCAATCCGACCGCCCGAAAATTTAGTCACAAATGTCCAACGGTTTAGTGCCGTACATGAATTGATCGATAAACATAAAGGGGATTTGAGCATTGTTGATACTGGAAGAACCACGTCCCTAGCTGTTTCATTTATCTTGTCTGGAGCTGAACTGCTACAGTCAGTGAAGGAGATTTATCTGATGGGTGGTGCGTTTAACTACCCTGGAAATGTAACGGCGGTGGCAGAGGCAAATTTTCATGGAGACCCAATTGCGACAGACCTTGTGTTGGAAAAGGGGAAAAACATAAGTATTATCCCCCTGAATATAACCAACCGTGCGATTGTAACCCCGCAAATGATTGATACAATTGCGGCATATCAATCAAATCCTTTTTCGTCACTCATCAAACCAATTATTGATTTTTATAATGAGGCCTACAAGGATTTGATCCCTGGGCTTAATGGTTCCCCAATGCATGATTCAGTTACACTTTTTGCGATGATGAGCCCTCAATATTTTCAGTTTATTTCACGCCGTGTTAGAGTCGATACATCTGAGCTATCAAGAGGAAGGACGATAGCGGATTTTCGTGTAAAACCTGATGATGAACCACCTGAAACTCTGGAGCGGATTGCTGTAGATTTTAATTATCAAGCTTTTGCCAATGACTTTATGAATATCATGACAAGAAGGATTCTGAGGTATTAATTCTTAGCTTATCCTTAAGGAAAGAGAAATGCCCCGAGACAGTTAGCTCAGGGCATTTTCATCTGTTATTAAAATTTCTTTTTAGGGGAGAAGGTAGAGAACGGCAAAGAAGTGACAGACTGTTCCACCTAATACGAACAAATGCCAAACGGCATGATGGTGTTTGAATAGTTTCCACATATAAAAAATTGCACCAACTGTATACAGAATTCCCCCGAGAGCTAATAGTAGCAAGGCAGTGTGGTGTAAATTGGTAGCTAAATCATTCCATGCAAAGACGATTAACCAGCCCATTACCACATAAAGGATTGTTGAAGTAAATAGAAACTTCTTTACGAAAAATGACTTAAAGATGGTTCCGCCAATAGCCATGCCCCAGACAATCCCAAATAAAGTCCAGCCTACCCAACCTTCCACAGCGAGGAATAAAAAAGGTGTATAGGTTCCAGCAATAAAGAAATAAATCGAGGAATGATCCATGATTTCGAAGAAGTCTTTTGCTCGTCCTGGACGTAGCGCATGAACTAGGGTGGAAGAGGTATATAAAAGAACCATCGTTACCCCAAATAAGGTGAAACTGACAACATGCCAGGCTGTCCCATAAAGTGAGGCGAAAACAATTAATATTACAAGCGCCGCAATACTAAGAAGGGCACCGATGCCATGTGTAATTGAGTTTGATAGTTCTTCTTCTTTCGTAAATACATGAGTAGTTGCCAAGAGTTTTCAATCCTTTCTAATCATGCTAAACAAGCTGAAGGTTTAGCATTTCTTACTTAAACGTTTATGTGATTTTAAACAGCAAAAGTTAATGAATGGTCTCATTATATTCCTTTTTTATTGCCTTTGCTAGTGACGTCTGTCATGGTTAGATTTCACATAACTGTCAGCATTGTAAAAGTACGTTTGAAAATATGAATGGAAATTTAACATGAAAAAAGCCTGTTACACAGGTCGTTGATGACGAGTCTAACAGGCTAATTGGTTGCTACTATTAAGAGGTAAACATGCCTTCTTGATTTCTAATTGGACCAACAGCTTCTTTTAACACTGTTTTCTGTTCTTCTGTGAGTGGAACCATTGGTAAACGAACGCCGCCAACTGCAACTCCGTTCATATTCAATGCAGCTTTTACTGGTGTCGGACTAGGTGCTGTAAACAAGGCTTTGATCGTCGGAAGAAGGGTACGGTGTGTGAATGCCGCCGATTGAATCTTTCCGTTTTTAAAGTTCGTGATCATTTCTTGCATTTCATTCCCGATAATGTGTGAGGCAACGGAAACGACACCAGTACCGCCAATTGATAACACTGGTAACGTCATACTATCATCACCACTATACAAAGAGAAATCACTCGGTGTTCTACTAATGATTTCAGCCATAGCATCTAAATCCCCGCTTGCTTCTTTAATGCAAACAATATTGTTAATCTGCGAAAGTTGTACAACGGTATCAACAGATAAGTTCACAACGCTTCGACCGGGAATGTTGTAGAGCATAACAGGTAGGGAAGTGGCATCTGCAATGGATTTGAAATGCTGATATAACCCTTCTTGTGATGGCTTGTTATAGTAAGGAGTTACGAGCATAATACCGTCTACTCCAGCTTTTTCAGCTTCCTTTGTTAAGCTTATTGAGGCTCTAGTATTATTCGAACCAGTACCAGCGATGACAGGGATTCTTCCTTCGACCACTTCGACAACATAAGTAAATAACGAAATCTTTTCCTCTGTTGTTAGTGTAGGAGATTCACCTGTTGTACCTGCGACCACAATTCCATCTGTTCCATTTTGTATTAGATGGTTTACTAAATTGCTAGTTGCATCAAAATCAATATCTCCATTTTGATCGAATGGAGTCACCATTGCTGTTAAAACTTGGCCAAAATTTATCATTATTCTCCTCATCCTTTTCATAAATTTTCTATTCGTGGAGAAGGACCTCAATGGTAAACGCAAAAAAGCAACAACGAGGGTACGCTGTTGCAGTAGAAACAATCTAGTAGATATCGCTTCTGTGCGTAAGATAGCCCTCCATATAGTCTCCTATATGACAGTTCTGCATTTATTCAATAACAGAACCAACTTCAAGAAAAATGAGATTCTTGAAGCTTCGGCAAATCCCCCTTTCGACAATTATCTTCGGACCTCATTATCCTCAAATTGCTTACTCTTGGTTTTTGCACCTCTATCCTCACTTCAAAATGATTGAAATAAGAAAATATGTAATTATCTGTAATATAACAGAGTTGGACATAAATATCAAGGGAATTTCCAGAATTCTTATACATCTGAATTTTAAAGGTGCAGATTGACTGCATTTTCAGGGGCTAGATTGTCTTGTTTATTGCAAGATATAAAATCTACAAAATAAGAAAATTCAAAAATTATTGGCGCTTTCATAAAACAAGTTATACTATAATTATAATTTTATAACCCTTTTATAGGAAGGCGATATCGGTATGTTCAGTCAATTAAGAAAATGGAATACGTTACGCAACCAGATATTAATTATCTTTATTCTTGTAATGGTAATAGTTCTACTGATTGTCAGCCTTACAACTTTAAATCAAGTTTCTTCATTATTAAAAAATAATGCTGAAAAACAAATTCAACAAGTTGCCATTGAAGCAAACGGGAGATTTGATTCGTTATATGAACAAATAAATATGGCGTCGAAGCTAGTGATTACAAACACTGGGGTCCAAGAACTCTTAACAAAGCAATTCGATGGGAAAGAAATCACCTTTGCTGATCGTCAAAAATTAATGACTTTTACCAATATTATTACCGCAAACTCGGATGGAGTTTTTTCATTTCAATTATTTGCAAATAATCAAAATCGCTTGCTACCTTTAGATGAGGAAAATCTATTAAATAGAATTGATAAAAGTTGGATTGAAGAAGCAGACAAGGCAAAGGGTCGTTTAGTTTGGGTAGGGCAGGATCCAAATGACAAAAATATTTTTCTTGCGCTTCGAAGAGTTAATTTAATGGAAAGGCAATATCATAATGGCGGCTATCTCTTGATCAGTATTTACCGTGAACATTTTCAATTTACGAATAAAGACTTAACAGATGAAACCAACCAGTATTCCATCTTGTTAAACCATGATAATCAACCTATTGTCTCTAATTTCCACGGTGATATAAACGCTATCATTAATAGCGAACAATCAAGCGTTCAATTAAAAGAAAAGGATTATATGGTTACCAAACAATCCTCTAAAATTACAGGTTGGACAGTTCTTCTTTTAACGCCCGTTAGCGCGCTCACCGACGGCATTACAGGAATCCGGACGGGAATTATTTTATCTGGAATTGCAGGTTTAATTATCTTTACAATTAGTTCCTTTTTCCTTTCGACAGTTATCACAAGCCCAATCGTCAAGCTAACCAAAACAATGCAGAGGGCCGGTGATGGATCTTTGCCATCTAATCCTAGTACAACTTCTGTTTATGAGGTGAATGAACTAAATAGCACTTATAATCAGCTCGTGAAGGAAACAAATCATTTAATTCAAATGGTTTATCAAAAAGAAATATTGCGTAATAGAAGCGAATTAAAAGCACTTCAAGCACAAATAAATCCACATTTCTTGTTTAATACTTTGGATGCTCTTCATTGGTCACTTGAGGAAAAAAACGAGGAAGAATTGTCTGAGCGTGTATTAGCTATGTCTGATCTATTTCGCTATACCATTACAAAGGAAACAGATGACGAATGGGTTTTTATCAAAGATGAGATGAAACATATTGAAGATTATATGGATATTATGGAAATGCGGTTTGGAGATCGACTATTATGCAGAATAGATGTCCCACAAGAATACCAGTTTGTTAGAATCCCTAAGCTGATTATTCAACCATTAGTTGAAAACGCCATCTTACATGGTGCAGGCAATAAACTAGGACAATGTCAAATTTCCGTTGCAGTTGAAAAGGCTGATGAGCAAACAATAATGATTTCTGTAAAAGATGATGGGCCAGGGATGGACGAGGGAAAATTGACTTCTATTCTAAAGACTATGAAAACCGGGGAAGCTCTTCCAATCAATGGGAGTGGGAAAGGAATGGCCATTTCTAATGTTTATAAGCGTCTTAAGCTTTATTATCAAGAAAATAGAGATACAGAACTTTCAATAACTAGCGAAATACAAAGGGGAACGCAAATATCATTTGTAATTCCTAAAGATGGGGGAGAGTAGCTTGATTGCAAAAAATATCTTAATTGTTGATGATGAGCATCGAACAAGACAAGGTCTTCAGAAAACATTGGATAATTGGAATGACGGTTCTTATTCAATACTCACTGCAGCGAACGCTGAAGAAGCACTAGAAATCATAAAGAATAAACGAATTCATATTATGCTTACAGATATTAGAATGCCTGAAATTACAGGGTTAAAACTCGTCAATCTTCTCAAAGAAAAAAATATGTCTCCCGTTGTAATCGTCATTTCTGCTTATTCAGAGTTCGAGTATGCGCAGGAAGCTTTAAGATTAGGGGTTGTCAACTATCTCTTGAAGCCGATAGGTAAAAAGAAGTTAATCGAAGCGGTAGAGGAAGCCATTCTTGTTCTGGAGAAACAAGAAAGAGCGGGAATTATGGAAAAGGTTGTGGATGACAAAATTATTCACGCGACAACGAAGAGACAATCGACTCGAGATACCATACGAGAGGCAATGATTTATATTGATCAGCATTTAAAAGATGATATCAACCAAAGGGACGTTGCCGCTCACGTACATTTGAACCCAAGTTATTTTAGTGTTTTATTTAAGGAGCAAGTGGAGATGACCTTTAGTGAATATTTGACGAGGCGGAGGATTCAACGGGCCAAGGAATTAGTCATCTCAACCACACTCCCAATCAACGAGATTGCCGAAGAATCTGGATATAAAACGGCTAAGTATTTTATTAAAATTTTCAAGGAGTTGGAGGGGATAACTCCAAGCGCCTATAGAAAGCTAAATCGTGTTACTCCTTTGTGAATTCAGCAGAAGAAACTCGCTCTTTGCCATATAGGGAAGAGCAATTTATTCACAAACCTAAAAAAAGTGGTATTTTTCCTAACGGTTGTTGTCTTTTTACTTGAGTTCTAGAGTGATAGACTATAACTTGTAAGCGATTACTAAATAAATAGATAGAAGGGGGTTTCAAATTGATGAAAAAGAAAGCGTTTTCTGTGGCGATGTCGCTTGCTTTAGCAGGCAGTCTAGTATTAGCAGGATGTTCTTCATCAAGTTCGTCCGAAAAAGAAGGTGAATCATCATCAAGTGGTGGTGATAAAACAGTTGTAAAAATGATGCACCTATGGCCAGAAGGAAGTTCAAAGGCTCAGTTTACAATTGTGGATGATATCATCAAGACATACGAGACCGAGCATCCCGACGTAGACATTCAAACTGAAATCTTAGCGAATGAGCAGTACAAGGAAAAAATCAAAGTTCTTTCTGCTTCTAATGAGCTTCCGGATGTAGGAATTACTTGGGCTGCAGGATATATGGAACCATTCGTAGAGGGCAATATGTTTGCTCCTTTAGATGACCTTCTTGAAAGCGGTCTAAAGGATCAATTTGTACCAGGTACAGTTGAAGCATTCGCACTTGATAATAAAACGTATGGTTTACCTCTTGAATTGAACATTGCGCCAGTCTACTACAATAAGGAGATCTTCGCAAAATATAAATTAGAGGTACCAACAACTTACGATGAATTCTTAAATGTAGTAAAAACATTAGCTGATAATGGAGTTACCCCAGCAACAGTAGGGAACAAAGACCGCTGGACTGGTTCTATGTGGTATATGTATCTTGCAGACCGCATTGGTGGACCGGAAGCACTAAACAACGCTATTAATCGCACAGGTAGCTTTGAAGATCCTGCTTTAGTCAAAGCAGCTGAGGAATTAGAAAAACTTGTAGACATGGGTGCTTTTGTTAAAGGTTATAACGGATTATCAAATGATGAAGCAAAAGGTCACTTTATGAATGAACAAGCTGGAATGTATATCATGGGTACTTGGGAATTACCAAACTACACAACAAGCCCTGATGTTCCACAAGAGTTCAAAGACAAAATTGGTTACTTTAAGTTCCCTACCTATGAAGGTGGAAAAGGGGATATCGATAGTTTTGTAGGTGGACCTGGAGTTGGACTGTTTGTATCTGAAGATTCTAAAGTGAAAGATGTAGCAAAAGATTTTGTTTCTTATTTAGTTGAAGAATGGGGTAAGCGTTCTGTAACAGAAGCTGGTGTTATTCCTGCGACTAAGGTTGATACATCTGGTGCTGATCTTGCACAAATGTACATCGACATTCTTGATGACTTAAATAGTGCTTCGAACATTACATTATATGCGGATGTTCAGATGTCAGCAGGTGTTGCAGATGTTCATTTGAACATGATTCAAGCACTGTTTGGTGGAGAAGCGAGCCCTAAAGAGTTCGCTAAAACGCAAGAAGAAGCACTTGCTTCTGAAGAATAAGAAAAGAAAAAAAGAGGGCATATGGCTAATATGTCCTCTTCTTTATAGAAAGGAAGGGGCAAACCATGAGAAACGTAATGTCTAATAAATTTGTCATTACTCTATATACGCTTCCAGCTTTACTCCTTATTCTCGTACTAATTTACATCCCCATTGCAATGACAGGCTATTACGGGTTGATGAAATGGGACGGAATAGGTGATATGACCTTCATAGGTTTAGAAAACTACATAAAGTTGATGCAAGATGGGAAATTCTGGACTAGCGCCGGTCATTCTTTCTTATTAGGTCTTTTTTCAACACTGAGCTTGCTTATTTATTTAGCGATTTCACTTGTATTAGCTAGTAAAATCAAAGGTTCAGATCTCCTAAGAAAGATCTATTTGATTCCGATGTTATTGTCATCTGTTGCGATTGCTCAACTTTGGTTGAAAATTTTTGATCCATCTAACGGGATGGCGAATCGATTATTAGAGTTTTTAGGGGTGGAAAATACACCAATCTGGTTAGCAGATCCAGATATCGCTTTATATGCAATTTTTATTCCAATTGTTTGGCAATATGCTGGATTCTATATTCTGATTTATTATGCAGCATTAAAAAATGTACCTGAAGAGGTTGTTGAGGCAGCAAGAATTGATGGTGCAAGCCCGTTGCAAATAGCCTTCAAAATAAAATTACCGCTTATCTCTGGGGTATTTAAGGTAACAATTATGCTTGCAATTGTGGGATCGCTTAAATATTTTGATTTAATCTACGTCATGACAGGCGGCGGACCTAATGGGGCAAGTGAAGTAATGGCTTCTTATATGTACAAGGAAGCGTTTAAACTGAATAATTTTGGTTATGCCAGTGCAATTGGCTTTGGTTTACTTGTCATTTGTCTTGGTATGACATGGTTGACTTCGAGATTGACCAAATCTGAAAATGACGAAGTTCAATATTAAGGGGGAGTGATACAAGATGAGTCAGCTTGCGACTGAAAAACAAATTACACCGAACCTTTCTATTCCCAAAGAACCAAAAAAATCTTATTGGAACAAGATTGGTTATAGTCTTCTTTATGCAATATTAGCGATTTTCGCAATCATTCAGATTTATCCGTTGGTATGGTTAGTGATATTCTCATTAAAAACCAATTCAGAGGTTTTTGGAGTGTCACCGTTCGCCTTACCAAAGGACCCTCAATGGGGGAATTATACGAAAGCATGGACACAGGGAAACATCGGGCTCTATTTTTTCAATAGTGTATGGATGACTTTGTTAGCGGTTTTTCTTACGGTAATTATTGCAAGCTTTGTTACGTTTGCGATCACTAGAATGCAATGGAAACTGAGTGGACTTGTACTTGGATTATTCATGGTAGGTTATATGATACCGTTACATTCAACCTTGATTCCATTGTTTAATTTTTATAACAACTTAAATTTAATTGATAATCCAATTTCAATCATCTTGTCTTATACGGCATTTAATTTACCGCTCACGATAATGATTCTGTTAGGGTTTTATAAGACACTACCAAGGGAAATTGAAGAGGCTGCAGTGATGGACGGTTGCTCAATTCACCGAATCTTTTTCCAAGTGACGCTACCAATGACCGTGCCAGTGTTATCAACAACTGTCATTATCAATATGATTTACAACTGGAATGAATTTGTATTTGTTAATACATTTATTAGTTCTGACAAATGGAAAACCTTGACCGTTGGAATCAACAACTTTGTTGGGCAGTATTTAACCGACTGGGGTGCAATCGGAGCAACACTTGTCATTAGTATCGTTCCAATTTTAATTGCATTCTTATTACTAAGCGACAAAATCGTTGAAGGTATTTCTTCGGGCTCAATCAAGGGTTGATACTACGAGGAAAAAAACTGAAATTTATAACTAAGGCAGATAAGAAGGTTTCCGCTAATTTAGAGGAACTTTCCTATCTGCCTTATTTTTTATGTCGTTTCAGTGACTTGCTTTTTTTGTTCAATTTTAGTAAAAGCTGCATAGCATGTTGCCATTATAATCATAGAGGTAATACTGCCACCAAAGAAAAATCCAATGCCAGGTATGGTTTTTGCGATAAAGTATACGGCAACGATTCCGCCAATCATAACAAGATTTGAAAGAGGATTAATCAGCATGATAAGAAAAGAGTTTTTAACCATTTCAAAAAACTTAACATCATAATGAACATAAACTGGGAATAGATAAAGCAACGTCATAACACAGGTGAAAATAAACAAGTATAAAGGAATATGGATTATACTTGTAAAACTGCTACCATTGTTTTTCATAAAAACCAAATCAAGAAAAAGTAAGCCAGTAACAACAAGGATAATCATACCTAGTATATTGCTTTTTCGGAATTCCTTTTTAAAAGTTTTCCAAAAAGTAGGAAACACTGGAACATCTGTTTCTCCGATGAGCCATTTACGAATCACGGTAAACATCGAAATGGTTGACGGGAAAAAACCAAAGATACCAAGACCTACTAGAGTAAATCCTAGCCATAATAAGTTGATATAGGCAAATTTTGTAATCCATTCTGTTACAGCAAATAGCCCATTGATTGAAAATCGATTCATTTATTTCCTCCTCTAAAAAAGTGGTCAACACAGAAGTTGTAAGGGTTTTCTTATAAGGGAAAATTCAAACAGTTAACTACTTTTATTATATAATAAGTCATGTTTTTTCGATAGATGTGGAGGGAGTTAGGAGTGTGAAAAATGAGAGAATAGGAGAATAACTTAAAGGTGTACTTTTAGAGAATATTAAGATAACGGTGTTGTGAAATGAAAGTGATCCGTCAGTATAGGATGGTAGAGGAATTCCAAAAGCTAGTTATAATAAACGTTCATTGGTTAGTTTGTAACCAATGAACGAATCTGCTAATTGTTTTTATTTTATATCCTCATCGGATAGGTCACTTTCTGTTTCAAGTTCTGAGTCAATCTCTTCATCGAGCTCACTATTATCATTTTCCTCTTGATTTAATTCAGGTTCCAATGACTCTTCTTCTCCTTCACTGGATGCGGGATCTTCGGTATTTGTTCCACCTTCAAAAGATTCTTCGGTTTCCACTTCGCTATTTGGTTCCTCTTGGTTTACATTGCCATTAACGGGTTCTTCCTGAGGAGACATATCGCCTTCTATGTCTTGAGTGTTGCCACAGGCCGCTATTACCATAAATGTAACGAATACAAACACCAATTTACAGATCTTTTTTGCTATCATGTTCATTCCTCCAGTTTTGATTTATTTATTCAAGGATCCAAAACCAAATGCAACTAGACGTTTTACATCTCCCTTCCATCAAAAACTATAGCCAAGTATAAACAAGCTTTATTAAAAATCATGTCGATTCGTCTACATTACAGACGGTTTAAACAACTTGATAACTTCTGTTAATGTCTGAAAGATTCTATTTCATGACTAAAGGTGTAGTTGTTTCTTATTACAAGACTTCGATTCTAGCCTACTATAAAGTTTGAAGCCATTTATTCCAAGACTATCTGCCCTCGAAAATAGCTTCCTTTAATGAGTCATCAAGACTTTTTCCTTACATTTACAAAACGATTTTACATTTCTAACGTGACATACAGTTTACGAAGGTCAAAAATAAAAATTAGAACGATAGATATAGTTAATAGGGTTGGTATAACATTATTGGGTGAATGGAAATTTTGAAGATTTTGTTAACAAATCAAGACATTACAGGAAACAAGCAGAATAGCCCTGAATATATACTAAAGGGAATAATCTAAAAGGTTGAGGAGGAATAAGACAATGGCAAAAAAAGTGTTACTATTAGCTGGGGATGCGGTTGAGGCACTTGAAATTTATTATCCATATTTTAGGTGTCTTGAGGAAGGCTATGATGTGCAAATTGCCGCTCCATCAAAAAAGAAGCTTCAAACAGTTGTTCACGATTTCATTGGGTGGGATACGTATACAGAAAGTAAAGGCTACTTAATCGAGGCACAGCTTTCATTTGATGAGGTTAATCCCGAAGAATACGACGGATTAATCATTCCAGGTGGTAGAGCCCCTGAATATATTCGACTAGACGAGAATGTCCCGAAAATCGTTGCTCATTTTTTTGAAGCAAATAAACCAGTAGGAGCTATTTGTCACGCAACACTAGTATTATCAACCGTTCATCAATATTTAAAGGGACGAGAGCTGACAGCTTATATTGCTTGTAAGCCGGATGTAGAAGCTACAGGTGCGACCTATATTAATGAACCTCTTCATGTGCAAGGAAACCTTGTGTCCGGACACGCATGGCCTGATTTACCAGCGTTTATGAAAGAATTTATTAAGATGATAGCCTAAAATAGTCTACTTGTTATGTTATTCAACGCAAGCCAATATATAGATTCATCCTCCAGTCGATATAGGTTGGGGGAATTTTAATATTGATGAGTACACACTTCCTGATTCCTGATAGATCATCTTTTTTCTATTTAGGAGAGTATCTCATTTGTACTTCATTTATAATAAGAAGAAAAGTGAAAAGGATGTGGACTTTTGGATTATAAATTTACTTCTTTATATTCCGAAATTGGTGGACAGGAGACACTAGATAAGTTAGTGCATGCTTTTTATCCACGTGTATATGCAGACGAAGAGCTCAAGCCGTTGTTTGAAGGAGATATGGAAGGAATTCAGCGTAAGCAAAGAATGTTTTTATCTCAATTTCTGGGAGGACCACCTTTATATAGCGAAGAGTTTGGGCCACCAGCAATGCGGCAACGCCATCTTCCGTTTGAAATCACACCGAAAAGAGCAGAACGCTGGTTAGCTTGTATGAGGGGCGCATTTGATGAAATTGGTTTATCTGACACACCAGCTGGAGCAGCCTTTTATGATCGTTTAACACAAGTAGCTAAAATAATGGTTAATAGTCCGGGTGAAAACTAAATTGCAAAGCGCAATAGCACAAATAAGAGTATTATTTTCATTAGAAATAAGCCAATCTTTCCAAGTGAAAGATTGGCCTTTTTAGTTAAAGGGGGTTTACGAGTAAGATACAAATTTTCATAAACCCTTTCGTCGGATTTAAAGGTATAGAGAGGAAATGCCTAGTAACATCAAACACGGTATTCCCTCTTTTCTCATAAAGAAAATAAATAACGCGCATAATAACATCAGTATAATGAGTAGGAGGACTTCAATGTGAGTACAAAATATACCTTGTCGTTTTTTGCCTTAGGTGGGTTGAATGAAGTCGGGAAAAATATGTACGCTATCCAATATGGGGATGACATTGTCATTATTGATTGTGGGAATAAGTTTCCTGATGAAAGTCTCCTTGGTATAGATTTAATTATCCCAGATGTTAGTTATTTGCAAGAGAATCGGGAAAAAATAAAGGCGCTAATTTTGACACATGGGCATGAAGACCATATTGGTGCCATTCCATTCTTTTTAAAGAAGCTAAATGTCCCTGTTTACGCAACTCGCTTTACTCTTGGATTGATTGAATTAAAACTTAAAGAACACAAACTCTTACGAGAAACGGAACTAAACGAAATTGATTCCAATTCTAGCTTAAGTTTCGATAAAATGAAAGTAAACTTCTTTAAGGTGAATCACAGTATTCCAGATTGTTTAGGGATTGTATTTCACACACCAGAGGGTACCGTTGTACATACCGGTGATTTTAAATTCGATTTAACACCCGTCAACAAACAGTACGCAGACCTCCATAAAATGGCGAAAATCGGTAGTGAAGGAGTGTTGCTTCTCATTTCCGAAAGTACAAATGCTGAACGACCTGGCTTTACACCTTCAGAACAAATGGTTGGAGAACATATTAAAGAAGCATTTATGAAGGCTCGAGGAAAGGTGATTATTAGCACTTTTGCGTCAAATATAAATCGTGTACAACAAGTGGTCGAAGGTGCCATCGCTACAAATCGTAAGCTTGCTTTACTTGGAAGAAGCATGGTCAATGTTGTTGAGGTTGCCATTGAACGAGGGTATTTAGATATGCCTGAGGGGATGCTCATTGAACCAGACCAAATTGAAGAATTGCCTCCAGAAAAAGTGGTTATCCTTTGCACAGGAAGTCAAGGAGAGCCGAACGCAGCACTAGCGCGTCTATCCACCGGAAATTATCGTGGAGTCGAGGTTTATCCGGGAGATACAGTCATCTTTGCAGCTGGCCCTATCCCAGGTAATGAAAAAAACGTAACAAAAATTGTTGATAATTTATATGCATTAGGCGCAAAAGTAATCTATGGTTCCGGAAGCTCAACCGGTATGCATGTATCTGGACACGGGTATCAGGAAGATTTAAAATTAATGCTCACTTTAATGAAACCGACTTATTTTATCCCTATTCACGGAGAACTAAGGATGCTTCATCATCATCGGATGCTTGCTGAATCCGTCGGAGTGGAACCAGGAAATTCATTTATCTTAAATAATGGTGATGTTGTTGATATTGAAGACACAACTGCTAGGCAAACTCGCAGTGTTCAAGCAGGAAATATTTATGTAGATGGCATTGGTGTTGGCGATGTCGGCGATGTTGTTTTACGAGACCGGAAGCAACTATCCGAGGACGGTATGTTGGTAATTATTTTATCGATGGGAAAAAGAGATGGAAAGCTTGTCTCAGATCCTGACACCATCACACGTGGCTTTGTATATGCTCGAAATAATGAGGAATTATTAAAAGACGTGAACAGATTAGTAAGCAAAACCGTTAACGAACAATCTGGACGAAACAAAAATGATTGGGGAAGTATTAAACAACAAATTAAGAAATCCGTTGGGCAATATTTATTTGCACAAACGAAGAGAAAGCCAATGATTCTGCCGATTATCATTGAAGTGTAATGGAATTAAAACCAGCAAGAGAAAACCCTGTGTTGATGGTAGGGTTTTCTCTTTTTTTACTTAGATGTGATCTCCACTCTAATGAACAGGCTCATATACACTGCTATCCCTAAGAAGGAATAAAGAGTTGACTATAATTTTCAAAGTTGGTATTTATTCGCTGTTAGTCAAATAACTTAAAACTGATGGGTATTGTGAATTTGGATTAAAAATGGGAAAAAGGGGTGCAATTCCTTTTTATAGTTGGTTTTGTTTGCTGGAAATGGTATTCTTTTTAACAATGGATAAGTTTTCGAGAAAAAGAAACTTTTTGTATGTTAACACGTCTAATATATAGTACAAGATTGATAGACTTGGTAATTCTTGTTACTGAGTTTAGTGCAAGCTTTTTTAGTGTAATTGTATACATATGATTTGCAAAGACTTTAGAGCATTTTTGAAGCAGTAAGAATTTTTACAGTAAGTGTAAGTGGAGATGATTGCTCACCTTGCTTGTAAGAATGGTGGAAGAAAGAAGGGTATTTTATGAAGGAATGGTTTGCGAAAGAAAGGTTGTTAAATAGTTTTTTAGGTTTTTTCTTTATTGCTGTTTTTTTATTATGGATGAAAACTTATATCGTCCAGATTTCTCAGTTTCATTTGGGAATTGAGAATTCAATTCAGCAATTTTTGTTGTTTTTTAATCCATTAGGATCAAGTATGTTATTCTTAGGATTTGCGTTTTTCTTTAAAGAGAAGAAAAAGTATAAATGGTTAATGGTTTTGTACTTTTTAATGTCAGTTCTTCTTTATGCAAATGTTTTATATTATCGTTTTTTTAATGATTTTATCACGCTTCCTACGTTAACCCAGACACAAAATTTTGGAGATGTCAGTAGTAGTATTGCTACGCTCTTAAAACCGTATGACCTCTTGTTTTTTGTGGATTGGTTTTTGCTCATTAGTCTTCTTGCTTCTAAAAAAATACGATTAGAGGCTATAAACCTAACGCGAAAGAAAGTTGCTAGCGTCTTTTTGTTGGGATTAGGGATTTCTTCGCTTAATCTTGCTATTGCCGAAGTAGACCGCCCTGAGCTATTAACAAGAGGATTTGATCGAAATTACATTGTAAAATATTTAGGAATGTACAACTACACCATTTATGATACGGTCCAAAGTACCAAAGCATCTGCTCAAAGGGTTTTGGCAAAAAGTGATGATATTACAGAGGTTATTAACTATACAAAGTCCAACCAGGCTGCACCCAACCCAGAATATTTTGGTGTTGGAGAAGACATGAATGTGATTTATGTTCATATGGAATCAATTCAAAACTTTTTGATTGATTATGAACTTCATGGGGAAGAAGTAACACCTTTCTTAAACTCCTTAACTAGAGAGGAAAATATGCTGTATTTTGATAACTTCTTCCATCAGACAGCACAAGGGAAAACATCGGATGCTGAATTTATGATTTCAAATTCATTATATGGGTTGGCTCAAGGGTCTGCTTTTACAACAAAAGGGTTAAACACGTATCAGAGTGCACCAGCAATCCTAGGGCAACAAGGATATACTTCTGCTGTGTTTCATGGGAACAATGGAACCTTTTGGAACCGTGACGAAATCTATAAATCCATGGGATATGATCATTTCTTCGATTCTAGTTTTTATGATATGAACGAAGTAGATATGGCAGAATACGGATTGATGGATAAACCATTCTTTGAGCAGTCTATTCCTTACTTAGAATCCTTGCCCCAGCCATTTTATGCGAAATTAATCACAGTAACACACCATTATCCATTTAAATTACCTGAAGAAGAAGCAACGATTGCTCCTCACACTACAGGGAATAAAACAGTCGATAATTATTTTCAAACAGCTCGTTACGCAGATGAGGCGATAGAGCAATTCTTTGATTATTTAAAGGAATCTGGCTTATATGAGAATAGCATTATCATAATGTACGGGGACCATTATGGGATATCTAATAATCATAATAAGGCCATGGAGCAGGTAATTGGGAAAGAAATTACAGCCTTTGAAAGTGCTGGATTGCAGCGTACCCCTTTGCTTATCCATGTACCTGGCATCAAGGGCAAGGTCATCCATGAATATAGTGGCCAAATTGATCTACTTCCTACACTTATGCATCTTTTAGGCATGGATACTAAAAAATTTGTTCATTTTGGAACAGATTTGTTATCTGAACAACATGATGATGTAATCCCTTTCCGTAACGGGGATTTTGTTAGTTCTAAGTATACGCTAGCAGATGGAAAGTTCTATGATTCTACCACAGGAGAACTCATTGCTGAAGACCAAATAGAAGAAGCGAAAAAATATCAGGATATGGTAAAACGGAAATTAGACCTTTCGGATAAAGTTGTGAATGGAGACTTGCTCCGTTTTTACACGCCTAAGGGTTTTGAACCTGTTGATAGAGAAGGATACAACTACCAAAGAGAAGAACAAGAATAGCAAAAAAAGTGAGTACCTGTCTAGGTACTCACTTTTTTCGTACTCAACGGGTGTTAAGCTTGTTTCTTCTTTTGTTTTTTCGTTTGAATAAACACAAACATAGACTTCCCAATATAAATAATGATGAGCGAAAAAAATATGACAAATTCCACAGGCTCCATAACAGCTAAAGGGCTAACAGCATTTCTCATGGCTGTTCTCAGTTCAAACCCTATTAGAAGGTCAATCCCAAAAGAAAGTCCAATAAGAAACACTAAAATAAGTAAGGTACTGCCCCATATTTTCATTTCAATCACCTACCCTATGTTCCCCCTATGATCAAAAAGATATTCGGACATAAGTGGTTTAGGAGGAATATTTAGGTATGGTTTAGGAAAAATTGTAAAAAACAGAAAGGTCCTGAATCCAACATGCCTTCATTTTTTAAACTAAGCCAACGCAAAAGATTAAGGTCAAAAGTAAAACAACAAAAAGAAGATCCAATGAAGGTGGATGAATTAACTGAACCTATTTATCCTTTATTGGAAGATCAATTGTCTTTTATCAAAAGAAAAACAGGTAACAGTGCAGATGTCGTAGTACGTAAAGCATCCTTCGATGAAAAGCTGGGAATAAAAACAGCGGTTGTCTATGTGGAAGGAATCTCTAATAGTCAAGCTATCAATGAATTTTTAATTCAGTCTATTATAATGAATCGCGAGTTACACCGAAAATCTCCAGTTAAAGATCCCTTTGATATATTAAAAGAAGAAATTGTCGCCTTGGGAGATATCAAAATTCATCTAGAATGGGATGGATTATTTCAATCATTGATGTCTGGTGAAACCATCGTATTAGTTGATGGATGTTCTAAAGCCTTGAGCGCTAGTACAAGAGGTGGTGAACAAAGGTCAATCGAGGAGCCAGGAAGTCAGGTAACGGTTCGGGGTCCAAGAGATGGGTTCACGGAATCGATTGGGACCAATATTTCTTTAGTCCGTCGAAGAATTCAAAACCCTAACCTTTGGGTGGAGACAATGAAAATTGGAACAGTAACCAAAACAGACGTTTCCTTAGTCTACATTAAGGGGATTGCCAAAGAAGACATCGTTAACGAAGTTCGTAGTCGGTTAAAACGAATAGAAATAGATAGTATTCTTGAATCCGGGTACATTGAACAATTGATTGAAGATGAAAGCTTTACAACATTTCCGACCTTTTATTATACAGAAAGACCCGACATCGTTGCAGGGAATTTACTGGAAGGTCGTGTTTCTATCATGGTTAATGGAACACCCTTTGCCTTAATTGCACCAACAGTGTTTATTCAATTCTTTCAATCGGTTGAGGATTACTATAGTCGCGCATACCTTGCCACTTCGTTGCGTTTCTTGCGAATTTTAATTTTTTTTATTTCAATTATCGCTCCAGCAAGTTATATAGCAGGTACGACATTCCATCAAGAAATGATTCCAACCCAATTGTTGATTGCGATTGCAGCTCAACGTGAAACTGTACCTTTTCCGGCATTTGTCGAAGCGTTAATTATGGAAGTTGCTTTTGAAATTCTTAGGGAGGCAGGAGTTCGAATGCCAAGAGCCGTTGGGTCTGCCATTTCAATTGTGGGGGCACTTGTAATTGGTCAAGCAGCCGTTCAAGCGGGGATTGTGTCACCGGCTATGGTCATTATCGTAGCAATCACAGCGATAGCAAACTTTGCTACACCTTCATTCGCGGTTGCGATTTCAGCCAGAATTATTCGTTTTTTGTTCATGGTTGTGGCGGCTACCTTTGGGTTTTATGGAATTATTTTAGGTATTTTAGTTCTGGCGATTCATCTGACGAGTCTTCGTTCATTCGGTGTCCCTTATTTTGCACCGTTGGCCCCTCTAGTTCCTTCTGGACTTGGGGATTCCGTCGTTCGGACACCTATTTGGGCACTGAAGAAGAGGCCATCGCTCATTGCAAACAAAGAAAATCAAACGCGAATGGGAGAGAACCAGCATCCGAGACCTAATAAAAGTCGTGGAATGGTTCCCCGTAATCCACAGGAGGATCAAGAATGAAACGTAACTATCTCATTCTTACTCTACACCTTATTTTATGTTTGCTCCTTGCTGGCTGCTGGAGCAAAAAAGAGCTCACAGATTTGGCGATTATCTCTGCTATGGGCCTAGACCTAAACGCCAAAGGGGAATATGTGTCCACCCTACAGGTCATCAATCCTTCAAATGTCGCAGGAGGCTTGCAGGGTGGGGGAGGGAGTAAAGGCCCCCCAGTTACTGTTTATACCGCAACGGGGAGCAATATCATTGAAGTCAATCAAATAGCATCAACTAAATTACCAAGAAGACGCTATTATGCTCACACAAATCTTCTAGTAATAGGAGAAGAGCTAGCTAGGAAAGAAGGGATTGGTAACATCCTAGATGCTTTTGAACGCAACCCTGAATTTCGGATGACAGCTGTCCTTATTATTGCGCAGGGGGCAAAAGCTTCAGACTTATTGAAAGTTATGACCCCAGTTGATAAGATTCCCGCTAATAAAATCATAAAAAATTTAAGGTTTACTGAAGAGCAATGGGGGGAATTTTTTACCATAAATCTACAAAATGCCATAAAAGATTTAACAACTACAGGTAAATCAACTGTTATAACAGGGTTTTCTGTATCAGGTTCACCGGAACAAGGAAAAAAGCTAGAAAACATTCAAGACAGTGACCCAGAAACAACTATTGGCGCAACGGGCCTTGGAATCTTTAAAGAAGGAAAACTAATCAGTTGGTTCGAAGGCAAAACAGCTAGAGGGACCGGGTGGATTCTCCATAAATTAAAAAATACAGGGATTAGTTTTAGTTGGATGGATAAAGAGGATGCTGTGGTATATCAAGTTATCCGTGAACAAACCAAGAGTATTCCAAAGATAAAAAAAGGGAAACCACATATTACGATTGAAGTCAAAGCAGAAGGCAATATTATGGAGTTAAGGATGCCAGCTGATTTAACGGACCCACTTGTGCTCTTGAAAATGGAAAAGGAAATAGAAAAATCAATACAAGAGGAACTTTTATTAGCCCTAGAGGAGGCAAAAAAGAATAAGACAGATATCTTTGGATTTGGTGAAGCTTTTCACCAATCATACCCAAAAGAATGGGAGAAGCTCAAGGAGGAGTGGCATGATGTACGTTTTCCTGAACTAGCTGTAGATGTGAAGGTAGACGCGTATATTCGCCGAACCGGCTTACGAAACAATGCAAATGAGTTGCAATAGGAAGATGATTGCTCAAGAAGGAAGTTGAAGAAATATGGAAAAGGCAAAAATCGGTGCTTATCAGCTCTTTGTCCTAATATTATTATTTGAACTTGGTAGTGCGGTGTTAGTCCCTATTGCGATTGAAGCAAAACGAGATGCCTGGCTCGCTATCCTTCTAGGGATGGTAGGTGGGATTCTTTTGTTTTTTGTATATTACCGGTTATATCGTTTTTACCCAAAGCTCGTCCTAACAGAATATATGGAAAAGCTTGTTGGGAAGATTCTAGGGAAAATTCTATCCTTTGGCTATATCCTTTTCTTTGCCTATAGCGCTGCAAGGGTACTACGTGATTTTGGCGAAATGCTTCTCACTTATGCATATGTTAATACTCCATTATTCATCGTCAATACTTTATTAATTTTGGTGATTATTTATGCTATTCAAAAGGGGATTGAAGTGTTAGCTAGAACGGGAGAGCTTTTCTTTATACTATTATACCTCCTAGCAATCACCGGATTTTTATTATTGATTTTTTCAGGTCTTTTTGATCTTAAACAATTAAAACCTTTTTTGGAGGATGGGTGGGGAGTAGTCTTAAAAGTAGTTGCTAGCCAAACCTTATATGTCCCTTTTGGGGAGGCAATAGTGTTTGCGATGATTTTTCCATACTTAAAAGATAGTAAAAAGATAAAAATTGCTGGGGTTTCCGGAATTCTGTTAAGCGGAATAAATTTAGCGTTGGTTATGGCAATTAATATTAGTGTACTTGGGATTGATTTAGCGTCACGTTCACAGTTTCCATTATTATCGACAGTTCAAAGCATTCAAATCGCTGAATTTCTAGAACGTCTGGATGTCTTTTTTATGGTTTCAATGGTCATTGGAATCTTTTTTAAAGTAAGTCTATACTTTTATGCGGCTGTATCAGCGACAACCATATTATTTAAAATCAAGGAACCATCCAAACTGGTTTATCCCATGGGGCTTGCCATCCTTTTTATGTCAATTACGATTGCAAACAGCTACTCAGAGCATATCAAAGAGGGACTTGTAGTAACGACGAGGTTTTTACACCCATTCTTCTTGGTGGTGATCCCAGTTATTCTTTTAGGGATAGCATATTTAAAAAATTGGGGTAAGAAACGGAAGTCACAAAATGGAGCTAAAAATACTAGCGTGAGTCAAAAGGGATAGTTGTAACTAGATGTCACTCTTTTTCCGGCGATCAAGGGAATTATGATAAAATGACTTTATATCATATTCGGAGGAAAAATAAATGGATAGAGAGTCATTATTCTTTTATAGTTTTTTAGAACCCATATCGAAAGAACTTGCTCTGTTAGCAAAAGAATTAGAAAATAGTATCTTTACAAGTCCAAGAACGATGCTAACACATTCTCGAGTCTTTATTGAAAATATTTTAGAACAGGTGATCATGAATGAACAATTGCCTGATGAACCACGAACCAGCTTAAAAGAGCGGCTTGATTGGTTAAATGAAAAAGGATATTTAATTCCCGAAATAAGCGATGCACTACATAAAGTAAGAAGGATTGGCAACCAGGCAGCTCACGATGCTAGAAGGTTCCGTTATTCAGAAGCACTGTTATCTTGGGAAGCTTTGTATGAAATTGTTAAATGGTATGTAGAGGTATATGGGCCAGTAGAAGTGATTGTTCCTGATTACCAAGATCCAGCTCCACAAATTGAACACGGATATGATATGGGGGAGCTTGAAGTAAGACTAAAGTCACTCGAGGAATTATTAAAAGCCCCTCTTCAACAGACTACCGAGACACAAGAATTTGAAGAGGTTGCAGTGACGGTGGAGGCACCGTCTATTAATGAAACAGAGGAAATCCCTGGGTTTACTTCGGTTCGTACACTGAGTTTTCGAGGGAAGATGCTTGATGTCCCTTATTTTTTGCGTGATTCTTTTCTATTACCACAGCGTTTTGATAAATCTGAAACCTACTTGATTCGGTTAGGAGCTGAGCAGCAAGCGCGAATTATAAGTGAGTTGCCTAAGAACTTAGAGGGGCTGCATAAATTTGTTAAAAGGTATAGCGAAAAAAATACAGAAATCTTTTTTGAAGAGTTGAAAACGTTCATTGAAGAAGAAAAAGCGCGTAGACTGCTTACTGTAAACACTCCCGGAGAATTGTTTTTCTTTTATAAAGACAAGCACATTATTGTAACGGAAGAACTATCTAAGGTTCCACTCACTTCAAAAGAATTTACCGGTATCCCTAGTCTGCTACGTCAATTGAACGATAATCAAGTTGAAGTTGTAGGGCAACTTCCGAAAGAACTGGTGATTCTTGCAAAGTATGAAAATGTAGGCGTAGGAACTGTAGAAAAGCTCTTTGAACAATTAAAAGACAAGGTTAAAACAGCTCAAGTAATTAGCAATCTAGAGGAGATAACTCAAGAAACCCACAGGGCAAATAAAAAATGGGAATCTCTCTTTCTAAATGTAAAGCATAACGACGGGATTACGGTCATCCGTGGTGAGACTGTGCCTGCCATCTGGAAAGAGGCGTTAACGTGGATAGAAGCTCAAAACCTATATCTCCACGAATTAGTGAAAGAGGGAATCATTCTTGGTTCAACGAATAACGGAAATCGTTATGCGATCGCTTTAAATCCAGTCCATAAAAATAACCGTAGTTTTGCACAAATGCATACCTATGAATCTAGTTTAACTGGAGAAACATATTATCTTGAGACCAAAATCAATCCTCGCTCAGGACTAGAGACACTAAGAAAAATCTTCAGTATGCTCGGAGTGCAAGTGAGCATTCCGTTGTTAGATGAACTGTCTGAATGAATATTTGTTTAAAGCGGAAAAATAAGATTAAAAATACCCAAATGACATTGCTCACCCTTGGATATATCTATGGAATTCTTATATATAGTTTGTTACCAACAGGGGAGGCTGGAGTGAAATTTAACCAGCCTCTTTTCCGTGGTTAAGCATTAAAGTTTGTTTCGCTTTTTGCAATTGTTATGATAGTAAATGACTTTATGATAGAAAGGACTTTTTTCATTGGCAAATATTCGGATACCTGTTTCTGTTTTAAATTTAGCTCCTATCCGCGAAGGACAAGGGCCAAAAGATGCAATCGATGCAATGGTGGACCTTGCACAGGCTACGGAAAAAATGGGGTATAAACGATATTGGATAGCAGAACACCATAACACTCCAACATTGGTAAGTTCTGCAACCTCCATCCTAATTAAACATACGTTAGAACACACTAAATCCATTCGTGTTGGTTCGGGAGGAGTGATGCTTCCCAATCACTCACCTCTAGTTGTTGCTGAGCAATTTGGCACAATGGCAACGATATACCCGAACCGGTTAGACCTAGGTCTTGGGCGTGCACCTGGAACAGATATGATGACAGCAAGTGCATTGAGACGATCTCAGAATGATTCAGTTTATACTTTTCCAGATGATGTACAGTCATTACTTACCTATTTTGGGTCAGTAGATCAGCAGGATTACGTTAAGGCATATCCTGGAGTTGCTACAAATGTTCCACTTTATATCCTTGGTTCCTCTACTGATTCTGCGTATTTAGCAGCTAGCCTGGGCTTGCCGTATGTGTTTGCATCTCATTTTGCGCCGAAATATATGGATCAAGCGATTTCAATTTATCGGAGCCGATTTAAGCCTTCAGCATACTTGGATAAACCATATATGATGGTTTGCTTGAATGTAATTGCGGCAGAGAGTGATCAAGAAGCTAAATTACAATCCACAACGATGCAACAGTTTTTCCTTAATGTTGTCCGTGGTTCGCAAATGTTCCTACAACCACCTGTTAAAGATATGGATTCAGTTTGGAACCCAATGGAGAAAGAAATGGCAACTTCAATGTCGAGCGTCACCTTAATGGGAAGCAAAGATACGGTCGCTGAACAATTAATCGGATTCCAAGAAAACTACAATGTCGATGAACTCATGGCTGTGTCGTATATATATGATCAAGATAAGCAAAAACAATCTTATCAAATCCTTAAAGATATTGTCGATGGAAGGTAAGTGGGTGTTGTCATCCATCTATTAAGGTCTAAAATAGAAAGGGAAGCCATTGAGGTTTGGCTTCCCTTTTTGTATCACCTAAAAGGATATTGGAGAATGAAGGAGCTTTAGTCACTTAACTTAATTATGGTTGATTTTGTGATTTGGTATTATTCTGTGATAACGGTCCAACCTTTTCAGATGAACCGGGTTTTCTTTCTAGTTCCCCAATTTTCTCTTCAAGCTGAATTTTCTCCTTGGAAAGTTGTTTCACTTTACGGTGTAACATAAAATTTCGGAAAAGGCCAATGGAGCCTACGATTAGTCCGCCTAATAAAGCAGAACCAAGGACAATTAAGATAAGAGGCAAATATGCAGTGCCAAATACGTAATCCACTTTTACGGCTTCCACGTTTACAACAGCAAATATTGCTACAATTAGGGCAAAGATTAACGCTAATATTAAATTCCATTGTACTTTTAAGTTTCTATCCTCCTTTTCTCCTTAATAGTCTAATGAAAGAATTCTCTAAAGATAAACTCCCTAAAGTATCCTACTAAAGGAGTCTTTTATACCTAAGTACCTTCATGAATAAAACTACATAGTAATAGTTCTCCTTTATATTTCCACAATGGAATTGAAACAACACATTTTCCCGAGTTGAAATCCATCATTTCTACATAATCGGGACCATAGCAAGCTGTAGTTTGTTACGAAAAAGTGTCAAACAGTGATATTTCTCACTACGTAGTAAACAATTAATTTTTAATATATAGATATAAATCAATTTAAGAAAGGACAAGAGAAACTGAGAAAAAAGTTCTCTAATTTGGATAAAAAGGAGTTGTATAAGATGAAGAAATTTTTATTGTCGACATTCATTATCGTTGCCATCTTAGCACTTGGAGCTTGTGGCGGACAGGAAAGTAGCGGAAATGAAGGTGATGCCGGGACCAATAGTACTGTGGACCTGAATGCGAAGAACTGGGAATTTGATAAAGAAACATACACTGTACCTGCCGGGAAGATAACGTTCAACCTAAAAAACTCAGAAGGCTATCACGGAATAGAAATTGAAGGAACAGATGTAAAAATTGATGGGGAAGGTTCTGCAACAGCTACACTAGAACCAGGAGAGTATACAGTAAAATGTAATATCCAATGTGGTACAGGACATGAAGACATGACAGCAAAGATTGTCGTGGAATAAGGAACAAATATTAAATAAATGGAAGTAGACACCAGGTTTCTTGGTGTCTCTTTTGTGTGATGGAGTATGAGGACAGAGTACCTGAGTGTTTATTCAGAATATTAATATAATTACTTTACCAATAGATAAATCCTTGTTAAAGTATAGAAAAGGAAGAGCATAGAAATAAATTTGACACTGGTATTTGGGTGTCCAAATTAATTTGTTATTTACATTCTATATCAAATAAGGAGTGGAGAGACAGTTGAATATTTACGTGATCCGGCATGGGGAATCTGAACACAATGTTGATCGGACTGTCATGGCCCATACCCATGATTCCAATCATTCTTTGACCCCACTTGGTCAGAGGCAAGTAGAGAAAACTGGAGAGTTTATGAAAACTATGGTGAATGAAAGTACCGTTTTATATACCTCTCCCTATTTACGGACAAAACAAACAGCAAAGGCAATCTACTCCCAATTACCAGGACAGGTTCCTTTTTATGAGAGTCCTTTAATTAGAGAATGGGAACTAGGGAATTTGTATGATTTTACGGACCGTAGCCCTAAAGCGAAGAAAGAATTTAAGGCTGCAGGTCAGTTCTATTTTCGGTATCAAAATGGGGAGTCATTGGCGGATGTATATTTGAGGGCTACTATGTTTATGAATACCGTTGTCGACCGAGCGAAACAACAGCAACGCTATGAAAACCTTATTATTGTCACACACGCTGCTTTTATCCAAATGTTACTAGCATTTCTCATGAACTGGCCAGTAGACGATTTAGCAGGGTTTAAACCGATCGAGAACGCATCGGTTATTAAAGTGAATGAGGTTGATGGCGAATATCAGTATGAGAAAATCTTTGTTCCCAATGTGTAAAAGTGCATTCATTTAGGTTCGAGAGGATGTATTTTTCCCATTCATAGGCTACTTCAAGAGAGTTAAGGGGAGAATAACAGGGGAGGAATTCATTCATTCAATCTAGAGGAGGGCTCAACTTGGAAGATTCTTTGAAGATTGGCGACTACGCCCCTGACTTTTCCTTACCAGCGACGAAAATCGAACAGATTACTTTGGGTGATTATCGTGGAAAATTGAATATTGTCGTTGCCTTTTATGGGATGGATTTTACACCAGGCTGAATTAAAGAAATTGCCTCTTGGAAAGAGGATTACAAACGCTTTAATAATTTGAATGCTGACGTGTTAGCGATTAGTGCGGATCACATTCATTCACATCGGGTTTTTGAGGCTAGTATGGGGACACTTCCCTATCCGCTATTGTCGGATTGGCATAAAGAAGCAATAACCAAGTACCATGTTTATAATAAAAAGGGCGGTACTGCGATTCGCTCTGTATTTGTGGTGAACATGGAAGGAATCATCACATACATAAACACCTCATTTAAAGCAGATAAAAAAGAAGACTACGAAACAGTGTTTCAAGAGCTTAAAAGGTTAAACTAGTGTACATTAAAATTCCACATAGTGGAATTTTTTATGGTAATTTATGTTACATCAGAAGTAAGATATCATGATTGCTAAATTAACAATAGTTGAAACAGAATATACGGCTAGATTTGAACGTTAGATTCACAGAACCATAGAGAAGGGGTGTGCACTGACAATCGTCGGTGCCACCTCTTTATTAAATAGAAAAAATATTTTTCTACCCCAAACCTAGCTCCTAGCTAAGTTACTTGATTATGATATGTTGAGTACTAGGAGGAAGCTCTTTTAATGAAGTCTTTAAAAACTTAGGATAGAGAGTAAGTTCTTCAAGTTTATTGATAGGAACCCATTGATAAAGAAGATCTTTCCCTTCTATGCCGTTGAAAGCTTCATCATGTTTCATCATTTTTTCAGATGAAACCAGGTAATAGAATCCTATTTCATGGAAGTTAGCCTCATTATATGTAAAAAAGTTTTCTGTCACCCAAAGTAGATTTTCTATCTCAACAACGACCCCGAGTTCTTCCATGAGTTCTCTTTTCACCCCAGAAGCTGATTCCTCTAAAACCTTCACTCTGCCTCCAGGAAGCGCCCAATGATCATCATTCACTTGTTTGTGAAGAAGTACATGACCATTTTCAATCATCACCCCAGCCACTCGGAAATTAAATATACCGGCCTCCACCTTAAAAACAGCATCCATTTTTCTCCTCCTATTCCACTTCTAAAATGAACGTACAAGTTTATCGTATCATTTTTCAATGAATACGTGTTCTTAAAATATGGGTTTGGTACTAACAGCGCTATTTGTAAAAATATCTGAAATAAAACCTATTTTATTTGCAACTGTAGATACAAAGATGATTATTGTTGATAGAGTCATGCGAAGAGGGTGTGGAAGAATGAAGGAAAACAGGGACATATATTGATAAGCTGTCAGGTCAATGAGAGCAACCAGCATATTTGCTTGGTATCGGAGTCTATAAGGAACAAACCCTAGCTAATTGATTTTAGTTAACTATTTTAACAGGAAAACCTCTCTTTTAGTCGAATCTTATCTTAACCGTAGTTCATCTTTAGGTAGGAGGTACATATGAATCAATTTGCTGTAAATCTTTCTACAATATTTACTGAAGTTCCTTTCATGGAACGCTTTAAGAAAGCGCGTGAATGTGGGTTTTCTTTAGTGGAATGTCAATTTCCATATGAATATCCAAAGGAAGAGATTTTAAAAGAGTTAGAACAGAATCAGTTGAAAATGGTCTTGCATAATTTACCACCTGGAGATTGGGAGAAGGGGGATCGTGGTCTTGCAGCGGATCCAAAAAGAATACATGAGTTTCATAAGTCGGTTGAAACTGCAATTCACTTTGCAAAAGCTTTAAATGTTTCAAAAGTTCATTGTATGGCCGGAATCGTACGTACAATTGAGCCTGAATTAGCACGTGAAACGTTCATGAGAAACATTCACTATGCAGCTTCTCAACTAGGTAAGCACGGAATCACCCTATTAATTGAACCGATTAATTCTTTTGACATTCCAGGCTATTATTTAAATAATCTTCAACTTGCTGTTGAGATCCTCCAGGAAGTTAGTCTGGCAAATGCCAAACTGCAATTTGACTTTTACCATATTCAAAGAATACATGGGGATCCACTAGCATTGTTTAAAAAACATAAAGACATTATTGCTCATGTACAAATAGCCGATGCTCCGGGACGGCATGAACCTGGGACCGGAGATATCAATTATCCAAATATATTGGAACATTTAGGAGAGTCCTATCAAGGAGATATTGGATTAGAATATCTTCCACTAACCAATAGCGAAGAGAGTTTTGGGTGGACAAAATCGAAAGACATAGGAGGGAGTATGAGATGAAAATCGGCTTTATTGGCACAGGTGTAATGGGGTCACGCATGGTAAAACGTCTACTCGATCAGCATTATGAGGTATATGTTTATACCAGGACAAAGGAAAAAGCAAGACCATTACAAGAAATGGGTGCTGAATATATAGGTTCAATTCCTGAGCTTGCAGGGGTATGTGATCTTTTATGTACTTGTTTATCGATGCCAACCGATGTCGTTGAGGTATATCGTGGACCTAATGGGATTCTTGAAAACGCCCGCAGAGGCACGATTTGCCTTGATTTTACCACCGTAGGGGCAGATACAAGCAAATCTATTTTCGAAATAGCGGCGGAGAAGGGTGTTAGCTTCCTTGACTCACCTGTTAGTGGCGGACCTGAAGGCGTAGAAAACGGGTCCTTAACGATTATGGTCGGAGGAGAGAAATTTGTATTTGATAAGGTGTTACATATTCTTAAGGTGATTGGTGGGAAGGTAGAATTTTTAGGTCCAGCTGGTTCAGGAAGCATTGCCAAGCTTATTAATCAGTATCTCGTTGCAGTACACTCACTTGCCGCATCCGAGGCAATGGTGGCGGGTGCGGCTTATGGACTAGATTCAGAGCAACTTTTTAAATTATTAAAAGTTAGCTATGGTGATAGCAAAATATTGAGGAGGCATATGGAAGAATATGTGCTTGACCGTCAATTTGAACCAGGTGGAGCAATTAAATATGTTCATAAAGATGTACGGTTAGCCAATCAGTTATTTGAGGAAGCTGGTATGAGAGACATTACAGGGCAACTCGCACAACGTGCTTTCCAACAAGCGGAAGAAAATGGGTTACAAGACTTAGATATGTCTGCTGTAATTTTACCATTAGAAACGGCATGCGATGTTGTTGTTAAGAAAATAAACAAAGATCACCTTATCAAATAAACCGCTCATTTTGAGCGGTTTTTTACGCACATTTAATCCATTAGGGACATCTTTTTCTACATAATGTTTTTGAGAAGTCTGTATATCATTTCTATAATATTTTTACATAAAAAGTACGAGTTCTAGGGCCATCAAATTCACAAAAATTAACTCCCTGCCATGTTCCAAGGAGAAGTTTTCCGCTAGTGACAATAATGTGTTGAGAAGGTCCGACTGTACTTGCCTTCATATGTGCAGCTGTATTACCTTCCAGGTGGCGATCCAAACGATGATGCCATGGATACGTTTCATCAAAACGACGAATCATATCAAGCTTTACATCTGGGTCGGCGTTTTCGTTTATCGTAATACCTGCAGTAGTGTGTGGACAATAAACGATGACTGCTCCTTCGTTTAGGTTGTTATTACTGACAAATTCTTGTACCAGAGAAGTCACCTCAACCATCTCATCACGACTGCTTGTTTGAATCGTAAACGTTTTTAGCATAAATCAACATCCTTTCAACGATAAATAGTCCCTTAGATGTAAGTTTAAGGAATTAGGAAAAATAGATAAAGAAAAATTAAAACTGGATTAGGAAAATAATGTTTTGTTGTATCTTACATATTTAAGTAAAATAAACAAGTATGTGACTAGAGAGTTATAGTGAGGATAGTATAAAAGATGTAGCATACATACTTAAAAAGATTTATGGAGGTTAACTTATGGATTTAGCTTACCCGGTTGAACGTTCAAAAACCACACAAACACGACTGGTCCTTCCACCGGATACCAATCATTTACAAACTATTTTTGGAGGGAAAGTTCTATCGTATATTGATGAAATTGCCGCACTAACCGCAATGAAGCATTGTAACCATGCGGTGGTAACGGCGTCAATTGATTCTGTGGATTTCGTCTCTTCGGCAACAGTTGGAGATGCGCTTTATTTGGAGGCATACGTTGCTTCCACCGGAAGGACATCGATGGAGATATACGTAAAGGTTCACTCGAATAACCTCCTAACGGGTGAAGAAAAATTAACAACTGAATCTTTCCTAACGATGGTAGCGGTAGATGAATACGGAAAGCCAGTACCTGTACCGAAAATTATTCCAAGCTCAGAAGAAGAAAAGCGTCTTTTTGAGACCGCTGCTGCACGGAAAGAGAATCGAAAAAAACGAGGTTTAATTGGGAGAGAACAATCGAAGAAATAAGTGGAAGATCTTTTAACTAGAGAAACTCATGAAGTTGTTCTATTCTAATAAAGTTCTTGGCAAGTGAACAATCATCAATGTTTGGGATATCACCGTCAGCTCAAAGGTTTACATGTTACTGAGCTTTAGGGGATTTCCCCTTTTTTATACATAAAATGCACATGTAGCCTCCTAGAAAAAACCATTCACATTATATATAAGTATCTTCATGGCCTTATCAGCTGGTGCCTGATCTATGAAAAGGGATGAAGGATCGGGGATTCAAAGGATTCAAAAGTTTTTTTATTCTCCTTGCAGATGTGTGTGGTTTACTAGATTGAAAGGAAGACAGCTCTTACTTAGCGCTTTTAGCCTTACCCCAATTGTTCTCGGATATTTCCGATGGTGATTTAGAGCAGAGTAGGCCAATAGAATAATTCAGGGTTAAGAATTCCAAAATATTTTAAAGGACTTCTTCCCCACTTAGCCATGCATAATCAGCATCTTTTCGAGCCTAAATAAATAGTATTTGCCTAGGAGGAACTAGGGTAGACCCCGTATCAATGAAGATATTTAGAGCTTACGTGCTTATTTCATTAAGGAAAACTGAGAGTTCTATAGCCTTTGTACTTTATCCTCAACCAAATGCATCCATTCCCTGATTTTATAGTATAATGATAGTATTAACTGTATCGGTGACACTGTCCGGAGAAGGAACAATAATTAATGTTTTGACTACTATACTCGGTAACGGACGTCAAAGTCTTTAACGGTTATCGTTAAGGACTTTTATTATGAAAAAATTAAATAATGTCTAGGGGATTGGAAAATGGAAGAATTTATTAACCAGAAAAAGGAAGAGATGCTTGAATTAATTGAGCAACTTGTCAATATAGATAGCGGGTCGTATGTAAAAAAAGGAATCGATCAGATAGGGGCTATTCTAACTCAGAAATATAAAGAGCTTGGTTTCGTTGTTGAAGTGAATGAAGAAGAAGAGTATGGAAATAACTTGGTCATTCGTCATAAAAAAAGTATTGAACCGAAAATCATCCTGCTTGCACATATGGATACTGTTTTTCCAGAGGGGACAGTGGCCGAGCGCCCTTTCCGAGTTGAAGGGAAGCGTGCCTATGGACCGGGAGTCGTGGATATGAAGTCAAGCTTGGTTGAACTATTATATGCTATAAAGGCTTTACAGCATTCAGGGTCTAACAGTGGAGAAAACATCGAGATTATTTTAAATGGAGATGAAGAGATCGGGTCTCCATCTTCCCGTGCATTGATTGAGGAGCGAGCCGAGGGAAAGGAATATGCACTTGTAATGGAACCGGCACGAAAAGATGGTTCTTTGGTTATGGCAAGACGTGGTGGCGGAAGATATACCTTAATGGTGGAAGGAAGGGCAGCTCATTCTGGTATTGAACCTGAGAAGGGGCGAAGTGCAATCGAAGAGCTTGCTTATAAAATTATTCAATTACATGATTTAACCGACCACGAAAAAGGAATGAGTGTGAATGTCGGTCTAATTGAAGGAGGCACGGCAGTTAATACCGTATCCGACAGTGCTGTCGCACATGTTGATGTACGTATTTCTGAAATGGAGCAAGGAGAATACTTGGAAGAGAAAATGAAAGAAATTTGTGCTACTACGGATGTTCCTGGAACAAATGTGGTATTAGAAGGAGAAATTGGACGCCCACCGATGGAACATAATGATCAAACAAAATCTTTGCTCCATATTATCAAGGATGTCGGGGAGGAAATTGGAGTGAAAATTTCGGGTACTGCCACTGGTGGTGGTGGCGATGCTTCCTTTACTGCTGCAACCGGTGTAGCCACTGTAGATGGCTTAGGTCCAGTGGGTGGGAACGCACATAGCGACAAGGAATACTTGGAGATCGATACCCTTCCTGAACGGACTTTATTATTGGCGATGACGATTGACAGGCTTTCTGGCAAGGGATAAAGATATTTATTGTAAGTTCTAACTATTAAGGGAAAAAGCCCGGGAACATCCAAACAATGGAGATTCCCTGGCATTTTTTACTTTATCCACTGAACGATGTCTTCTATGTTTTTCCTTGTTTTCGCACGTGGTTCTTGAGCACGATACCCAAAGGCAGCCATAACGGAAATAGCTAAATGACCATCCTCCAGTAAGTTTTCCTCTGCAAGGATCTGTTGGACTTTATCAAAATCAAAGCCTTCTATTGGACAAGAGTCAATCCCAATTTGTGCCGCAGCAGTCATCATATTCGCTAATGCTAAATAAGTTTGCTTGCAAGCCCAATCAAACATCGTTCTCTCGCTCTCCAATAAATGTAGGTCATGTTCTTGAAAGCTTTTGTATCGAATCAGCATTTGCGCAAAGATTTCTTCAGGGATCTTTTTAACATTAAGCATTTGATTCCTGACATACCCTGAATCGTATTTGGTATCCTTAACCGTTCGCGCAAGTATCACGAGGAAATGGCTAGCAGTGGGTAACTGACCTTGGGCTCCCCAGGAAACCTCTCGAAGTTTTTCCCGTAGTTCCATGTTTTGCACAACTAGAAATTTCCACGGTTCATAGCCGACTGAGCTAGGAGATAATCTGCCAGTTTCTAAAATAAACTGAAAGTCCTCATCAGAAATTTTCTTTTTTGGATCAAACTCCTTAGTTGCATGTCGAAACGAAAATGCTTTAAGAATTTCTTCCTTTTTGTTTTCATGGCTCATAACAATTCCCCTTTATACCAAATCTCACCCATTACATTAAGGAATTATAGATGGGCTCTTATTAGTTGGAAATAGTTTCCCATCAGGTGGGTATAATTATTCTCTTCTGATTAAATGGAAGTGGGAGGGAAAATAAAAAAACACCAGATCACATCCAAGAAAGGGTGGACCTGGAGCCTACCATTTTATTTAATACTTGTAGGGCCAACTAAAGAATTAGGAGTCCTGTCAAGAATGAGTAAGCATATTTTTGCGTAGCCAATTCTTTCGAAATTTGAAAATAGTCGTTTTACCAGCAAGAATTGTCGGTCTTTTTTTAAAGCGCTTAATTCTCTTTTATACATGTTAAGGACTGAGGTTGAAACAAATGTGGGTGTTTCCTCCTCACATTCTAGATCCAGTATGGAACAGCCTAGATAGTGGTATTTAAACTGTAAGGCCCTTGTCAATTGGACGGCATGTAGGAGCTTTTCATGTAATGCTGGCGCGTCTTTTTTGATTTTTTCTAGTGTTTGTGAAGCTTCTTGAAGGTTGGTGATACTAGATAATGTAATCATTCAATCTCCTCCTCTTTTCCTAAGCATTCTGTTATTCTACCTGTTTTCGATAGTGACTATTTCCATATTAGAAATAATCTTAAGTTATTACTTCAAAGTGTAAGCCGTACATCTATGCAAGTAAAATGGTTCGTTTTCATCTGAAAGATAGATATTGTCTATGTAATCGCTTGCAACGGTGGGTATCCATTATAGAAAAATGAGTTCATTTAAGATGAACTCATTGACTGTTTCTCGGTATCAAGTTGTATCCTTGTGAACTTGAGCCATTCTTTCGCGGCATAGGAAAGATATTGATTCTTTCTCCAAATTACCGCCAAATTCCAGTTGATTGTAGGGTTGATTATTTTCAACGAACTTACATTTTTATGAAGCTTATCGCAGACACTTTCCGGTAACAGTGCGACGCCTAAATTATTTGCAACCATTTCAACAATATTCGATACCTGAGTGCTTTCGGAAATAATAGTTGGATTAAAGCCAGCAGCATTACAGGAAAGAATGATTCGATCATTTAAAACAAAGTCCCTATTAAATAAAATAAAAGATTCATTGACAAAATCGCTTAAATCTACTATTTCTTTATTAGCAAACGGGTGCGAAGTATGTAGAACGAGTTTAAGTTCTTCTTCCATGATTGAAAAATAATCGAAGAGGTTCTTCTTGGTTGGCAGGACAATTACCCCAACATCAAGATCATTGTTGTCCACAGCCTCCTCTATTTTTTTGCTTCCAAGTTCAACTAGTTGAAAAGTAATTCCCGGATGTTTCTCATGGAAGTACCCAATAATTTCAAGGAAATTCTCGGCATCGAAAATGGGTGGGAGTCCGATTCGAATATGGCCTTTTTTAAGACCAGATAACTGTTCTAATTCTGTCCCAAGGTTTTTAAAAGCTTGGTCGATGAGCTTTGCTTGCTCATAAATAATCTGTCCGGCATCTGTTAAGACTAACTGTTTTCGTGAACGTTCAAATAAAGTAACCTCTAACTCTAGTTCAAGATTTTTAATCATTTTACTAATTGTTGGCTGGGTTATATATAAATGTTCGGCTGCCCGAGAAAAACTATTCCATTCTACGACTTCAAGGAAATACTGTAAATGTTTAATATCCATTCCTTCCACCTGCTTATATACAATGTACACTGATACTATTATTTTATCATACTATCAAAATCTTCGAAATTTACAGTTATAGATATAAAATTGAAGGAAGAGTTTTGCGTCCAAAGGAGAAATATTAGTGTTTAAATTTAGAATATTATATAATTTTAGAAAAATAGGCAGGATTCGACTTTATCTTAGAGAAAATAACCTAAAGGAAGTTTTTTACCTTAGAAATATATGATAAAAAGGAGAATGACATATGAAAGCATGGCAAGTAAGAGAATTGGGAGATCCAAAAGATGTATTAAGTATTGTAGAAGTTGAAAAACCAGAGTGGAAAGAGAATGAAGTACTAATTGAAGTGAAAGCGGTTGCGCTTAACTTTTTTGATATTCTTCTCTGTCAAGGAACCTATCAGGAAAAACCACCTCTACCATTTACTTTTGGTTCGGAGGTTTCAGGTGTAGTTCTGAAGTGTAGCGAAGGCAGCAGATTTAAGGTTGGTCAAAAAGTTATGGCCCAACCAGCAGCCCCACATGGAGGGTTGGCTGAATTTGTATCCGTGAATGAAAGTAGAGTATATCCGATACCAGAACAAATGCCTTGGGATGAAGCGGCTGGGTTATTTATCACTTATCATACTTCCTACTATGCTTTATTCAACAGAGCAAATATCCAGAAAGGCGAGGTTCTTCTAGTCCATGCTGGTGCTGGTGGGGTTGGTTCGGCAGCTATTCAATTAGGAAAAGCTGCTGGTGCCTATGTTATTGCCACTGCAGGTGGAAGTGAAAAAACGCAGATCTGTAAGGAACTTGGTGCAGATGTTGTAATTGATTACTTGACAGAAGACTTTGTTGAAGTGGTGAAGAAAGAAACAGGTGGGAAAGGTGCAGATGTCATTTATGATTCGGTTGGAGGAGATGTATTCGACCGTTCAAAAAAATGCATCGCCTTTGATGGCCGACTTCTTGTAATTGGGTTTGCTGGGGGAACCATTCCTTCTATTGCTACCAACCATGTTCTCGTAAAAAATTATTCCGTTGTTGGTGTTCATTGGGGATATTTCAATCGACTTTACCCAGAAAAAGTAATCCAGGAGCATGACGAAATCATGTCTCTATATGAAGCTGGTAAAGTAAAGCCTCTATTGTATAAACATTTTGAGTTTGACCAAGTTCCTGAAGCCCTGAAACTTTTAGGTGGAAGAAAGACTTGGGGGAAAGTCGTTATCAACATGGAAGGTAAGTAATCCCGTTTTTAAACGAAGGCATGTTCAAAGTTCTAACGTACTTAAAGAAACGAACTATAAAGAGAGAGGAATTCAATATGAACGTTCAAGAATTATTTGATCTAAAGGGTCAGGTTGCGTTAATAACTGGTGGCGGCCGTGGGTTAGGGGAACAAATTGCAGAAGTATATGCGGAAATGGGATGCGATCTTGCTTTATGCTCTCGTAAAAAGGAAAACTGTGAGGAAGTGGCCGAAAGACTTGCTAGAGAATATGGAATCAAAGCCCAAAGCTATACTCTTGATGTCACCAATGAAACCCAGGTAGAAGAAGTAGTTAGTCAAGTGCTAGCGGATTTTAGGAAAATTGATGTTTTAGTTAATAATAGTGGTGCCACATGGGGTGCATCCGTTGAAGAGATGCCACTTGAAGCGTGGAATAAGGTTATGAACGTCAATGTAACGGGAACTTTTTTAATGAGTAAGTCTGTTGGCAAGCATATGATTGATCAAAGATACGGAAAAATCATTAATATTGCTTCTGCAGCTGGATTGACTGTTAGACCGCCTGAAGTAACAAATACCATTGGTTACACGACCAGCAAAGCAGCGGTCATTCATTTTACAAAGGATCTAGCGATTAAATGGGCAAGACATAATATTTATGTAAATGCCATTGCTCCTGGGATGTTTCGTAGCAAGATGACAGCAGGTACCTTGGCTCAAAAGGAAGAGGCGGTATTAGAAACGATTCCATTAAGGAAAATCGGTGACGAAAACATGTTAAAAGGTGCGGCTATCTATTTGGCGACGAAAGCTAGTGATTTTGTCACAGGAACTGTCTTAAGTGTGGATGGTGGGAGTACCTTATAAATAAAACTTTGGAGGATCAGGGCTAAACTAGGTGCTGAGCTTCCAAAGGTTTTTTATTTGGTTATTTTCTCGAACTTAAGGTGAAAAACATTGATAAGATTAAGAAGGAAAGAGAAAGAGAAAGTGAGTGGAATAATAAAATGAAAAAGTTGAAAATTGCTAGTATACCAGGGGATGGAATAGGTAAGGAGGTTGTTCCCGCTTCGATAGATATA
>Ga0182742_1000475_pt1 | contig 63608 bp, 57 predicted proteins | sample eDN5th37CBELigMG_FD_128880 | JGI IMG/M metagenome (GOLD analysis project Ga0182742, IMG submission 128880) | Enriched Miracle-Growth compost microbial communities from Emeryville, California, USA - eDNA 5th pass 37_C BE-Lig MG (version 2)... ...
TTGAGTACCGCTTCTTCCTGGTGGATCTGATTGTGGAATGGATCGAGACGATTCGCTCTTGGTTTGCATGAACCGGAATTTATTATGAAAAAGGGGCACACGGCAATGTCCGAACTTCAAACAAAAATTTGGCATATCCATCCGGCCCAGAGCCTCCGGGAGCAGCTTTCGGAGGCTTCCGCTTGTTTGCGCGAAGGGGGCCTGGTGGCGTTTCCGACGGAGACGGTGTACGGGCTTGGGGCGGATGCGCGAAACACGGAAGCGGTGGAGCGAATCTTCGAGGCCAAGGGACGGCCGTCCGATAATCCGCTGATCGTGCATGTGGCGACGATCGAAGAGGCGGAAGCGCTGGCGACGCGCGTCGGGGACACGGAGCGCGCGCTGATGGAGCGCTTCTGGCCCGGGCCGCTGACGGTAGTATTACCGGTGCGGCCGGATGCGGTGTCGCCCCGTGTGACGGCGGGGCTCGATACGGTCGCGGTGCGGTGTCCCGCGAACGAGGTGGCGCGCGAGCTGATCGCGCTCGCGGGGGTGCCGGTGGCGGCGCCCAGCGCCAACCGGTCCGGGCGGCCGAGCCCGACGCGCGCGGAGCATGTGCGCGACGATTTAAGCGGCCACATCGATGGGATCGTCGACGGCGGCGATGTCGACGTAGGGTTGGAGTCGACCGTGGTCATGGTCGACGCGAACGATGCCGTGCGCGTACTGCGGCCCGGCGGAGTATCGGCCGAACAGCTCGAAGACGCCGGCTTTCCAGTGGCGTCCACCGGAGCTGGTGTTGACGCCGATGCCGAAACGGACGCCCCGCGGTCGCCCGGCGTCAAATACACCCATTACGCCCCGCAAGGGAGGCTCATCGCCGTACAAGGCGCTCCCGACGCGGTGCGAGCCTATATCCAAGCGCGGCTCGACGAGGAAGCCGCCGCGCAGGAGCGAACCGCGGTGCTCGCGTTCACGGACAATGGTGAAGCGCCCGCTTACCGCGGCGCCCGCATTATCGCCCTCGGCGAGCGGGGCGACATCGCCGCGGCGGCGAAGCGTCTCTACGCCGCGCTAAGAGAATGTGACGCCGCGGGCGTCACCCGCCTCTATGCCGAGGCCGCTGCAGACCCTTCGGGCATCGGCCTCGCCTTCATGAACCGTCTGGGCAAAGCCGCCGGCGGCAGGATCATCCGCTTGTAATTCCCGACATACTCAGGCCTTTGTCCGCATAAGCATGGGAAGAGAGCTTAGGGGACAAGGAGTGGAAGCTTTGGCGGATTTAATCGAACATACGGGGAAGCTGCTGACCATTCTTCTCATTGCCGTCGCATTGGGAATGGACGCCTTCTCGCTCTGTGTAGGCATCGGAATGAAAGGCATTCGGCTGCTGCATATCGCCAAGATCAGCGCCGCCATCGCCTTCTTCCATATGGTCATGCCGCTCATCGGCTTGTTTGCCGGCAAATACGTCAGCACCTTGCTCGGCGATGTCGCGGCTATGCTCGGCGGGGGGCTGCTCGTCCTGCTTGGCGGGCATATGATATACAATTCCTTGCGGGGAGACGAAACGAAGTCGATCAATACCGGCTCCTTCCTAGGCTTGCTGGCGTTCGCGCTTAGCGTGAGCGTGGATTCGCTCTCTGTCGGCGTGTCGCTGGGGATGCTTGCGTCGGATTTGTTGATCACCGTTGCGCTCTTTGGCACCGTTGGCGGCATCATGTCCGTGATCGGCATGCTCATCGGCCGCAGAGTCGGAAAGATGGCGGGCGAGTACGGGGAAGCTTTCGGCGGCTTGGTGCTGTTTACGTTCGGGATATTCTTTTTGGTGTAAAAATCATAATATAATACAATAGAAGACAAACTAATCGGATGAGGGGGGACTTTCGGCCATGTCGCACAAGGTGTTGTTTGTCTGTACCGGCAATACGTGCAGAAGCCCGATGGCGGAGGCGCTGTTTCGGCATATGGCGAATGAGCGCGGATTGGACGTTGAGGTGAAATCAGCCGGGGTAGCGGCGTTCGACGGACAAGCCATCTCCGCTCACGCGAAGAATGTGCTGACGCAGCGGGGGGTTGACGTTCAGGACTTCCGCTCTACTTCGCTCGATGAAGATTTGGTGAATTGGGCGGATCTCATTCTAACCATGACCTCCCAACATAAACGAATGCTGCTCGAAGCCTTCCCTTCCGCGGTGGACAAGACGTATGCCTTGAAGGAATACGCGGACACGGACGGGGAAACCGAGAAGCTGCACGCGGAGCGGGAATCGTTGATCGCCGAGCTGCAAATCCAGATGTCGCTCGATCAGCCCATCGGACAGGAGCTGCAAACGAAATTAGCCGCCTTGGAACAGAAGCTCCCCCGCTTGGACATCTCGGACCCGATCGGAGGAGACCTGTCCTTATACGAACAGACCGCTTCCGAAATCGAAGCCGCTCTGCGCGTTGTGTTACACCGCTTGGCGGGCTAATTCATCTTTACATTGCGAATGTTTTGCGTTATGATGATGGCATTATAAGGTTGCCCGATGTAACTGGCGACATTCGTGGATTACCACAATGGAGCATCGGGCTATACGGCCGGTCGCCTGGGCAAGAGCAATACAGCGGGACACCCGCCGTATGCTCTTTTTTTGTTTGGAATGGGGCATAATAGGGTCAACTGATGGGAGGCGTGACTACGATGAAAATTGCGATTGGAGCGGATCATGGAGGCTTTCGGCTGAAGGCGGAGCTGGTGGACCATATCCGTTCGATGGGCCATGAAGTAGAGGATCTCGGCGCGTACGGACCGGAATCCGTCGATTACCCGGATTTCGCTTCCGCGGTTTGCAGCAAGGTCGTGTCGGGTGAAGCAGACCGGGGAATCCTCATCTGCGGAACCGGCATCGGCATGTCGATTGCGGCGAACAAAATTCCCGGCATCCGCTGCGCGCTCGTGCATGACGTATTTTCGGCGAAGGCGACGCGGGAGCATAACGATTCGAATGTAATAGCCCTCGGTGAGCGCGTCATCGGACCCGGGTTGGCGCAAGAGATCGTCGGCACATGGCTGGCAACAGAATTTTCTCAGGGAGAGCGCCATGCCCGCCGCATTGAGAAAGTGCGGGAGCTGGAAAACCGGGCAGAGCTTCATCCTTAAAAATGAGGTGCGAACCGTGAAGGAACAACAGCGTTGGGCGGAGGAGATCTACAGCGTCGCGAAGGAGACGGCCGAAGCTGGCGGTTTGACGGCGGGGCAGCTCTTGGTCGTCGGCGCCAGCACGAGCGAAGTGCTTGGCAGCCGTATTGGCACCGCGGGAGCAACGGACGTGGCGGCGGCCCTCTTCGAGGGCTTGCAGCGGTTCCGCGAGGAGACGGGCATTTCTATCGCGTACCAATGTTGTGAGCACTTGAACCGAGCGCTCGTTGTGGAACGCGCCGCGGCGGAACGGTACGGGCTCGAGCCGGTCAGCGTCGTTCCCGTGCGCAAGGCGGGCGGCGCCATGGCGGCTTACGCGTATCGGCATCTGCCGGAAGCGTTGATGGTGGAGACGATCTCGGCACATGCGGGCATCGATATCGGCGAGACGCTCATCGGCATGCATCTGCGGCGGGTGGCGGTGCCGTACCGGCCAAGCATCCGCAAGATCGGCGAAGCGAGAGTGAACGCGGCTTATACGCGGCCGAAGCTGATTGGCGGCGCAAGGGCTGTGTATGTAGTAATAGATGACGAAGAATAGAAGGAGCGGAAAAACCAATCATGGAACAATTGAGGGCGCAAGATCCGGAAATGTTGAAGGCTATGGGGCTGGAGCTCGTACGCCAGCGGAACAATATTGAGTTGATCGCATCGGAGAACATCGTCAGCGAAGCGGTGCTTCAGGCGATGGGTTCCGTCCTGACGAACAAATACGCGGAAGGGTATCCGGGCAAGCGGTACTACGGCGGCTGCGAATATGTGGACATCGTTGAGGACTTGGCGCGCGACCGCGTGAAGCAGCTGTTCGGCGCGGAGCATGCCAATGTGCAGCCGCACTCCGGCGCGCAAGCGAATATGGCGGTGTATTTGGCGGCGCTAAACCCTGGCGACACTGTGCTTGGGATGAACTTGGCGCATGGCGGCCACTTGACGCACGGCAGCCCGGTGAATGCTTCGGGAATTTTATATAACTTTGTAGCTTATGGGGTAGAAGACGAAACGCACACGATCGACTACGACAAAGTCCGCAAGCTCGCGTTCAAGCATCGGCCGCGCCTGATCGTCGCCGGTGCAAGCGCGTATCCGCGCATCATTGACTTCGAAGCGCTCGGTCAAATCGCGAACGACGTCGGCGCACTGTTCATGGTCGATATGGCGCATATCGCGGGCCTCGTAGCCGGCGGCGTTCATCCGAGCCCGGTGCCGCATGCTCATTTTGTGACGAGCACAACCCACAAGACGCTCCGCGGTCCGCGCGGCGGCTTGATTCTGTGCCGCAAGCCATGGGCGGCTGCTATTGATAAAGCCGTATTCCCGGGCTCCCAAGGCGGTCCGCTGATGCACATCATCGCGGCGAAAGGCGTCGCTTTCGGCGAGGCGCTTCGTCCGGAATTCAAGACGTATGCAGAGAAGGTTGTTGCGAACGCGAAGGCGATGGCGGAGCAATTCCTGGCGGAAGGCATCGACTTGATCTCCGGCGGCACCGACAACCATCTGATGCTGCTCGATCTTCGCAAATTGAACATCACCGGCAAGGTTGCCGAGAAGGTGCTTGACGAGATCGGCATCACCGCGAATAAGAACGCAATTCCGAACGATCCGGCAGGCCCGATGATCACCTCCGGCATCCGCATCGGTACGCCGGCCGTAACAACGCGCGGCATGGACGAAGAAGCGATGCGCAAAATCGCAAGCATCATCGCGATGACGCTGAAAGCTGCGGATGACGAGTCCGTGAAGGCGAAAGCCCGCGGCATGGTGAGCGAACTGACCGCTCAATACCCGCTGTACGAGCAATTAACGTATTAATCGTCAACACGCCCGTCGACAAGCGCAATCAGCGCAAGCCGGCGGGCGTTTTTGCGGTTTATTGCAGATTCACCTGATACGATGCCCTGTCGGTGTGAAGCGCTAAGCTTTGCTCCCCGATGGTGCCGCGAAACCCGGGCTGAAGCGGGATTTCATACGAATCCCTGGGCAAATTTTCTGAAGCGCCGCCCATGCCCGGGTCGGTGATGATGCGCCCCTCGCCCTGCAGCACGAGCCGATCTTCTTCGACGTAATCGTCGATGCTCGGGTTTCCCGGGATGTACGATACCTTCTCCAGCGTCATCAGCACTTGATCGATATCGCCATGCTCCTCCTTGCGGATGATGAGGGGCGAGTGGAGATGCTCCATAAACCAATCGGCGATTTCCGTAATGTTGGTATCCATAGTTCCTGTATCCTCCGTCCGGCCGATATAATGATGAATCTTATCGTCCTTACGGTATCCAGCGGGGGCGCCTGGCATACATTACAAATCCGCGTTGGCGCGGACAGCCTCGGATTGTTCCCAATACATCTCCGCCAGCACTTCCGCCAGCAGCTCCGCCGTCCGTTTGTTTTCTTCCATGGTGTTCTCGACGCCGCCGATTTCCACTACGACACTGTTTGGCGACAACGACTGATTGAATTCTCCGTTCGAACCAGCCTTTTTCATGAAAATCCCCCGCGACAGCCCCAGCACTTTCTCCTCAATTCGGTCATGAATCTCTTTGGCGAACGCTTGGTTTTTCTCGTAGTTCGGATTTTTCTGTCCGATGACAAAGAGCAGCTTCGCGTACGTCTGGCCTTCATGCTCGAGAACGGTCACCTCTCTCGGCGCTGAATCGCGGTGAATATCGATAAAGAATTGCAAGTCTTCATGCTCCTGCATGGCGGCTTTTACCGTTTTGCGGGATTCCTGGTAAGCGGTGTCCCATGGATAATACACGTCGGAATGGAGTGCGCCGATGCCTAAGCCCCTAAGCGATTCCGCGAGATGGGCCCCAACGGCGGATACCGTAGCCTCCGAATCGTTGCTGTAGGCCTCGTTCATTTCCGTGACGCCTTCCAAATAGGGTAAGAACGCCTCTGTCGGATGGGAGTGATAGATCAATACACGCATCGTGTCCGGGTCATCGCCGGCCGGAGGCGCTTCGTTATTCGGTTCGTCGTCCGGCACGTTCGGCGGCGCGGCGGGTTCATCGGCTTCGTCAGCTTCATCCGGCGGCAGCGGCGGAATCGGCGGCACCGGCGCCTCTTCGCCAATCTGCCGAAGATGAGGCGCAGGCGGGACCTCGAGCGGCATATCGGATGGATGCGTGCCGACCCCTCTAATAATAAAGAAGCCCATGTCTCCCCCGCTCCCAGGCAAAATCTGCGCCGTGAGCGTGCGCGGATCGGCCGGGTCGATGCCCGTCGTGAGGCGCGTCAAGAAGGAGGTTACATTTTTGCCCGAAAATGAAGTTTCCCCGCGTATAGCGGACATATTGGTGATCTCAAGGCTGAGCATGTCGGCAAAGAACCGGCTGGGCAGCTGAGCCGCTGCGGCATCCAGTCCCCGAATCGGCGACTCGTCCAGCTTCCATAGAATAGAGATGGCTGTTACCGTCACGAAGGCGCCGACGGCGCACCAAGCGAGAATGGTCCCGAAGGAGCGGATGAGGCCGACAAGCGTTTCTTGCAACCATTTCATGTTTGAAATCATCGGTACTCTCCCTTAAACGCTAGTCCCTTTTGGCACTAGTCTATGAGAACTTGCTAGAACGTAGAACAAAGGGGAGACGGTGCCGTTCGTTGTTTGGAGGCAAGCATAGTGCACGGGAGGAATGACAATGTTATAATAAGTGGGATTTAAATGCGAACATGGAACATGAAAACAGTCGGGAGGACGGCGCATGAGCAAGGTGTTTCTGTGCGATCATCCGTTGATTCAGCACAAACTCACATACATAAGAGATGAGCGCACGAATACGAAGGATTTCCGGGAGCTTGTCGACGAGGTGGCGACGCTGATGGCGTATGAAATTACGCGGGACGTGCCCCTAGAGAAAACAAAGGTAAAGACGCCTGTAGCCGAGGCGGAATCGAAAATTATTTCGGGACGGATGCTGGGGTTAATCCCGATTTTGCGCGCCGGTCTTGGCATGGTGGACGGCATCTTGAAGCTGCTTCCGGCGGCGAAGGTGGGACACATCGGGTTGTACCGCGATCCGGAAACATTAAAGCCCGTTGAATATTATGTGAAGCTGCCGACAGACGTAACGGAGCGCGAACTGATCGTGATCGATCCGATGCTCGCGACGGGCGGGTCGGCGATCGCAGCCATTCAAGTATTGAAGGACAGGGGCTGCCAGCAGATCAAGCTGATGTGCCTCGTCGTTGCGCCGGAAGGCGTGAAGGCGATGCAAGAAGCGCATCCGGATGTGGATATTTATACGGCGGCGATCGATGAGTGCCTGAACGACCATGGGTACATCGTGCCGGGCTTGGGCGACGCCGGCGACCGGCTGTTCGGCACCAAATAAGGAGGCGGTGAAGTGGCACAACGCGTGAAGGTAATGACGGTGTTCGGAGTGCGTCCAGAGGCGGTCAAGATGGCCCCCCTCGTGCTTGAGCTGGAGCGCCGCAGCGACCGGATCGAATCGATTGTTTGCGTGACGGCGCAGCACCGGGAGATGCTGGACAGCGTATTAAACACGTTCCGAATCAAGCCCGATTATGATTTGAACGTCATGAAGCCCCGTCAAACCTTGAATGAGATCACGATCCGCGTGCTGCAAGGATTGGAGCCTGTGTTGCAGGAGGCGAAGCCGGACATCGTGCTTGTGCACGGCGATACGCTGACGACGTTCCTGGCAAGCTATGCGGCATTCCTGCAGCAAATCAAGGTAGGCCATGTGGAAGCGGGACTTCGCACATGGAATAAGCTGTCCCCTTACCCGGAGGAGATGAACCGGCAGCTGACGGGCGTGCTTGCCGACTTGCATTTTGCGCCGACGGATTGGTCCGCGGGCAACTTGCGCAAGGAGAACAAGCCGGAGGAATCGATCTATATTACCGGGAATACGGTGACGGACGTCGGCCAATACATTGTGAACGATACATATACCCATCCGCTCTTGGACTGGGCGAAGGGGAAGCGTCTTGTGCTGATGACGGCGCATCGGAGGGAGTCACTCGGCGAGCCGCACCGCAACATCTTCCGGGCGGTGAAGCGGTTGGCCGATGAATTCGAGGATATCGCGATCGTATATCCGGTGCACCTGAACCCCGCTGTACAGGAGCCGGCAAAGGAAATCCTCGGCGGACATCCGCGCATCAGGCTAACGGATCCGTTGGATCTTGTGGATATGTACAACTTCTATCCGCATACGCATTTGATCCTGACGGATTCCGGCGGCTTGCAGGAAGAGGCGCCGTCGTACGGAGTGCCGGTTCTGGTGCTGCGCGACACAACGGAACGCCCTGAAGGCATCGACGCCGGCACTCTAGAGCTGGTGGGCACCGATGAAGAGCGGGTTTACGCCAGGGCGAAGGCGCTGCTGACGGACGAGGCGCTGTACGCCAAGATGAGCCGCGCGGCGAATCCATACGGAGACGGCCGGGCGTCGCAGCGGATTGCCGACGCGATTGAGCATCATTTCGGGCTGACCGGCGAGCGTCCCGAACCCTTCAAACCAGCTTTGTAAGAAGTTAACACCGTACAGTTGCACTGTACAGTTTGGAAAGCTTGCAAGCCTTGATCTGTCAAGGTTTTTAAAAATCCGTTCACAATTTGTTTGCATTTTCCCGAATTGACAAAGCTTTTCCTACTTCGATACAATGTATGAGGATTGAGCCGGATGAAAGCGCCTAACAATTGGAAAGATAAGAATAGTCTGGTGAGAACCTTTGCCATGCTCGGCATGATCGGGATTGATTTCGCGGCATGCGTTGTGGCAGGTTTCTTCGTGGGCTCTTTTCTCCAAACCCGGTTAGGCCATGTGCTGTGGCTGCTCGCCGGTTTGTTTCTTGGAATTGCCGCGGGCGTCTGGAGTGTCGTGGTAATGATTAAACGGTTCACTGGAGAGTAAGAATGGATGACATGAACGGCCTTCTCCGCAACGTTGTAAGATTCACCTCTTTCTTTTTGTCATTGTGTCTCCTCGCATGGGCGTTCGTGCCGGAATCGAGGCCGTTTGCTATGGGTCTTGCCGTCGGTGCGGTCACGAGTCTCGCAAGCTCGATCTACCTGGGATGGAAGGTCAAGCGGATCGCGGAGTTTGCGGCGGGCACGGGACGGAAGACGGGGATCGGGTTTTGGACAAGAGCGGCACTCGCGCTGCTTGTTGTTATGCTGGCGATGCGGGCTCCGGAAATCAATCTGTATGCTGTGATGTCCGGATTTTTATTTGCTCCGCTGGCATCGCTGGTCCTAGTGATCATTATGAGTCGCAAGAATCAGAGCTGAGAAAGGGGTGAAATATTTAAACGATGGAGCATCATTCACCGATTATTGAGATCCCTATTTTCGGGGATTTTACGTTCAGCTTGGATTTGTCGGCGGTCATTATGCTTGTCGTGACTTCCGCGATTGTGTTCATCCTCGCGAAGCTGGCGGTCCGGAATTTATCCGTTACGAATCCGACGAAGCTTCAGAATTTCTTGGAGTGGGTTGTCGATTTCGTCCGCGGCATTATCGGCGGAGTCATGGACGAGAAGGTGGGGCGCCGTTACTTGGCGCTGGGCATCACGCTGATCATGTTTATTTTTGTCGCGAACATGCTCGGATTGCCTTTCTCGATTACAACCGAACATACCGAAATGTTCAGGATTTTCGGATTGGAGCTCGCGGGATTGTCCGATGAGCTTGCTCACGGTCACGCTCCGCATTACCTATGGTGGAAATCGCCGACGGCGGATGCGTCAATTACGCTCGCGCTGGCCATTATGGTTATTCTGGTGGCGCATTATACGGGGATTAAGAATAATCCGGGACACTACTTCAAGCATTTCATCAGTCCGAGTCCTTTGTTCCTGCCGATTAACCTGATGGAAGTGGTTTCGAAGCCGCTCACGTTGGGACTTCGTCTTTACGGGAACATTTATGCCGGCGAGGTGTTGATCTCGGTTCTGCTAGGCGCAAGCTACTGGGGCATCCCGGGCTTGATTGTATGGCAAGGCTTCTCGACATTTGTTGGCGCGTTGCAAGCCTTCATTTTCACAATGTTAACGATGGTGTATATCTCACAGGAAATTCATTCGCATGCGGATGACTCTGCGCATTAAGGTGTAAATCTGCCAGTCCATGAGGCGGCGGATCACATAAATCACAAAAATTTAGATATCCAGGGAGGATTCTATCAATGGGAGCAATGGCATTAATTGCAGCAGCAATTGCAGTAGGTTTGGGCGCATTCGGCGCGGCACTTGGTAACGGTATGATCGTATCCAGAACGGTTGAAGGGATCGCTCGTCAACCTGAAGCTAGAGGCGCAATGCAAACGACGATGTTTATCGGTGTAGGTATCGTTGAGGCAATTCCGATCATCACGGTTGTATTGGCATTCATTTTCATGGGCATGGCGTAAACAAACGACGTAAGGCGAGGTTTGGCGGGGAAGGCCTTATGCCTCCGCGCCTTCGTTTTGTCCACGAAATCGAGGGCCCGCCGGGAATGGGTCCCCAGGAAGGGAGTGAACGCACTTGGTAATCATGTGGGAAAATATGGTGATTACAGTAATCGCCTTTTTGATCCTGCTTTGGCTGGTGAGCCGTTACGCGTTAAAACCGCTTCTGGGCGTAATGGATAAGAGGAAAGAGATGGTCCTCGGCGAGCTGCAGCAAGCTGAGAAGGACCGTAAGGAAGCGGCACAATTGCTTGAAGAACAACGCAAAGCGATTGAGCAAGCGCGTTCCGATGCGAAGGAAATCGTTGAGAATTCTCATAAAGTAAGTGCGAAAGCGGCGGAAGACATGATTGAAGCCGCGAAGAATGAAGCAGCACGCTTGAAAGAAAGCGCGCTTCAAGAAATTGCGAATCAGAAGAATCAAGCGATCGCAGAGCTCCGCAACGAGGTTGGGCAGCTGTCTGTGAAGATCGCTTCGAAGATTATCGAGAAAGAGCTTGACTCGAAACAGCAGGAAGCTTTGATTGATCAGTACCTGAAAGAGGTTGGAAGCCGATGAGCGGCGCGGCGGTAGCGGCGAAGCGCTACGCGAAGGCGCTGTTAGCGGTTGCGCAGGAGAAGGGTACTGTTGATCAAATTCAATCTGAATTGCGGGCAGTCGCGGCCGCGATCCGCGGCGACAGCGGCGTTCAAGCTTTCTTAAATCACCCGAACATCGGGGCGGATGCGAAGGCGAGCGCGATGAAGGCAGCCGTCGGAGACAAGATTTCCGTGGATTTGTTGAACCTTCTTCAACTGCTGATTGAACGCGGACGCGGAGGTTCCATCAGCGAAGTATCCGCGGCTTATGACGCTCTGGCCGATGAAGTGTTGGGGCGCGCGCGGGCGGAGGTTGTTTCCGCACATCCGTTGACGCAAGAGCAGCTTGATGCAATCGCTCGCAAATTTTCCGCACTGTCGGGCAAGCAGGTTTCTGTCGAGGCTTCCGTCGATTCGTCGCTCCTTGGCGGCATTCGCGTAAGAATCGGCGATACGTTATATGACGGCAGCTTGGCCGTGAAATTGAATGAACTTGAAAGAAGTTTCAATAAAGCACGATAGGGGTGAGGTTCATTGAGTATCAGACCCGAAGAAATCAGTACGCTAATTAAGCAACAGATCGAGCAATTCAGTTCGGAAGCTCGCGTAGAAGAGGTCGGCACTGTCATTTATATCGGTGACGGTGTTGCTCGTGCGCACGGCCTTGCGAACGTAATGGCCGGCGAGCTGCTCGAATTTGAGAACGGGACCGTTGGTTACGCGTTGAACCTTGAAGAAGATAACGTCGGTATCGTTATCTTGGGTCCATACCAAGACATCAAAGAAGGCAACCAGGTGAAACGTACGGGCCGAATCATGCAGGTGCCGGTAGGCGAAGCGCTGCTCGGCCGCGTTGTCAACCCGCTTGGCCAGCCGCTGGACGGCAAGGGCCCTGTAAATACGACCGAATTCCGCGACGTGGAATCGCCGGCTCCGGGCGTTATCGACCGGAAGTCCGTGCATGAGCCGATGCAGACAGGCATCAAGGCGATTGACTCGATGATTCCGATCGGCCGCGGTCAGCGGGAATTGATCATCGGCGACCGCCAGACAGGTAAGACGGCGATCGCGATCGACACCATCATCAACCAGAAAAACACTGACGTGATTTGTATCTACGTTGCTATCGGCCAGAAGCAATCGACGGTTGCGCAGGTTGTGGAAACATTGCGCCGCCACGGTGCGATGGAATACACCATCGTCGTTAACGCGAGCGCATCCGAGCCGGCGCCGATGCTGTGGCTGGCTCCGTACGCGGGCGTATCAATGGGTGAGTATTTCATGTACAAGGGTAAACACGTCCTCATCGTATATGACGACTTGTCCAAGCAAGCGGCAGCATATCGTGAGCTTTCGTTGCTGCTTCGCCGTCCTCCGGGCCGTGAAGCGTATCCGGGTGACGTATTCTACTTGCACTCCCGTCTTCTTGAGCGCGCAGCCAAGCTGAGCGACGAGAAGGGCGGCGGTTCCATTACGGCGCTGCCATTCATTGAAACGCAGGCGTCTGACGTTTCGGCGTATATTCCGACCAACGTGATCTCGATTACGGACGGCCAGATTTTCTTGGAATCCGATCTGTTCTACTCCGGACAACGTCCTGCGGTAAACACGGGTATTTCCGTATCCCGCGTAGGCGGTTCCGCGCAGATCAAAGCGATGAAGAAGGTCGCGGGTACACTGCGTCTTGACTTGGCGCAATACCGCGAGCTTGCCGCTTTCTCGCAATTCGGTTCCGACTTGGATAAATCGACGCAAGCCCGTTTGACTCGAGGCGCGCGCACGATGGAAATCCTGAAGCAAGGCGTCAACGAGCCGATGCCGGTTGAGAAGCAAGTCGTGAGCATCTATATTGCGACGAAGGGCTTCTTGGATGACATTCCGGTAGCCGATGTACTGCGCTTCGAAAAAGGTTTCCACGAGTATGTCGAAGCGAACTACCCGCAAATCTTCGGTGCGATTGTCGAGACGAAAGACTTGAGCAAAGAAACCGAGGCGACGATTACGGAAGCGGTGGAAAAGTTCAAAAAGGGCTTCTCCGTTTCGGCGTAAGCGCGGAAGGAGAGTGACGAACGATGGCTAAAGGAATGCGCGAGATTAAGCGCAAAATCAAATCCACGAAGAATATGAAGCAGATCACGAAAGCGATGGAGATGATCGCCGCCGCGAGGCTGAAGCGTGCGCAGAATGCTGCGCAATCGGCTCGGCCGTACGCGGAGAAGCTTCGTGAAGTGATCGCATCCATATCGGCATCGGGCGGTGTGAACCATCCGATGCTGGAGAAGCGTCCGATCAAGCGCACGGGCTACATCATCATTACATCGGACCGCGGGCAAGCCGGCGGTTACAACGCGAACCTGCTTCGCAGCTTCATGACAACGTTCCGGGAAAAGCACAATTCCAACACGGATGAAGTGCTGCTGTATGTGGTCGGACGGAAAGGCCGCGATTTTCTGAAGAAACGCAATATGCCGATTGCTTTGGAAAAGACAGGTCTTACGGACTTCCCTCGTTTCTCGGATATATTGGATATAGCAAGAGCTGCCGTACAAGCTTATGAGTCTGGTCAAATCGACGAGCTTGTGTTGGTGTTCAACGAGTTTATTTCTGCGATGACGCAGCGCCCGGTCAACCGTACGCTGCTTCCGCTTGAAGCTCCTAAATCGGCCAGCGGGGTTCCGGCAAGCTATGAATTCGAGCCTTCGGCGGAAACCGTGCTCGGCCACATTTTGCCGCGTTACGCGGAGACGCTTGTTTACAGCGCTGTACTGGAAGGCAAAGCGAGCGAATTTGGCGCGCGGATGACGGCGATGAGCAACGCTTCGAAGAACGCAAGCAAGATGATCAACACACTGACGCTGGAATACAACCGTGCGCGTCAGGCTTCGATTACACAGGAAATCACGGAAATTGTGGCGGGCGTCAACGCGTTAAGCTGACGCCGCCATATGCCCGGTTTAGCTGCATAAGGTTTGGCACTAGTGTTTTTAAGGAGGGAATACGATGGTTAAAGGACGCATTCTCCAGGTCATGGGCCCGGTTGTCGACGTAGAATTCGAACGCGGACAACTGCCTGAGATCTCTAATGCGATTAAATTGTATCGGACGGGTGATACGACTTCGCCGATTACCGCTGAGGTTGCCGTTCACTTGGGCGACAACGTAGCGCGCACGATCGCGATGTCCTCCACGGACGGTCTCGTTCGCGGCGGCGATGCAGTCGACACTGGCGCTCCGATCTCCGTACCGGTCGGCGCTCCGACACTCGGCCGCGTATTTAACGTGCTGGGTGACCCGATCGACAACGCCGGCGAGGTTCCCGCGGATGCTCAGAAGCTTCCGATTCACCGTGAAGCGCCGCATTTCTCGGAATTGTCGACGCAAGCCGAAATTTTGGAAACAGGGATTAAGGTTATCGACTTGCTTGCACCGTACGCGAAGGGCGGTAAAATCGGCCTCTTCGGCGGCGCGGGTGTAGGTAAAACCGTCTTGATCCAAGAATTGATCAACAACATCGCGCAAGAGCACGGCGGTATTTCCGTATTCGCCGGCGTCGGCGAGCGTACTCGTGAAGGTAACGACCTGTATCACGAGATGAAGGATTCCGGCGTTATCAGCAAGACCGCGATGGTGTTCGGCCAGATGAACGAACCGCCGGGTGCGCGTCTGCGCGTTGCCTTGACGGGTCTGACCATGGCGGAATATTTCCGCGATGAAGAAGGCCGTGACGTGCTCTTGTTTATCGACAACATCTTCCGCTTCACGCAAGCGGGTTCCGAAGTTTCCGCATTGCTCGGACGCATGCCGTCTGCCGTAGGTTACCAGCCTACGCTGGCAACGGAGATGGGCCAATTGCAAGAGCGGATTACATCGACGAAGAAAGGTTCCGTTACATCGATCCAAGCGATCTACGTTCCGGCCGACGACTATACCGACCCGGCTCCGGCAACGACGTTCGCACACTTGGACGCTACAACGAACCTGGAGCGTAAAATTTCCGAGCTTGGCATCTACCCTGCCGTAGACCCGCTGGCCTCCAGCTCCCGGATTTTGTCCCCGGAAGTCGTCGGCCAAGAGCACTACGACGTGGCGCAAGGCGTGAAACGATTGCTTGCCCGTTATAACGAGCTGCAAGACATCATCGCAATCTTGGGTATGGACGAGCTGAGCGACGAGGACAAGATCACCGTTGCCCGCGCACGCCGCGTACAACGCTTCCTGTCCCAGAACTTCCACGTCGCTGAGCAATTTACCGGCCAGCCTGGGGTATACGTACCGCTGAAAGAAACGGTACGCAGCTTTAAAGCAATTCTTGAAGGCGGATATGACGACCTCCCGGAAGCGGCTTTCCTCTTCGTGGGAACGATCGAAGAAGCAGTAGAGAAAGCCAAGACATTGTGATCGGGGGCTTATAAACCATGAGTACAATGTTGTTGGAGATTGTCACGCCGGAAAGAAAAATATACAGCCGAGAAGTCAACATGGTCATTGCCAGAGGAATTGAAGGGGAGCTCGGCATTATGCCGAACCATATTCCGATGGTTACGCCGCTTCAAATTGCGCCGCTCGTTGCCAAGATTCATGGCGAGAAGGATCACCTGGTAGCGGTACACGGCGGATTTATGGAAGTGCGTAAAGACAAGGTTGTCGTCTTGGCGGAAAGCGCAGAGCTTCCGGAAGAAATCGATTTTGACCGTGCGGCAGCCGCGCGGGAACGCGCGGAAGCGCGCCTTCGCGCCGCGAAGCAGGAAAACATCGACTACTTGCGGGCGGAGCGTGCGCTCCAACGCGCAATCCTGCGCACAAGTATTAAACATCGCGATTTATAATGAAGCAACAAAGCCGTCAGGCGGGGAACGTCCCCTCTTGGCGGTTTTTTTATTTCTCTGCGGCTGATTTGGAATGGGTGTACGGCACTGGAAGTTTTTGATACAATAGTTGTGGTCTAGCAGGTAATCTTTGCAAGTTCCGGTTCTCATTACATCAATTTGGGAGGTTGCGAAGCACATTGCAGTACATGGACAATTATGTAACCGTTGCAATCTTTGTGGCGTTAGGGATTTTGCTGCCGATTGCCGCCCTTACCTTAGGACGGTTTTTAAGGCCGCATAAGCCCACGTCAAAGAAGCAGGAAACCTACGAGAGCGGGAACGAGCCCGTAGGGATCGGCCAAGTGCGCTTTAATGTACGCTACTATTTGTTTGCGCTTATGTTTGTCATCTTCGATGTGGAAGCGGTGTTTTTGTATCCGTGGGCAGTCGCGTTCGACAAACTTGGATTGTTCGCGGTGATTGAGATGCTTATATTTGTTTTATTGCTCGTGGTTGGACTCATCTATGCTTGGAAGAAGAAGGTGTTGAAATGGGACTCGATCTGATGAAGATTTCTCCTGAAGAGCATGAGGAGATGTCGCGCAACGTCTTTATGACGACGCTAGAGCAATTAAAGGGCTGGGCGCGAAGCAACTCGCTGTGGCCGTTACAGTTCGGTTTGGCATGCTGTGCCATCGAGATGATGGGAACCGGCGCGAGCCACTATGACCTTGATCGGTTCGGCGTCATCTTTCGGGCTTCGCCAAGGCAATCCGACGTTATGATTGTTGCGGGTACGGTAACGAAGAAGATGGCTCCGCTGCTTAGGAAGCTGTACGACCAGATGCCCGAACCGAAGTGGGTCATCGCCATGGGCTCCTGCGCGACGGCAGGCGGACCATACGTGCGGTCATATTCCGTGGTAAAGGGTGTTGACCAGATTGTGCCTGTGGATGTATATATCCCGGGTTGTCCTCCAAACCCGGCGGCGCTCATCTACGGAATTAATAAACTGCAAGAGAAGATCCGCTATGAAGCAAAAACCGGGAAGCGGGTGACGAACCGTTGACCGAAGAGAACGTGAAAAGCACAGAATCGCAGGCTGCCGAAGAACCAATTAAGAAAGCGGTTACGCAGCCTGTCCTGGATCAAATTGTCACGCGGATTAGCGAATCTGTGGGATCTGACGCGATCGAAGATGCATATATCAATGCACTGAGCGATGATATTCCTACCGTCGTCATTAAGAACGAGCACTGGTTCGCCACAGCCCGTATTTTGAAGCAAGCACCGGAGCTCTCTATGAATTATCTGCGCAATATTACAGGGGTAGATCAGGAGAAGCATCTCGAAGCGGTATATCATTTTACGAATATAGAGACGAAACAAGAATGCTGCATCAAGGTGAAGACGGATCGGGAGAACAGCCGAATTGCATCGATTACGCCGCTCTGGCCGACGGCGGACTGGCAGGAGAGAGAAATTTTCGATCTCTTGGGAATCGAATTTATAGGCCATCCGAATTTGAAGCGGATTATGATGTCTGATGATTGGTCAGGCCATCCGTTGCGGAAAGACTATGAACCGCTGGACCCGGAGGTGTAACGGCAGATGGCGCTTAGAACGGAAGAATTGCTGCTGAACGTGGGACCGCAGCATCCGAGTACACACGGTGTATTTCGAATTGTAGTGAAGCTCGACGGCGAGGTGATCCGCGAAGCGACGCCGGTGATGGGCTATCTTCACCGCGGAACGGAGAAGCTTGCCGAGGATTTGAATTATACCCAGATCATCCCGTACACGGACCGAATGGACTATGTTTCGGCGATGACGAACAACTATGTACTATGCCATACCGTTGAGAAGATGATGGAGCTCGAGGTGCCGGAGCGGGCGGAATACTTGCGGCTGATCGTTATGGAGCTGCAGCGTATTGCCTCGCATCTCGTCTGGTGGGGAACCTATCTGCTCGATATCGGCGCGATGAGCCCGTTCCTATATGCGTTCCGCGATCGGGAGAAAATCATCGAATTGTTTAACGAGCTTTGCGGTGCAAGACTTACATATTTTTACATGCGTGTCGGCGGAGTCAAGTGGGACGCTCCGGAGGGTTGGCTCCAGAAGGTTAAAGAATTCGTCCCGTATATGCGCAGCAAGCTGAAGGAATACGACAGCTTAATGAGCGGCAACGAAATTTTTCTATCCAGAATCAAAGGTGTCGGCGCCTATGATGCGGAGACGGCGATAGCCTATGGTTTAAGCGGAGCTAATTTAAGATGCACCGGCGTGAAGTGGGATTTGCGCAAGGATAGGCCTTACGGAATTTACAACAAATTTGATTTTGATGTTCCCGTAGGGAAGAACGGAGACTGCTATGACCGGTATCTCGTTCGCCTCGCGGAGATCGAGCAAAGTTTGCGCATCATTGAACAGGCGTTGGATGATTTCCCGGGGAATGGACCGATTATGGGGAAGGCGCCGAGGGTAATCCGTCCGCCGGAGGGAGAGACCTACACCGCCATTGAGTCTCCGCGTGGGGAGATCGGCTGTTATATCGTATCCCGTGGCAAGGATAAGCCGTTCCGGTTGAAATTCAGGCGCCCGTCCTTTGTGAATTTGCAAATTTTGCCGAAGCTCCTTGTCGGCGAAACGATGACAAACCTGATTACGATCTTGGGCGCGATCGATATCGTCGTCGGGGAGGTCGACGGATAATGGGCGTAAGCGCAACGATTACCATGATTTTCGCAGCTGTTTTGATGCTGCTCATTGTGCTCGGATTCGTTACGTATGCCATTTACTTCGAGCGCAAGGTGCTTGGCTGGATGCAGCTGCGCATCGGACCGAACCGAACGGGGCCGTTCGGCTTGCTGCAATCGGTAGCGGATGTGTTTAAACTGCTGATCAAGGAGGATACGATTCCATCGAAGGCGGACAGAGCGCTCTTCATTCTGGCGCCTGCCATTGCATTCGTTCCTTCCTTCGCGGTCATAGCCACACTGCCGTTCGGCGAGAATTTATACTTTGCCGATTTAAACGTTGGATTGCTGTATTATGGGGCGCTGTCGAGCATCTCCACGATGGGGATTATCCTCGGGGGTTGGGCGTCAAATAATAAATACTCTTTGCTTGGCGGCATGCGCTCTGCGGCGCAGATGATTTCTTACGAAGTGCCGCTGATCTTATCGATGGTCGGCGTCATCCTGATGTCGGGCAGTCTTAACCTCCGCGTCATCGTTGAAGGGCAGGAGGGATGGTTTTGGCAGTGGAACCTGTTCCCCCAAATCATAGCCTTTGGTGTATTCATCATCGCCGCGATCTCCGAGCTGAACCGAACTCCCTTCGACTTACCTGAAGCCGAGTCGGAGCTGGTAGCCGGATACCACGTTGAGTATAGCGGATTCCGTTTCGCGTTCTTTATGCTGGCGGAATATACGTACATGTTCGCGGTGTCGGCGCTGACGACCGTACTGTTCCTGGGAGGATGGCATGCGCCGGCTCCGTTCCTGGAGTTTATTCCGGGATTCATCTGGTTTGTGCTGAAATTTGCCGGCTGCGTATTCTTCCTGTTTTGGATCCGGGCCTCCATGCCGCGGATTCGGGTAGACCAGCTGATGGGATTGGCGTGGAAGGTGCTGCTCCCCATTGCGCTTGTGAACATTTTCCTCACGGCATTCGTGAAGATGTTGCTTCAATAAGAGGAGGGAGGAACGACCATGAAAGGCATTGCCAAGGGATTAGGAGTTACGCTCCGAGGCCTGACGACAAAGAAAGTCACCCACAATTATCCCGATGAGCCGTTGAACATGCCTGACCGGTTCCGGGGGGTGCAGCATTTCATACCGGAGCTGTGCATCGTGTGCAACCAGTGCGCGCGGATTTGCCCGACGGAATGCATCACGCTGACAGGGAAGCCAAACCCGGATCCGGAGAAGCGCGTGAAGCTCATCGACACCTTCGATATCAATTTTGAAATCTGTATTTTATGCGATCTATGCACTGAGGTTTGTCCGACGGAAGCGATTGTCATGACGAACAACTTCGAGCTTGCGACATACAGCCGCGATGATTTGATGAAGGACAAGGATTGGCTGTCCGACAATAACACGAACATCCGGAGCGAGAACAGCAGAAACCTGTCGCCCGCCGCCGCGAAGGGAGGGGCCAAGTAATGCCGACTCTGACCGGCGAATTCATCGCCTTCTTTATTTTCGCTTTCTTGGTCATCGGCGGTGCGGTATTTATGCTCAGCTTTACGAAAGTTGTGCATACGGTGGTGTCAGTGGCGTTCACTTTCTTGAGCTTGGGTGGATTATACGTGCTGCTGCAGGCGGAATTTATCGCCTTCGTCCAAATTTTAATTTACACGGGAGCGGTCTCGATTCTGATGATTTTCGGCATCATGCTGACGAAGCATAATGAAGACAACGCGGCGCAGCAGTGGACGATTCACGAGACGCTGACGGCGATCGGGTGTGCGGCGCTATTCGGGATTTTATTCTACGCCATTCAGAATGTTTCGCTCGTCCCGATGACGGCGTTCGACCCCGGGCAGGACAACGTTGCGGCGCTGGGTGAACTCATCTTCACGGAGCGGGTGCTTCCTTTCGAATTGGCTTCGGTTCTTCTTACCGTGGCATTCATCGGGGCCATCCTGCTAGCTAGAAGGGAGGAAGAGGAACAGTGATCGTAAACTTGGCTTCTTCCTTTTTAACATTGGCGGCAATCCTGTTTTGCCTCGGGCTGTTCGGGGCATTGACCAAGCGCAACGCCGTCATTGTGCTGCTATCGATTGAGCTGATGCTGAACGCGGTAAACTTGAACTTGATCGCGTTCTCGAAATACGGAATTGCCCCGTCCTTAACGGGTCAATTGTTTTCACTCTTTACGATTACGGTGGCCGCGGCGGAAGCGGCAATCGGGGTAGCGATCCTTATTGCGCTGTTCCGGAAACGGGGAACGAGCGACGTCACCGATATGAACCAGCTGAAGCGGTAGGGAGGGAAGGATAGATGGATTCGACGTTTGTGCAATACGCTTGGCTTATTCCGGTCTTTCCGCTCCTGAGCTTCTTGGTATTGACCGCGCTCGGTCGAGGCTTCAGAGCAGCGGGACCGATCGTAGGCATTGCGGCCGCAGCAGTGTCCTTCGTGCTCGCGCTGCTGGTGTTCTTGGAGAGACTGGACGGAACGAAGGACGATTACACTTGGAACGACTGGAATTGGATCGAAGCCGGCGGATTTACCTTGAGCATGGGGTTTGAGATCACGAACTTGAACGCGCTGATGCTCGTGATTGTTACGCTGGTCAGCGCACTAGTGAATCTATATTCTGCAGGCTATATGAGCGGGGATGAGCGGAAGACCACGTTCTTCGCGTACGTCTCGCTGTTTACGTTTTCGATGCTGGGACTTGTTATTTCTTCGAACATTTTGATGCTGTATATTTTCTGGGAGCTCGTCGGCCTTTGTTCCTTCCTGTTGATCGGCTTCTGGTATCACAAGCCCGAAGCGAAAGCCGCCGCGAAGAAGGCGTTCATTGTGACGAGAATCGGCGATGTCGGCTTATTGATCGGCATTCTCATGCTGTTCTGGCTTATGCCGGGGCATCATCTTGACTTTACGATGATCGGCAACGCGGTCGCGGCCGGTGATATCAGCGAGTCGGCGGCCACTTGGATCGCGCTTCTCATTTTTGTAGGTGCTGTGGGCAAGTCGGGCCAATTCCCGCTGCATGTGTGGCTTCCTGACGCGATGGAAGGTCCGACGCCGATTTCGGCGTTGATCCACGCGGCGACGATGGTCGCGGCGGGCGTCTATCTTGTGGCGCGGACGTATCCGATCTTTATGGCGTCCCCTGCCGCGTTGGACACGGTCGCTTATATCGGAGCATTCACGGCGATCTTCGCCGCGGTCATTGCGATCGCGCAGAACGATATTAAGCGGGTGCTCGCATACTCAACGGTGAGCCAGTTGGGATACATGATGCTGGCGCTTGGGTTAGGCACCGAGCTCGCATGGGCGGCGGCCATCTTCCATCTGTTCACGCACGCTTTCTTTAAGGCGCTTCTGTTCTTGGGCGCGGGCAGCGTGATTCATGCGACGGATGAGCAAGACGTTCGGAAGCTCGGCGGGTTGTTCGGCTCCATGAAAATTACAGCGGTAACCTTCGCCATCGGTGCGCTGGCGCTCAGCGGGTTGTTCCCGCTTGCGGGTTTCTGGTCGAAGGACGCGATTCTCACACAGGCACTTCATCACGGGAACGTCATTTTGTTTGCGGTTGGCGTAATCGCCGCGTTCTTTACGGCGCTGTATATGACCAGGCTCTATGTGATGGTGTTCTTAGGAAAGCGCAATAAAGGACGGAAAGAAGCACATGAATCGCCTTGGGTAATGACGCTGCCGTTGATGATCTTAGCGGTGTTGTCGGTCGCTGCAGGTTTCGCGAGTATGCCGGGCGAGCCTTGGCTTGCGGGCTGGCTGCGCGGGGTGACATTGACCGAGCATGCGGATTGGCTTGTCATTGTATTGTCTAACGCGGCAGCGATTGCGGGGATTGCGGTTGGGTATGTCTTGTTCCGTAAGCGCTCCGAGACGGAAGCGGGAGAGTCGGAACCGGCCGGGCTGTACCGTGTGCTGCAGAACAAATTTTACATTGATGAGCTGTATCAAGCTGTGATCGCGGCCCCGTACAGGGCGTTAGGCAATGTGCTTTACTGGTTTGACAATTATGTTGTCAGCGGTGCCGTAAGGCTGGTATCGGCGGTGTTTGTCGGCATTGGCCGCGCCGGCGTCCGGCTCCAGAACGGGCAATTGCAAACCTACGGGTTGATGATCTTGTTCGGCTGTATCCTGTTCATTGTTGCGATCGCGGGAAGGAGGTTCTTCTAGATGCCAGAGCAGTTTCCTATTCTTTCGGCCATTGTCCTTTCCCCGCTGATCGGTGTGCTGGTGCTAGCATGCTTGCCGCAGCATCAAGGGGGTTGGATTAAGCGCGTCGGCATCGGTGCGACATTCATTCCCTTGCTGCTGTGCGCTTGGGTTTACACCGCCTTTGATATAAGAGGGCTCAACGCCCAGTTTGAGGAGTCCGTCCCGTGGATCCGCATCCCGTTGAATTCGGATGTGTTGGCGCAATACGTACCAACAATCGAAACCTACGAGCTGCGGTTCGATTACTCGCTCGCGTTAGACGGCATATCGCTCCCGCTGGTGTTGCTGACCGCGATTGTGGCGACGATGGCTGCTTTCGCCTCGATACATATTAAGAAACGGTTCAAAACGTACTTTATATTATTCTTGCTGCTCGAGACCGGGATGCTGGGCGTCTTCCTGGCGCGGGATTTATTCTTATTCTTCCTGTTCTTTGAAGCAACCCTTGTACCGACATTCCTCTTAATTGGCATCTACGGATTGTACGAACGGGAGAAAGCGGCAAACCGGTTCCTTGTCTACAACGGGATCGGCTCGGCGCTGATGGCGGTGGCGTTCTTCGCGTTGATCGCTACGGCGGGATTGTCGATTTCCGACACCGGCAATGCGATCATTTACACAGGCGATTACGGAACGATTTTCTCGCAGCTGCATACGCCGGACTCCTTCGTGAATTTGGGACCGGGTCAGGCGCCGCCGTTGTTGGAGTTTTTCTACTTGTCGGATGGAATGCGCACCTTCCTGTTCTTCCTATTGCTGATTGCGTTCGGCATCAAGCTGCCGATGTTCCCGTTCCATACGTGGATGCTGCGGGTTCACGCGGAAGCGCCGGCTCCCGTCGTCATGATCCATTCAGGCGTTCTTTTAAAAATGGGTGCGTACGGGCTGCTGAAATTCGGCGTATTCCTGTTCCCGGATGAAGCAGCGCGGTGGGCATGGTTGATTGCCGTTCTGGGTGTGGTGAATATTTTGTACGGGGCGGCGGTTGCTTTTGTCCAAAGGGAATTCCGGCTCGTGTTGGCGTACTCTTCCATTAGCCATATGGGCATCGTCCTGCTCGCCATTGCGGCGATGAACGGAATCGGCATCGAAGGGGCCGTGTTCCAGATGGTTTCACACGGGCTCATCTCGGCGCTCATGTTCCTGCTCTTAGGAAGCATCTACGAACGGACGAATTCCACGCTCCTGTCGTCGATGGGCGGCTTCGCCAAGTCCATGCCGTTCATGAGCGGGATGCTGCTGGCCGCCGGTATGGCGTCTCTCGGACTGCCCGGCATGTCCGGCTTCGTCGGCGAGTTCCTGTCATTCCTGGCGCTCTTTGAGACGATGCCGGTATTGACGGCAGTCGGCTGTATCGGAGTGATCCTCACCGCGGTCTATGTGCTTCGCGCCGTGCTGGGAATCACCTTCGGTCAGGCAAGAGAGAAGGCGCTGGAGTTTAAGGACGCACGCCTGGCAGAGGCGTTACCCATGATCGCGCTGCTCGCTTGCATAATACTCATTGGGATATATCCGGCGGTTGTGAGCGAACCGCTCCAGGCGGCGGTAAACAGCTTCGGCACGCTGTTCACGGACGCCGGCGCCAACGGGGGAGGTTGACAAAATGGACACTCTACTACGTTTACAAGGATCGGATCTCGCCTACCTTGCACCGGAGCTGATCCTGTTGGCCGCGGCCGTCGTGCTGTCGGTGATGGATTTGCTCCTGCCGCGTTCGTTCGATCGCCGGACGGTCGGTTGGCTGACGCTCGTTGCTCTCGTTGGCTCCGGCATATCCGTCGTCTTCCAGCTCGGAGTGGACGCCCATGTTTCCTTGCTGCATGAATCCTATCGCGTGGACGATTTCGCTCTTGTGTTGAAGCTGGTGTTCCTCACGGGAACGGCGCTTGCCGTACTGATGAGCTTAGGCCAGAGCCGCGAGGAGCTTGGCACGAACGATATCGGCGAGTATTACTATTTCTACTTGCCGGCCGTCATCGGCGCGATGGTCGTCGCAGCTTCAGCGGATTTGATTATGATGTACGTCGGAATCGAGCTGCTGAGCATCGCTACCTACATTATGGTGGGCATGCGGCGGAAGTCCGGCATCGCCAGCGAATCGGCGTTTAAGTATATTGTGACGGGAAGCATTTCGTCGGCATTCATTCTGTATGGAATGTCGTTCATGTACGGGTTAACCGGTTCCACCAATTTGCTCGCGATTAACGAGATGTTCGTCATGCGCGGCATCGATGGAATTGCTCCGCTCGTGTACGTCAGCTTCTTCCTTCTGTTAACCGGACTGGGATTTAAAATTGCGGCCGTTCCGTTTCATGCTTGGGCGCCGGATGTGTATCAAGGTGCATCCGTACCGGTCGCTTCCTTCCTCGCCGTTGTGTCGAAGGCGGCAGGATTTGCGATGCTGTTTCGTTTATTCTATGTCGGGTTCTATCAGGTAGGGATTCCGTACGGCGGCCAGACCAGTGATTATCCGTTCCATACGGATATGTTTCTGACGCTGTCCGTCTTGGCGGCCGCGGCGATGGTCGCGGGCAACGCTATGGCGCTGCGGCAGCGAAACATGAAGCGGCTGCTTGCGTTGTCCGGCGTTGCGAACGCGGGATATTTACTGGTTCCGATTGTCGGACAGATCGGACTGTTTCATTCCAGCGGGTTTTCCGCAATCATCTTCTACTTAATCGCATATCTCTTTATGAACATGGGGATGTTCGCGGCGGTGGCGATCGTTTCGCGGACAGCGGGGCATGAAGAGATGAGCGGCTTTGCGGGTTTATACCACCGCGCGCCGGGTGCCGCTATTGCGATCGTGTTGATCGTACTGTCCTTGACAGGCATTCCGGTCACGGGCGGCTTCTTTGGAAAGCTGTTTATTCTGTTCGGGGCGCTCGGGATGAAGATGTACTGGCTTGCCATCCTGATGATCGTAACCAGCGCGGTATCTTTCTACTATTATTTCGGAATCGTACGCCAGATGTTCATGCGCTCAGGTACCGACCAAGGCGACATTCATATTTCGCCGGCGTTAGGCATCACGCTGTGGGTTTGTGCGCTTGCGGGCGTATTGTTGGGCTTCTTCCCGTCGCCGATTCTAGGATGGTTGGACGGTTTATATCAATTCATGGCGGACTTATTCTAAAATAACAGCTAAGAAGAAGGAGAAGAGGGAAGGGTGGCTCTTCTCCTTTTTTCCCCTGCGGCCAATCGCTAGGTTGTAACAATTTTCCGAATAGAAATGTTGGGAGGTTTTCGCTTACAAAGTGTAGAATAAGATAAGGATGGACAAATTCGTTCATTTAAGGTGGGAGAATAGCGAGGAACTTTTTATGATGAGATTATTCACTAAGATGATCATAGTTTTCATTATAGCATTAGGAATGTACTTGCCGGGGGCCGCGGCGGCGACCGAGACGGCCCCGCCGAACGATCCGTATTACGAGAACCAACGGTATTTGACGCAAATCCGGGCGCCCGAAGCATGGGATTACATTGCTTCACTCGGGAAAGATTTAGAGAAGGTGACCGTTGCCGTAGTGGATACGGGTGTCGATCTGGCGCATCCCGATTTGAAGGACAGACTTGTGGAAGGGACCAATATACTGAGCCCGGGAAAGCCGCCGCAAGATGATAACGGACATGGAACGGCGGTGGCCGGAGTGATTGCCGCGGGCGCCAACAATGGAATCGGTATTGCGGGGATTGCGCCGAACGCGCAAATCATGCCTGTGAAGGCGATCGGCTCGAAGGGCGTCGGTGAGGAGGAACATCTCGGTCAAGGCATTCAATACGCGGTGGATCACGGTGCCGATATTGTCGTACTGTCTTTAGGACTTCATCTGTATTCTCCCTATTTATCGGACATCGTATCTTACGCGGAGCGCCAGGGCGTGCTATTGGTTGCGGCAACCGGGAACCTGGGCGAGACGGTGATGTATCCTGCCGCATATCCGACGGTTGTTGCCGTCGGCGGCGCGTCGCTGACGAATACGTACAAACCCGAATCCAACTTCGGACCGGAAGTGGATTTGCTGGCGCCTTGGAATGTATATACGACGAATCTTCGCGGGGGGTACACCTTTAAGGAAGGTACATCCATGGCGGCGCCTCAGGTTGCGGCAGTCGCCGCGTTGATGCTGGGAATCCATCCGGACTTAACCCCAGGGGATATCCGCGAGAGACTCTATCAATCGTCGCAGCCGTTGGAGCCGCTATGGAATCCTTATTCCGGCTATGGATTGCTGCAGGCCGACCGCGCAATCATGCAAGAGCCGGTAAATGATATGTATGAACCGAATAACACCGCTAACGAAGCGAAGCCCGTTTCCGTTGTCGGCATGATCCGCGGCGAACTGAGCGGAGGGGCGGATGCGGATTGGTTTCGGTTCGATCCGCCGTACGCGGGGGACATAAGCGTAACCTTGCGTTCGCGAAGCGGCGCGGCCATACCGGCGGAATTGCTCGTCAACGCGGAAGGCAGCGGGGTACCGGTGCGGTACGATCTATCGAGCGGAAAGGCTGTGCGGATTCCTGCTTCGAATGGGAAGCCGGTTACGGCACAGCTGCGTCTGAAGGATACCGCTGCAACGGCAGCTGTGCCGTATGAAATGAAGACGAATTTTCATATTTACCAAGACGCCTACGAGCCGAACGATAAGGCGTTTCAAGCGTACCTGCTTCCGTTGAAGGAATCGCAGGAAGTGACAGGAACCTTCCATAAAATCGACGATCAGGATTGGTTTGTGTTAAGGGTGGATCATCCCGGTACCTTGTTGGTGCGGCTCGGAACGGATACGAAGCGGATTGATCCGGAATTATATATTGCAAGAGAAGGCGGATCGGAGCACATCTACGATAACGGAAACGAAGGGGCAGCGGAATATTCCGACCGTATTTCCGTCGAACCGGGCACCTACTATATCCGGGTAAGAAACGTGAAGGCGTTGTATCCGCTCCCGGTCACAGGAGAGTACAAACTTACGATTGATTACGAGAAACGTTTCTTCGACAACAACGAACCGAATAACCGTTCCTATCAATCGACGACAATGGTTGAAGGACAACTCTACCACGGTGTCTTCGACTCCGCGAAGGATGAAGATTGGTTCCAAATCCGTGTCACGACTCGAAGTCTGGTGACGGTAGATATTACAGGCATTCCGGTGGACCGTTATATGTATTACACGATGTATAATTCGGTGTCGGAGGAAACCTACAAATCCACAAGCCCGTTCGGTACGGAATCAATGCGGCTCACGCATGATCTGGCACCGGGTGTATATTATATTCGTTTAATGACGGATGCCGCTTATCAATACCAACAGTACGGCGTAAAATTCAACACCGCACCCATGACCTCCGGGTTCATTGATATGGAGAATCATTGGGCGCGCGAGAGCGTTGAGAAGCTGGCTTATAAAGGAATTATCACCGGATACGGAAATTACAAGTTTATGCCTTCTGGAACGCTGACGCGCGCGGAAGCGGCAACGATCATCGCCCGGGCGTTCAACCTTCAAAGCGCAAGCTCCGTAGCTTCCTTCCCTGATGTTGGGAACAGCCATTGGGCGAAGGATTTCATTAACGCGGCGGCGCTGCACGGTATCATTCGCGGCTACCCGGACGGCTCATTCCGGCCGAATGAGCCGGTGACCCGCGCCGAAATGACGGTCATGGCCGCCATCGCTTATGACATGACGGCCCCATCCGGCAAAGGGAATTACTTTACCGATCTGACCGAAAAGCATTGGGCCGCGCCTTATGTTAACGCCTTCGCCGAAGCGAATATCATCAAGGGATACGATGACGGTACGTTCCGTCCCAACGGAACCGCTTCGCGCGCGGAGTTTGCTTATTTGATCGCGAATCTGCTGAAGTGAACAGGAGGCTGACAGGTGGTTGAGGACGCAATGGCGATGGGTAATGTGTACCTGTTTGTCCGGTTGATTGTCACTTTATTATGTATCTACGCAAGCTGGTGGGCGCTGCAGGAGCTTCGGTTCGAGAAGCTGGTGCGGACGCCCGGAAGTCCCCAGGCAAAGCTGCTTCATCTTATATTGGCAGTGATTCTGGGACATCATTTTGCATCCTTTCTATTCAGCTATTTCGGCTGGCCGATCTCCATCGGCTAGCCGAAGCCTTTTCAGCCGAATAGGATGCTTACCGTTGGTCAACAATGTGTAGTACAACCGTCATAAAACGAAAGACCTTTCCGAATGAATGTAGAAACTTTACAGTTGTGTCTATCCTAACACCAATGCTACACTTAGGGTGAATGTGCGGAAACAGGTCGAAATTTGTCAATAAAGAACGGTTCGGCTATTTCGGTTGCAGAGTGGATAACGCGGAGGGAGCATACGTATGGACAAAATTTTGATCCGCGGCGGCAGGCGATTACACGGAAGAGTGAAGGTCAGCGGCGCGAAGAACGCTGTTTTGCCGATTATCGCCGCCTCAATATTAGCTGAAGAAGGCGAATGCCGGATTGGGGACGCCCCTCCGCTGGACGATGTCATCACCATTAGCCAGGTGCTCCATGCACTGGGCGCGAACATTCAGTATAAGGATGAAACCATTTACATAGATGCGTCTGAACTGTCGAACTGTGAAGCGCCTTATGATATGGTTCGTAAGATGCGCGCGTCTTTCTTGGTAATGGGTCCGTTGCTGGCGCGAATGGGCCGTGCGCGTCTCGCGTTGCCTGGCGGCTGTGCCATTGGGACAAGGCCGATCGACCAGCATCTCAAGGGCTTTGAGGCGATGGGCGCACAGATTGATCTGGGGCAGGGCTTCATTGAGGCACGTATTGAAGGAAGGCTCCAAGGAGCGAAGATATATCTTGATGTGGCGAGTGTGGGAGCCACAGAAAATATAATGATGGCGGCAACACTTGCGGAAGGCGTCACGGTGATCGAGAACGCGGCGAAGGAGCCGGAAATCGTCGATCTCGCTAACTACTTGAACGCGATGGGCGCGAAGGTCCGCGGCGCGGGCACGGGCATCATCCGGATCGAAGGGGTCGAGAAGCTGAGCGGGGTTGCACACACCGTCATCCCCGACCGTGTGGAAGCCGGCACCTATATGATCGCCGCTGCCATTACGCAGAGTGATGTGTATATCGAGGGTGCGATTGCCGACCACCTCGCGCCGATTATTTCTAAGCTTCAAGAGATGGGCGTGCAGATTGAAGAGGATGAGAATGGTGTCCGGGTATCGTCCAATGGACGTTTAAGGGCTGTCGACATCAAGACGTTGCCTCATCCCGGGTTCCCGACAGATATGCAGGCACAGATGATGGCGCTTCTGCTCGTGTCCGACGGCACCAGCATTATTACGGAAACCGTGTTCGAAAACCGGTTCATGCATGTGGCTGAGCTGAAATTAATGAACGCCAATATTAAGGTCGACGGCCGTACCGCCGTGATTAAAGGAAACACGAAGCTGAGAGGCGCTAAGGTATGCGCTACCGATCTTCGCGCCGGCGCCGCATTGATCTTGGCCGCTCTCGCCGCAGAGGGGGAAACCGAAATTACGGGTTTGCACCATCTGGACCGGGGATATGTTGATATTACCGGCAAGCTGCGGAGACTCGGCGCTGACATTGAGCGTGTCGACGCCGCAGCGGTGAAGGAGAAGGAAGAAGCACCGGCCTTCTTCGCCGCCCAAATTACGCCGTCGATGGCGTAATCATACATTCGATAATGAAACGAGCCCCTGGGCTCGTTTTTTTCGTAAGATCCCGCATCCGGTTCTACCAAACTGCTTCACTTCATAGTATAGCAGTGTAGAACAGGAGGTTCGGCAGCATGCGTATAACGACGAAATATAAACCCCGCTGGGTCAAGGCGGCAATGCCTCTATTGTGGGGATCGGCGGGAATGTCTTTGTTTCTCGCGGTCATTTTACTCATTCCAAGCATTCTAGTAAAAGAGTTCGACGAGGGATGGCGGCCTGAAGCCCTATTAAACATGCAACCGAAGGAGGGGCTCGCCGCGCCGGACAAGCCCATTCTAGTTCCTGTGTATCTGACGAAGGAACAGACAACGGTGGAGATGACGCTGGAGGAATATGTGCGCGGCGTCATTGCCGCCGAGATGCCCGCAGAATTCGAGCTGGAAGCGCTGAAGGCGCAAGCGATAGCTGCGCGTACGTATATCATCCGCCGGATGAAACTGCAAAATTACGAGGATATGCCGGAGGAAGCGGGAGACGCCATCGTGACCGATACGGTATCGCACCAGGTGTTTGCTACCGAGGCTGACCTGCGGGAGCGGTGGGGCTGGCTTGCTTTCGCGCGCAACATGGATAAGATGACCCGGGCCGTGAACGAAACCGCCGGGTTGATCCTTACTTATGAGGGGGAGCCGATCGAGGCGACATTCTTCTCTGCCAGCAATGGGTTTACTGAAAATTCTGAAGACTATTGGCAGGCGGAAATCCCGTATCTTCGCAGTGTGTCCTCTCCGTGGGACCGGATGTACGCGCCGAACTTCGAACGGGAAACTGCGTTTTCTTTCGCTGAATTGTATAAGCAGCTGGGATTGCCGGTCTCGAGTCAAGCGCCGAAGATGACCATTATCAAAAAATCGGACAGCGGCAGAGTGTTGGAAGCGGAAATAGAGGGGAAACCTTTTACAGGAAGAGAGATTCGGGAGATGCTGGATTTGCCCTCTACTGATTTTACATGGGAGATTTCAGGGGGAACGGTCACGTTCCTGACCAGAGGGTACGGCCATGGGGTAGGCATGAGCCAATGGGGAGCGAACGGGATGGCGAAGGAGGGAAGAACGGCGAAAGAAATCTTGCAGCATTATTATATCGGAGTAAAGTTGGAGGAGATCCAAAAATAATTTTTCTATCACCGGTCCATTCTATGTATAAAAGAGAGAGTGCTGGCAAGAATGGCTACTGAGGTGATAGAACTATGAAGGAAGAAAACAAAAACAAGATTCACCCTTCGCAGCCGGATCAAAATCCAGAGGTCGATTCGGTAGAGGGGACGAGAGTTTCGTCATCAGGGTCGTTCAGGAAACGGTTGCTCGCAAAGAAGTGGGTGTTCCCGGCTACATATCTAGTTGCTGCGGCAATCATCCTAGGTCTGATGTGGGCATTCCAAGGCGGCAACACGCCGAACCAGGTGGACGAGAACCAAATTGGCCTCGAGGTAGACGGCGGCACGGAAGGGACGCAGCTGAACCCCGATTCCGTGGCGGTAACCGCCGGAGCGGAAACGCTGAGCCTGCCGGTTGAGGAGCAAGATGGAATCGAACCTATCCTAGGGTACTTCGACGTGAACAACACGAACGAGGATAACCAAGCGGCGATGGTAGAGTACGGCGACACGTTTACCCCGCACTTTGGGATGGACTTGGCGCGGCAAGACGGAGAACCGTTCGATGTCGTCGCGGCAATGAGCGGCGAGGTCATCCGCGTAGATCAAGCGCCGGTCATGGGGAACTTGATAGAGATCAAGCACCCGAACGGTATGAGCACGATCTACTCTAGCATTGATGAAATCCAAGTCGCCGTAGGTGACCAAGTGAAGCAGGGCGATATGATTGCAAGATCCGGCCGCAATGAGCTGGAGAAGGATCTCGGCAACCACGTCCACTTCGAGGTATGGCATAACGATAAACCGGTGAATCCGGAAGAATACTTGTAATTTATAGTTGTTTTGCGCAGTGTCTGATATTGGGACACTGCGTTTTTTTGTGCTGCGGGAGGAAAAAGTGAAAATTATTCGTCCAGAACAGCTTGTCATGGCTTGGACTTAAAGAATAAGTGTGAAAGCCCCTCAATATAATGTACCAAACATCTCGATCACAGGGAGGCGAGGGGTGTGCACGATTACATTAAGGAGCGAACGATAAAAATCGGACGCAGCATTGTAGAAACGAGGAATACGGTGCGTACGATTGCGAAAGAATTCGGCGTATCCAAGAGTACGGTGCATAAGGATCTCACGGAACGCTTACCGGAAATTAATCCGGAGCTGGCCAATCAAGTGAAGACGATCCTGGAGTACCACAAATCCATCCGTCATCTGAGGGGTGGAGAAGCAACAAAAATTAAATACAAAAAGACCAAGCAGAAGCCATCGGCCGTTCTTTCCGGACGCTCTTAATGCCCCTGGGCGTTCGTTCCGGCTCCAGCCATAAGTTTCCCTTACTCCCAAAAAAGGATTTTGCCATTTTGTAGCGAATAATCTTATAGTTAATGTGCTTAATATGGTGTATCGGTTGGAATTCCCAGCGTTAGCGGGAACGCCAGGAGGAGGCTTATTGGATGTTTGGCAAAGATATCGGTATTGATCTGGGGACGGCCAACGTTCTGATTCATATTAAAGGACGGGGCGTTGTTCTCGACGAACCTTCTGTCGTGGCGATCGAGAGCGAGACGAAGCGTGTGCTTGCCGTCGGTGAAGAAGCGAGACGGATGGTCGGCCGGACCCCCGGCAATATCGTAGCGGTCCGCCCGTTGAAGGACGGAGTCATTGCGGATTTCGAAATTACGGAAATGATGTTGAGACATTTTATCGACAAGATCGGGGGCAAGAAGTGGTACAGCCATCCCCGGGTGTTGATTTGCGCGCCTTCAAACATTACGTCTGTTGAGCAGAAAGCCATCCAAGAGGCGGCGGAAAAATCCGGGGCGAAAGAAGTGTTTCTGGAGGAAGAACCGAAAGCGGCAGCCGTAGGCGCCGGCATGGATATTTTTCAGCCGAGCGGCAATATGGTCGTCGATATCGGCGGCGGCACGACGGATGTGGCGGTCCTGTCCATGGGTGACATCGTCACGTCCTCATCGATTAAGATGGGCGGGGACAAGTTCGATATCGCGATTACGAAGTATATTAAGGATAAATACAAGCTGCTCATTGGCGAACGGACAAGCGAAGATATTAAGATCCGTATCGGTTCCGTCGATCCGTCCGGCTCAATGAACGAGGAAATCGACATCCGCGGTCGCGATATGGTGAGCGGCCTGCCCCTTACAGTGACGATCCGTACCGATGAGGTTCGGGAAGCGCTGTGGGAGCCGGTGCTCTCGATTGTCGCTTCCGCGAAGTCGGTCCTCGAGCGTACGCCGCCGGAGCTGTCGGCGGACATTATTGATAGAGGCGTGATTTTGACAGGAGGCGGAGCGCTGCTGCACGGGCTTGATCAATTGATGATGGACGAGCTTAAGGTGCCGGTGCTCATCGCCGACGATCCGATGCATTGTGTAGTGAAAGGGACCGGCATTATGTTGGACAACCTGGATAAGGTGTCCCGCCGGAAGAATTAAGCGTCTTACGTCAGCAATCGGAGGAAGATATAGATGCTACGCGGATTACATACAGCTACAGCGGGAATGATCGCCAATCAGCGCAGGCATGACACGATTACGAATAATATCGCGAACTTGAACACGCCGGGGTTCAAGGCGAACACGGCGGTTACGCGGTCGTTCCCAGAGATGCTCATATCGCTCGTCGGCGGCGGGGACGGCACGAACGCGGAGGTTCGCTCCATCGGCCGGCTTAACACCGGCGTGCTTGCGGAAGAAGCGCCGATGCTCTTTGCGCAAGGCGATCTGGTTCAAACCGGAAATATGTCGGATTTCGCTATCGTTTCCAACCTCCAGACGCCAGGCGTCTTATTTGACGCTTCCGGTAAAGCGGTAACGGAGGATGGCGAGCGGATCTATCAGCCGCAAGCAATGTTTGCGGTGCGGACAGCCGAAGGAGAGGAGCAGTACACTCGCAACGGCACCTTCACGGTTGACGCCGCCGGCCAACTGGTAACGGGAGAGGGCTATTTGGTGCTGGATGCTCAGAGACGCCCGATTCGGTTAGTGGATGGCGCAGGAGCGCCGAAGCCGATCAGCGAGGTGCGCCTGTTGTCTGACGGCCGGCTGGTCGACACGGTGAGCGGGGCACCGCTTCTGGATGAGAATGGAGAGGGGATCTCGCTCTTCGTAGCTAGAATTGAGGATCCGAACCGGCTCATCCGGATTGGGAACGGCAACTTCAGATTGCCGGAGGGCGACGATCTCCCGGGAGCGATCGGTGCCGAAGATGAAGTAGAATTGGTGCAGGGGTATGTCGAACAATCGAACGTCGATCCTGTACAAGCTATGGTAGATTTAATGGCGGCGCAACGGGCGTACGAGACGAATCAGCGATTGGTTCAGTACTATGATCAAAGCCTTGGGAAAGCTGTCACAGAGGTGGGACGCGTATGAATCATTCGTTAAGCAGCGCCCTCGTATCGATGCAGTCGATGCAGAAGAAGCTTGATATCATTTCTAATAATATTGCAAATCTCAATACAGCCGGTTACAAGTCGCAGCAGGCATCGTTTCAGGATGTCCTGACCAGCGTCTATCAGCAGCCTGAGACTTTCGGGAGAGAAGGACGTCTTACGCCGCTCGGTTTTACGCAAGGCGGCGGCGTGAAGCTAGGCGTAGTCTCAACCGACATGACGCAAGGATCCTTGCAGGAAACCGGCAATGAGCTGGATCTGGCGATTCAAGGCGACGGATTATTTGAAATCGAGCGGGATAGTGCGGCGAACGGGGGAAATCCTATCGTTGGATGGACCCGCGGCGGCGCGTTCCAACTGTCGCCGAATCCGGCGGATGAGCAGTTCTTGTTCCTTACCACGAAGCAAGGACAGTTCGTCCGCGGCGTAAATAATTTGCCGATCATGGTGCCGAGAGACCGGTCGATTCGAATCGATGAAGACGGCACCGTATGGTCCGTTAACCCCGCCGACTCCTCCGACATCCAGGAAGCGGGACAGCTGAAGCTAGTCAGGGTGAACCGTCCGGATGTGCTGCTGCAGGAGGGCGAAGGAATATATGCCTTGCCTGAGGGAGTAAACGCCGAAGAGGTGTTCACGCTGAACGCTCCCTTAGCCCAGGGGGGCTTCCCGGTTACTGTGCGCCAAGGCTTTCTTGAGCAGTCCAACGTAAATATTACGGAAGAGATGACGCAGCTGATCGCCGTACAACGAGCTTATCAGCTCACCGCGAGAGCGATTAGCTCCAGCGACACGATGATGAGCTTAACGAATAACTTGCGGGCTTAATCGAAGCAGCAAGTCTAAGGTGTGAAACGCGAGAATGACAAACGACAATCAGAAGAAACGGCAGAAGCTGCCGCGAGGTGTCCGGATTGCCTTACGAATCGGCAAGTGGATCCTTTTCCCTTTATTATGTATTTTGGTTTTATACTTCGGCCTTTGGCTCGGCTATGTGGAGCTCGGCCACGGCGATCCGGAAGACGTAATGGAATGGGATACGTGGCAGCATGTGCTTGATCTGGTGTTTAAGGATTCATAACGGCCTTGATTTTGGCTCCCTCAGGTTGAGGGAGTTTTTTTTTCTTTCCTGGAACGGTATAATCGGGGAAGCTGGAATAAACGGTATCACCCGTGAAAAAGGGCACCGCAACGGCGCAGTGAGCCGGTCCGATGCCCTCTTATGTGAACCATCGCGGCTGCAGCAACGCGAAGGGACAGTGCTTAGTGTAACCGAAGGAGGAGCCTTTATGCTTGACGCCAAACAAATCCAAGAAATTATTCCGCATCGCCCCCCATTTTTATTAGTTGACCGCATCCTTGAGGTTGAACCCGGAGTACGGGCTGTTGGCATCAAGAATGTGTCGATGAATGAACCGTATTTTGTCGGACATTTTCCGCAGTTTCCGGTGATGCCCGGCGTATTAATTATTGAGGCGCTGGCTCAGGTCGGTACAGTAGCTCTCTTATCCATACCGGAAAATAAAGAGAAGATCGGGTTCTTCGCAGGCATTGACAATGCGCGGTTCCGTGGTATGGTGACCCCGGGAGACACGCTGCGCCTGGAACTGAACGTCACACGTTGGAAGGGAAGCATCGGTAAGGGTACGGGGATTGCCAGCGTAGACGGGAAGACCGTAGCGGAAGCGGAGCTGATGTTTGCACTGCAAGAAGTGAAGTAATTCCAATTGGAACGGAAACGGGATGAAGGAGGACGTGTGACGATGGTCAACAGCGTTGTGCAGGAGCGGTATCGAAGCTGGTTAACGAATGCGGCCATTGATGAGGGAACGAAGGAAGAGCTTCGGTCGATCGAGGGACAGTGGAAGGAAATCGAGGATCGGTTTTACAAGGAGCTTGAATTCGGCACCGGCGGCTTGCGGGGTGTGATCGGAGCGGGAACGAACCGGATCAACCGGTACACGGTGGGCCGCGCGACACAAGGCTTGGCGCAATATGTAAAGTCAGTATCAGGCAACCATCCGTGCTCCGTGGTCATTGCCCATGATTCGCGGCATATGTCGCCGGAATTTGCGCTGGAGGCGGCACTCGTACTTGCGGCCAACGGCGTGAAGGCATTCGTCTTCGAGGGGCTGCGCCCGACGCCGGAGCTGTCGTTCGCGGTTCGGTATTTGAAAGCATCTGCCGGCATCGTCATCACAGCTTCCCACAACCCGCCGGAGTATAACGGCTATAAGGTGTACGGCCCTGACGGCGGTCAGCTCGTGCCGGCATCCGCCGAGAAGGTGATGGCTGAGATTGAGCGCATCACGCTGCAGGATGTGGCACGTCTGGAACGAATTGCTGCGGAATCGGCAGGCCTCTTGGAGTGGGTCGGCGAGGACATCGATAACGCCTACATACAAGCTGTCGTGGGTACGAGCCCGAATCCGGGCTTGGTCCGCGAAGCGGCTGCAGACGGGGTTCACGTCAGCATCGTCTATACGCCGTTGCATGGTTCCGGCAATATTCCGGTTCGCGAGGCGTTGAAGGCGGCGGGCTTCGAGAACGTCGCGGTCGTGCCGGAGCAGGAACGTCCTGATCCGCAATTTTCCACGGTGAAATCTCCGAATCCGGAGGAACGCGAAGCGTTCGCGCTAGCCATGAAGCTGGCGGAACAGACGGGCGCGGAGCTGCTGCTCGGCACCGATCCGGACTGTGACCGCGTCGGCGCGGTCGTGAAAGACTCATCCGGAAATTATATTGTACTTAACGGCAACCAAACCGGCGCTATTATCGTTGAATATATATTAGGCAGTTTATCGAAGCGGGGAATGGTGCCTCCGAACCCCGTTGTGGTCAAGACGATCGTCACGAGTGAGCTTGGCGCCGCGGTCGCGCGGCATTACGGCGCTGACGTGATGAACACATTGACAGGCTTTAAATATATTGGGGAGCTTATGACGCAATTCGAGCAGACCGGTACGCATTCCTTCGTGATGGGGTACGAGGAAAGCTACGGCTACTTGGCAGGGACGTACGCCCGCGATAAGGATGCGGTGCTGGCGTCGCTCCTCGTGGCGGAAGCGGCCGTGTATTACAAGCGCCAAGGATTGACGCTGTACGATGTGCTGCAGAAGCTGTACGAACGTCACGGCTTCTATCTGGAAGAGCTCCATTCCCGTACGTTGAAGGGCAAGGACGGGCTTGAGAAGATGCGCGGTTTAATGGACGCCTGGCGTTCTTCCGCGCCGAGTGCCGCAGGGGGCCTGCAGATCGCCAAGCGGCTGGACTATATGGAAGACGTGCACGGACTTCCGCTCGAGAACGTCTTGAAATATGTGCTTGAGGACGGCTCGTGGTTCTGTCTTCGGCCGTCGGGCACCGAGCCTAAAATCAAAATGTATTTTGCCGTCAATGCGGACAACGCGGCTGACGCCCGCTCCAAGCTGAACGCGCTGGTGTCTGATGTGATGGGCCGTGTCGATGCGGCGATTTAACCTTTTTACCGGGGAGTGTTAGGATTGCTTGCTTTGTATAAGAGATTAAACGGCAGCATGAGGAAATGGTTACTGATTCTTACCGCCATCGGGCTTCTCTGTTCGATTCCGTTCGTCTTTCAGCGGAGCTCCACCGAGCAGACGTCCAAGCAGGTAGAATTCGTAGTTGATTACAGGGATGTATTAGAGGTCTCTTCGTACCGGAGCAAGCCCTCGGAATATATGCTGGAACGGTTGGCAGAGTTGAAAGCCGCCGGAGTGCATTCGATGGCTATTTATGAAACTACGCTGACCGAACTGCAGCTGAGCGGGCGCATCCAGGCGATGACCTCGGAGGATGCGGCGATTCTCACTCAATTCAGTGTGCCGGCGAACGAGAAGAGCACCTATGTGCTCTTCCTCGGTTCCTTATCGGAGGAGCTGATTCGCCCGATGATTGAGGACGCGTTCACACGGTTAGGCGTAGAGATTGAGCCGTGGAAATTCCGCGAGCTGAACGGCCTCAAGCTGCACATGCCGCTGGATGAGGCGAAGCTGCAGAAGATGGACCCGGATCCGATCACAATGGCGGAACTGAAGGCAATAGGCTTTCATCTCGTAGCGAGGCTGTCGGACCAGCGCCAGCCGTTCGATGCCGAGCGGGTGGACAAGATGTTGTCGGATTTATCGGCCTTCGGCGTCACCCGAGTCATCTTCGATGGAACTGCGGTGACAGGGGCTGCGGACGATCCAAAGCTGCACTCGCTCTCGACCATGGCGGAGCTCATGAATAAATATGGGATCGGTCTCTCCACGATTGAGATGGGAAAGCCGCAGGCGGGCTTGGATAAGCTGAGCTATCTGACCGATTATAATATCGTCCGCCTGCATTCCTTGCCGGAGAATATGTCGAATATGGCGCCGGACGATCTCGTCGATCGCTTCCTTCTAGCGGCACAGGACAGGAACATCCGGATGTTCTTCTTAAATACGCAAGCGTCGATGGATCAGATCAACGGCGTTCGCAAAGATACGATTGAGAATTTGATTAAGAGCTTAGAAGGTGAAAATGGAGCAATCGCCGCACTCGAACAGAGAGGGTTTACCATGGGTCCGGCGCAGCCGTTCGAGACGGGAGCAGGGCTTCCGTCGGGACTTGCCCTCGTGCTGAAGGCGTTGGTAACGCTTGGCGCGGTTGCATTGATCGCATTGCTCGTGAACGCCTTCTTCCCGGCGCTGACGCTCTTCGTCTTTGCGGCCGGAGCTGTCGGTTCCGCGGGGTTATATGTGCTGTCCACAACGCTCTTGTCCCAAGGGTTATCCTTAGGGGTGGGGATCTCCGCGGCGTCGCTGGCGGTGATCTATGCGGTACGCCGCGCCGATGAAGCGCGTTCGGGCTCTCCGCTGCTGCATGCGTTGAAGCTGCTGCTCGCCGCGACAGCCATCTCGTTCGTCGGCATCGGCTATATTGTCGCGCTGCTTGACCATATCACGTACCTGTACGTGCTCCGGCAATACCGCGGCGTCAGCCTGCTGCACCTTGTGCCGATTGCGCTCGCTTTCGGGTATGCGCTCTTCTTCCATAAACAACGGAGTCTCCGTGATGTAATCGCGAAGATTCGTGCTGTGCTAATGATGAACATTACGGTGCTGTGGGTTGTTGCTGCGGCGGTTTGCGGTGTGGGGGTATTGTACTACATGTCGCGTACGGGCAATGCCGGCACGGCATCGGATCTGGAGCGGTTGTTCCGCGCGACGCTGCAAGAGACGCTCGGCGTGCGGCCGCGCACGAAGGAGTTCTTGTTGGCGCATCCGATCTTCATCTTGGGCGTGTACCTTGCGGTCAAGTCGGCGTGGAAGAAATTCGGTATGCTGCTCATCGCGGCAGGTGTCATCGGACAGCTGTCCATTGTGGACACGTTCGCGCATCTGCATACGCCGCTAATCATTTCGTTGATCCGCGTCTTCTATGGCGTTGTGTTTGGCGCAGCGATCGGACTGATCCTCATAGCGGTGTGGCGATTGGCGGAGAAAGGATGGAAACGATGGGCGGAAGGGACAAGACCGTAGTCATATCCGGTTACTACGGTTTCGCGAACAGCGGAGATGAGGCGGTACTGCACGCGATAACGACTGCGGTGCGGGACGAGGCGGCGGCGGCAGGGGTGAACGTGCGGATGGTGGTGCTGTCGGCAAATCCGGCGGAAACAACGCGCATCCACGGGGTGGAAGCAGTACACCGGATGCGTCCATTGGACCTGATTCGCGCACTTTGGATTGCAGACGCGCTAATCAGCGGCGGCGGCAGCCTGCTGCAGGACGTCACCAGCAGCCGATCGGTGCCGTATTACTTGGGCATCGTTCGGCTTGCACAGCTGATGCGCAAGCCGGTGTATATCTATGCGCAAGGCATCGGTCCGATTCTCGACCGGAAGCGGTTCGGTCCGATGATTCGCAGCATGTTCCGCGCATGCCGTTATGTGTCCGTCCGCGATCAAGAATCTAAGGAATTATTGGTGTCCTTCGGGCTGAAACCCGATTCCATCGAGGTCGTTCCGGATCCTGTCATGGGGATGGGCGCGGGGATCTCTGTCTCTGCCGCAGGACCTGCCCGGGAAGATCTGGCAGTCGGCGTATCCGTCCGATATTGGCGGGAGGACCGCGCTGATCTGAAGGCGCTGGCGGAAGGCTTGCGGCGGGTTGGCGAGGCTCGGCCTGACGTGCGGTTTGTATTATTGCCCTTTCATCTGCCGGCGGATCGCGATGCTTCGGAATTCGTAGCGGGGGAGCTGGCTTCGGCGGGCCTGGCGTCCGAACGAGTGCAAGTGCATTCGGGGACGGAGCATCCCCGTGAGATGCTTCAGCTTGTGAGCGGTTGTGATGTCCTTGTGGGGATGAGGCTGCATTCCTTGATCTATGCCGCAACGACCGGCGTTCCGCCGGTGGGAGTGTCCTATGATCCGAAAATTGATCAATTTCTGCGGCGTCTAGGCGAATCGCCCGCGGGCACGACCGAAAATTTAGATGCTGTTGCGCTGTCGGGTAAGGTTTTGCAACGATTGGAGCAGGGAAGACTGAACTGGTACCGGGACAAAAGTACGATTATTCAAGAAATGCAGGAGGATTCCCGGAAGCCTGCGCAACAAATCTTCCTTGCATCACGTATATAAGGTTGGTCTATTATGGAAACGAAACTGGCAAAAGCGGAAACCGTCACTCTTTTCGGAGTGGAAGTTTCTAAGATGGGAATGAAGGAGACGGTCGCCTATCTTGCGGAATCGGTGCGGCGGCGCCGGCCCACGCATGTGGTGACAGCGAATCCGATTATGTTCATGACCGGATTCGAAGATAATAGCTTTCTGGAGATGCTGAAAAACGCGGATCTTGTCGTGCCTGACGGGGCAGGGCTTGTCTGGGCCGCATCACGCTTAGGGAAACCGGTGAAGGAGCGAGTTCCGGGCATCGACTTAGTACAAGAATTGTTCCGTATTGGGGATCGGGAAGGTTGGGAAGTCTACTTACTGGGGGCTTCGGAGGAAGTCATCCAAGCTGCCCGATCCAAAATTGAGGAGCAATTTCCGGGTTTGCGGATCGTCGGCTGCCGCAACGGCTACTTCGGTTCTGAAGAGGACGAAGCGGTCGTGCGCAGCATCGCAGAGGTATCGCCGGATCTGCTGCTGGTCGGCAGATCGACTTATACGCAGGATCCTTGGATCGCGAAGCACTATGACCGATTAGGCGCTTCGGTCATGATCGGCGTCGGCGGGAGCTTCGACGTGATGTCCGGCCGGTTGAAACGCGCTCCCAAGTGGATGCAATCCATGAAGCTGGAATGGCTGTACCGTTTGATGCTCGAGCCCACGAGATGGAGACGGATGCTGGTACTGCCCAAATTTGTGCTGAGAGTGCTGTTTCGCGGCGAGAAGTAAGGGGACCGTCCTGTCAATGCGACCTATGTGATGTGTCAATTTTCCGTTGGCATTCTCCAATCCCAGGTGTATAATGGTGAGCGCTGTTAGTTTTTAAGGAGTGGAGATTTTAGATATGAATTATGCATACATTGTGGGATTTGTATTGGCTTTTGTGCTTGCACTTGGATTGACGCCGCTTGTGAAACGGTTCGCGATTCGCGTGGGAGCCGTCGATAAGCCGAACCATCGGAAGGTACACACGAAGCTGATGCCCCGGTTGGGCGGACTGGCTATGTTCTTAGCCTTCGTTGGCGCTCTTGCGGTCGCTGTCTTCCTGGTTGCAGGCGAGCAAAGCCATGTGGTTTGGGGAATCCTGTTAGGCGGATCGCTCGTGATGCTCGTGGGCGCATTCGACGATCGTTATGATTTATCGCCGAAGGTGAAGCTGCTTGGACAAATTATTGCAGCGTGTGTCGTCGTATCCTTCGGCGTCAAGGTGGATTTCGTGACCTTGCCGTTCGGCGCGGGCACAAACCTTGAAAGCTGGGTTAGTGTGCCAATTACGATTCTCTGGATCGTCGGCGTCACGAACGCGATTAATCTGATCGACGGGCTCGACGGCTTGGCGGCTGGCGTATCGGCCATCGCGACCGGAACGATCCTCGTGCTCGCGTTGATGATGGGCAATGTTACCGTAGCTTTGTTATGCACCGTATTGCTCGGCAGTATTCTTGGATTTCTGGTGTTTAACTTTCATCCCGCGAAGATCTTTATGGGCGACTCCGGCGCGCTGTTCCTGGGCTTCAGCTTAGCGACACTGTCCGTGCTCGGCTTTAAACAAGCGACGCTCGTATCCTTCGTCGTGCCGATCTTTATTCTTGGCGTACCGCTGTCGGACACGTTCTTTGCCATCATTCGCCGTATTGTAAATAAGAAGCCGATATCGGTTGCCGATAAGAATCACCTGCATCATTGCTTACTTGGTCTCGGATTAAGCCATCGGAACACGGTGCTGGTCATTTACGGCATCGCCTCCGTCTTTGCGCTTAGCGCCATTTTACTTTCGAATGTGGCACAATGGGTGGCGCTCATCGTAATCGCCATTATGCTGCTTGTCCTGCAAATCGGCGCCGAAGCAATCGGCATCGTCAGCAAAGGACGCCGCCCGATTATTCATCTCGTTCAAAGATTGTTATCGAAATAATCGCATTGCAACGCTCGCCTTCCCGGCGGGCGTTTTTTTCTATTTTCTGTATCTGATAAAGTGATATGATAAATATGGAAAATAGATGGTTAAACCGAAAGGGTGATCCCAATGTACATTCGCAAGGTTGAAGTATTTTCGCTCCGATTGCCGGTAAAGGAACAATTTGCGATTTCCGGAGGAACCGTGGCGGCACCGAACCAGGGCGCGCCGCATGTATATGTGAAGGTGACGGATGAAGAAGGAAACGCAGGTTGGGGGGAGGCCCGTCCGAGCCATCGGTGGAGTTACGAAACGGCGGAAACCGTGGCAACCACAATTCAGATGTACTTGGCACCGCTGCTGATCGGCCGGCAAGCCGGTGATCTGCAGACGATCAGGTACCTCATGAACCGCGAAATTGCGGGAAGCATGCACCCGGGCCAGCCGATTGCGAAAGCGGCGGTGGATACCGCCTTGCATGATTTGCTCTGTAAACAGAGAAATCTGACGCTGCCCGAGCTGTGGGCGGCTCCGTTCCGGGAAATGATCCGGCTTTCTTATTTAATCAGCACCAGTGACCCTGAGGAGGCGGCCCGCAAGGCGGAATATGCCGTCAAGGAAGGGTATACGGGGATTGATGTAAAGATTGGTCTGGATCCTTCGAAGGATATGGAAATGATAGAGGCTGTAAGTCAGAAGGCGAAAAATTTATTTATTCGTGTGGACGCGAATCAAGCATACGATATAAGTACAGCGGTGAAGATTGCGAAGCAGCTGGAACGTCTTGGTGCGGATGTATTTGAACAGCCGCTCCCGGCAAGCGATTGGTTCGGACATCGGGAACTCCGCCGCAGAACGGGGATACCGATCGCCTTGGATGAAAGTATATGGTCGCCGGCCGATGTGATTCAAGCTTTTCGCATGGAAGCGTGTGACAGCGTTGTCATCAAGCTGACGAAGATGGGCGGTCTTGCCGCAGCGAAGCGATGCGGTGAAATTGCAGCGGAAGCCGGATTATCGCTGCTTGGAGGGGGCTTAACGGAATCCCGCCTTGGACTTTCCGCAAGCGCTCATTTGTTTACATACTTGCAAATCGTTCCTCCTGTGGATTTGAACGGACCGATGTTTTTGGAAGACGATCCGGTCGAAACCGGCCCCGTTGTTGAGGGAGGCCATGTCACCTTGCAGCGGCTTCCCGGAATCGGCTGCACGGTTTCCGAGCGAAAGCTGAATAATTTCAAATTTTAAAGATACGTATGGTGGAGGAATTATTTTTTTAAGAAAAAAAATAGTGGAAGATTCCTCCTAACAGAGTATAATAGGGGTGTGGAAGAAAAATCTACCTATCCTTGTATTAAAGGGGATTCAAAACAACATTTAAAGGAGGCAGAAGAATGAAGTTGAAAGCGCTTCACCTAATGTTGACACTCGTTTTTGCAGTATCGGTCGTGCTGGCAGGATGCTCGGGAGGTACAGGGGGATCGCAAGGCAATTCGGGAACGCAAACGTCGGGTAATACGAATTCGTCAAGTAATTCGAATACATCGACGAATACGAATACGCCTGCTCCGGAAAAACCGAAAGAGAAAGTGAAAATTACGTTCTGGCACGTCTGGTCCGATAAAGACAGCGGTCCGATTAACGAGCGCGTCGCGGCGTTTAACGAGATGCAAGACGAGATCATCGTCGAAGCGCTTGGAAACCAAGACGCGACGAAACAGTTGACGGCCATTTCCGGCGGCAATCCTCCGGATATCGCCTTGACGTACTGGAACAATATCGGTCCTTGGGCTGACGCGGGGGCGGTTCTTTCCTTAGAGGAGTTTATCGCCAGAGACAACTACGACTTGGCTCAATATGTGCCGGCTGCGCTTGAACGGATGGTTGTGAACGGCGAACACTATGCGCTTCCATTGTCGATGAGTATGGCAAGCACATTGATGTATAACAAAAAGGCATTCGCCGACGCCGGCATCACGGCACCTCCGGAAACGCTGGAGCAGATGTTCGAGTACGCGAAGCAGCTGACGAAGAGAGACGGCAGCAACATCACGCAAATCGGTTTCATTCCTGATTATCCTTGGATCGATAACGTATTCTGGCCGGTTATCTTTGGAGGCAGCTGGGTGGATGAGAACGGGAAGCTTACGGCAAACCAACCGGCGAACGTCGCTTCCATCGCATATCAACGCAAGTTTTACGAAGAGTTTGGAGACGATCAAATCGCGAAATTCCGATCCGGCATGGGCCAGCGCGGAACTCCGCAGGACCCGCTGCTGACCGGGCAATTGGCGATGATGATCGGTTGGGAGTATAACTTCGCGGAGGAGCGCGCGGATGACGGTCCGATCGGCATTGCACCGTTCCCATATCCGGAAGCTAATCCGGAATTGAAGGGTGGCGGGATGGTATCCCCGCGTGCGGTATTTATCCCGGCGAAGGCGAAAAATGCGGATGCCGCATGGGAATTTATGAAGTATTTGCTGGGAGTCGATTCCCAAGTGGAATTTGCTATCGCCTCCAAAACGATTCCATCCGTACTCCCTGCACTGGATGACGAACGATTGACGAAGAACGAAGCAATGAAGACGATGTGGGACTTCTATGAAAGAGCGAAGAGCGAAAACCTCCAAGGCTTCCCGAACAGCACGTACATCAACGAGTATCTCCAAGCTTTGAGCGAGGAAACAGAGAAAGCGCTAAAGGGCACGATCTCCGCCCAAGAAGCTATGGATAACGTCGTTAAGAAAATTCAGCCGCTTGCGGACGAAGCGAACAAATAAAAACTGAAAAGTAAGAGTGGGCTGCGTCCGCCAGCCCATTTTTACTATGGATCCCGAATCAGGAGGTGCCACTGTTGGCGCATTCGAAATTGAACACGAATATGGCGGGAATCAGAAAACGGGAGCGAAAGGCGCTGCTGACAGGTTTGCTGTTTACTAGCCCTTGGATTCTCGGCTTCCTCATCTTCCAGGCATATCCGATTCTAATGTCCATGTATTACAGCTTAACGGAATACAACTTATTTTCACCCCCGGAATGGGTGGGGCTTAAAAATTATGCGAAGTTATTTGTAGATGAAAAGTTTTATTTGTCCTTATACAATACGATCTTTATCGTTGTGTTCGGATTAATCCCGCATCTCATTTTTGCGTTAACCATGGCGCTCTTGTTGAATACCAACGTGAAGGGTCAGGCGCTGTACCGGACGATATACTTCTTGCCGACACTCGTCCCGGCAGTAGCCGGATCGCTGCTTTGGATGTGGCTTCTCAACGCGCAATATGGCGTCATCAACCAAATATTAGGCTATCTGGGATTGTATCAGCCGAATTGGCTGGTGGATGCGGATTGGACAAAGCCTGCTATTGTATTGATGGGGTTCTGGGGGACAGGAACTACCACAGTTATGTATTTAGCGGCACTGCAGGATGTACCGAAGGTGTACTATGAAGCGGCTTCGATCGACGGGGCGAACCTGTGGCGGAAATTCTGGCATATTACAATGCCTGCGATTTCACCTGTTACGCTGTTTCTATTAATTATGGGCTTAATCGACGGATTTCAATATTTTACGCAAGGCTTCATCTTCGCGGAGGCGTCCCAATCGATTGGCGGACCGGAAAATTCACTGCTGTTCTATGCGATTTATCTATATCAGGTGGCGTTCTCTTTCTTAAATATGGGTCACGCTTCTGCTATGGCCTGGATGCTTTTCGTTTTCGTACTGGCTCTCACCTTGCTTATTTTCAAAACATCGGCCAAATGGGTGTATTACGGAGGTGAAAAGTAATGCAGGTTACCAACGAACTGAAAACCGTGCAGTTGGACCGGAAGAAGCGTACCGGGAAACAAATCTTGAAGGAATCCGTGCTCCCGCACCTGTTGCTGACTTTGGTGGGTCTATTATTCTTGTTCCCGTTCGCATGGCTTGCATTAACCTCCGTCAAGACGGAAGATGAAATATTCCGTATCCCGATCGTATGGTGGCCGACCCAGTTCCAATGGTCTAATTATTCGATGGCCGTGACAACGATTCCATTTTTGCGATACACATTGAATACGCTGTTTATTTGCGCGGTGGCCATTTGCGGACAATTGATCTCCTCGCCGCTCGTCGCGTACGGGCTTTCGCGCATTCAATTTAAAGGGCGGGACGTCATCTTCATCGTGATGATGTCGACGATGATTTTGCCTTATCAAGTTACGATGATTCCCATGTACGTACTGTTCAACAAATTAGGGATGCTGGATTCGTACTGGCCGCTTACGTTACCGGCATTCTTCGGTTCGGCGTTCTATATTTTTCTGCTTCGGCAGTTTTTTATGAATATTCCGTACGAATTGACGGAATCGGCGAAGATGGACGGCGCTTCGGAATTCCGAATTTACTGGCAGATGATCTTGCCGCTCGCAAGACCCGCTATTTTCACAGTGGCATTATTTCAATTCCTGGGTTCCTGGGGAGACTTTCTAGGTCCGCTTCTTTACTTAAATACCCCTGACAAATGGACGCTGTCCATCGGCCTGCGGTCGTTTATCGGGGAGTACGATGTGTCCTGGGGACTGCTTATGGCGGCTTCCACCATCTTTACCTTGCCGATTATCGTACTGTACTTTTTCGTACAGAAGACCTTTATTCAAGGGATCTCGATGACCGGGTTTAAATGAGCGAAGGGAAAGAACATTTATGAAGAAGATCGTTGTTTCACAGCAGAAAGCGGTACTTGCCGAAGCGGAGCGCCCGACGCTCGACAACCCGAGACGGGTAATCGTGAAAGTACACTACTCTTCTATCAGCCCGGGTACGGAGCTCGGATTAATTCGGAATCCCGCCATACCGGACGGGTTCCATCTTGGATACAGCGCCTCAGGCGAGGTCGTCGAAGTCGGTTCAGCCGTTACGAAGGTGAAAGAAGGCGATTTCGTAGCTTGCTACGGCGGTCCGTATGTGTACCACGCCGAAATGCTGTCCGTTCCGGAGCAGCTATGCGTCCGCTTAGACGGGCCGGAACGTCTGCGGGAAGCCGCTTTCGTAGGCTTGGCTTCCGTAGGCATTCACAGCGTGCGGAGAATGAACCGGCAGTTTGGAGAGACCGTATGGGTCGTCGGCCTTGGCTTGCTCGGGCTTATGATCGCCCAGCTGTGCGAAGCATGCAATTATAACGTTATAGCTACTGATATGAATCCTGACCGCTGTGAACTGGCCCGCAAGTGCGGCGTGCCGCAGTCGTACCGCGCGGATGATCCGGAGCTTAATGCGATCATGAACGCGGTGACGGAAGGGGCCGGTTTCGACGCCATCGCTCTGTGCGCGCACTCCTCCAATCCGAATCTTATTGAACAATGCATGGAGAAGCTGGCTTTCCGCGGCACCTTCGAGGTCGTCGGCAACGTGCCCGTGCAGGTAAGCCGGGAGCTGTTCTTCCAGAAGGAAGCAGATCTCGTGATCGCAAGGGCTGCGGGCCCCGGAAGGTATGACGCCCGGTACGAGGATGAAGGAATCGATTATCCGAGATCCTACGTGCGATGGACGGAAGGAAGGAATATGCAAGAGTATGTCCGGTTGATTCAGAAAGGCGCATTGAAGCTTCGAAGCGCCATCACTCACGAATATGCGATTGAAGACGCTCCTGCAGCATATGAAGCTTTGGAGAAAAATCCCGGTGCCGCTCTAGGAGTACTGATTCGATATTAAGGAGGTCAGAAAACATCTATTAATGAAAAGGACACTCCACTATAGCTCACTCATGCTTATCATTGAGAGCATCTATCCTTCCTTAACGAAGGCTGAGCAAAAAGTGGCCGAGACGATGCTTTCCGAACCGGAAGAAGCTATTTTCTATACGATCACCGATTTAGCCGAGAAATCCAGTGTCGGGGAAACGACGGTTATCCGTCTTTGTCGGAAATTAGGCTTTAAGGGATATCAAGAATTTAAACTTTCTCTGGTGCAAAACGTACTGTCGCCGGCCGAGCATATCCATGGGGACATCCTCGAAGACGACAGCCTGATGACGATCGCCCAAAAAATCAGCAAAATGAACGTTCAGACGATACAAAACACGACGGCGCTCTTGGACGAAGACAGCCTGGAACGATGTGTTTCCTTGCTTAGCAGAGCCGATAAAATTTACTTTTTCGGTGTCGCTTCATCGGGCATTACGATCCAGGATGCCAAGTATCGCTTTATGAGGCTCGGGTTCAACGTGGAAGCCGTTACGGACTCGCACATCATTGCGATGAACGCATCGCTTGTGCAGAAAGAGGATGTGGTGGTCGGCGTTTCGGCATCCGGCAGCACGAAGGATTTAGTGGATGCGCTCCGGATTGCGAAGGGGAACGGGGCCGCCGTCATCTGCCTGACAAACCACGTCCGGTCCCCAATTACGCAATACGCCGATGTCGTGCTGCTGGGATCTTCGAGGGAAACTCCCCTTCAGGGGGGAGCTTTCTCTTCGAAGCTCGCTCAAATTCATGTTTTGGATATTATCTCGACAGGGCTTGCTCTCAGGCATAAGGACAAGACATACGACGCGCTTCAAAAAACAGCGAAGTCAGTGCTTGGTAAGCTGTATTAATATGAAAACTTTGAGGGGGTGATTATTTTCCATGATGTTTGGTTTAATCCGCGATTATACCGTAATTGTTAATCCGTGATTATTCTGTAATTTCATTTCGAGGGAGGTAATAAACATGATGACGCAATACAAGAACAAGATGAGGAAGTTCTCGGCCGGCTTAGCTCTTTCTTTGGCGCTTTTGGTCTCTGCACCGCCGCTGTCCGGTTTGGCTCAGGAAGCAGAAGCTCCTCTGGTTAACCTCGCTTTAGGCAAGAACTATACGCTCACGACTCCTTACCAGCCGGACAGACAGTTCAGCATCACGGAGAGCAGCTATCCGGACGATACCGGCAACCAATTGACAGACGGCATTTACGGAGGCACAACGTTTAGCAATAGTGCGTTTATCGGCCGCATCTGGCAAGGGAGCAGGATTGTAGTCTTAGACTTGGAGTCGCAGGCTACGATCCAAGAAATTTCGCTTAACGTGCTGCAGGACATTCCTGTGGGAATCTTTTTCCCGGAAGAAATCTCTTACTCGCTCTCGAATAACGGCGTCGCTTGGGAGGATGTCGGAACGGTCCCATCATCGTATCCGACAACTGCGCCCGGGCAGTTGACCCAGAAGTACACTTTATCCGGTATTAATAAGGTAGCCCGATATGTAAAAGTAAACATTCCAGTGGAAACGTGGCTGTTCATGGACGAATTGGAGGTGTTGGGCACTTGGGATCAGTCCGGCAACCATCTCATTCCTTCCGCGAACGGTCCGAAGCAGGAGAGGGGTTACCCGAAGGCCGGATCCGAGCAAACCGGAGGCATACATAATGAAGTGTTGATATACACCGGCGAGTGGCAATATCAGCCGTCTGATTGGATTTCCTTCGATAAGGAGGACTTCCTGCCGTATGTATCTTATGTAGACACAAACCAAAAGCGAAAGGACTTCATGTTTGACGGATTCCTCTTCTTGCCGTACGCTCCTCTGATGGATGGCGCCAATTATGGACCTACTACCGGAAATCCGACGAATAAGGGGCATTTCGAAGCATTCCTTGACCGCTTGTTCCGGGATGATTACGAGCTCGGGGCTCTGAATGAAGCGGTGAAAGAAGCGAAAGCGGATCTCAAGAAGCGGAATTATGAAGCGAAGGTTGTGATCGCAATTCCATTCCCGCGTGTCGATCAGAGCGACTTCGGCGATGTGGATGGGGACGGCATCAGCGAAAACTTGAATGTGAAGGAGATTGGCGAGGAAGCGGCGTTGGCAAATCGCCAGAAGGTTGTGAAATGGTATGTTGACGAGGTATATCGCCGCTGGGAAGCTGCGGGGTACAGCGATCTGAAGCTGGCCGCGTTCTACTGGTATAATGAATACGTAGCTCATCAATTGAGCGACACGGATGATGAATTGATTCAATTCACCGGCGATTATGTCCGTTCCAAGGGCGCTAAATTCCAGTGGATTCCTTATTATTTCGCTAGAGGCTGGAACGATTGGAAGAAGAACGGATTCGACTCCGCCTTGATGCAACCGAATTATTTCTTCCAGAATACCGGTGAAGACCGTCTGGATACGATCGCGCAAGCGGCATACGATCATGGCATGGGCATCGAGATTGAATTGAGCGACAACGTGCTGACCAGCGCGGATTACCGGCAGCGTTATTATTCCTACCTTAATAAAGGAAGGGAATATCATGCGATGAACCAGTCCTATAGCGCTTTCTATCAACAGGTCAAAACGCTGCTGCAGGCGTCGAAGTCTGCGGACCCGGCGGTTCGGGAAGTGTATGATAAGACGTATGAATATTTAAAAGGAACATACAAACCGGCGAAGTAAATTTTTTCGAGGGCCGTCCCTGTGAAGGGGCGGTTCTTTTTGTGCCTTTTATCCCTAAAGTATTTGTCGGTTACTGCCGATATATGAAGGTATAGAAAAACGGGAGAGGCCGTACGAAACGAAGGAGGAGTTTTCTTTGCAACGGAAACATCGAACATGGCTGCAGATGGTACTAGTCCTATCCTTACTGGTTGGATTGCTGCCGTTGCCGATGAATACTGCATTCGCAGCATCTCGGATTACGATAACAAGCTTATTTGTCACGACGGGCACGTCGCAATTAGTAGACGGGAAGCCGAAAGAGGATCATCTTGTTCCTCGGGTAACCCGAGGCACCATTGATTTATTGGCGACCATCGAGGGAGTCAGCGATTCGCAAATTCCAAACCTGTTCCTCGAAATTACGAACATGAATACGAATCAGCGGGTCGAGGAAAAAGGCATCCAAGCACAGAAGACGAGCGACTACGATCTGATCTTCCGAAATGTTCCGTTGACCGAGGGCTTAAACAAGGTCGTTGTTAAGCTCGGAACCACAAGCGTCATTGAATCTGCGCCGGGTTGGGTGTACTACACGGCTACGACGAACATTTCCGATTTGAAAATCAACGGGGAAAACTTTGCGGAAAACCGGTTTTACCCGAGCAACCCCGAACAATCGACGATGATTAATATTTCCGGACAAGCCCCTAACGCATCGGAAGTGCGGGCGTATTTGTACGGCGAACCAACGCCGATTACGGGATATTATAACTTAGGCGAATTCTTCTTCCTAGGTGATGATTTCCAAAAGCAGTCGACCACCGCGAACCTGCGATTGAAGCCGGGGGATAATCTGCTTACACTCCTTGCTTTAAATAATACGAAGACTTATCAAGTTGAGCGGAACTTGATCTATGACAACGGCGGACCGTTTGCCTTCGGAGCAACCATCTCATGGAATGAGGGCAGCGGAGCATCTGCTGTTACGCGCACAGAGAAGCTCATTATGAACCCAACGGTAACCGATTCGTCGGTAACTGTAAATTCAAGACTAAAGATTGACCAAGACACATACGGCGGATTGCAATACCGCTATGTTGAGGTGTCGGCCGGAGGCAAGCATTTCGGACCGTATGACCTCGGCGGCGCCGCTCCGGCTGTACGGGCGACAAACCTTCAACCGAGTGTGATTTACGAAGGGTTTAGCGCGATGGAATTTTCGTTACAGGGCACGGCGCTTACCAATGTAAAACTGTTTCTTGAGATAGAGGAACCGGCGGGTACTTTCAAGGAAGTGGCTCTTGCCGACGGTGCGGTGTTCAATAATGGTGATGTGAAAACATTCAAACTTTCGGGCACTGGAGACCAAGCACTGCAATCGGCCAAATCTCCATATAAGCTTATTGCTAAAAATGGCACAACCGTATTGGGCCAATTTATGGTGAACGTTGTAAAAGCCAACATCACATTGCCGATGGTAACAGACGAGACGGATATCGATAAAACGGAAATTATTAACGTCGATGAAAGCAATGTGGGAACCGCAAGCCAAACCGTTCATTTCAAGGCAGCGGTTGACAAGTCTAAACCGCTTGTGGTCGAAATTACCAATATCGAAGGGACATCTATTGCAGGTACCGGCAGCGGCAATTATAATACGGACGGTACAGCAGCAACCTACAACTTGCCTGGGTTTCTTACAGCGGGCGACTATAAATTCCGCGTGACATATGGCGGTTATCCGCTGACCGAGCGGGCATTCACAGTTGCGCAAAGACCGGCTCAAGCTCCTGTCATTAGCTCTGTGATTTCCAACCAATTGCTTGATGTAACGAGTGCCGGAGCGACGTATTTGTTTGTGAACGGGAACCATTTTGGAACGGATAAGGCGATGGTTTCCGCTGAATTGGTTCCTGACGACGGAAGTACGGCAGTGAAACTGAATACTTATGACGTGACGAATACACATGTGGTGTTCAATCTGCCTGATCAAAGCGGTCTAGACTCTACTAAGACTTACAAACTAATAATCGACGTAAACGGACGTAATAACGACGCAAGCACTGCACCGCAGATAACAGCCGTCGCATCGGGTCATAATGGTAAGACAATCGCAAGCGTATATCCGCAACAGTTGACCACGAGCCAATTAAATACATCTGCAAATGCGCTCACAGTTAATGGAGATGGGTTAGACCGTTCGACGGGATTGCTGGCGGTACAAGTGCTCAAGAAGGATGGCTCTTCCGCTGGAATGGCCACCATGACATCAAGAACTGCAAAAAGCGCAACAATCAGTTTGCCTTCGCTGCCTGCGGATACCTATATTTTGCAGTTTATCAATACGCCGCCAAGCGGCAGTGTAACGGTCCTGGCGCAGTATCCGTTGACGATTGCGAACCCGCAGCCAACGTCGCTCAGCCCTAATATCCGCTCTGTAACGGATACATCCAATGAATTGACACTGACAGGGACAGGACTCGGAAATGACCCGACGAAGCTGCAGCTGCGTTTTGTATCTGACAGCACAGGTAATACTGTAGATGTCAAAACGGCAACAGAAATCGTAGGTACGACAGCAGCGAAATTCAACGCGCCTGCCGGTCTGCCTGAAGGTACGTATACGGTCACTGTACTTTATGAGAATTCAGCTGTTGGAAGAACATTGCAATATACGATTGCTTCACCTCCGGCATCATTGAGAGAGAACAGCACGTGGTCTAAGCCTGGCGAATACCGAGTGTACGATTTCTCAGCACAGATGGACCTGACGTCTGACCGGGTGCAGCAGCTCGAATTCCGTTTCTATAACGTGCCAAGCGACAGAGTGCAGACGACGAACTTTACATTTTACTATGAGAATCCGAACTTGCCTTATATTGACCGTGTTGAGATAAACAACGGCGGCAGTTCTCTCCGGTTGAGCGAAGGAACATATAATGAAATCAACGAACAGCCGGCAACATTATATATTTACACAAATAAGAAAGCGAACGGCTTGAACTATTACTTGGGTTCGGACACCTCGACTGCGCCGCAGAAGGCAACAGTTGACACAACATACAATAGTGATAGTACAAGAACGCTTAACCGGTTTATCGTCACGCTGAACAACTTGCCGAACGGGCTTCAGGATATTACGTTCGTTCCAAGCACCGGCACCGGCGGGTCGACATCAGGCGAAAATCTAGCAGGGCGGAAGACGTTTAAATTTAACATCTCTAGTACGCCGTATGTCATTGTGAATAATTTGTACAACGGGATGGTTATTCGGGATATTTCCGAACTCAGCTGCGTGGATCCGCTGAACCAGAACCGTATGACTTCTTGTATCCAGGGCCGTCTTATCAACGTTCCAGAAGCGGACTATGAGAAAGTAGAAGTGTATATTAATGAAGATCGCTTTACGATGTCGAACTCAGGGGACATTGACGATTTCCTTGATGACTCGAATAAGAATGCGTTCTTCTTCAAGTTCGGTCCGGGAACGAAGAGAACCCTTACGGGCACATCGAATGGCGATTTAATAGAAGGAAAGAATACAATCAAGTTCATCATCTACCGAAATGGTCAACCGATTACTGAAGCATCGTTCGAAATTTTCAAATTCAGCACCAATGCTCCAAGCTTTGGTTCGGTTCGGCCAGTGGAATCGGGAGACGAAATAAAGTTTAGAACGACGAATGTACAGAACGGCTATGCAACGAACGAAATGGCGGTGCAATTTACCGGCCAGTTTTCGAATGCGAGTGAAATTACTTTAACCGTACGCTCCGTAAACCCTGAAACTGGCGAAGCGGTAGTGACATACGATCGTCGTTTCGGCGGAACGTTTAATCTGTTTGAGCCGTCGACCAACAATCCGAACTTCTTTAGCTCGATTCATGCGAATACTGGTCAGTTCTTGACCCGTCCGATTACGTTGGCGACACAAGGCGACACGATTTTTGAGTTCTCGATTACGAACTCGACAAATATCACGGTCACGGAGACGATTACGATTACACGGGCTCCGCTGCCATATAAATTTGTTCGGCCGAGTTCAAGCCAACTCATTCGCAATGCGAAAGGCCAATCTCAAGCGAATATTAACAGCAACTTCTATGAGATTGAACTTGAAGCGGAGAATGCTGACGCTGTGTACATTGATGATGAGCTCGCGGTTGCGCGGGAAGTGGTTGACCCGTATACAGGCCTTCGCGTGAAGCATTATTTCCATGAAGTGCGAGATTTGAAAACCGGCGCAAACCGTATTGATTTTACAGTCGTTCGTGGCGATGAGGAGACTGAAGGGGAGATTGTGCTCTATAACGTCAACACCCCGATTGAGGGAGCAACGTACAAGACGCCAATCGAAAATCGGATCAGAGTATTTAACAATCAGTTAACGTTGACCTTCCCCAAAGGGACAAATCTGATGCGTAATGATCCCTCTGCGGTGAATCAATACATTACTACGAACCGGCAAATTCTATTCGGAATTGCGGATCCGGAAGACGGACGGGTCGATAAATACAAACATCCGGCACCATATGATGGACAAATTGGGAACCCTAATCCGCTCATTACTTCTGATGCGCGTCTCTTGCTGTCCGAGCCGACAGGGCGTTTCCGTGCTGCCAGCCCGCTTTACTGGATCGACGCGGGTACGATATCTGCTAATGAAACGGATATGAATGAAGCGTTAACGGGAAGCGGGCGTTTGCCGTATGATTCGGCCGTGTTCTACAACCGTGCGAAAGAAGATCTCGTCGTGCCGTCGCAGATCGGTGAATTGACATTGACGTATGACCCGGTCATCCGAAATGAAGGCTGGAAGTATGTCACGGTATATCATTATGATATTTACGAGGACCACCGCGGTGTGACCGGGTGGAGATGGCGAAACATCGGCGGTGTCGTAGATCCTGATAAGAATACGATAACCGTTCCGTTCGAACGCTTCGGATATTATCAGGTCGTATATATGTATCAAAGTTACGACGATGTCATTTCGCACCCATGGGCACGTGATGATTTGGATATTCTATACTCTAAGGGCATCATGTTAAACAAAACGAATCAGAACTTCGTGCCGAATGACCCGATCAGCCGGGGTGAGTTTGCAACACTGTTAGTTAAGCTCTTCGACATTCCGTTGCAATATACTGAGCAGCCGACGTTCTCCGACGTTCTGAGGGTGAATCCATTAGCTAACGGTTTGTATGACTACAAGTATATAGAGACAGCTGCAAGGGCAGGTATCGTTCGCGGATCCGGGGGCAACCGATTCCAGCCGGATGCTTCTATCACAAGACAAGACGCCGCAGTCATGATTGCACGTGCTGCAAACTTGAAATTGACGACAGACACTAACAGAGTCTTATCTTCATTACAGAAGCAGTTTACAGACGCTAATGGCATTGACGTATATGCAAGAAGCTCTGTAGAGGCGATCGTGAAGAAAGGCTATATTCAAGGGAAGGAAAATATTATGCTCGAGGGGCAAAAGAAGGCTACTTACCGCTTCGACCCGACAGCCACCTTCACACGTGCGGAAGCTGCTGCCGTAGCAATCCGTGTAATGAAAGATTTAAAGAAGATCCCGAAATAATAAGAGGTTATCTTGCGCCGCCGGCGGGTCTATCCGCTGGCGGCGTACTTTTATTCTATAAAGACAAGCTAATAGACTTGGAAAGGATTAACGATAGACGCTTTAGATAGATACCGATATACTAATTTGTGTAACCGGTTCGTATGGATTGGGGACAGCATCAATTTTGAAAAAAAGTTTTCGAAACATCGCAACTTTTTTCAAACCGATGCGTTTAATATGATGACGTTGCAAACAACGGTCAATTTTACATTGGATAAAGCCACAATTGCTGTTGGAGAGTGGAACAAATTCTCAATTTCCCTCTTTACGCTGGTTGACTACCCAATGTATAATTGTTAAAGTGTTTCATTGTCTATCATTAGCAATGTTTACTAGTTTCTGTGCCTCGTTCTGCGAGGATACAGACTAACTAATAGCAATCACGCTCAACCTTGGAAAGGGGGTGAATCGGCGATGAGGGAATCGAGCTACTTATTTAAAAGAAATTCTCACACACCGAACCATAATCGAGGAGGAGAAAAAAAGGTTATGAAGAAAGGTTTAGCGCTGCTTCTTGCAGCATCCATGGCAGTATCCACGTTCGCAGGTGCGGCTTCCGCAGCTACGACAGCTCAAGAGAAATTTGACGCATTGAAAGCAAAAGGTATTTTCACAGGTTATGAAGATGGTTCCGCTGGTCTTGACCGCACGATGACTCGTGCAGAAGCAGCAACAATTGCATTCCGTCTTCTTAAACTTGAAGAAGATGCAGCTGGTGCAGCAATCTACAAAGACCTGAAAGGCGCTGAGTGGGCAGCAGGTTACATCGGCGCAGCTACGAAAGCTGGCATCCTTGAAGGACGCGGCAACGGGATCTTTGATCCATCTGCTCAAGTAACTCTTCAAGAGCTTGCTAAGATCATGGTAGAAATCCTTGATCTTGAAGTTGATGAGAGCGCAACGGCTGCAGGCGCAGACGAGTGGGCGCAAAAATACGTTGCAGCAGCTGTTAAGGCTGGCGTATTGAAAGAGTCCGCTGACTACACGAAAGCGGCAACTCGTGAAGCTCTCGTAGAAGCTACTTACGAAGCTGATCAAGCAATCATCGATCTCGCTGCACAAGCTACGGTTAACGCGAACAACACTGTAACAGTTTCCGGTACTTCCGAAGCTGCGAAAGTTTCCGTGAAAATCGGCGACGCTGAAGCAGTAGAAGTTGAAGTTGTTGACGGTGCATTCACTTTCACAACTGAAAAAGCACTTGCAGCTGGCACTCACACAGTGACAGTTTCTGCTGAAGGCGCTACTGACGTAGTTGCAGAAGTTGAAGTTAAAGCTCCTGACTACTCTGCAACAGTAATTGGTGCGAAGAAGATTGAAGTTCAATTTGGTCAAGCGGTTGACACTGCGAAGGTAGCTTTCGTAGTGAAAAATGCTTCTAACAGCACTGTGAATCCTTCGAAGATTAGCTTTGCTGATGATAAAGCATCTGCAGTGCTTGAATTCCCGAACGTGCTGCCTGCTTCTGACTACACAATCACGACTACAGGCGTTAGCGCAGACGCTTTAACAACTACGGTTAAAGTGGAAGCAGAGAAAGTTACAGCAATTGAGTTTGCTAATGAGAATGCACTCTTGGCTCGCGACGGAAGTCAAAAGGTGTCTGTAAACTACAAAGTATTGAACCAATATGGTGAAGAAGTACAAGCGGCAGTTCTTGCTGAAATGTCCTTCGCTACCAGCAAAGGCACTTTGGATCACACCACTGCGGGTGTGTTGACATCTTCTTTAAGTGGTGGCGTCAACTTCACGATTGGTGAAAACATTACTTTCACAGCACTTCATGCTAAAACAGCAACATTTGCAAAAGTTGATGCAAAAGTAGCTGCTAAAGCAACTGTTGCAAGTGTTGAATTTGTAGAGCTTGATGACAACGGCAAGGGTGAATTGAATGTTGATTCCGCTCCTGGCGATTATACGCTCGTTGTAAAAGCTAAGGACCAATACGGAAATGACATTGCTTCGAGCAATGCTGACTGGTTGGATAGCGATCTTGTTGTCTCTGTTAGCGACACTAGTGTGTTGGAACTTGCTAAAGGTGGAGACGCAGGTGCTGACAATGTAAACTTTGAAGAATATACTGTCGATGGTAAGAAAGTAATCGGTGCAAAACTAGCTTCCGTTAAAAAGGCTGGAAATGTAACGATCCAGGCAGTTTCCAAAACAACAGGCGGCTTTGCCCAAACGCAAGTTGCTGTAGCTGATCGCGGCAAAGTCGATTCGATTACATTGACTGCTCCAGAGAATCCGGTCGCTGGTGAAGCAACTGTGAAGATTCCTTACACTGCTCTTGATCAATTTGGTAAGCCTATGACAAATGCCGACAAATTGAACACAACGAATACTAACACTGGATTCCAGTCCCTGACGGCTACTGACAGCATTCCGGTGAAATTCGTTCAAGATCACGTGAAGGGTGAAGCTGATCTTGTAATTGATCTTTCGGGTGTTGATGCTAACAAATCTGTAGTTGTGACTGCAGTAACAAGAACAGGAAAAATTTATACTGTAAGCTTCACGACTAAGGCAGCGGCTGTTCCAACTGTAATCAGTGCGACGAAGGACATTACATTGAACTTCTTGAAAGATGCATCTGCATCGTTCAGCACTGGTAATATCAAGATCCTTGATCAGTACAACCGTGAAATTACACCGACATTTGGTTCGGCAGTTGGCAACTATCAGCTGAAAATTGAATCTTCTTCTGATTCTGTAACAGTTGGTGGAGTATTAAGTCAAACAATTACTACAGGATCTGTAGAGATTAAAGGTGCGAAGAAAGGTTCCAGCTCTTTGACTCTTACACTTCTTAAAGTAGAAGCAGACGGTGTTAAAACTGTTGCAAACAGCTCTTACACTGTGAATGCTCAAGTTGTTGAGAAAGCTGATATCACAGCATACAATATTGCTGATATTGCACCACTTTTCCAAACAACTGATGCAGCTTATGCACGTGATGTAAAAGTTGAAGGTACAACTGGTAATGGTTTGAAGGTAGTTATTCCTAAAACCGAATATACTGTAACTTCTGCTGTGTATGACAACGCAACTGGTAAATTGTCTTCCAATGACGGAACACTTATTAATGGTTCGGATAAGGAAGTCAATATTCCTGTAATCGTTGCTGTAAAAGGTGCTAACACGATTGAAACTGTAATTAAGGACGTTGTGTTCTCAAACAAAGCTAAGGTTGTGACTACTACAGCATTGAAGAAAGCTACATTGTCTAACAATGGCACACCAAATGATGCTAGCGATGACGTAGTAGCTACTAAGGAATCCGATACTTCGATCTCTGTTGACGCAACATGGGCTGATACACAAACTAAGCTTGAAGCCCTTGTTAAAGCAGTTGTTGAAGTTAAGGATCAGTATGGTGTAGCTTACAATAACAACGACCCAAGCATGAGCTTCGTTGTTGTAGCTTCCAACTTCCCGTCCGGTAAGACACTTGGCGGTACTGGAGATGCAGCGCTTAAAGCAGGCGATGCTTATAATGTAGCAGTTGTTGTTAACAACAGCAAAATTGTAAACTTCAAAGTAATCTTGAAATAATTCATTACTCATTAAAACAATGGGCTGCCTGTAATGGGCAGCCCATTGTTTGTGCGACGGGCAGTCGCATCTTTGCACATGAGTGCATGAACTACTATTACAGACAGCGGTCACGTTACTTTGGTAAAAACGAACCAAGAGTCTGGAAAGTAATTTTCGTGGAGGTGAAATACTCCCTCGGGAGTGCTGGTACAACCCGAGAAGCCTAATCTAGGGCGAAGTCGTGAGGCTTTCGTCTGAAGGAGATGCGGACAACCGAGAGGCCCGCAGGCGACCGAGCAGACCCAAATGCGAGAGCGTGAAACACATGCGGCAGGGCAAGTTGACGACTGTGCGTATATAACGGGAAGTCTGTCCAAAGAGACACTTGTTACTCTATGAACCAGCCGAGCAACAGGGGCTTGTCAAGTGATGGTGTTGGGTATGTTCGGAACAGAAGATGCGATGACCCCGTGAGATCTCTACTCCCACCTGCAAAGGATGGCAGCATATAAGGCTACGCCGAAGTTGCTCCATGAGTAGAGAAGTCAGACGCTCTGGTAGTACGGAAGTAAGGTCATGACTAAACATGACCAGAACGGAAGCGGAGCGACCTCGTGGCGGATCACTTGAATGTTGCGTGATGAAAACCGTAACGTTACCTCGGTAAAAACGAACGGAATGGACGCGATGAAAGGTGCGACATAAGATATGAATCAGGAATTGAAGCTAAAGTGGCACAGTATTTATGGGCAGATTTTATTTGAACGCAGACTGCAGGAAGCTTGGCAACAAGTCAAGGATAACAAAGGTGCAGGCGGCATTGATGGTGAAACCATCGAAAGCTATGGAAAGAAACAGGACGAAAATCTAAACAATCTTCTCGCGAAGCTGAAAGCCAAAGAATACTCACCGTCTCCTGTACGCCGGCGCTACATACCGAAGAAAAACGGAAAGCTACGACCGTTAGGGATACCCAACATTGAAGATCGCATTGTTCAGCAAGCAGTAGTCAATGTTCTTCAGTCTAAATGCGAAGAAACGGTATTCCATCGGTGGTCATGCGGTTACCGCCCCGGATACGGGGCGAAGAGAGTAGCTCAGATTATCCTGTGGAATATCGAAACGGGATACAACTTTATTTACGACTGCGACATCAAAGGATTCTTCGACAACATCCCGCATGCGAAGCTGATGAAGGTACTGACCAAATATATCGCAGACGGAACCGTATTAGATATGATCTGGAAATGGCTCAAAGCAGGGTACATGGAGGAAGGGAAATTCCACGAAGTAGATGCCGGGACTCCGCAGGGCGGAGTCATTTCTCCGTTACTTGCAAACTTGTACCTTAATGAATTGGACTGGAAGCTTGAGGAGTGCGGAATCCGCTTCGTGCGGTATGCTGATGATTTCCTGCTGTTTGCAAAAACACAGGAAGACATCGAAAAGGCCGCGGCCATTACCCAAGAAACGCTAAAAGAGCTCGGGTTAGAAGTAGCTATGGAGAAGACGAAGGTAGTCAACTTCAATGATGACGATTTCGACTTTCTGGGATTCACATTCGGACATTGGCGTAAACGCAAGAAAGACGGAAAACCGTACTTCACCGCTCAGCCTAAAGAAAACACATGGAAGGACTTTCGGCAGAAGATTAAAGCCAAAACCAAGAAAACCTTGACGCTGAACAGCAAAGCTTGGCTTGAACGAGTAAATCCTGTGATCCGAGGCAAGGTGAACTACTTCCTGCAACTGTATGAAGCCGTCGAAGCAAACAAAAGGTATGGACAGGAAAGTCATTGCTACATCAATACTTTCCGAGACAAATTGCTTGCAGTGGATGGATACATCCGCCAACGACTGCGAGTGGCTATGGTACATCATCATCCGAGCCAACGAAAAGGTCATGCGATGAAAACGAAATGGAATAATGAATACTTCGCGCGCATCGGACTCATTCCATCTTTTTGGCTATACTACAGCAAACAATTCGGGTACACCATAGATCAGTATGTGGAGTATATGAAGGGTGCCCAAAAGAAACATCATGCCCGTAAAGTAAACAAAGCAAAAGAACGAGGAGAGGAGTATTATACTCCCGACCTCGTTCGGAAGATGCAGTATGCCCAGCGTTTAGCTACTTACTGATTTACATCAAATCACGTTGGTGAGCCGTATGCCTTAATAGGGCACGTACGGTTCGATGAGGGGGGAACCATGGAAGTGGTTCCCCTACTCTATTATTCATCAAAACACATCGAAAAACACGGGGAAATCTTCCGGATCCTCCTCGATGTCGTCGATTTCTTCGGCAATGTTTTCGTCCTCAATCAAGTCTTCCTGTTCGTACGCCAATGAAA
>Ga0182742_1000478_pt1 | contig 63508 bp, 50 predicted proteins | sample eDN5th37CBELigMG_FD_128880 | JGI IMG/M metagenome (GOLD analysis project Ga0182742, IMG submission 128880) | Enriched Miracle-Growth compost microbial communities from Emeryville, California, USA - eDNA 5th pass 37_C BE-Lig MG (version 2)... ...
CCCTGGATCGACGAGTTCGGTACCGAGCCCCCGCAGGATCCGCGCTACGACCCGGAACTGCTCGCGCACGGCGACCGCCGCAACGTGGTCGACGCCTACCGCTACTGGACGCGGGAGGCGATCGTCGCGGACATCGACACGCGACGGCATCCGCTGCACGTGGCGATCGAGAACTTCGGGCACGACGCGAACATCGGCACGGTCGTGCGTACCGCCAATGCGTTCGCTGCCGCCACTGTGCACATCGTGGGTCGCCGACGCTGGAATCGCCGGGGCGCCATGGTAACCGACCGTTATCAGCATCTGATGCACCATCCGGATGTGGACGCGTTGATCGATTGGGCGGCGGACCGCAACATCGAGATCGTCGCGGTCGACAACACCCCGGGTTCGGTGCCGTTGGAGACGACGACGCTGCCGTACCACTGCTTGCTGCTGTTCGGGCAGGAGGGACCCGGCGTCACCGAGCGGGCGCGGGAGGTCGCGTCGACGACGGTGTCCATCGCCCAGTTCGGTTCGACCCGCAGCATCAACGCCGGGGTCGCCGCGGGAATCGCGATGCACGCCTGGATACGTCAACATGCGGACCTGACGCGCGCGTGGTGATGTACGTCCCGTGGTGGTAGCAGACCCATCGTGAAGTGAGGATGATCGACGTCATGTCGGAACTGTGGACCGAGCGGGCCGATGCCGCCGAGGCTGCCGTCGACTCCCGGCACATACGCCGGTTGTGGGCTCTGCCCGGTACCGCGATGGGGGTCGTCGGATGGCCCGCGGTTCGCCGCGAACGGCTGTTCCTCACGTGGCACTACTGGTGGCAGGCGCACCTGATCGATCTCGCCGTCGACGCCGCCGAACGCGATGCGACACCGCGACGCCGGCGCCGCGTCGTCCGGCTCACGCGCACCCACCGCATCCGCAACATCAGCGGGTGGACCAACAACTACTACGACGACATGGCCTGGCTCGGTCTCGCGCTCGAACGCGCGCAGCGGCACCTGTTGGTGGATCACCGCAAGGGCATCGCGGATCTCGAGGACGCGCTGTTCTCGGCGTGGCAGCCCGAGCGCGGCGGCGGATTGCCGTGGCGTCGACGCGACAACTTCTTCAACACCCCCGCCAACGGGCCCGCCGGGCTTCTGCTCTCCCGCACCGGCAAGGTGTGGCGCGCCCAGGAGATCGCGGACTGGATCGACGAGACCCTGAAGGATCCCGAGACCGGCCTGATCTTCGACGGCATCCGCAACGGGAAGATCGAACGCGCGATCTACAGCTACTGCCAGGGCGTGGTGCTCGGACTCGAAACCGACCTGGCCATCCGCATCGGCGACGAACGGCACCGCAAGCGGGTGCACGGCCTCGTCGACGCCGTCGACCTCGAACTCGCCGACGCCAGTGTCATCACCGGCGGGGGCGGGGGCGACGGCGGACTGTTCAACGGCATCCTCGCCCGGTACCTCGCGATGGTCGCGACGAGCCTGCCGGTCCACGACGTCGACGACGAACGGGCCCGCAACACCGCCGCCCGCCTGGTGCTGATGTCGGCGGACGCGGCCTGGGACAACCGCCTGCAGATCGAGGAACTCCCGCTGTTCGGCCGGGACTGGTCGGTGCAGGCCCGGCTGCCCGGCACCGGCGACGCCATCGCCCGGTTCTCCGGCGGCACCGTCCACGAATCCGAGGTCGCCGAGCGGGACCTGTCGGTGCAGCTCGGGGGATGGATGCTGATGGAAGCGGCACACGCGGTCGCGACCGAGCGGGCTTTACGATCGTCGCAACCTTAACCCTGTTCGAGGCGCGGGCCCCGGTCTACTTGTAGGAACATGACCGAACAACCACGTCAGCTCAGCCTCAACGCCTTCATCTATCCGACCGGCCACCACGAGGCATCGTGGCGGCATCCGGGCAGCATCCCGGAACGGCTCTACGACGTCACGTACTACCAGGACATCGGTCGGACCGCGGAGGCGGCGAAGCTCGACGCGGTGTTCCTCGCCGACGGTCCGGCGCTGCGCACCGACGTGCGCCACAACGCGACCTACGGCTTCGAGCCGATCACGCTGCTCACCGCGATCGCGTCGGTCACCAGCCACCTGGGTCTGATCGCGACCGCGTCGACCACCTACTACGAGCCCTACAACCTGGCTCGCCTGTTCTCCTCGCTCGACCACATCTCCGGAGGCCGCGCCGGCTGGAACATCGTCACCACCGGGACCGACAAGGCCGCCGCCAACTTCGGGCTCGACGCGCACCCCGACCACGCCACCCGGTACGAACGGGCCCGCGAGTTCGTCGATGCCGTCGTCAAGCTGTGGGACAGCTGGGAGGACGACGCGCTCGTCATCGACAAGGACCGCGGCATCTACGCGGACACCGGGAAGATCCACCCGATCAATTTCGAGGGCAAGCACCTGAAGGTCGCCGGGCCGTTCGGTGCGGCACGCTCGCCGCAGGGTCATCCGGTACTCGTGCAGGCCGGCTCGTCCAACGACGGCCGTGACTTCGCGGGCCGGTACGCGGAGGCGATCTTCACCGCCCACCAGCGGTTGTCCGATGCGCAGGCGTTCTACGCCGACATCAAGAAGCGGGCGGCCGAATTCGGCCGCAACCCCGATCACGTGAAGATCCTGCCCGGCATCAGCCCGTTCATCGGCGACACCGAGGCCGAGGCCCACGCGCTCGAACGCGAATTCAACGAGCTGACGGTCGTCGAGTACGGGCTGACCCAGCTCGAGAACATCGCGCAGGTGTCGCTGCGTCACCTCCGGCTCGACGAGACGGTCCCGCTCGACGTGTTCGGCGACGCGGGCACCGTCACCGACAACACGGCGAGCCGCAAGCAGGTCGTCGCGAACATCGTCGAACGGGACCGGCCGACGCTGCGCGGCCTGCTGCATCGGCTCGCGGGCGCGCGTGGACACCGCGTGTTCGCCGGCACCGCCGAGCAGGTCGCCGACACCATCGAGGAATGGTTCACGCAGGGCGGCGCGGACGGCTTCAACGTGATGCCGCCGCAGTACCCGCAGGGACTCGAGGCGTTCACGTCGCAGGTCGTGCCGATCCTGCAGGAACGCGGCCTGTTCCGCACCGATTACGCCGGTCGGACGCTGCGCGACCACTTCGGGTTGCCGCGCCCGGCCAGCCAGTTCGCGGCCGTCGCGGTCTAGAGGCGTCACGGTCCGGAGGCGTCGCGGTCCGGGGGTGAAGCCCGGAAACGCACGAGGCCTCTTCCGCAGCGGAAGAGGCCTCGTCGTCGTTTCGGTCAGTTGTTCGGCTGACCCGGAGTCGGGATCGGCGTGGTGTCCACGGCCGAGTCGTCGGTGCGCCGCGGCTGGTCGGCGAATGCCGAGGTGTCGATGACCAGGGTCTTCTCGTTGTCGGAGACCCGGTCCGCGGCCTTGGCGGAGGCGGCGGTGGACGTGCCCTCGTCGGCGCTGCCGGACTCGGCGCTGTCGCCCTTCCCGAGGAAGCGCTTGCCGACCTCGATCATGATCGGCACGACGGAGACGAACACGATGAGAAGGAAGATCAGATCGACGTTGTCGCGGATGAAGCCGATCTGCCCGAGCAGGTAACCGAGCAGCGTGATGCCCGCGCCCCACAGCACACCACCGATGATGTTGTAGGTGATGAACACGCGATAGGGCATCTTCGCGGCACCGGCCACGAGCGGCGCGAACGTGCGGACGATCGGAACGAACCGGGCCAGCACGATGGTGATCGGCCCGTGCCGCAGGAAGAAGGCGTGCGACTCGTCGATGTACTTCTTCTTGAAGAACTTCGCGTCGTTGCTCTTGAACAGGGCGGTGCCGCCCTTCGTACCGATGAAGTAGCCCACCTGGTCGCCGAGGATCGCGGCGATCGGGATCGCCACCAGCAGCACCCACAGCGGCGCGAACGGCTCGACCTCCGCGGACTTGCCTGCGACGATGAGACCGGCGGTGAACAGCAGCGAGTCGCCCGGCAGCAGCGGGAACAGCAGACCCGACTCGATGAACACGACCACCAGCAGGCCGATCAGGACCCACGTGCCGAACGAATTGAGCAGATTGACCGGATCCAGGAAACCCGGTAACAGGGCCAGATTGGTCACAGATTCCGAGGTTTCCAAGAAAGTCACGGACCCCAGAGTACCGGCGGCACACGTACCGACGAGGCCCGGTGTCTCCGCGACGGGGCCACGCAACGGTCCGGATCCGGACCCAACTGGGCAGTACCCAGGACTGTTGACATACTGCAAGGACAACCCTTGCGCCTACCGGCACCGCAGGTAGGCGACAACATCTCATCTGGAGGACAGCCGCTGTGCCTATCGCGACTCCCGAGGTTTACGCCGAGATGATCGCCCGCGCCAAGGAGCACTCCTTCGCGTTCCCCGCGATCAACTGCACGTCGTCCGAAACCATCAACGCCGCGATCAAGGGCTTCGCGGACGCCGGTAGCGACGGCATCATCCAGTTCTCGACCGGTGGTGCCGAGTTCGGTTCCGGTCTGGGCGTGAAGGACATGGTGACCGGCGCGGTCGCGCTCGCCGAGTTCGCGCACGTCGTCGCCGAGAAGTACGACGTCACCATCGCTCTGCACACCGACCACTGCCCGAAGGACAAGCTCGACACCTTCGTGCGCCCGCTCATCGCGATCTCCCAGGAGCGCGTGAACGCCGGCCGCAACCCGCTGTTCCAGTCGCACATGTGGGACGGCTCGGCCGTTCCGATCGACGAGAACCTCGAGATCGCCCAGGAGCTCCTCTCGGCCGCGCAGGCCGCGAAGATCATCCTCGAGATCGAGATCGGCGTCGTCGGCGGTGAAGAGGACGGCGTCGAGAACGCCATCAACGAGAAGCTCTACACCACGATCGAGGACTTCGAGAAGACCGTCGATGCGCTCGGCGCCGGCGACAAGGGCCAGTACCTGCTCGCTGCGACGTTCGGCAACGTCCACGGCGTCTACAAGCCGGGCAATGTGAAGCTCAAGCCGTCCGTCCTCGCGGAGGGCCAGGCCGCTGCCTCGAAGAAGCTGGGTCTGCCGGCCGGTTCGAAGCCGTTCGATCTGGTCTTCCACGGCGGCTCCGGCTCGCTGAAGTCCGAGATCGACGAGGCGCTGAGCTACGGCGTCGTGAAGATGAACGTCGACACCGACACCCAGTACGCGTTCACCCGTCCCATCGCGGCCCACATGTTCCAGAACTACGACGGTGTCCTCAAGGTGGACGGCGAGGTCGGCAACAAGAAGACCTACGATCCGCGCAGCTACCTCAAGAAGGCCGAGGCGTCGATGACCGCCCGCGTCATCGAGGCCTGCAACGACCTGAAGTCGGCCGGCCGCTCGGTATCCGCAGGCTAGATCCCCCTCGTGCGTGTTTCCGGTAGCTCCGGCCACCGGAAACACGCACGAGCGCTATTCGCCGCAGACCTTCCATTCCCCGCCCACCTCGGACAGGTCGAAGGTCCGTTCGGTGACATCGGTCGGTGTCCCTGCCGGATGCGCAGTGACCTGCACGATCGCGTGAGAGTCCGTGATCTGGACCTTGTCCACGCTCGTCACCACAGGCACCGAGCCCTGCTGCTCCGCCAGTTCGTGGATCTCCGCGAACTTCGCCGGATCCACCGTCGCGTAGAACTCGGCCAGCCCCCCGCACGTCGACGTGCGCAGCGTCGCGAGGTCGCCTGCTGCGAGCGCCGTCACGAACGTGTCCACGCTCGCGCGTATCCGTGCCTCGGGGGAGTTCTCGGCCCGATGATCGAGATACACCAGCAGCGCCGACACGACGATCGCCGCGATCACCAGAACTCCCGCGACGGTCGCGGCGACGGCCCAGCGCTTGCCGCTGCGGCCCGAGGACGACGGTTCGATGCGTTGCGGGGTCGGCTGCGGCTGGAAACGCTGCGGTTCGGGGCGGGCAGGTTCGGCCGCGCGCGGCTCGATGCGCTGCGGCTGCCTCCTGTTGGGCACATGCGCCCGCACCGGGATCTGCACGGTCTCGGCATCGGCAGCATCCGGTGCCGTTGCATCGGGCTGCTCGGTCTTCTCGGTCGACGCGTCGGCTGAGGTTTCGGTGGAGCCGGGCTCTTCGGCCGAGGTCTCGGTGGCGTCGGTCTCGGTGGCGTCGGTCTCGGTGGACTCGGACTTGCGGGTCTCGGACCTGCGAGTCTCGGACGCGCGGGCGGCGACGGGGATCGCCACGGTCTCGGCATCGGCGGCGGGGATTGCGACGGTCGGCGCAGTGTCCGCCGGGCTCTCTGCGGTCGTCGGGGTCTCTGCGCTCTTCGCAGCCGCGGTGTCCTCGAGCGTCCCGGTGTCCTCGGTGTCTCCACCTTCGGCAGCGTCGGTCTTCGCCTCGGCCTCGGTCTTTGTAGGCGGGGGAGTCTCGGATGCGCGAGCACCGACGACAGGGATCGCCACGGTCTCGGTGTCGGCGCCTTCCGGCGCTTCGGAGCCGGCGGGCTCGTCGGTCACGCCTGCTTCGGTGCTGTCGCCCGACTCGGTACCGTCGTCGCCCGACTGTGCAGACGCTTCGGGCTCGCCCGCGGCGTCGTCGGATCCGGCCTGCTGCTGCGGCGCTGTCGCCGCGTCCGGGGGAGTGGAAGCGTCTTCGTTCTTCGGATCCGGCACGAATGCACCTCGTTCGACGGCCTACGGTTTCCCGGGCAGCCTATCCAGCCTCGAGCGCCGCCGGGCAGAATGGTCGCCATGACCTCTTTCGGTGATCTCCTCGGACCTCAGCCCACCCTGCTTCCCGGCGACGACGACGCGGAATCGGCACTGCTCAACCACGAGGACCCCGCGAAGGTCGCGGCGGACCATCCGACGGCGTCCATCGCGTGGGCGTACCTGGCGGAGGCCGCGCTCGAACGTGGCGAGACGATCACCGCCTACGCATACGCCCGCACCGGCTACCACCGTGGCCTCGACCAGCTGCGGCGCAACGGGTGGAAGGGCTTCGGCCCGGTGCCGTACGAGCACGAACCGAACCGCGGATTCCTGCGGTGCGTCGCCGCTCTCGCCCGGGCCGCGCAGGCGATCGGCGAGACCGACGAGCACGCCCGCTGCCTCGACCTGCTCGAGGACTGCGATCCGCGGGCCGCTCGTGAGCTCGGCGTCGAATAGGCGCCTGCTCGACCGGACCGAGATCCGCCGCCGCCTGCGGGGACCGGCGGCGAGACTGCGCAGGTCGGCTCTGCCGATCGTGCAGTGCGCGCTCGCGGCCGGTTTGGCCTGGTGGGTGGCGACCGGTCCGGTCGGGCACGAGCGTCCCTTCTTCGCGCCGATCGCCGCGGTCGTGTCCCTCGGGTTGTCCTTGGGCGCGCGGCTGCGGCGATCGGTGGAGCTGGTCTGCGGCGTCACGATCGGCATCGGGGTCGGAGACCTGATCATCTCGATGATCGGCAGCGGTCCCTGGCAGATCGCGCTGGTCGTGGTGATGGCCATGTCCACGGCGGTGCTGATCAACGGCGGCGTGATCTTCGCGATGCAGGCCGGCAATTCGGCGGTGCTGGTCGCCACCCTGATCCCGCCCGGCGGCACCGGGGGCATCGACCGGATGATCGACGCGCTGGTCGGCGGTCTCGTCGGAGTCGCAGTGGTCGCGATGGTGCCGACCCACCCGGTTCGTCGCGCGCGGCGCGACGCGGCCGGGATCCTTGCGACCGCGAGGGACGTGTTGTGGAAGGTCGAGGCCGGGTTGGTGGAGAACAATCCGAAGCCGATCGACGAGGCGCTGCAACAGGCCCGCGCGACGCAGCCGGCGATCGACGGGATGCGCACCCACCTCAAGGGTGGCCGGGAGATCAGCCGGATCTCGCCGTTGTACTGGAACACCAAACCCCGGCTCGAACGGCTGACGGCGGCGGCCGATCCGATCGACAACGCGATGCGCAACATCCGGGTCCTGGCGCGGCGGTCGCTGTCGCTGGTGCGTGACGACGAGATCCTCGACCCTCGGCTCGTTCAGCGCATCCAGGAAATCGCGAAAGCCGTCGACGTACTCCGCGAGATGATCCTCGCGGAGCCGGGGGATCAGCCCGATCAGGCCGAGGCCGCGCGGGTGCTGCGCAGCGTCGCCCGCAAGATGAGGCCGGAACTGGTCGAGGGGGCGGGTTTGTCCGCGACGGTGGTGTTCGCGCAGTTGCGTTCACTGATCGTCGACCTCATGCAGGCCGCGGGTATGGAACGCATCTCCGCGATCGCGACCCTGCCGCCGACCACGGACACTCCCGCCTACCGCCCCGAGCTCGACAGCGACTTCGACCCCGAACCTCGTCCTACCTCGGGTGACGGGAACCGATATACGTCCTGACCGGGTGGAGGATTCCCGTCACCCGCGGCGAAAGTATTGAATACATGCGCATGTGTGCATATGCTGGCCGGGATTCGGAGGGAGAGTCATGGGGGCCGGTCACGGGCATTCACACGGAGTGGGACGCGAGAACGGCGGCGTCGGTCCTTCCCGGACGACGATCCGTCGGATGGCGATCGCGCTCGGCATCCTCGTCGCCTTCCTGATCCTCGAAGCCACTGTCGGCCTGCTGATCGGGTCGCTGTCGCTGCTCGCCGACGCCGGGCACATGCTCACCGACGTCGTCGGCATGTCGATGGGACTGGTCGCGCTCCTGCTGGCACGACGCGGCAGCACCGCCGCGGCCCGCACGTTCGGCTGGCACCGCGCCGAAGTGCTCACCGCGATGGCCAACGCCGTGCTGCTGCTCGGCGTCGCGGCCTGGGTGTTCTACGAGGCGATCGAGCGCATCGGCGAAACCCCGGAACTGCCCGGCCTGGCGATGATCCTCACCGCCGCCGCCGGCCTCGCCGCAAATCTCGTCGTGATGTTCATGCTGCGCAGCGACGCGAAGGACAGCCTCGCGGTCCGCGGCGCCTACCTCGAAGTGCTCGCCGACGCGGTCGGCAGCGTCGGAGTCCTCGTCGCGGGTGCGCTGATCATCGGCTTCGGCTGGGACTTCGCGGACGTCGTCGTCGGTGTGCTCATCTCGCTGTGGGTCGTGCCGCGCGCCCTGCGCCTGGCGGCGTCGTCGTTGCGCATCCTCACGCAGGCGTCGCCGGCACACCTGGACGTCGACGCGGTCCGCGCGGACCTCGCCGCCCTTCCCGGCGTGGCCGGTGTCCACGACCTGCACGTCTGGACTCTGACGACCGGAATGGACGTCGCGACCGTGCACCTGGTCAGCGACCACGACTCCCGATGGGTCCTCGACTCCGCGCGCACCGTGCTGTCCGGCCACGGACTCGACCACGCGACCGTGCAGATCGAAACCGTCGTCGACGGACGCCGGTGCGAGGACGACGTCACCTGGTAGGTGGTCAGGTCAGCCGCAGCGTCCACCTGCCGTCACGGGCGTGCAGTCGGGTGATGCTCACCGGCCGCACGTCGACGCGCCAGAACGCCGAGACCGGAGCCCCCAGCGCACAGACCGTCGCGGCCCGCACCACCGACGGGTGCGTCACCGCCAGCCACCGGCCCGATCTGCCCGCCATCGTGTCGAGCCAGCATCGGGTTCGGGCGAGCAGCGTCGCGATAGATTCTCCGCCGTGCGGCGCCGCGTGCGGATCGGTCAGCCACGCCGCGAGGTCGGCCTCGGGCACCGCCGACATCGGCCGGCCCGTCCACGTGCCGTAGTCGAGTTCCCGCAGTGCCGCGTCCGGTTCCGCGCGCATCCCCAGTGCCGCCGCGGTCTCGACGGTGCACCGCTCCGGTGCGGTCAGCGTGTGGTCGACGGCGGGAGCGTGGACGCGTCGGAGTTCGCGCCGGCCCCGATCGGACAGCGGGTCGTCGGCGGGGAAGCGCACGTCCGCGACCGCGTCGGTGGACGCGTGGGCCAACAGCAGCAGGCGCAACACGAGCGATATTCCACCACAACGGTCTTCCGCTTGACATGCGTGGTGGCGCAGTGCAATTGTTCGGCGTACGCATGCGTCGAGGTGCAGGCAATCCGGTGGGAAACCGGAGCGGTCGCGCCACTGTGACCGGACCGATGGTCCGGGAGCCAGAAAACTCCCTCGGCGCGTGACCTTTTCGATGGGACGCGTCAATCCCGAGGAGGCTCTTTCATGGCTGTCGTTCATCTTCCGGACGAGTCGCTGGGCAACGCTGCGCTCGCCGCGGCCGTCACCGCGACGATTCTGCTCGCATTCGTCGTGCTCTACCTGGTCGGTTTCGATCAGGGCGCGATCTCCCGCAGCGGCATGTTCATGCACGAACTGATGCACGACGGCCGGCACCTGCTCGGTCTGCCGTGCCACTGAGCGCGGGTGGATCGATGCACCCCGCCACAACCGAATCGAAGTCCGTTCCGCTGACCGGCAGTTTCGTTCAGCTCCTGCTGCGCGGCCTGCTCGCCGGTCTCATCGCGGGCCTGCTCGCAGGGGCGGTCGCCTTCGTCGTCGGCGAACCCCACGTCGACGCGGCGATCGCCCTCGAGGAAGCAGCAGCGGATCACGGGCACTCGCACGACAGCGCAGAAGCCCAGGGCCACAGCCACGGTGACGAAGCCCTGGTCGGCCGCACAGGCCAGAAGGCCGGCCTGCTCCTGGCGACAACCCTCGCCGGCCTCGCGCTCGGCGCAATCTACGCGGCCGTACTGCATTTCGTCCGCCGGCACTCCGCGTTGTCCGGGTGGTCGTCGGCATTGGCGACCGCGGCACTGGGCTGGGTCGCGATCGAGGCGGTCCCATTCTTCAAGTATCCGGCGAATCCGCCCGCCGTCGGCGATCCGGAGACGATCGCCCAGCGCACCTGGCTGTGGCTCGCCACCGTCGTGCTCGGCCTCATGGCCGTCGCGGTCGCCGTGATCGTCCGGAAAGCGCTGGCCGCGCAGGAATTGCGTACCGTCCGCCTCGGTGCGCCGGTGCTCGCCTTCCTCGTCGTCGTGGTCCTCGGCTATCTGGTGCTGCCGGCGATCGACGAGGTTGCGGACGACTTCCCGGCGACTCTGCTGTGGGAGTTCCGGATCTCGTCCCTCGCCGTGCAGGCCACGCTGTGGGCCGGGCTCGGTGTTGCCTTCGCGTTCCTGACCGAACGCGCCGATCGCCGCACCGCGGTCGTCTGACCGATGGGACAGGGCCTGCTCGTCGCCGGAACCACCTCGGACGCAGGAAAGTCCGTGGTGACCACCGGGATCTGCCGGGCCCTGTCCCGCCGCGGACTTGCGGTCGCGCCGTTCAAGGCGCAGAACATGTCCAACAACTCCATGGTCACCGTCGACCCGGTCACCGGCACCGGCGCCGAAATCGGGCGCGCCCAATGGATCCAGGCGGTCGCCGCCCGCGCGACCCCCGAGCCCGCCATGAATCCGGTGCTGCTCAAACCCGGCAGCGACCGCACCAGCCATGTCGTCGTCATGGGTACACCGGCGGGACGTCTCGAAGCAGGTGAATTCGCCGGTGGCCGGAAGCATCTCGCCGACGCGGCGTTCGAGGCGCTGGACGACCTGCGATCCCGTTTCGACGTCGTCGTCTGTGAAGGCGCGGGCAGCGCTGCCGAAATCAATCTGCGCGCACACGATTACGTGAACATGGGACTGGCCCGGCACGGCGGGATGTCGACGATCCTGGTCGGCGACATCGACCGTGGAGGAGTGTTCGCCTCCATGTACGGCACGCTGGCGTTGCTCGACCCCGACGACCAGGCACTGATCCGCGGGTTCGTGATCAACAAGTTCCGCGGCGACGTGGGGCTGCTCCGCCCGGGTCTGGACTCGCTGGAAAAGCTCACCGGACGCCCGGTGCTGGGCGTGCTGCCCTGGCAGCGCGACCTGTGGCTCGACTCGGAGGATTCGCTGGCACTGACGTCGCGCCCCGCGCACGACGGTGCAGGCTCGCTGACGGTGGCGGTCGTGATGCTGCCGCGCATCAGCAATTTCACGGACGTCGACGCGCTGTGCCTCGAGCCCGACGTGCGGGTGCGGTTCGTCGACGATCCGCGGGCGCTGGCCGGCGTCGACGCGGTGATTCTCCCCGGTACCCGCGCGACCCTCGCCGACCTGGCGTGGCTGCGGTCGCGGGGGCTCGACGTCGCACTGCTCGACCACGCCCACCGCGGCGGCGCGATTCTGGGGATCTGCGGAGGCTTCCAGATGCTCGGCGCGGTGATCGACGACCCCGACGGCGTGGAAGGGATTGCCGGGGCATCCGCTCAGGGGCTCGGACTGCTCGACGTGCGCACGGCTTTCACGCGCGAGAAGGCGCTGCGGTTGCCGACGGGGTCGGCGCTCGGTGTCCCCGCGTCCGGGTACGAGATCCACCACGGCCGGATCACCGTCGGCAGCGGCGAGGAGTTCCTCGGCGGTGCCCGATCGGGTTCGGTGTTCGGCACGATGTGGCACGGCAGTCTCGAGGGCGACGCCCTGCGCGCGGCCTGGCTGCGGGAGGTCGCGGGGGCGGCGGGTCGTCGGGTGCGCACGGGCGCAGTGAGTTTCCCGGCCGAACGGGAGGCACGACTCGAGCTGCTGGCCGATCTGATCGAGCAGCACCTGGACGTCGATCGCCTGCTGGACATGCTGTCGGACAGGTCGCGACTGCCGACGCTGACCGGGGTCCTGTCGTGACGGTCCTGATCCTGGGCGGAACCGGCGAGGCCCGTGCACTCGCGGAGCACCTGCAGTCGGACGGAAGCGTGTTCGTGTCGTCGCTCGCCGGCCGGGTCCGGGACCCTCGTCTACCGGTCGGGGAGGTCCGCATCGGGGGATTCGGTGGGGTCGAGGGGCTCGTGAATTACCTGCGCGACAAGCCGATTCGTTCGGTAGTCGACGCCACGCACCCGTTCGCCGCCGGCATCAGCGCCAACGCGGCCGCGGCCTGCGCGGCGGCGGGTGTTCCTCTGGTGCGGTTGGCGCGCCCGGGCTGGGCAGGCACCCCCGGGGCCGACGCGTGGAAGTGGGTAAACGGTCACGACGAGGCGGCAGCGGTCGCCGCCACCGGCGATCGAGTCTTCCTGAGCACGGGACGCCAGACCCTGGACCGCTTCGTCGGTCCGCTCGCGCGGCACAAGACCTTGGTGCGGGTCGTCGACCCGTTGGACATCGAGGTGCCGGACCCGTGGACGGTGCTGCACACCCGCGGGCCCTACACCCTCGAGGGCGAGCGAAATCTGATGCGGGAGCGCGACATCGACACCCTCGTCACCAAGGATTCGGGCGGCTCCTACACCCGCGCCAAGCTCGACGCGGCGGCCGAACTCGGGGTGCGGGTGATCGTGGTGCGCCGGCCCGCCGTGCCGGAAGGGGTCGACACGGTCGCGACGGTCGCTGCTGCGGCGTCGTGGGTGCAACGCCGCTGAACTGCCGCCAGTGCCGAACTGTCAGAGTTGCGGTCCCTCGGCGCGTAGATCGTCGACCTTGCGCATCGCCTCCCGCAACTCCGCGAGCCACGCTTCGCTGTGCTGTCCGGCCAGTTTGACCGTCCAGCTCAGGGCGTCCGCACGGGAGCGGGCCACGCCGGCGTCGACCAACGTGTCGAGGACCTTCCGCTCGGGTTGGCGGAGCCGCGTCATCACGGGAACAGCCAAGTGGGTGAACAGAACTCGACGATCGCCGAGGGTGACACCCCACGCGACCTTCCGGCCGTAGCGGGCCTCGGCCTCGTCGGCGATGCGCATGCGCTCGCCGCGGGTGGTTTCACGGAAGCGGGCGATGCGACCGTCCGCGGTCGCGTCGCTGTTCTCGTCGGGTGGGGGAAGTGCGCCGACGACGACGATCTCCTCCCGATCCACCTCGACGTCGACGGGTCCGGTGAACCAGTCGTCGGGAAGTCGTCCGGCAAACCATTCGGCCGCGTCGGACGCATCGGGGATGTCGGCTTGCTGCCAGCCGCCGGGGCGGCCGAATCGCCTGTAAGTGTTCATGATGGTCCTCCCAGGGACCGATCGGCAGGTGCGTGTTGCACTGATTACAACGTTACACCGTTTCGCAACGGCACGGGTGCCGTGTTTGCTGCCAGACTGCGGTCATGGCCGAGAACAAGACCAAACCCACCACGCAGTCCGTCCCGGAATTCCTCGAAACGGTCGAGCACCCGGTCCGGCGGGCCGACGCTTGGACGCTGCTCGACCTGATGAGCGAGGCGACCGGGGAACAGGCGGTGATGTGGGGACCGTCGATGGTCGGGTTCGGCAGCTACCACTACCGCTACGCCAGCGGCCGTGAAGGCGACGCGCTCGCCGTGGGCTTCGCCCCGCGGAAGACGAACCTCGCGCTCTACGGACTCACCGTCGCGCCGGGGGCTGCGGACCTCCTCGCGACCCTCGGCAAGCCCAAGACGGGTGCGGCGTGCCTGTACATCACGAAGCTCGCCGACGTCGACCTGGAGGTACTGGCCGAACTCGTCCGCATCGGGTACAGGCACATGACGACGGTGGAGCACCGCCCTTGACAGGACCGGGGACTTCGGCAGGTCGGGAAGGTGCTGGTGACGCCGCGTTCGACACTGTCGGGCGGACATCCGAGCCATCGTCGTTCGGATACAGTCGAGCGATGACGGCGGAGACGGTCAACTCGGTTCCGGATCGTGACGCGGCTGCTGGGGGTGCGGTGCTGACCCGGGAGCGGTGCGTGCACGCGCTGAATCGATTCCAGGTTGTCGCCGCCGACACCGGGGGCCGTCGTGCGGCGGTCGCGCTGGCGGTCGTCGAGCGTCCCGACGGGCCGGTGCTGCTGCTGACGCTGCGCCCGAGCCGGATGCGGGCGCATCCGGGCCAGTTCGCGTTGCCCGGCGGCGGTATCGACGCCGGTGAGACACCCGAGCAGGCGGCCGTGCGCGAGCTCGAGGAGGAGCTCGGTGTAGCGGCGGACTCGAACGCAGTTCTCGGACGACTCGACGACTTCGTCACCCGATCCGGATACATGATCACCCCGGTGGTGGTGTGGGTCGGCGCGCTCGAGGACCCGATTCGACCCAACCCCGACGAGGTGGCGATGGTGTTCGAGGTGACCGAGGCAGAGCTCGATGCCGAACCCGCGCTGGGGTCGCTGCCCGGGCACATCGGCAACCTGTTCCAGTGGCCGTTCCGCGGCGAGCACCTGTACGCCCCTACCGGGGCGATCATCCACCAGTTCCGTGAAGTGGTGCTCCACGACCGCAGCACCCGCGTCACGGCATTCGTCCAGCCCGACTTCGCGTCGAGGTAACTCACCTCCGCGATACCGTCGGAGCGCAGAAAACTCACCGTTCAGGTCGCTTCGATCGGTCAGTGGTTGTGAGGCAGCGGCTTTCGACACGCGTCCAGGGCACCCACCGACCGCGGGGACCGGCTGCGAGCGCCGCGGCAACGGCCACCGCGAGCGCACCCCCCCGACCCGCGCCGCGAGCCGGGCGGTGCGGCCGATGTCGACGGGCACCGGGCGGGGGCCGTCGCCCAGGGTGCCGCGGTCCTCGACGCGCCCGTGGTAGACGTTGACGCCCCCGAGCATGACACCGAGGGCTCCTGCGAACGCGGACTCCACCGGCCCGGCGTTGGGACTCGGGTGCTTGTGCGCGTCGCGCCGCCAGATGCGCAGCGCGGTGACGCGGGCACGAGATTCACCGCGTCGTCGAAACGTGCGGAGGCCCAGCCGAACCGCTCGAAGCGGGGGTGCGATGGCCGACACGGGCGCGTCGCGCCGGCGACGATGGATTGCCCAGACCTGCTCACGCACATCACGTGGCCGGCCGAACCCGGACGCAGGATTTCCCGGATCGGATGATCCGTGATCGACGAGGTCGACTTCATCACGCCTCCACCGATCATCAAACGTGTCGACTCCGGACCGACAACTGCGTCGAACCGCAGCGCATCACAACGATCATTATTATTTTTGTCACTCGAATTATGTTCTGTCACACTTCGGACATAGTGTGAACGTTCGATTGGCGACGGGGCGCCGTGTGGTGACGAAAGGAATGCTGCTGGTGGCTCCCGTTGACATCGTTCGTGCCGGTGCGCCGAACTCACGGTCGGTCGTCGATGCGGTGCCGCGTCCGCGGTTGTTCGCCGTGTTGGATCAGCAGGCCAGCCTGACGGTGATCCAGGCTCCTCCTGGGTTCGGCAAGCGCACCCTGATAGGCAGCTGGCTGCACCGCGGAGGCGCGGGAGATCGCGATGTTCTGTGGGTTGACGTCGCCGATGAGCACGCGGATCCGTCCGGCTCCGGCAACCCCGGGACAAGCTCGGCCCTGACCTCGGTTTCGGAAGTCGAGGCGGACAACGGGGCTGCGGGAGCAGCCGATCCAGGTGCGCGGTGGAACGACGAGGTCGAGGCCCTCGCCGCCGACAGCGCTCGGTGTGTGGTTGTGGTGACGGTGGGGTCGACGCGTGCCGCGGCGGTGCTCGAGACGGTCACCGAGTTGCTCGGACGGTGCCCGTCGGCGGTCGCGGTCGTGGCGGTCCACGGGACGATCGCGCCACCGGCCGTGGCGCCGGTGCGCGGTATCGACTGCCGCTGGATCAGCGCGGCACAGATGTGCTTCACCACCGCAGAGACTGCAGAGTTGGGCCGTTCGAGAGGGCTTTCGCTCGGAGATGAACGGTATGCAGATCTGCAGGACATGCTCGGGGGTGTGCCACCGCTGGTGACCGAGGCGGTAGCGATGTTGCAGCTCGCGCCGGACGTGCCGGTCGGTGACGGCGGTCGGCTGGCCCCGGCAGTCGATCGGGTGGTCGACGACTACGTCCAGGAGCGTATGCGGCGGCTCGACGACCGGGCTCGCCGGTTTGCGGTGCTGGCCGTGGTGCTGCGCAGCGCCACGCAGGCCGAGGCCGCGGAGGTGACGGGGGTCTGCTCGTGCGAGGAACTGCTCGAGCAGCTCGACGCAGTGGGGTTGATGCTCGAGTCGTACGACGGAGTGCAGCGCACCTGGACGTGGCCGACCGTGGTGCGGGAGCACGTTCTCGATACTGCGCGCCTGGAACGGCGGGGAAACGTCGAGCAGATCCTTGCTCGCCTGGCAGTCGAGCGGCTGTCCGCAGGCCGGTATGCGGAGGCGGCCCAGTACGCCGTCGATGCGCGCGAGTGGGATGTGGCCGAGCGTATCGTCGACAAGCACTGGAGCGAGATGATCGCCGACCATTTCGCGACGTTGGTGCACCTGTTGCGGGCGGTACCCGAGTCGGTGGTCGACCGCTATCCGGGGGTCGCGGCCGGCAAGGCACTGTTCGTGCAGTCACTGACCGGACATCCGATGCTGAATGTTGCCATTCCTACTGATCCGGCTGACGTGGTCGTTGTCGGCGCGGGACCGGAGGCTTGCCGTGCGCTGCATGTGGGCTCCGTCCAGGCCATCGCATTGCGTATGGCGGGGAGCCTGCTCGAGGCCGGTGAGCGAGCCGGTTGCTTGGGGTCACTGGTGCAGGCGATGCTCGAACATCAGCCCCACAATGTCACAGCCCAGCTGCCGACCCTCCGCCTCCAGTGGGCAATCTGCATGCAACTGGCCGGCGATCTTCCTGCTGCCACTGCCGAGTTCGAACGCGCTCACCGTGATGCCCTGGCCGCCGGGTTCGATTTCGTGGTGCTCAATGCTGCCGGGAGTATCGCGGCGAACTGGGCATTGTCAGGTGATCTCGCTCGGGTGGACGAGTGGCTCGATGCCGAGGCCCGAGTCGACACCCAAGTTGGGTACTGGGACGAGATGGTCAGGGTCGGTGGTCGTGTGGCAACGGTGTTGGCACGCCTGGACCGACTCGATTTCGACGGTGCCAAGTCCGTCTTGGACCTGCTCGGGATTCCGCCGACGGGCGAAGAGCTGTGGGGGCTTGTCGCCTATGCCAATGCCCAGTACGCGTTGATGTCCGGCGACGCCTACACCGGATTGACCATGTTGCACCGGGTCAGCGACGGTCACCGCAATCTGCATCAACCCGGTGCGCTTTCGCATGTGCTGCTCACCGCCGCCGAGATCGATCTACTTCTTGCTCTCGGCAAAGGCAACGTTGCCCGTGCAGTGGCTGCCTCGGACAGCAGTGGTCACCCGTTGGTGGTGGTGGCTGCCGCCCGCGTAGAAGTGCTCACGGGGCATCCGGAAGCAGCCCGGGCAATGCTCACCCGAATCTCGTGGCCCGACTGTGGCTGGCCCCGGGCTCACCTCGAAGCGCTGCTGATCGAGGCGGCTACCTATCTACACACCGATCGGGAGGAGGCGGCACGCGCGTGGGCTCGTGCCACCACACTGGCTGATGCCCTCGGAAACCGTCGGGCGTGGAGCACGATTCACGAACCAGTGTGGCGGGAGCTGGCCGAGCTCACCGGCACGACCGTGCCGGTGAATCTACCTGCCGACGTGTTTCCCGAGTCGGTATCGGAGATCGTACTCACCGCTCGGGAACGGGAAGTGCTCATCCATCTCGATCGTGGCGTCGCCCGCAAAGACCTGGCGCAGACCCTTTTCGTTTCGAACAACACCATCAAAACGCAGCTGCGGAGCATTTACAGCAAACTCGAGGTGCACACCCTCACCGGTGCTCTCACCCGCGCTCGGGAGCTGCGGCTGATCCCCTGATCTCCGGAAGGCCCCCGTCCCGTCGATCGGTGTGCGCATCCGAAGTCGACGCGAAGGCTGTGATGACGGATCTCACCGGCTCTCAGCGATCGTGGTGGTACCGATCGGCCGTGCACGCTCAACGTGCAGGCCCGGCGTCCGGGCCCCGGGACACGTGTGCCGGAACAGCAGCGGCGTGCCGAATATTTTGAACGCCAATATGTTTCGGTTCACAGATTTCGGATGAATGTCTTCACCCCGATTCTCACCCCGCTTGCACCTAACGGACAGGCAAACCCCACCGAAAGTCCCTACGAGGGCATCGCACGATGCGTAGGTGCGGCAGAAGCCCGGGTAAGGAGAACGGTTGTGTTGGCAAGGCGCAGACCTCTGCCGGTGTGGATGCTGTTGTTCGCCGTTGGAGTGACGGGTTCATGGATGCTCGGCGTACCCGCGACCGCCGACCCGCTGCGGTCCTCTGTACACGGACCGCGGGCGGAAGCAGAGCCGCGATCGGTGGAGTATGCGGCGGTGGTGCGCGCTCCGTATTCGGGGGACTATTCATTGAGGATCACTGCAGAGACCCCGGTCGGGTCGGGTTCGATTCCGCGAGGATGCACCTTCGGTTCCCAGCTGGTCGAGCAGGTACTCAACATGGAAGACCAGGCACCGGAAGGAATTCCGCCGTTGACACGTTCGATGCTGATCTGCCGGATCGGACCGCTCGAAGCAGGTGAGGTGCACACGGTGGTGGTTCCGGTGTCCGAGGCGGCGGTCGAGGACGGAGCGGTCGGAGCGTATCTACACGAGCATTACACGGCGGTCGGGCAGGTGGAGTTGTCGAAGTTGCCTGTCACGGCGTGCGCGCCGCCGGGCAGGGCGCCGACCTGGACGAGTGACTCAGGGCGTACCGACGCAGCCGGTACCGAGCAGGTGGTGACCGTCGTGGGCCGCGCGAACGGACAACTCGCCGGGGTCGCGCGTCCAGGATCTCGTATGTGGTTGACCGGAGTGGATGCATGTGAGCAGCGGATCGAGCGGAGCATGATCACCACGGATGAGGGTCGGTTCCGGTTCGCAGGGCTGATGCCCGGACACTATGCCCTGCACGACGAATCCGGAACGGTAGTGCATCGGGTGGAATTATCTGCTGCGACATCAGTTGTCGAAGGCCTCGACCTGGCACCGACGGAGACTCGGCAGCAGTGAACGGGGTGGGCTCATAACGGTGATCTCGTGGGGGTGGTGATCCCGCGGTGATTCAGGGTGTGCACCTGCTCAGCACTTGCCCATCCTGGGACACAACCACACATGCGCAGGGAGAATCGAGAGTTTGAGATGGGACGAACAATTCGCTATCTGGTCGGCGGCGCAGCGGTGACTGTCGTGACCGTCGCAATGATCGCTGGAATGTCCGCCGCGGTTGCTGTGTTGGGGCAGATCGAGATCGCCCAGGCTTGGGAGGCGACCGCGCAACCGGTCGCGACGGTGGTGTTGGCAGTGACGATGGTGGCCTCGGCGGTATCGCTGGCACAAAGTCTGTCCGCGCAACGGAAGCTGTTGACCACACATCGACAACTCGATCTCACGCCCGCCCATGTCCGGGAATTGCGTAGCCGCATGTGTGATGCCGCGCGCATGCTCGCCGAGGAGCGCCCGACACTTCGACTGGCAGCCGTATACGAGCTGCTGGCCGTCGCCGACGACTGGTGCCGAATCGCCCGACGATCTCCCCGCGCCGAACGGATACTGCTCGAACACCAACGCTGTCTGGATCTGATCTGTGGGTACCTGAGGGCAAACCATCGGCTGGAGCGGTTCGTGCCGGGTACGAGCATCGAAGCCGGCAGCGAGCACGACGAACGAATCGTACGGGAGCAGATGTTCGTCGGCGTTGCCACACATCTGAATGTCCGGCGTCACCTCTGGCCGTTCCGGATCGATCTCTCCGGCGCAGACCTGGCTGGGATGAGGTTGCAGCGCAGCTATTTTCCAGGATTGGTGGCGAGAGGCTGTGTGCTCACCGATGCGGATCTGAGCGGATCGGATCTGTCCGGCGCCGACCTCACGGACATCGTCGCAGCGAACACCCGATTCACAGACGCGAACTTGTCCGGTGCGCGATTGGTCCGGTGCACCGCAACCTATGCCTCGTTCAACGGAGCCGACCTGTCCGGCGCCGAACTCACCGACGCTGTGTTACGGGGTGCGCAACTGATCGCAGCGACCTGCGATCGCACCGATTTGACGGGAACGGATCTGCGGGCTGCCAAGCTCATGCGCCTCGACCTGAGCTCCGCGGCCTGGCATACCACAGACCTATCAGGTGCGGATCTAACCGGCGCACAACCGAAGGCGGTCATCGACCATGCCACCTCGGCTGTCCCGGAGCGGAAACCGTGACCGGGCCCCGCGCCCACCTATCGACCGCGGGGACCGGCTGCGAGCGCCGCGGCAACGGCCACGGCGAGTGCTCCCGCCCCGACCCGCGCCGCGAGCCGGGCGGTGCGGCCGATGTCGACGGGCACCGGGTGCGGGCCGTCGCCCAGGGTGCCGCGGTCCTCGACGCGCCCGTGGTAGACGTTGACGCCCCCGAGCGTGACACCGAGGGCTCCTGCGAACGCGGACTCCACCGGCCCGGCGTTGGGACTCGGGTGCTTGTGCGCGTCGCGCCGCCAGATGCGCAGCGCGGCCCCGGGGTCGTCGCCGAGCAGCGCCGCCAGCAGTGCGGTGAGACGCGCGGGTACGAGATTCACCGCGTCGTCGAAACGTGCGGAGGCCCAGCCGAACCGCTCGAGCCGGGGAGTGCGATGACCGACGCGGGCGTCGAGGGTGTTCGCCGCCCGGTATCCGAGCAGTCCGGCCGGACCGAGCAGCGCTCCCCACACCAGCGGCGCGACGACCGCGTCCGAGGTGTTCTCGGCGACGGATTCGATGGTGGCCCGGGCGATTCCGTCGGCGTCGAGTTGCGAGGGGTCGCGCCCGACGAGATGGGTCACCTGGATGCGCGCGGCATCGAGGTCGCCGCGGCGGAGCTGGTCGTCGAGGGTGCGGGCCTCGCGGCCGAGTGATCGTCCGCCGAGTACCGCCCATGTCGCGGTGGCGGTGACCGTCGTGTTCACCAGGGCATGTTGCCGGGTGGCACGGTCGGCGGCGTAGCCGAGCGCAGCGGCGCTGCCGACCAGAACTGCGGTGAACAACATTCCGGCACAGCGTGAGTCGGCATACAGTCTGCGTTCGGTGGCGCGGGCTATCGCCCCGAATCCGCTCACCGGATGTCCGCGTCGCGGATCGCCGAAGATCTGGTCGGCCACATATCCGAGGGCCAGTCCCGCTGCCCTCATCGGATGGACCGCCACGCGTCGACGAGCGCCCCGATGGTCTGCGGGTCGCGCACCGCGATGCGGATCCAGTCCTCGCCGAGCCCCGGGAAGGTGTCGCCACGCCGCACCGCGAACCCGCTCGCGCGCAGCTTCTCCCGGGTGTCCTGGGGAACACGCGCCAACACGAACGGTCCGGCCGGATCGCCCGCAACGGGAACACCGAGTGCGCACAGCTGATCGACGAGAAACTCTCGGTGCGAAGCGATCTCGGCCGCGATGACCTCGGATTCGGTGGTGGCCTGCGCCGACGCGCAGGCGATCATCGCCGCCGCGGCGGGGGTCGACACGGACCACGGCGGCTGGTGGACGGCGAGATCGGCGATCACCGTGGCGTCGCCGACGACGTAACCGGCCCGCACGCCCGGGATCGCCCACGTCTTGGTCAGCGACCGCACCACGATCAGTCCCGGAACGAACGCGCCGGCCAGTGTCTCCGGTTCGCCCGGTACCGCGTCCATGAACGCCTCGTCGACGACGACCACGCGCCCGGGCCGCACCAGTGACCGCAGCGACCCGGCGGGATGGAGCACCGACGTGGGATTGGTCGGGTTGCCGACCACCACCAGATCGGCGTCGTCGGGCACGCGGGCCGGGTCGAGCACGAAACCGTCCTCCGGCCGCAGCAGGACCCGGTGCACGGTGTGCCCGGCGGCGATCAGGGCGGCCTCGGGTTCGGTGAACTGCGGGTGTACCACCACCGGGTTGCGCCAGGGCCGCGCCCGGGCGATCAGGGTGAAGGCCTCGGCACCACCGGCGGTGGGCAGCACCTCGTCGGCGGTCCGGCCGTGACGGGTGGCCAGGGCCGCGCGGGCCGCACTCGGGTCCGGGTAGCGGCTCAGGTCGTCGAGTGAGGCGCGCAGTGCGTCGTCGAGCCAGACCGGACGCTGTCGCCGCGACACGTTCACGGCCAGGTCCACGAGGCCGGGTGTGGCTTCGCGGTCGCCGTGGTGATGCAGGTCGGGGGCCTTCGTCCGCGGTCGGCGCGGGGGTGCGGGGACGGGTGTCGCGCCGCGCACGGCGTCGACGAATCGCTGCGCCATCGACGGGTGCCCGGCCCAGTGCGTGTGCAGGTACGACGCGTGCAGCGTCGCGGTCGCGAACCCGTCCGGCCGTCCGTTCAGCAGCCATCCGGGCTCGGTTCCGGGTTCGACGGCGGTGCGATGGAATTCGTGACCCGTCACCCGCGTTCCGGCGACCGCGAGGAGGCTGTCGGCAGGGGCGATCGCCGTGCGGTAGCCGAGGGTCAGGCGCGGCGTCATCCGGGCGGAGGCGTCGAGCGCCCCGACCATGTCGGCGCCGTCGACGTCGCGGCACAGGTACAGCAATCCCGCGCATTCGGCGACCGTCGGGACACCGGCTGTGATCGCCCTCCGAAGATGTTCGCGCAGAGGGGTGTTCGCGGACAGGTCCGCGGCGTGCACCTCGGGGAATCCGCCACCGAGGTAGATGCCTGCGGTGCCCTCGGGAAGCTGTTCGTCGCGCAGTGGATCGAACGCGACGGTGCGGCATCCCGCGGCGCGCAGGATCTCCTCGGTCTCGGTGTAGCGGAACGTGAAGGCACGACCGCCGGCGATCGCGACGACCGGACCGTCCTTCTCCGTGCCGTCGCCGGGGGACCATGGGTCTGCGTTCAGATCCGGTGCGCTGCGGGCGATCCGGACGATCTCGGCGAGATCGACGTGCGCGGCGATCCGGTCCGCGAGCCGGTCCAGCTGCCCGGCTGCCTCGCCGCGCTCCTGCGCCGGCACCAGGCCCAGATGCCGGGACGGGGCGCTGATCCCGTCGTCTCGGTGCAGAACGCCCAGCACGGGGATCCCGGTCGGTTCCAGCGCGGCGGTCACCTCGTCGGAATGCCTCTGCGACCCGGCCTGATTGAGGATTACTCCGGCGATGCGGACACCCCGGTCGTAGGACGCCATGCCGTGCACGACCGCCGCGATCGACCGCGACGCGTGCGAGATGTCGACGACGAGCACCACGGGCGCCTGCAGGAGTTCGGCGACGTGGGCGGTCGAGGCGAACCCGTCGGTGCCGAGCATCCCGTCGTACAGGCCCATGACGCCTTCGACGATCGCCAGATCGGCGCCGGCCGCTCCGTGCACGAACAGCGGCGCGACCAGGTCGGTGCCGACGAGGTGCGGGTCGAGGTTGCGGCCCGGGCGGCCGGTGGCGAGGGCATGGTAGCCGGGATCGATGTAGTCGGGTCCGATCTTGTGCCCGGACACGACGTGACCGGCCGCGCGGAGTGCGGCCATGAGACCTGTTGCAACGGTGGTCTTTCCGTGTCCCGATGCGGGAGCGGCGATCACCAGCCGCGGGATGGCTACCATGCTGCGCCTACCATGCCGTGCCTACCATTCGATGCCCTTCTGGCCCTTCTGTCCGGCATCCATCGGATGCTTGATCTTGGTCATCTCGGTGACCAGGTCTGCCGCGTCGACGAGCTTGGGGTGGGCGCGGCGACCGGTGATCATCACGTGCTGATGTCCGGTGCGGTGGACGAGGGTGTCGACGACCTCGTCGATGTCCACCCAGCCCCAGTTGATCGGGTAGGTGAACTCGTCCAGCACGTACAGGCCGTGCTGTTCGGCCTCGAGCCGGCGCCGGATCTCCCGCCATCCGGCGAGGGCGTCGGAGGCGTGGTCCTCCTCGGTGCCGTCCTTGCGCGACCACGACCAGCCCGACCCCATCTTGTGCCATTCGATGGCCCCGCCGGTGCCGCGTTCGGCGTGCAACGCCCCGAGCGTCTCGAACGCGGTCTGCTCGCCGAGCCGCCACTTCGCGGACTTCACGAACTGGAAGACCGCGACCGACCAGCCCTGGTTCCAGCCGCGCAGTGCAAGACCGAACGCGGCCGTCGACTTGCCCTTGCCGTCACCGGTGTTGACCATGAGCAACGGCCGGTTCCGGCGTTGCCGGGTGGTGAGACCGTCGTCGGGTACTGCGAGCGGTTGGCCCTTCGGCATCAGGCGGCCCTCCCTCGGACCGCGGTGGTGATGGCGTCGGCCCGCACGTCGCCGACCGCGACGTACTCGGCGCCCAGGCTTTCGGCGAGACGTCGTGCGAGTCCCATCCGGAACCGGCCTGTCTCCGAGTCCAGAACGACCGAGGAGATGTCCTGTGCGGCAATGAGTTCGGCGGCAGCGAGCGAGCGGTTCACGGCGTCGGGACCGGCGGTGGCGCGACCGTCGGTGACGACGACGAGCAGCGCCCGCCGGTCGGGATCGCGCAGGCGGTGTCGTCGGATGGTCTCGGCGGCCTCGGCCAGGCCCTCGGCCAGCGGCGTGCGGCCACCGGCGGGCAGTTCCCGCAACCGGGTCGCGGCGACGTCGACGGAGTTCGTCGGGGGCAGCAGCAGATGCGCGCCGTCGCCGCGGAAGGTGACCAGCCCGACGGTGTCGCGACGGCGGTAGGCGTCGAGCAGCAGCGACAGGATCGCGGTCTTCACCTGCGTCATCCGTGCTTTCGCGGCCATCGACCCGGAGGCGTCGACGCACAGAAGCACCAGGTTGGCTTCCTTGCCTTCGATCACCTTCCGCCGCAGCTCCCACCCGTGTGCCTTTGTGGCGGTCCCCGCCGCCACAAAGGCACACGGGCGGGCTGCAGTGGCACGGATGGTCGCGGGCAGGTGGATCGGGCCGGAGTCGCCGTTGTGCTCGCCGACCGTGCGGCCGATCGTGGTGCGCGCCCGCGACCTGCGCCCCGCCGCTCCGCGACCGGTCCGGTCCGCGGCCAGCAGGCGGGCGCGATAGGGCTCGGCGGGAGCCGTCACCGTCGCCTCTGCAGGCCGAGCCGGGGAATCCGGCCCGGCGGTGTCCGGACCCTCGCAACCACCGCTCGGATCGTCGTCGGGATCGTCGGGTCCGCCGTCCTTGTCGGCGAGGAGGTCGTCGAGCAGCCGGTCGTCCATCCCGGGGGAGTCGAACGGATTGCGGCGACGCCGGTGCGGCAAAGCGAGTTTCGCCGCGACCGCGATGTCCTCGCGGGTCACCTCGTCACGTCCGCACCACGCGGCGTGCGCGACCGCGGCCTTCGCGGTCACCAGGTCGGCGCGCATCCCGTCGACGTCGAACGCTGCGCACACCTCGGCGATCGCAACGAGCGCGGCATCGGGCAGGAGCACGTGCGGGAGCCGGAGCCGGGCATCGGCGATGCGACGCGACAACGTGGCCTCGGCGTCGGACCACTGCGCGACGAATCCTTCCGGGTCGGCATCGAACGCGAGCCGGCGCCGGACGATCTCCGCACGCTGTCCGGGGTCACGCGGCGCCGCGACCTCGACGGTGAGCCCGAATCGGTCGAGCAGCTGCGGCCGCAGCTCGCCCTCCTCCGGGTTCATCGTCCCCACCAGGACGAACCGGGCCGCATGCGTGACGGAGACGCCGTCACGCTCGACCGTCGAACGGCCCATCGCGGCGGCATCGAGCAGCAGGTCGACGAGGTGATCGTGCAGCAGATTCACCTCGTCGACGTACAGCACGCCGCGGTGCGCGAGCGCGAGCAGCCCGGGCTCGTATTCCGCCGACCCCTCGGCCAGCGCCTTGCCCAGGTGCAGCGATCCGGTTACCCGGTCCTCGGTGGCGCCGACCGGCAGTTCCACGAGCCGGGCCGGGCGGGTGTGCGCGGCGGCACCGGCGGGGTGCGGACCGTCGACACACGCCGGATCCGGGGCATCGGGATCGCAGCCGAAACGGCATCCCGTGACCACCGTGACCTGCGGCAACAGTGCCGCCTGTGCCCGCACCATCGTCGATTTCGCGGTGCCCTTCTCGCCGCGCACCAGCACCCCACCGATCGCCGGCGAGACGGCACACAGGGTCAGGGCCAGCGCCAGGTCGTCGGAGCCGACGACGGCGCTGAACGGATACACGTGCACAAGATCCTCCACAGGCTCCCGCTGGGACGTTCTGTCCGGCAGCCGAATCGAGGCCGGTATTCGGACTTCCCGGTCGAGCGCCGTGCGATCGCCTTCCCGGACCGACGGTCCAGTGGCTGCGCTTTCGCGCGTGATCGACGACTCCCGGGTCACCGCAGCGGGCCTGTGCCGGATTCACACCGGCTTCCCGATTATCCCCGTGAGGGGCACCTCGATTGTCACTGCCGCCGCCGAGTGTAGCCGGAGCGTCTCGGTTATGGTTCACCGCCATGGGTTCCTCGATCACCGTCGTCGGCGTCGGTGCGGACGGCTGGGACAGCATCACCTCCGACGGGCAGGCGCAGGTGCTGCAGGCCGACGTGCTGATCGGCGGACGCCGGCATCTGGCGCTGCTACCCGATACGTCCGCTCTCCGCGAGCTGTGGCCGTCCCCGCTGCTCGCCGGTCTCGACGACCTGCTGGCGCGGCACGCCGGGCGCAGCGTCGTCGTGGTCGCGTCCGGTGACCCGATGGTGTCGGGCATCGGCACCACGCTGGTCCGCCGACTCGGATCCGATGCCGTGAGGGTGATCCCGGCGGTGTCCTCCGTTGCGCTGGCCCGTGCCCGGATGGGTTGGGCTGCAGAGGATTGCGAGACCGTGACCCTGGTGGGACGTCACGTCGGCACGTTGCGTCGCTATCTGACGTGCGACCGACGCCTCGTCGTACTGACCTCCGACGCCTCCGGTCCGGCGGAGGTGGCGCGACTGCTCGTCGACGCCGGTTTCGCGGAAGCCCGTGTCACCGTGCTCGCGAACCTCGGACACCCCATCGACGAAACGCGCTGCGACGGGCGGGCCGCCGAACTCGTCGATACGCCGGCTGCCGACCTGAACCTGGTGTGCATCGAATGTTCCGGCGCCGAGGGCTTTTCGACCGCGCCCGGCCTCCCCGACGAATGTTTCGAGCACGACGGGCAACTCAGCAAACGTCCGATCCGCGTAGCGGCGGTGTGTGCGCTGGCGCCGAAGCCGGGGCAGCTGCTGTGGGACGTCGGGGCGGGCGCCGGATCGGTGGGTATCGAGTGGGCCCGCACCGATCCGCGCTGCCGCACGGTGGCGCTCGAGCACGATGACGCCCGCGCCGCCGCAATCGAACGCAACGCCGCCCGGCTCGGCGTCCCGACCACGGTGACGGTCGTGCGCGGTGCCGCCCCCGCCGCGCTGGCCGGACTAGAGACGCCCGACGCGATCTTCGTCGGCGGTGGAGGCAGCCGGTCGGGGGTGCTCGACACCTGCTGGGATGCGCTGCGTCCCGGTGGCCGCCTCGTCGCACACGCGGTGACGCTCGAGACCGAGGCGGTGTTGGTCGAGTGGTGGAAGCGCCGCGGTGGAGAACTCACGCGTCTGGCGGTCGAGCACGCTGCCGCGATCGGAACGTTCACCGGCTGGCAGGCGCTGCGACCGGTGGTGCAATGGAGTGTCGTGAAAGGTGAAATATGACAGTACATTTCGTGGGTTCCGGACCGGGGGCAGCCGATCTGTTGACGCTGCGGGCGGTTGCCCTGCTGCGCGAGGCGCCGATGGTGCTGTACGCGGGCACCTACCTGGACGAGGAGGTGCTCTCGCACTGTGCGGCCGGTGCCGAGCTGATCGACACCCAGAACCTCGATCTCGACGAGATCACCGCACACCTCGTCGATGCGCACCGGCGCGGGCTCGACGCCGTGCGGCTGTGCTCCGGTGACCCGTCGCTGTATTCGGCACTCACCGAACAGATCCGGCGACTCGACGCCGCGGGCGTGCCCTGGGACGTCACGCCGGGGGTGCCCGCGTACGCCGCGGCCGCCGCGACCCTCGGCACCGAACTGACGGTGCCCGAACTCGCGCAGACCGTCGTGCTGACCCGCACGCAGGCCCGGTCCACGAAGATGCCCGACGCCGAGGCGCTCGCAAAGGTCGCGGGGATTCGCGCGAGCCTCGTTCTGCACCTCGCGATCACGCGGATCCGCACGATCGCGGAAGAACTGAGCGCAGAGTACGGAACGGACTGCCCGGCCGCGGTCGTGGCGTTCGCGTCCCGGCCGAACCAGGTGGTGCTGCGCGGCACGCTCGCCGACATCGCGGACCTCGCCGAGGCGGCGGAACTGAAGCACACCGCGGTCATCCTCGTCGGCCGGGCACTCGGCATCCGCGAGCAGGCGGACGTCGCGTGCTCACATCTCTACGATCCGGCGCGCGACCGGGTGCGCTGACCTGCCCCTCCGCCCGAGCGAACGGTACACTCACTCGCTTGGATCGACTGAATGTACCGCTCGCTCGGAAAAGGGGAGGGAGATCCCGGCCCCTGCCCTCGGCCCCTCGTTCAGTCGTCGGCAGCGACGCTGCCCGCGGCCGTCTTCACGGCCGCGATGATTCCCTGATAGCCGGTGCAGCGGCAGATGTTCCCGGACAGCGCTTCCCGGATCTCGTCGTCCGTCGGGGACGGGTTGTCCCGCAGGAATGCGCTCGCGGTGACGACGAATCCCGGTGTGCAGAAGCCGCACTGGAGACCGTGGTGGTCGCGGAACGCGGCCTGGACCGGGGACAGGGTGCCGTCGGGTTCGGCGATCCCCTCGATGGTCGTGATCTCGGAGCCGTCGGCCTGCACCGCGAACACCAGGCACGCGCGGACCGCTTCCCCGTCGAGCATCACGGTGCATGCGCCGCACACTCCGTGCTCGCACCCGAGATGCGTTCCGGTCAAACCACAGTCGACGCGCAGGAAGTCGGCGAGGGTCAGTCGCGGAGGCACGGTGCGGCGATAGCTCGTGCCGTTGATCCGGACCTCGATGTCGACGTCAGCCATGCGTTGCCTCCTCCACGGCGCGCTGCCATGCGCGCGCCACCATTGCCGTGCCGACACGTTTGCGGTACTCGACCGGACCGTGCAGATCCTCGGAGATCGACTCGACACCGTCGAGAACGTCCCGGGCCACCGTCTCCGGATCCTGCTCTGCCGCAACCGCGCCGGTGACCGCCTGCTCGACGACGGTCGCGCGGGTCGCGGTGGGGCCCAGCCCGAACGTGGTGATCGCGCACCGTTCGATCGTGGAGTCCTCGGCGAGGGTCAACGCGACCAGCGCACCCGCGACCGCGAAATCGCCGCTACGACGGGTGAACTCCTCGATCGCGTAGCCGCTGCGAGCCGGCGCGACGGGAAACGTGATGCCGGTGATCAGTTCGTCCTCCGCGAGGTCGGTGCTCCACATGCCGGTGAAGAACTGCGACGCGGGGATCGTGCGGGTGCCGCCGGGCGACAACGTCTCGATCTCGGCGTCGAGCGTCAGAGCCACGGCCGGATACTCGCCGGCACCGTCCGCGTGGGCGATCGACCCGCCGATCGTGCCGCGGTTGCGGATCTGGAAGTGACCGATCAGCGGGGTCGCGCGCGACAGCAGCGGCACCGCTGATCGGACCTGCTCGGAGCGGCCGACCGTGCTGTGCGTGGTGCCGGCGCCGATCCACACCGAATCGCCACGAACCCCGATGCCGCGCAAGGTGTGCACGCGGCGCAGGTCGACGAGGTGCTCGAACACGGCCAGCCGCAGGTTGAGCATCGGCATCAGGGACTGCCCGCCGGCGATGAACTTCGCCTCGTCACCGAGTTCGCTGATCAGTGCGACGGCTTCCTCGGCGGTGGCGGGCGCGTGGTAGTCGAATGCTGCCGGTTTCATGCCGTCACCGTCCGGGCCTGCTCGATCATCGACACGATGGTCGACGGGGTCAGCGGCAGTCGGGAGATCTCGACGCCGAAGGGGGAGAGGGCGTCTGCGACCGCGTTGACGACCGCGGGAGACGATCCGATCGCGCCGCCCTCGCCGACGCCCTTGTGGCCGCCGGGTCCGGGGCCCGGTGTTTCGATGTGCCCGAGTTCGATGTCGGGGACCTCCGTGGCGGTCGGCAGCAGGTAGTCCATGAACGTGGTGGTCACGGGGTTGCCGGTCTCGTCGTAGGCAAGGTGCTCGTAGAGGGCGCCGCCGATGCCCTGCACGGTGCCACCCCAGATCTGGCCCTCGACGACGTTGGGGTTGATCATCGGGCCGCAGTCCTCGCTGACGATGTAGCGCAGGAACTTCACCGCACCTGTCGCGATGTCGACCTCGACCGTGCACAGGTGCGTCGCGTTGGCCCAGATCATCATCTGCTCGGCACGGTAGCGACCGCTCGCCTCCAGCCCCGGGGGCACACCCGGCGGCAGTGTCTCGGTCTGGAAGTACGCGATGTCCGCGATCTCCTGCAGCGACAGCCCGGCTCCGGGCACGCCACGGACGGTCGCGCGGCTCTCGGCGAGTTCGATGTCCTCCGGGGCGGCCTCCAGACGGTGCGCGGCGATCGCGAGGATGCGTTCCCGCAGCACCGACGCGGTCTCACCGACCGCGCCGGCGGTCATCGCCCCCGAACGACTGCCGCCCGTGCCGGCACCGAACGGCGTGACCGCGGTGTCGCCCTGGATGGTGTTGACGTCGGGGAGGGCGACGCCGAGCGCGTCGGCGGTCAGCTGGACGACGGTGGTTTCGATGCTGTTGCCCGACGACCCGCCCGCGACGTAGACGTTGACCTTGCCCGACGGTTCGATGCGGATGGTCGCGCCCTCGGTGCTGTGGTACGGGGTGGCACCGGCGGTCGGTTCGAGATAGGTGCAGGTGCCGACGCCGATGTAGCGGCCCTCCGCGCGGGCCTGCTCCTGTTCGCGGCGGAACGCGTCGTAGTCGAGCATGGACAGCGCCTGCTCGAACGTTTCGCGCGGGGTGACATCGCTGAACGGCATGCCGGTCGGTGCCGCGACCGGGAACTCGTCGCTGCTGTACATGTTCCGGCGCCGCAGTTCGACGGGATCGAGGCCGATGCGCCGGGCCGCGCTGTCCAGCAGCACTTCTCGTGCCATCGACTCGTACTGCCACGGCCCCCGGTAGGCGACCCGGCCGACGGTGTTGGTGTAGTGCAGTTTCAGGCTGAACGTCGCGGCGGGGACGCGGTACGGTCCGGGGAAGAGCATGCCGACGGCGGACGCGGCGGTGATCGGGGAGGGCACCGGGTAGGCGCCGACGTTCTGCACGTGGTCGAGGGTGGCGGCGAGGATCCGGCCGTCGGCGTCGAACGCCATGCGGGCCTCTCCGTGTTCCTCCCGTGCCATGCCCGCGGACATCATGTGTTCCTGCCGGTCCTCGATCCACTTGACCGCGAACGGCAACAGCGTCGCCGCGAGCATGATGCAGATGTCCTCGCGTTGCGGCGCGACCTTCTGGCCGAATCCGCCGCCGGTGTCGCGCATCAGCACGCGCACCCGGTGTTCGTCGATGCCGAGCAGTCGCGCGCAGAATCCGCGGACCTCGTGCGGTGCCTGGGTCGATGCCCAGATCGTCATCTCCCCGGTCGATTTCGTCCACTCGGCGACGATGCCGCGTGTCTCCATCGGCACCGCGATGTAGGCCTGCTGGTGGACGGTCCGGCTCACGACGTGCGGAGCCTCGTCGAAGATACGCAGCAGTTCCTCGGACGGCGGGATTGCCATGCCGCCGGCGTTGTTGCCGGGGAACTGTGCGTGGACGAGTTCGTCGTTCGTGTCGGCGGTCGTGTAGTCGACGACGGGGGTCAGCGCGTCGTAGTCGACGGCGACGAGTTCGGCGGCGTCCTCGGCGATGTAGCGGTCGCGCGCGATGACGAGCGCGACCGGGTCGCCGACGAACCGGACCTCGTCCTCGGCGAGCGGCGGCCAGTTCAGGCTCGGCATGAACGGACCGTCGAGCGCGTACTTCTGCTCGTGGACGCGCGGGTTCAGGTCGGACGCGACGAACACCGCGTGCACGCCGTCGAGTGCCTCGGCTTCCCTGGTGTCGATCGAGAGGATTCTGCCGCGGGGAATCGGGCTGCGGACGAAGCACGCGTGGAACATGCCCGGGCGGGTCACGTCGTCGACGAACAACCCGGCTCCGGTGAGCAGCCGCGGGTCCTCGATACGGGGAACGCGGGCACCGACGTAGCAGGACGGAACTGTGGGGGTCACGCTCACTCGTCACCTCGGACTTCGCACGAAACAAAGGACGCTGCACGGTCGAGATCGCTGTGTGCTGAGCACTTGTTTAGCACCGGCTCGAATGAGATGTCAATCACATTCTCCTGATTGGAGAGTGGGAATTGCCATGTCGGACCCGACTTGGACCGGGGGCGCTCTTGACGGCAAGGGGTGAACGACGTTCACTAAGCCGCGGTGAACATCGTTCACCCCTTGTGAGCGATGGAGAAGACCGTGACCCCAGATCACCCGAGCCCTTCGGAGGGCACCCCCGCGCCGGTACGGTCCGGTACCGCCGTCACAGCCCTGCTCAGCCTCGCCGGGCTCGTCGTCGCCCTGCAGACGACCCTTGTCGTCCCGTTGCTGCCGAACCTGCCGGGCATCCTGGACGTCAGCGACGGCGACGCCACCTGGCTCGTCACGATCACGCTGCTGACCGGCGCGGTCGCGACGCCCATCGTCTCGCGCACGGCCGATATGTACGGCAAGCGCCGGATGATGATCCTGTCCCTGTCGATGATGGTGCTCGGCTCCCTGATCGCCGCCTTCGGCGGCACCTACGTCGCTGTTCTCGTCGGCCGTGGCTTCCAGGGTTTCTCCTCCGCGCTGATCCCGGTCGCGATGGCCGTCCTGCGCGACGTGCTCCCACGCGAGAAGGTGGCTGCCGCCGTCGCCCTGGTCAGCGCCACGATGGGCATCGGCGGCGCACTCGGTCTGCCGGTCGCGGGCCTGCTGTTCGACCGCATGGGCTGGGCCTCGGTGTTCTGGGTCTCCGCCGCCGCGGGCGCACTGCTGCTGACCGGCATCCTGATCTTCGTTCCGGCCGGCGTCACCGGCACGCGCGGCCGCTTCGACGTCGTCGGCGCGGTCCTGCTCTCGCTCGCGCTCGTCGCGCTGCTGCTCGGCATCTCCAAGGGACCGGCGTGGGGCTGGACCAGTCCGCGCATCCTGCTGAGCCTCGCGGCCGCTGTCGTCGTGCTCGCCGTGTGGGTTCCCTACGAACTGCGCGCGAAGGCACCGATGGTCGATCTGCGGGTCTCGACGTATCGCCCGGTACTGCTCACGAACATCGCGGGCCTGTTCGTCTCGTTCGCCGCGTACGCCAACACCCTGGCGACCACTCAGCAACTGCAGCTCCCCGACGCCACCGGATTCGGCTTCGGGCTCAGCGCCGCGACCGCGGGCCTGTGTATGGTGCCCGGCGGTATCGCCATGATGATCTTCTCGCCCGCCTCGGCCCGGATCACCCAACGCTTCGGTGCCCGCACGACCCTCGTCACATCGACCGTCCTGATGACCTTCGCCTACGCCTTCCGCATGACCTTCGACGACACCGTCGTGCTCATCATCGTGGGCAGTGTCCTGGGGAGTATCGGCAACGCGGTGGCATTCGCGACCATGCCGACGCTCATCATGAGTTCGGTGCCGCTGAGCGAAACCGCCGCTGCCAACGGCGTCAACGGGCTTCTGCGAACCATCGGCTCGTCGGGCATGAGCGCCGTCGTCGCCGCGCTGCTGACCGCGATCACCATCGACGCCGAGGGACAGACCCTGCCCGGGCGCGGTGCGTTCGTCGCGACGTTCGCCGTCGCCGCCGCCGCGACCCTGTTGGCTACCCTGGCCGGTGTGTTCCTTCCGAAAACTGCTCGTGCCCGCGCAGAACAGGTGTCCACCCCGGAATCCGTCCGGGCAGCGTCGTGACCGACCGGACGACGCGCGACGTCATCCTCGACGTCGCGCGGCAATTGTTCACCGAACGCGGATTCACCTCGACGACGATCCGCGACATCGCCGAACGCGCCGGTGTCTCACCGGCATTGGTGATGAAGCTGACCGGCAGCAAGGCCCAGCTCTTCGAGGCCGCGGTCCCCGACGCACCGAACGTCGGCGAACCCGACCAGTCCGCCGAGCCGCTCGGCTACCGAATGGCCCGGGCGCTCGTCGAACGCCGCGATTCCGGCGACTTCGAATTCTGGGCGATGGCGCCGTTCCTGCTGCAGGAAGCACCCGACCGGGAGGAGGCACGCGCGAAGATGGCGGCGCGGTTCGTGCCGCGCATCGCGACCGTGATCGGTGAGGACACCCCGGAGAAAGTACGCGCACGGCTCGTCGTCACGTTGCTCCTCGGGCTGGCCAGCGGGCTGCGGACCTTCGAACTCGTCACCCCCGACGTCATCGAGAGCCGTCGGCTGATCGACACCTACGGCGCGCTCATCCAGGCGGTCATCGACGACCCGGTGCTCTGACCTCTCCGGGCGCTCACCGCACGGATCGGGCCGTCCACACGGCACCGGATGGAGTCACCGAAGTACCTGCGGCGCCGACGATCACGAGGCATTTCATGTCGATCGACGCCGGATCCAGCTTCTCGAGCGTGGTGACCTCGAGCGACTCCCCGGGCCGGCCCACGTCCCGGCCGACGACGACCACGGTGTCGTCCGGGCGGTGACGCAGCAGCACCGCCTTGGCATCGGCGACCTGTGTCGTGCGCGACCGCGACGCCGGGTTGTAGATGCCGAGGACCAGATCCGCCTGCGCGACTGCGACGAGGCGATTCTCGATGACCGGCCACGGTTTGAGCCGGTCGGACAGGCTCATCACCGCGAAGTCGCCACCGATGGGGGCGCCGGCGCGCGCGGCGACGGCCTGGATCGCGGATACTCCGGGCAGCACCCGGACCGGAACCTCCGCGTAGCGGTCGTCCTGCGCGGCCTCGAACACCGCCGACGCCATGCCGAACACGCCCGCGTCGCCACCGGACACGACCGCCACCTTCTCACCCGTCAGCGCCAGTTCGAGAGCGAAGCGCGCGCGGTCCACCTCGACGGTGTTACCGCTCGAATGACGTTGCAGCCCCGGACGAACCGGTACCCGATCCACATACGGTCCGTACCCGACGACGTGATCCACGTCGGCCAGTGCCGCCGACGCCTCCGGCGTCAGCCACCGCGCGTCGGCGGGACCCAGCCCGATCACCAGCAACTCCTGCACCGCAGACGGTTCAGGCTTCGGCGCGATCTCCGGCCGGGAGCGGTCTGCGGTTTCACGATTGCGCGGCGCCCGGTCGCCGGGCGCCAGGATCACCGAGAAATACGGCACGGCATCGGGATCCACCTCTGCAACCGGTGCGATGCGCTGGCCGCCCATCGATGCACGTTCGACGTAGACGGCGTCGTCGAGCCGGCCGGCCTGGGCGAGGGCGTTGCGTACGGCGGGAAAGGTCCGGCCCAGCTTCATGATCACGGCACCGTCCGTGTCGGCGAGGCGCCGCGCCAGTTCCGGTTCGGGCAGGGTGCCGGGCAGGACCGTGAGCACGTCGGTGCGTCGTACGAGCGGTTCCGCGGCTGCTGAAGCTGCGGCGGAGAACGACGTCACGCCCGGAATCACCTCGGCGGCAAACCGATCCGAGAGCCGGTCGTGCAGGTACATGTAGGAGCCGTAGAACAACGGATCGCCCTCGCAGAGCACGACGACGGTCCGGCCGGCTTCCAGATGCGCCGCGAGCCGTCCGGCGCAGTCGTCGTAGAAGTCGGCGATGGCGCCGTCGTACCCGCCGGGATGGTCGGTGGTGCCGGTCGTCACCGGATACACCAGCGGTTCCTCGAATGCGCCGTCCGGGATGAGTTCGGCCGCAATGGATCGCGCGATGGACCGGCCGTGGGTGCCGGAGTGGTACGCGATGACGTCGGCCTCGCCGATCAGCCTCGCCGCTTTGCGGGTGATCAGTTCGGGATCGCCGGGGCCGAGACCCACGCCGTAGAGTCGTCCGGTGCTCATTCCTTCTCCTGCGCCAGTGCATTGAGTGCGGACGACGCCATCGCCGACCCGCCACGTCGTCCCCGGACCGTAAGGAACGGGATCTGCAGTTCGTGTTCGATCAGGGCTTCCTTCGATTCCGCGGCACCGATGAAGCCGACCGGCACACCGACGATGGCGGCCGGCCGCGGGGCGCCCGCGTCGAGCAGCTCCAGCAGGTGGAACAGGGCGGTGGGCGCGTTGCCGATCGCGACGACCGCGTTCCCGAGATGCTCGGCCCACAGCGACACCGCTGCCGCGGACCGGGTCGTGCCCCATCGTTCGGCGAGGTCCGGCACCCGAGGATCGGCGAGCAGGCACAGCACCGGGTTGTCCGCCGGCAACCGCTTGCGGGTCACTCCGGAGGCGACCATGTTCGCGTCGGTGAGGATCGGGGCACCGGAGTTCAGCGCGTTCCGTGCCGCCCCGACCAGTCCGGGATGGATGACCAGATCGCGGGTCAGGTCGGTCTGGCCGCTCGCGTGGATCATCCGGACCGCGATCTTCTCCGCGTCGGCCGGGATCCCCGACAGGTCGGACTCGGCGCGGATCGTCGCGAACGAGCGGACGTTGATCTCGGCGCCGTCGGTTTCGTATTCGTACCGGCGGGGTGGGGGTGTCTCGATCACATGGAACTCCTGGCGACGACGAGGGTATGGGGAAAATATGGTGCGCCGCAGGCACGTTCGCATCCGACGATGTGGACGTGCCGGGAAGGGGCCGGGCCTGCGACGGTTCGTCGGGCCGCTTCTCGCGTATCGCTGCGGGCGAGACTACACCCGGGTGCGCCGGTGCACGCGGACACCCGAGACCACGGCGAATCCTCGGCAGCATCGAATCCCGCAACCGTGAGCGCCTCCACGTCGGTGTCGGCGGGAAGGACGAGTCCGCGCCAGGGCGTGACGATCACACCGCTGTCGGGAAGTGCCGCGACCATCGACGGCGTCAGGATGCCCAGGGGCACCCGGACGGACACCGCGCCGTCGAGGACCCCGTACGGCATTCGGTACGGATCCGGGCCGGGGAGCGGTACGGTACCACCCAGTTCGCGGCCCTCACCGGGCAGTTGCCGCACGTTCCAGCGGGTTTCACGGATCGCGACGAACCTCAGCGCGGCGTCGACCAGTGCCTGGACCGCGTCCGCGATCGGGACGACCGGTCCTCTCAGGGCACCGATCCCGATCCGCATCCGTTCCGGATCGAGTGCCCTGGCGGACAGGTCGCACCGGAGACCGGTGACGTCGCCGCGGCCGTCGTCGACACCGAACAGGAACCGTCCCGGCAGGTCGGCGAGGGCCGGTTCGCCGCACAGCGCAGCGTCGAGTGCGCCGACGAGGGGACGTACATCCGCGGACCCTCCAATGAGTCCCGAGAGGGGGGACGCGACGATGTTGCGGACCCGTTCGTGGGTCGCCGACGGGAGAAACCCGGCCTTCGCGACCGATTCGATCAAGCCGTCGGGGACGCCGCCGCGCTCGTCGACGACGACACCTCTGACCTGCAGGTTTCCGCGCGAGGTGAGGTGTACGTCGCCGTCCGCGAGTTCGCGCGAGGCCGCCGCGAGAAGCCGCAGGCCACCGTCGGGAAGACGCCCGCCCGGGGCGCGAACACGCACCAGTGCGCCGTCCGCGGCGAGGTGCGGCCGCAGCAGGCCGGGGCAGCGATCCGGAGGGAGATGGTCGGCCGAATGGTCCGTCATGGGCGCACATGGTTGCACACCTGCCGAAATCGTGCGCTAGGCTCGGCGTGCCGTGGTGCTCGGGAAGCCGGTGGGAAACCGGCGCGGCCCTCGCCACTGTGAGCGGGTAGTTGTTCGCCCTCGTCCGTGCCGGTTCGCCGGTGCGGAGACCACTGGAGTCACCTCCGGGAAGGTCGGCCGAACAGCGTCGATCCGTCAGCCAGGAGACCGGCCACGGCACGCGAGGTCCACGAGGGTTTGGAGACTGAACATGGCTGTATTCGTGCTGTTCCGGGGCGCGCAGTGTCGCGCCTGACGTTGCTGTCGACGTCCGACACCGACCTGCTGTCGGCGCGGGCCGGCGGCGCGGACTGGGTGGTCGGCAATCCGTCCCGCCTGGACCTCACCGGCGATGCTCCGGCCGCGCTGCCCGCGCTGCTGGAGGGCTCCGACCTGGTGGTCGTGCGGATCCTCGGGTCTGCGCGCTCCTGGCAGGACGGGCTCGACCGTGTTCTCGCACAAGGGGTCCCGGTCGTCGTCCTGGGTGGGGAGCAAACCCCCGACGGTGAACTGATGGGTTACTCGACCGTGCCGATCGGGATCGCGGCCGAAGCACACCGCTATCTGGCCTACGGCGGACCTGCGAATCTGGCCCAGTTGCATGCATTCTTGTCGGACACCGTGCTTCTCGGCGGCGACGGTTTCGAAGCCCCCGCGGCGCTGCCCGAATGGGGTGTCGCGGAACGTCCCGCGCCTGCGACCGGCGGCTTGCCGAGGGTGGGGGTGCTGTTCTACCGCGCCCATCACACCAGCGGAAACGTCCGATTCGCACACGATCTCGCGGATGCGATCGACGCGACCGGCCGAGCGCAGGCCGTGGTGATCCACTGCGCCTCGCTGCGCGGTGCACCCGACGATCTGCTCGCCGAACTCGGCAGCCTCGACGCGCTGGTGGTGACGGTGCTCGCCGCCGGCGGCACCCGGCCGGCGACCGTCGGCGCGGGCGGGGACGACGAGGCGTGGGACGTCGCGGCACTGGCCGCGCTGGATATCCCGATCCTGCAGGCGCTGTGCCTGACCTGGAGTCGCGACAACTGGGCCGACTCGGACGACGGTGTCTCCCCGCTGGATTCGGCCACCCAGATCGCGGTTCCCGAGTTCGACGGCCGGATCATCACGGTACCGTTCTCGTTCAAGGAATTCGACGCCGACGGCCTGCCGCGGTACGTCACCGACCCCGAACGTTGCGCCAGGGTCGCGGGAATCGCGGTCGCCCACGCGCGACTGCGGTACGTGCCGCCCGCGGAGCGCCGCATCGCGATCATGCTCTCCGCCTATCCGACGAAACATTCACGCGTGGGAAACGCGGTGGGTCTGGACACGCCGGTCTCGGCGATCCGTCTGCTCCGGGCGATGCGCGAGCAGGGCTACGACCTGGGTGAGGGCTTTCCCGGCATGGATCTCGCGGACGATACCGAAGCCGGGAATGCCCTGATCCACGCGCTCATCGACGCCGGCGGTCAGGACGAGGAATGGCTCACGGCCGACCAGCTGTCCGGTAATCCGGTGCGCGTCACCGCGGATCGGTATCGCGAGTGGACGAAGGACCTGCCCGCGGAATTGGCCGACGCGATGACCGAGGCGTGGGGCGAGGCGCCCGGGTCGTTGTTCGTCGACGGGGAAGGCGACGACAAGGCCATCGTCCTCGCGACCCTGCGGGCCGGCAACGTGGTGCTGATGATTCAGCCGCCTCGCGGATTCGGGGAGAACCCGGTCGCGATCTACCACGATCCGGACATGGCGCCGTCCCACCACTACCTGGCCGCATACCGTTGGGTGGAGCGCGGATTCGAGGCCGACGCGGTCGTGCACCTCGGTAAGCACGGTTCGATGGAGTGGCTGCCCGGAAAGAACGCGGGGCTGTCGGCGGCGTGCGCGACGGACGCCGCGATCGGCAACCTGCCGCTGATCTATCCGTTCCTCGTCAACGACCCCGGCGAGGGCGCGCAAGCCAAGCGGCGCGCGCACGCGACAATCGTCGACCACCTGATCCCGCCGATGGCGCGCGCCGAATCCTACGGCGACATCGCACGTCTGGAGCAGTTGCTCGACGAGTACTCGAACATCGCGGCGATGGATCCGGCGAAACTCCCGGCGATCCGGGCCCAGATCTGGACGCTGATCCAGGCCGCGAAACTCGACCACGATCTCGGTCTGGACGGCCGGCCGCACGACACCGAGTTCGACGACTTCCTGCTGCACGTGGACGGGTGGCTGTGCGAGGTCAAGGACGCCCAGATCCGCGACGGACTGCACGTGCTCGGCGGTGCCCCCGTGGGCGAGGCGCGGATGAATCTGGTGCTGTCGATTCTGCGGGCCGCCCAGGTGTGGGGCGGAAAATCGCACGCTGTGCCGGGTCTGCGCGCCGCGCTGGGTCTGAAACCCGATGCGCCGCTGACCGAGGTCGACGCCGTCGAGGCGCAGGCCCGGATGCTCGTCCAGGCGATGGAGGACGGCGGGTGGAACCCCGAAACCACCTCGTCCACCGTGGAATCCGTGCTCGGGCACACCGATGCCGAGGTCGCTCGGGTACTCACCTTCGCCGCCGAGCAGGTCGTGCCGCGGCTCGCGAAGACCACGGGTGAGCTCGATGCCGTGCTCCACGCCCTCGACGGTGGCTACGTCCCCGCCGGGCCGTCCGGCTCACCGCTGCGTGGTCTGGTGAACGTGCTGCCGACGGGACGCAACTTCTACACCGTCGACCCGAAGGCCGTGCCGAGCCGCCTCGCCTACGACACCGGTGTCGCTCTCGCGAGCGCGCTGGTCGAACGCTATCTCGCGGATACCGGGAGCTACCCGCGGTCGGTGGGACTGTCGGTGTGGGGAACCTCCGCGATGCGCACCTCGGGCGACGACATCGCCGAGGTCCTGGCCCTGATCGGTGTCCGGCCGGAGTGGGATGCCGAATCCCGCCGCGTGCGCGAGCTGACCGTCGTTCCGCTCGCCGAACTCGGCCGTCCGCGCATCGACGTCACCGTCCGCATCTCCGGGTTCTTCCGCGACGCCTTCCCGCATGTGATCGGGATGCTCGACGACGCGATCCGCACGGTCGCAGCACTCGACGAGCCCGATGACCTGAACTATGTTCGCGCCCATGCCAAGCGGGACGAGTCGGAGCACGGCGACCCGGACCGCGCGGTTCGGCGGATCTTCGGGTCGAAACCCGGCTCCTACGGTGCGGGCATCCTGCAGCTCGTCGACTCCGGAAACTGGCGTACCGACGAGGACCTTGCCGAGGTGTACACCGCGTGGGGCGGATTCGCGTACGGCCGGAACGTGCACGGCGAGCCCGCCGCCGAGGACATGCGCGCCAACTACCGGCGCATCGCGGTCGCGGCGAAGAACACCGACACCCGCGAACACGACATCGCCGACTCGGACGACTACTTCCAGTACCACGGCGGCATGGTCGCGACCGTGCGTGCGTTGACCGGTAGCGACCCCAAGGCATACATCGGTGATTCGACGACGCCGGACGCCGTGCGCACCCGGTCGCTGTCGGAGGAGACGGCACGGGTGTTCCGGGCGCGCGTGGTCAATCCGCGGTGGCTCGCGGCGATGCGCCGGCACGGCTACAAGGGCGCGTTCGAGTTGGCGGCGACCGTCGACTACCTCTACGGGTACGACGCGACCGCCGGGGTCGTCGCCGACTGGATGTACGAGACCCTGGCGCAGACCTATGCCCTCGACCCGGAGAATCAGCAGTTCCTGCGCGAGGCGAACCCGTGGGCACTGCGGGGAATCGTCGAACGGCTCACCGAGGCGGCCGATCGCGGGCTGTGGGCCGAGCCGGACCCGTCGACGATGCAGGCGCTGCAGCAGGCCTACCTCGACGTCGAGGGCGACCTCGAGGACCGCGGATGAGGGTGCGCCTCATCGGGATCGGCCCCGGAGGACCCGACGATCTGACGGTCGCGGCGGTGCACGCGCTCAACGAGGTGGACGTGTTCCTCGTCGCGGACAAGCGACGCGGCGTGGACGATCTGGTGTCGGTGCGCGAGGAGATCTGCCGACGGCACATCACCGGCGACCACCGGATCGTCGTCGTTCCGGACCCACCCCGCGATCGGGCACCGGAACGGTACGGCGACGAGGTGCGGGACTGGCATGCCGCCCGCGCGGAGGTCTACGAGACGGTACTCCGCGAACGGGTACGCGACGGCGAGACGGCCGGGTTCCTCGTCTGGGGCGATCCGAGCCTGTACGACAGCACGATTCGCGTGGTCGAACGGATCCGCGACCGTGGTGTCGTCGACCTCGACTACGACGTGATCCCCGGCGTCAGCAGCGTGCAGATGCTCGCCGCGCGGCATCGATTGGTGCTCAACAGGATCGGTGGTCCGGTCACGATCACGACCGGTCGCCGCCTGGCACGCGACGTCGCGGCGGGCGGCGACAACCTCGTCGTCATGCTCGACGGCGACCTCACGTGCACGGAACTTCCTGGGGAATGGGATATCTGGTGGGGCGCGAACCTCGGTACGTCCGACGAGGAACTCGTCGCGGGACGTCTGTCCGAAGTCCGCGCATGTATCGAGGCCGCGCGGTCGCGGTCGAAGGCCGCGCGTGGCTGGGTGATGGACACCTACCTGCTGCGGCGAGCCTGACCCGAATCTATCGCTGCGCGAACAGGACCGCCGGGCGAGATCCGGTATCGGTGGGCGACTTGCTCAGCACGACGGGCAGCCACTGCGAGGTGAGCGCGACCATCGCGAGCCAGGCCAGCATCATCCCGAACGACGGCGAATGCGGCGCCGACGTTTCCATCCCGTTCTGCGACCAGTATCCGAACAGACCGAACAGCGAGGACAGGCCCGAACCGAGCATCGCGGCCGCCGCCAGGCGCCACCGGCGCAGGCACAGTGCCGCGCTCGAGATCCCGACCCCGAACACGGTCGCCAGGGTCACGAACAGACGCATCGGCACCGTCACCGGCGCGTCCGCACCGAACCAGCCGGCGAGCACGGTCCACGACGCCGCGCTCTCGGTCTGGGGCAGGAGCAACGCGACGACCAGCACGAGCGCGCATCCGGCGAGCACCCACTGCCGGCGACCGGCACGGAATTCACCGGCGACCTTCTTCTCGATGCGGGCGAACTCGCTGCGGTAGGCGGACAGGTCGTCGCTCACCGGTATTCCTCCTCGCTCAGGGCACAAGGTCCCCAGTATGCCCCGACGCCCCTTGTGAGGGGTTCGTCGGGTCGGGCGGACAGAATGTCGGTCGCCGTCGATCGCGAGCACGGGGCGCCGAATTCTGCACGCGAGCGATGTCGGTTGTGTCACGATTGCACCACTCAGACACCCCGACAGGAACTTTCCCATGAGTGGTTCGAGTGGTTTCAGGCGTCAGTGCGCAATCCTCGTCACGGTGGTCGTGGCGACCCTCTGGTCCGTGGTGGCGGCGACCCCCGCCTCCGCTGCCGACGGCACGCTGCGCGGGCGGGTGCTCACGGCCGGCGCGCCGCTCGCCGGCTACGACGTCACCCTGTTCGCCTCGGGCGTCCCCGCACCCCTCGGCACCGCGCGGTCCGGTCCGGACGGCGCCTTCACGATCGACTACACCGCGCCCGCGGGCACACCGGTGGTGTACGCGGTCGCCACGAACCCGGGGGATCGCCGCGTGACGCTGGCGAGCGTGCTCGGAGCGGGCGGGATCGGGGCGGGCGGGCTCTCCGCTGACGTCGTGATCAACGAGCGGACGACGGTGGCCGCCGGATTCGGGCTCGCCCAGTTCACGGACGGCGGACGCATCGAAGGTAGTGCGCCGGGCCTGCCGAACGCCGCGGGCATGGCGCGCAACCTCGCCGATCCCGTCAGCGGGGAGGTCGGTGCAGTGCTCGCGACCTCGCCCAACGGCCCGGACACCGAAACCTTGGGCACCTTCGGATCTCTCGCCGACATGATCGCCAATTGCATTGCGGTCCCGGTGGTGTGCGATCAACTGCTGAACCTGGCGGGTGTGCCCGGGCGGGGAGCGGCCGCAGACACCTGGCAGGCGATGGTGAACACCGCCCGCCACCCGTGGCAGAGCGTGATCGAGCTGTTCGCGCTGTCGAAGGCCGGCCCGTCGCCCTACGGCCCGGACCGGGTGCTGCCGCCGAGCGCGTGGACGCTCGCGTTGCGGTTCGTCGGTGACGGACACTCCCTCGACGGTCCCGGCAACATGGCCGTCGACGACGACGGCAACATCTGGGTGACGAACAACTACGAGTACTCTCCCGGCACCGAGGTCGCGGTGTGCGGCGCGAACAACCTCATGAAGCTGACTCCGACCGGACAGTACTTCCCCGGTTCGCCCTATACCGGCGGTGGGCTCAGCGGTGCCGGGTTCGGCATCGACATCGACGACGACGGAAACGTGTGGGTCGCGAACTTCGGTTTCGCAGCGCCGGTTCCGGACTGTCCCGAACAGGATCAGCCGCCGCACAACAGCGTGTCGCTGTTCTCGTCCGACGGCGTCGCGCTCTCGCCCGACGAGGGCTTCACGCAGGGCGGGATCAGCTGGCCGCAGGGCACCCTCGTCCACGGCAGCGGCGACGTGTGGTTCGCGAACTGCGGCAACGACAGTGTGACCGTCTACCCCGGCGGGGATCCCGGTTCGGCGCGGCAGCTCACCGACCTCGGGGTCACCAAACCGTTCGGCCTCGCCGAGGGCACCGACGGCACGGTCTTCGTCACGGGGAACGGGAGCGATACGGTCGCCGTGCTCGGACCCGACGGCACCCCGATCGCGCCGCCCGTTGCCGGGGGAGGCCTGGACAAACCGCTCGGGGTCGCGACCGACAGCGCCGGGACCGCCTGGGTCTCGAACTCGCGCACGGTCGGCATCCCGTGCCCGGACCCGGCTCTGACACCCGAACTGAACGGGACGCTGACCAGGATCGGGGCGCGCGGCGAACTGCTCACCCCGGCACCGCTCACCGGTGGCGGTCTGCGCGCACCGTGGGGCGTCGCCGTCGACGGCAACGACAACGTGTGGGTCGCGAACTTCGGTGGGCAAGCGGTGTCCCAGTTCTGCGGTGTGCGGGTCGTGGGCTGCCGGCCCGGCACGACCACCGGTGCACCCATCTCGCCGGACGGCACCGGCTACGGGTTCGACGGACTGACCCGCAACACCGGCATCGTGGTCGATCAGGCCGGCAACGTGTGGGTGGCCAACAACTGGAAGCAGATCCCGATCCAGACCAACCCCGGTGGCTACGAGATGGTGGCGCTCGTCGGCGCCGCAGCCCCCGTCCGCCCCTGACCCGTGCGCGGTTTCGGTAGCGGCCGCTACCGAAACCACGCACGAGGGCGGGCTAACGGGGCAGCACCACCGCCTCCCCGAGAACGTGCAGGCTCACGTGCGCGCCGATGCCGGGAGCGATGACACTGGTCTGACGCACCGCGAGCACGCCGTGCGGGGCCTCGGAGGTGTAGCGGGACCGGGTGTCCGGTGTCGGTGTCAAACGGATCTGCAGCATCGAATCGTGGCCCAGGAACTCGCGTTCCAGCACGACGGCGTTGGCGCTGCCGTTCGCGGGGGTCGCCACGATCTGCTCGGGGCGCAGCAGGACCCGAACCTCGCCCTCGGGGGAATCGGCCGGTACCGGCACCGCGCCGAGCGGGCAGTCCGCGATGCCCGCCGTGCTGATCCGGCCGGGCAGGATCACCACGTCCCCGAGGAAGTTCGCGGTGAACAGGTCCGTCGGCCGGGTGTACACGTCCTGCGGTGCCCCCACCTGGGTGAGCCGTCCCTGTTTCATCACCGCGACCTGATCGGCGAACGACAGCGCCTCCTCCTGGTCGTGGGTGACCAGGACCGTCGTCACCCCGGCCTCGCGGAGAAGCTTCGCGACCGACCGGCGCATGCCGGCGCGCAGCGAGGCGTCGAGCGCGGTGAACGGTTCGTCGAGCAACATCAGCTTCGGCCGGCGTGCCAGTGCGCGGGCCAGAGCCACACGTTGCTGCTGCCCGCCGGACAGCTCGTCGGGCCGCCGGTCCGCGAAATCCGGGTCCAGCGACACGATTTCCATCAGTTCCCGCACCCGATTCCGCGAACGGCGCTCGCGCCACGGCAAACCGAACAGGATGTTGCGTCCCACGGTCAGGTGCGGGAACAACGCGCCGTCCTGCGCGACGTATCCGATGTCGCGCCGGTGCGCGGGCACGAACCGGGTGCCGTCGACAACGACCGTCCCGCCGACGCGGACGCTGCCGCCGCCGGGATGTTCGAAGCCGGCGATGATCCGCAGCAGGGTCGTCTTTCCGCATCCGGACGATCCGACGACGGCCGTGGTGCTTCCCGCTGCGACGGTGAGATCCACGCCGTGCAGCACTTCGACCGCGCCGAACGACTTGCGTACCGCGTCGACGACGAGACCGCTCATATCCCTGCAGCTTTCTGTGATTGCCGGAACAACAGATAGGTGACCGGCAGCGACACGATCACCATGATCGCCGCGTAGGGCGCGGCCCCGGCATAGTCGAGTTCGCTGCTCGCCGACCAGAACCGGGTCGCGAGCGTTGCGGTTCCGGTGGGGGAGAGCATCAGCGTCGCAGTCAGTTCGGTGGAGACCGCGATGAACACCAGTGCCATCCCCGCGGCGACCGCGGGGGCGGTGAGGCGGAGGGTGACCCGGCGGAACGCGGAAACCGGACGGACGCCGAGGGATCGGGCGGCTTCCTCGAGCTCGACGGGAGCCTGGGCCAGCCCGGCGCGCACGTTCACCAGTGCGCGGGGCACGAACATCAGCACGTAGGCGACGATCACCATCGTCGTCGTCTGATACAGCCCGGGCAGATACGTCAGGCCGACGGTGATCAGGGCGAGCGCCACCACGATCCCGGGCAGCGAGCTCGTGACGTAGTTGCAGCCCTCCGCGACCTTCGCGAACCGGCCGGGGAACCGCACCGCGATCCACGCGACAGGGAAGGCCAGCACCGTCGTCGCGACCGCGGCCACCACCCCGTAGCCGAGCGTCTGCAGCAGGGCGCGTTGCAGCTCGGCACCGTCCCACGCGGCGGTGCCGCCGCGCACCAGCCAGCGCACGATCACGTACAGCGGCACTCCGATCGCTGCGGCGAGCAGTGCGGTGAGACACGCCAGGGCGGGAAACTGCGCCCATCCCAGCGGTGTGGGAGTCGCGGTGCGCCCGGTGCCGGAGCCGAGGCGCGCGTACCGCGCCCGGCCCCGCGCGAGCGCTTCGAGCACCAGCACCGCCAGGCAACACAGCACCAGCACCCCGGCGAGCATCGTGCCGGCCGTGCCGTCGAACGTCGCCTGGAACTGTTCGTAGATCGCGGTGGTGAAGGTGTCGAACCGGATCATCGAGAACGCACCGAACTCGGCGAGCAGATGCAGCGCCACCAACAGCGAGCCGCCGAGAATCGCGAGCCGCAGCTGTGGCAGCACCACCCGGACGAAGACCGCCCACGGTCCGCAGCCCAATGCCCGCGCCGACTCCTCGATCTCGGCGTCGAGGCGGCGCAGCGTGGCGAGCACCGGGAGGTACACGAGCGGGAAGTACGCCAGCGTGGTGATCAGGACACCGGCGAACAGCCCGTGCAGCGACGGAACGACGGTGACCCACGCATAGCTGTCGACGAACGCGGGGATCGCCAGCGGCGCCACGAGGATGGGCGCCCACCAGCGGGCACCCACGAGGGTCGTGCGGGCAACCAACCAGGCGGCGGCCACGCCGATCGCGGCGCACAGCGGCACGGTGATCAGCACCAGGAGGCCGGTGTCGACGAGCAGCTCCCCGACACGGGGCCGGAAGACGAGTATCCGGATGCTGTCCCACCCGGATTCGACGACACCGGTGACGACGAATCCGAGCGGGATCAGCGAGGCCACGACCATCAGTGCCGCGGGGACTGCCACGGCGACGGGGGGACGTGATCGGGTGTTACCGCCCGCCGGGATCCGGGCGAGCGTGGACGTGACGGACATGCGGAGCGGATCAGATCAGGCCGGCATCGGTCATCATCTGCGTGACCTTCGCACTGTCGAGCATCGACGGGTCGACCGGGGGCGCCTGAAGTTCGACGAGCGGCACGAGCGCGGGGTTGGCGGCGACGTCGCTGCCCACCGGGTATTCGAACGAGGTCCCGGTCTGCAGGATCTCCTGCCCCTTCTTCCCGGTGATGAACTTCAGGAACTCCTGCGCCTGCTGCTGATGGGTGCTCGCGGCGAGCACGCCGCCGCCGGACACGCTGACGAATGCGCCCGGGTCCTCGTTGCGGAAGTAGTGGAGCTGGGTGTTGCTGCTGTTCTCACCGCCCCTGGCCTGGTCGCCGAACCAGTAGTAGTGGTAGACGACGCCGCCGTCGATCTCTCCGGCGTTCACGGCCTTGAGTACCGCGGTGTTGCCCTTGTAGGGCACGGAGCCGGCCTTCATGGCGTCGAGCCACGCGCGCGTCGCGTCCTCCCCGCGCAGCTCGAGCAGCGCGGCGACGATGGCCTGGAAGTCGGCACCCGACGGCGACGCCGCCCATCGTCCCTTCCACTCGGGGTTCTGCAGATCGAGCAGGGACTTCGGCAGTCGGTCGGGGGTGAGGGCCTCGGTGTTGTAGACGAACACCGTCGACCGAGCGGCGATGCCGGTCCACTTGCCGGTGGACGGGCGGTACTGCTCGGGAACCTGGGCGAGCGTGTCGGGCGCGACGTCGGCGAACAGGCCGGCGTTCTCGACGGCGGCCATGGCCGGCGAGTTCTCGGTGAGGAACACATCCGCCGGTGAGCGGTCACTTTCGGCGATCAGCTGGTTCGCCATCTCGGTGTCGCTGCCGTTACGGAGGTTGACGGTGATGCCCGTTTCCGCGGTGAACTCGTCCACCCACTCCTGGGTCAGCGACTCGTGCTGCGCGTTGTAGACCGTGATCGCGTTCGCGTCTTCGGAATCTCCGCCGGACGTGTCGTTGCTGCATGCCGACAACGTCAGCAGTGCAGCAACGCCCAGCGCCCCGGCTGCCAGGGCGCCGCGGGTCCATCGGTGTCGCGACGGTGTAGTTCTCATGTGTTCCTCCGTGTCGAGCGCAGTTCGATCGCACCGGCGATCGAGTCGAATGCTACGCGCCCCGACCAAGGTAAGACTCACCGAAGAATCACCACCAGAACCCGTGCGTTTCACGAAGATTGGGTGATTTGCGCGGTTTCACCGGTCGTGTCGCACCACCCCGGCTCCGGGATGCCACACGTCGACGTGCAACTTCTCGTCGACGGTGACGAGCACGGCCTCGTCGAGGTCGAGTTCGAACAGGTGCATCGGACCCTCGGGCGTCTCCGACGGATACGCCGCGAGGATCGCGTCCTTCGCGTCGCCGTCCAATTCGCGCGCCCGCCCCGCGACCTTCGCGTCGCCACCCACCATGTCGTGGTGGCCGGGATTGGAATGTAGGGCGTACCGACCGTCGCGCTGCAGGTCGCGGGCCTTCTGCGCGCCGTACATCGATCCGATCACGAGCCGGCCGTCCACGATCTCGACCTCGGTGCCGCTGACGCGCGGGGAGCCGTCGCGTCGCAGGGTGGCCAGGACGTGGTGCTTGTGGGCGGCCCAGCGCGCGGCGATCGCGTCCGCGAGGTCCGGTGCTTCGGTACGGAACTGTTCCCAGGTTGCCATGCGATCACTGTGCACCCGGATCGCTGACATCTTGTGTCAGGGATTTCGTCTAGTGTCGATCTTGTGCGATCGGCCCGATTACTCGAGATGATGCTGCGCCTGCAGGGCAGTCCCGGCGTCACCGCGCAGAATCTCGCCGACGAATTGGGTGTGTCGGTCCGCACCGTGTATCGCGACGTCGGCGCGCTGTCCGCCGCGGGCGTGCCGGTGTGGACCGAGAGCGGACCCGGCGGTGGCATCCGGTTGCTCGACGGCTGGCAGTCGAGGCTCAGCGGGCTGACCCGGCCCGAGAGTGCCGCCCTGATGCTGCTGGGAGTGCCGGCGCTCGCCGCCGAGCTCGGTGTCGAGCTCGATGCCGCCCGTACGAAACTCCTCGGGTCGATGCCCCTGCCTCTGCGCACTGCCGCGCAGGTCTGGCGCGACCGCGTGTACATCGACGCTCCCGGCTGGTTCGCCGAACCGGGTGGGAACGAACATCTTCCGATCGTCGCGACCGCCGTTCTCGAGGGTCGGCGCCTACGCATCCGCTACCGCCGGGGCAAGGTCGAGGTGGCCCGTACGCTCGATCCTCTCGGCCTGGTCGCCAAGGCCGGCGTCTGGTACCTCGTCGCCGGCCACTCCCGCCGCATCGTCAGCTACCGGGTCGGTCGCATCACCGCTGCCGATGCTCTCGACGAACCGGCCCGCAGGCCAGACGATTTCGACCTGGCTGCGTGGTGGACCGCATCCACCCTCGAATTCGACCGCGAGATAAGAACGTTCGCGTGTACCGTCCGGCTGTCGCCGACGGCCTGGCGCAGGCTCCCCAAGATCGTGGGGGTGGGTGCCGCAGACGTCGAACCGGGCGAACCCGATGCGGAGGGCTGGGTGCGCGTCGATCTGATGCTCGAGGGGGAGGAGGTCGCCGTCGACCAGTTCCTCGCCCTCGGCGGCGGCGTCGAGGTGCTCGCCCCGTCCTCGTTGCGGGCATCGCTGCGTGCGGCAGGGGAGCGCCTCGCGCGGCTCAACCACCCATGATGCGACGCAGCTGCCGGCCCTGAGCGACGAGTTCGCCGGTGGGTCTGCGCAGTTCGGTGTCGTCGACGCACAGATCCGCGCTCGCCCACGTCGTGTGCTGACGCAGATGGAACCATTCGCCGTCCGGATCGTGGGCGGCAGGCGCCAGGTGTGCCGTGAACTCGGCGGTGGGGATCGGCACCGGCGCCGTCCGCGTCGCGAACAGTCCCGGGGGCAGCGCGTCGAGCAGCACCGCGGCGCGGACCGTCGGCGGCAACAGGACATCCGGTCGCAGCCGGATCCACACTTCGAAGGTGGGATCCGTGCCGCCCCCGAACGGACGGGCCGCGTTGATCGGGCGGATATCGAGATACTGCGAGAACGGCACGAAGTCGACCGGGATCTCCAGCACCGGCCGGGTCCACGGATCGACCTCGGGGGCGGTCGACGGTGACGACCACCGGGCGGGTTCGAGATCCCGCACGAGCCGCACCAACCCGGTCACCTCACCGTTCCCGAGCGAGGCGCGGGCACCCGCCGTGCGACCGGACCGCAGCGACTCGACGTTCACCTCCACCCGCCCGGGCGGCACCGGCGCGTAGAAATGCGCGGTGATCGCGGCCGGGACGGCATCGAGTTCGGCGGCGGTCGCGTGGAGCAGTATCCCGGCGACCAGTCCGCCGTGCAGGCCCCCGAACCCGCGCCACGTGGCGTCGAACGAGGACGGGAGATCGATGGTCAGCGGCGACGATGCCGCCGGCCGTACCACCTGACTATTAAGTCCCATAGTCAGAAACGGTAGAATCTGGCTATGTAATTTGCAAGTCAGATCGGGCGGGCGCGTCGGGTGCCCTCCGGGAAAGCGTCGTCAGCGCACCAGCAGCCAGTTCTGATCGTGCCGGTAGAACGTGGACCGTTTCACCGCGCGCGGGTTCGCGACGCCGTCACGGGTGAGCAGGGCGCCGGGGGAGCCGAGTTGCACCGCCCGTCCCTCCAGCCACCGGTACCCGCCGAACCAGCGCGGGCGGTCGACGGCCGCCCGCAGCCCGGGCATCGCCGCCGTCGGCTCGATGCGCAGGCCGGGAACTTCGCCGGAGAACAGGCGCGTGTCGTCGACGTACGCCTCCCCGACGAGATCGGGGCCTTCACCCTCGACGAGCGCGCGACCCACCAGGGCGATCCCCGCATCGTCGCGGATCAGCGGGACGGACTTGGCCGTGCCGTGCAGGGCCACCGCGGCCGCCTTCGACCCCGTGCGCAACCCGTAGGCCTCGGTCGCCGGCGTGCGCTTCTCCGGCACGTACGCCAGCTCGACACCGAGGCGATCGGTGCGCATGAGCCGGGTGAGGGTGGCTGCGAACGCGGCGTCGCTGCCCACCACGATCAGGCGTGGATCCTCGACCGCTTCGAGGTGGGCGAACACGTCCTCGAAGTCGTCCTTCTCGGGCAGAGCGGGTGCGGATACTGCGGTCACCGGCGTGAGCGCCAACGGTACGGGTGTTTCACCGCATTTGAGCACTACCGGTGTCAACAGGGCTCCTCGCAACTGATCGGGTCGGGCAGGTGTCCGGACGTCGACTCCACTGTAGTGAAGCCTCCGACGGGGTGTGCGCGGCGTTTCGGTGACGCCGGGCACGATGAAGAACCGGTCGTCCATTAGACTGTCCTCCCGGCTACTGCCCGTGGCGGCAGGACCTGCAGGCGAGAGACCGCCCGCACATCGACACCTGCTTAGGAGACCGCGAGATGCCGGCAATCGTCCTGATCGGCGCCCAGTGGGGCGACGAGGGCAAGGGCAAAGCTACCGATCTACTGGGCGGACGCCTGCAGTGGGTGGTGCGGTACCAGGGCGGCAACAACGCCGGCCACACCGTCGTCCTCCCGAACGGCGACAAGTTCGCGCTCCACCTGATCCCCTCGGGCATCCTCACCCCGGGCGTCACCAACGTCATCGGCAACGGCGTCGTCGTCGATCCGGGCGTGTTGCTCACCGAGCTCGCCGGTCTGGAAGAGCGCGGCGTGGACACCTCCCGCCTGCTGCTCTCCGCCGACGCGCACCTGATCATGCCGTACCACGTGGCCATCGACAAGGTCACCGAACGGTTCCTCGGCGCCAAGAAGATCGGCACCACCGGCCGCGGTATCGGCCCCTGCTACCAGGACAAGATCGCCCGCGTCGGCGTGCGCGTCGCCGACGTCCTGGACGAGAAGATCTTCACCCAGAAGGTCGAGGCGGCCCTCGAGTTCAAGAACCAGGTGCTGGCGAAGATCTACAACCGCAAGGCGCTCGACCCGCAGCAGGTCGTCGACGAGGTGCTCGGCCAGGCCGAAGGGTTCAAGCACCGCATCGCCGACACCCGGCTCGAGCTCAACCGGGCGCTCGAACGCGGCGAGACGATCCTGCTCGAGGGTTCGCAGGGCACGTTGCTCGACGTCGACCACGGCACCTACCCGTACGTGACCTCGTCGAACCCCACCTCCGGCGGCGCGGCGGTCGGATCGGGCATCGGCCCCACCAAGATCACCACGGTGCTCGGCATCCTCAAGGCCTACACGACTCGCGTCGGCTCCGGCCCGTTCCCGACCGAGCTGTTCGACGACCACGGCGTGTACCTGGCCAAGCAGGGCGGCGAGGTCGGTGTCACCACCGGCCGTGCCCGTCGTACCGGCTGGTTCGACGCCGTCATCGCCCGCTACGCGACGCGCGTCAACGGCATCACCGACTACTTCCTCACCAAGCTCGACGTGTTGTCGAGCCTGGACACCATCCCGATCTGCGTCGCCTACGAGGTGGACGGTGTGCGCGTCGACGACATGCCGATGACGCAGACCGACATCCACCACGCCAAGCCGATCTACGAGGAGATGCCGGGCTGGTGGGAGGACATCTCGCAGTGCCGCACCTTCGAGGAGCTCCCGAAGAACGCGCAGAACTACGTGCTGCGCCTCGAGGAACTGTCCGGTGCACGCATCTCGTGCATCGGTGTCGGACCGGGTCGCGACGAAACCATCGTGCGGCACGACGTCCTGGCCTGACGTCGGTAAACAGTCGCTTTCGTGGTGTTCGCGGAGTTGCTGTAGCCGCCCCCTGCCGGGACTAGACTCCTGGCCATGAGTCAGACTTGGCCGCTGATTCAGCGGCAGGGGGAGTTCGACGTCATACTTCGGGCCCTCACTGCCGATGCCGGTACGTGTGGGGTGGTACTGACCGGTGCCGCCGGTGTCGGCAAGACCACGCTCGCGCGGTTCGCGACCGCGTCTCTGCCGGGCGGGGTGCGCTGGGTGGCCGGCACCGAATCCGCGCGCAGCATTCCGCTCGGCGTGTTCGCGCACCTGGTGGGATCGGCGACCTCTCGCGATCCCGTCAATTTCCTTGCCGCCGCCCGCGAAGCGCTGCTCGCGGACGGTACCGGCATCGTCATCGGCGTCGACGACGCGCACCTGCTCGACCAGCTCTCGGCGACCTTCCTGCACCAGCTCGCCATCGACGGGGTCGCCCACATCGTCGCGACCGTCCGCACCGGCGAATCGGTACCGGACGCGGTGACCTCGTTGTGGAAGGACGGCTACCTCGAGCACCTCGAACTGACGCCGTTCAGCCGCGAGCAGAGCACCCAGTACATCGAATCGGTGCTCGGCGGCACCCTCGAGGAACTCAGCGCCGACCGTATGTGGGAGGCGTCCGGCGGAAACGCCCTGTTCCTGCGGCATCTCGTCGAAGGCGCCCTCGAAGCCGGCACCCTCCGCGAGAAGCGCGGCGTCTGGCAGCTCCGCGGGCGCGCGGCGATCACCTCCGAACTCGCCGCCCTGCTCGAGGGCCGCATCGAGCAGCTGCCCGAGGATGTGCTGCGCTGCCTGCAGCTCCTCGCGTTCTGTGAACCCATCGATCTCGACACGCTGGCGTCCATCGCGAGCGAGGACGCCATCGAGGAAGCCGAGAAGCGCGGCCTGATCCGCATCCACGAGGACGGTCCGCAGCTCGAGGTCCGCTACGCGCATCCGCTGTTCAGCGAGGTGATCCGCGCCGGCGTCGGCCGGGCCGCGGCACGCCGCCTGCGCGGCACGCTCGTCGAGGCGCTGCAGTCCTCCGACCTGTCCACCCCGGCCGCCCACATCCGGCTCACCGAACTCGCGCTCGAGAGCGACCGCGCACCCGATATCGAATTGCTGACCTCGGCGGCACGCAGCTCGATCCGGCTCGCCGACTTCGGTCTCGGTGAGCGTTTCGCGCGTGCCGCGGTGCGTGCCGGGGGCGGCTTCGACGCCGCGCAACTCCTGGCCCGCACGCTGCTGTGGCTCGGCCGGTGCGACGAGGCCGAGACGCTGCTGGCCGGATTCGATCCGGACGACCTCGACCCGGCACAGTTGTTGCGGTGGGGCCTGACCCGCGTCGCCAATCTGTTCTTCGGCAAGGGCGACGTCGCGACGGCCGAGCAGGTTCTCGCGGTGCTCCGGAGCCGCATGGAGCATCCCGCTCTGGCACTGGCGGTGCGTGCGCTGGCGGCGACCTGTGCGGTCTCGCGGAACCGGCTCGAGGAAGGACTCGCCGAAGCGGAAGCGGTCATGGCCGAACCGGATCTGCTTCCCTGGGCCGTCGAATTCGCCACCTACGCGCAACTCTGGGGGTACGGGGTGGCCGGGCGCAGCTCGGACGCGTGCGCGGCCGCGGCGCGCAACGACACCATCGCCGACAAGGTCGACGGACTGTTCCGGTACATGCCCGCGGTGGCGTCGGTGAATGCCCAGCTCTTCGCGGGCGAGCTGGAGGCCGCGGAACGCCGGGCCCGCAAGTTCCTCGACAGCGCAAGCAGTCTCGAATATCTCGCGTGGGGGCAGGCCAGTGTCGTGGTCGCCCTCGTCGAACTGGCGCGCGGGAAGGTCGCCGACGCGGCGCGCCGGCTCGAGCAGGCGATCGCGGCGCTGAGTGTCGGTCCGCCGACGAACGCGATCGCGTGGGTGTTCCCCGCATACGCGCCACTGGTCGTGGCGTATTCGATGCTGGGCCGCACCGGCGATGCCGAGGCGATGCTCGAGATCGCGGACCGTCGCAACACCCCGCTGCTGCTCAATGCGGTGCAGCACGAGCTCGCCCGCGCCTGGCTCTACGCGGCCCGCGGCGAACTGTCTCGCGCGCTCGCCACCGCCCGTTCGGTCGCCGAAAAAGCTGCTGCCAGTGGACAGTACGGTGTCGAGGCCATGGCGTTGTACACCGCGATGCGATTCGGCGACACCACCACCGCGCCGCGGCTCGCCGAACTGGCCGAGATCTGCGACGGACGCCTGGTGCCCCTCGCCGCCGCGCAGGCCGCGGCGGTCGCGGCGGCGGACCACTGCAAACTCCTCGAGATCGCAGGCGAATACGAGTCCGTCGGGATTCCGATCGACGCCGCCGACGCCTACGCCCAGGCGGCGCAGGCCGCGATGGCCGCGGGCCGCCGGAATGAGGCGCTCAATGCCGCGGCCGCCGCGAACACGATCGCCGAGAAGTGCGACCACGTGACCACTCCTGCGATTCTCGATGCGGCACAGCCACTTCCGCTCACCAAACGGGAACGGGAGATTGCGACGATGGTGGCGACCGGGCTCAGCAACCAGGAGATCGCCGATCGGCTGTTCCTGTCGGTGCGCACCGTCGAGGGGCACATCTACCGGGCCTGCACGAAACTCGGTGTCTCCGACCGTGCGCAGCTGGGAGAGGCGCTGCGTAAGCGGCACTGAGCGGCCGGTCCGGAATCGCGGGGGTCGTCAGAACAGGGTCGGGTCGTCGAATCCCGGTGTGTGTTCGAGGGCGAGGAGTTCGCGTTTGGTGACGATGCTGCCCGGCGCCGAGAACCCGCCGATGGCCCCACCGGCCGCGAGAACCCGATGGCACGGCACGACGATCGGAACCGGATTACGGCCCAGTGCCTGGCCGACGGCCTGCGCTCCGCCGGGTCGTCCGAGTGCCGCGGCCACCTCGCCGTACGTCGCCGTCGAACCCGGATCGAGGGATCGCGTGTATTCGTAGACGGCACAGTCGAATTCGGATACGTCGCGATAGTCCACGGGCACCCACCGCAGATCGTCGGCGGCTCCGGCCAGATGCGCTGTCACCGCCTCGACGATCGGCGCGATCGCCGGAGGCAGGGAATTCTCGACGGCGGTGGGGAAGCGGCGCCCCACCTCGTCTCGGGTCGGTTCCGGTGCGGGTTCGGGCAGTTGGAATCCGACGACGCCGGTCGCCGACCAGACGATCGCGCAGGTGCCGATCGCGGTGTCGAACAACGCGAACGACGTGTGCAGGGGCTCTCGGGTCTCCGTGGTGCCGGGTTCGGTCACCGCCCCAGTATGAACTGGACCGCCGACAGATGGCCACTCGTCGCGACTGGACTGACATACTGGACCGGTGATGATTCGCGCGATCGGCGCAGGCTCCCTGGCGCGGGACCTGGGCAACTGGCAGGACACGGACGACGCGCGCCCCGCGTACCGGGCGCTCGCCGACGGCATCCGCCTGCTCGTGCACGACGGCCGCGTGCCGGTCGGCGTCGCACTGCCCAGCGAACGCGAGCTCGCGGGCGTGCTGTCGCTGAGCCGTACCACCATCACCTCCGCGTACACCGTCCTGCGAGAGCAGGGATACCTCCACAGCCGGCAGGGTGCCCGAAGCGTCGTCGCGAAACCGGCCGACGCATCGCGTCCGGTGGGGAACCGGGACCGGACCGCCGCGCCCGTCGGGGACGTGGTCGACCTGAGCGACGCATCGATGCCCGCGCCGGGACCGGAGATCGAAACCGCCTACGCGGCGGCTCTGCGGGCGATGCCCGCCTATCTGACCGGCCACGGGGTCGAACCGATCGGCATCCCGAGTCTGCGAGAGGTCATCGCGCAGCGCTACGCCGAGCGCGGGCTCCCCACCACTGTCGACCAGATCATGGTCACGACCGGGGCCCAGCACGCGCTGCGACTGCTGCTCGGGGTGCTCACCGATCCCGGCGATCGCGTCGTCGTCGACCACCCCACCTACCCGAACGCGCTCGAGGCGATCCGGCGGCACGGTGCACGCCCGGTCCCGGTGCCGGTGCGGCCGGAGGGCGGCGCCGACGGCGGCTGGGACCCGGACGGGCTGCGCAGCGCCGCCCGCCAGACCGCGGCGCGCATGGCCTACCTGATCCCCGACTTCCACAACCCGACCGGGCTGTGCCTGGGCGAGGACGGGCGCGCAGAACTCGCCCGCATCGCTCGCGAAACCCGCATGACCGTCGTCGTCGACGAGACGATGGTGGATCTGTGGCTCGACGCCCCGCCACCCCCGTCGGTGGCGTCCTACGCGCAGGCTCTCGGCCACGGCGAGTCGGTCGTGACCATCGGATCGACCGGCAAGTCGCTGTGGGGTGGTCTGCGGGTCGGCTGGATCCGCGCCGACCGCGACCTGATCACCCGGCTCACCGGCGCCAGAACGGCAGTGGACCTCGGTACCCCGGTCATGGAGCAACTGGCCGCGGCGCACCTGCTCGCCGACGTCGACGACCTGCTCGCCGGGCGCCGCGCCCGGCTGCGGGACCAGCGGGCGGTGATGCTCGAGGAACTCGGTGCACGCCTGCCGGGGTGGGAGTGCTCGGTGGGTCGAGGGGGCATGTCGTTGTGGGTGCGCATGCCCGAACCGGTGTCGACGGCACTGGCCGCGATCGCCCCGAACCACGGGGCGCTGCTCGCCGCCGGCCCGCGATTCGGGGTGCAGGGCGCGTTCGAGCGTTTCGTGCGCCTGCCGTACACGCGGGAACCCGACGATCTGCGCCGTGGGGTCGCGGCGGTCGCCGAGGCCTACCGCGCGCTCGCGATCGGCCGTGACCTCACCGAACCCCGCCTGGTGGTCTGATCGTCGCGGGTTCGGGAGCGGACCGTGGCCCGCATGTCGTTCGCTGACGTTATCCTCGAAGACAACGGGAAGAATTGAGCATCGGCACTGCGAACGAGACGCGAGGGCGACCGTGGCCGGCCAGGATCCGCTGTCCACACAGCGCGACGTCGGAGCCGACGTCGCATCGGAACTCGCCCTTGCCGGATTCGTGGACGCGTACGAAATCGGCCGTGGCGGTTTCGGAATCGTGTATCGCTGCCACGAGGTCGCGCTCGACCGGACGGTGGCGGTCAAGGTTCTGACCTCACACCTCGCGCCGGACAATCTCGAACGATTCCTCCGCGAGCAGCGCGCCATGGGCCGCCTGTCCGGGCATCCGCACATCGTCAACGTGATGCAGGTCGGGACCACCGTGTCCGGTCGGCCGTACCTGGTGATGCAGTACCACCGCCGGGATTCGCTGGACGCCCGGATCCGCCGCACCGGCCCGGTCGGCTGGGAGGAGACCCTGCACCTGGGCGTTGCGCTGGCCGGGGCGCTCGAGACCGCCCACCGGCTCGGCATCCTGCACCGCGACGTCAAGCCCGCGAACATCATGCTCACCGAGTTCGGGGAACCGCAGCTCACCGACTTCGGGATCGCGCGGATCCGTGGCGGGTTCGAGACGGTGACCGGTGAGATCACCGGGTCGCCGGCGTTCACTGCACCCGAGGTGCTGGCCGGGCACACACCGACACCGGCGTCGGACGTCTACAGCCTCGCCGCGACACTGTTCTGCGCGCTCACCGGGCACGCCGCATTCGAACGTCGCAGCGGCGAGAAGATCGTCACCCAGTTCGTGCGTGTGAGCACCGAACCCATCCCCGATCTGCGCGAGGAAGGTGTGCCCGACGCTCTCTGCGCGGCGATCGAGCAGGCCATGTCGGCCGATCCGCGGGATCGGCCCGCCACCGCCGCGGAATTCGGTGAACAACTGCGCGAAATTCAGGCACAGCAGGGCCTCGTCGTCGACGAGTTGTCGATCGCCGGAGCCGCCGACCATATGCACGAGCCACTGGTGTCCGGGGGTGCAACCGGGACGAGCGGACGCAGCGTCCGGCGCACCGGGGCGGCCTCACGGGTCACCACCCCGCCGGCCCCGGCCACCCGATTCCGCCCGCCGGTGCCGACCCGACGGCTCGTGGCCCGGCGCAGATTGCTCGCGCTGCTCGGCGGTGAACGCCGTCGGCGCCTGATCGCCGTGCACGCGCCACCCGGCTTCGGCAAGACGATGCTGGCGTTTCAGTGGCGCTACGTGCTCGACAACAGCGGCGTCCCGGTCGCGTGGCTGAACGTCGATCGGGACGACAACAACGTCGTGTGGTTCCTCACGCACCTCGTCGAAGCGTTCCGGCAGGTCCGCCCGGAACTGGTCGGGGACCTCACGCAGACTCTTTCCGAACACGGCGACGAGGCCGAGAGTTATGTGCTCACCTCGCTGATCGACAGGATCCACGCGGCCGGGGAACGAGTCGTGATCATCCTCGACGACTGGCACCGCGTCACCGACCGGGCGACCGTCGCGGCGATGGGGTTCCTGCTCGACAACTGCTGCCGCCATCTGCAGGTGATGGTCGTCGGGCGGACCCGGGCGGGACTTCCGATGAGCCGGATGCGGGTGCGTGAGGACCTCATCGAAATCGATTTCCACGAACTGCGTTTCAGCGTCCAGGAGGCCCGCGAATTCCTCGTGGACCAGTGCGCGCTCGCCCTCGACGACGAACGTGTGGCGGCGCTGACCGCGGCGACGGACGGCTGGCCGGCGGCACTGCAGCTGGCCTCTATGTCACTGTGCGGGCTCGACGACCCGGACGACTTCATCGCCCATCTGTCCGGCCGTCACCGCGACATCGGCGAGTTCCTCACCGAGAACGTCCTCGCCTCGCTGGAACCGGAACTCGTCGACTTCCTGCTCACCGCGGCCGTCACCGAACGCACCTGCGGAAGCCTCGCGTCCGCACTCAGCGGGCACGAGCGCGGGCAGGCGATGCTCGAGGAGATCGAGGAACGCGACCTGTTCCTGCACCGCGTGGACCAGGAGGGGAGGTGGTTCCAGTTCCAGCCGTTGTTCGCCGAGTTCCTGCGCCAGCGTCTCGAACGGGATCATCCCGAGCAGTTGCTGCAGTTGCATCGCAGCGCTTCACAGTGGTGCGAGAAACACGACATGCTCATCGAGGCCGTCGACCATGCGCTGGCGACCGGTGACGACGAGCGCGCCGTCGAGCTCGTCGAACGCAACGGTCGCCGGCTTCTCGAAAACGGCCGGGGAGCGGTTCTGCTCGGTCTCGTCGAGAAGCTGCCCATGGCGGAAGTGACGCGTCGTCCCCGGCTGCAACTGGCGATCGCGTGGGCGAACGTCGTCACCCACCGCCCGCAGCCGGGGCTGCGGGCACTCGGTCTCGTCGAGAGCGGAATGGCGTCCGGTGCCGTCACGGGCGAGGAAGCCGCGGACATGGCCGTGGAGGTGGAGGTCATCCGCGGTCTCATCGACGTGCGCGCCGATCGGAGCGGGCAGAGCGCCGACATCGTCGAACACTGCCTGGCGCGGGCGGAGACCCTCCCGTCCGTGGTGGTGTCGACCGGACTGAACACCGCCACGTTCGACGCGGTGTACCGCGGGGAATTCGACGAAGCACGTCGCCTGCAGGAACTCGCGCGGCCGTATCACGAACTCAACGCCGGACCGTACAACCTGATGCACGGGCACACCCTGCTCGGTCTCGCCGCATTCGAACAACTCGACGTCGACACCGCCGCCGAGCACTTCCGGGAAGCCCTGGCCCTGTCGCGGCGCGGCGGCGGCCGGCACTCGTCGGCGGCTCTGCTCGCGGGATCGGTTCGCGGTGAGTTCCTGTACGAGAGAGGCGAACTCGACGAGGCGGCGCGACTGCTCGACGACGGTTACGCGCTCGGTGCCGAAGGCGGCGTCGTCGACTTCAAGATCGCCCGGTTCGTCGTCGGCGCGCGCATCGCCGCGGTGCGCGGCAACCGCGACATCGCGGCCGAGCGGTTGCGCGACGGCGCAGACGCGGCCGCGAGCATGCACCTCGACCGGCTGGCCGCGGCCGTCGAGAACGAACGCATCCGGCTGGACCTGCCGCCGGTGCGCCGGCCACGACCGGTCGCGCGGTACGGGGCCGACCGACCCGAAAGCGGAACCGCCCTGCTGACGGCGCAGATCGACGACGCGACCGCGATCCGGCTCCTGCTGTCCGACCCCACCGCCGAGCACACCGACCTAGCCTGCCGGTGGGCCTCGGAGTGGGTGCAGAGGTGGCGGGACGGCGCGTGGCCCCGGAGGACCCTGCTCGCCGAACGGCTCCTGGTGGCGTGCCTCGCCGCGGCCGGGCGTGACGACGAGGCCGCCGACCTGCTCGTGAAGGTGGCCGACGTCGCTGCGCGCGCGGGACTGGCCCGTTTCCTACCGGACGGCGGCCCGTACGTGATCGAGGTGACGCGGCGCGTCCTCGACGACATCGGTGCCGACCGGGCACGCCCGGGATGGCCCGCCGTGCCGCCCTCGTTCCTCGAGGAAGCGGTCACGGCGGGGTCCGTACACCGGGTCTAGGCACGCCCTAGCGGTCTCATGTCCAGATGGACTCGATGTCGGTGGCCTCGCCGGCCGGCGGGGTGGGCGCACCCGCGGGCGTGCGCGAGAAGCGCGGCGCCGGCGCGTGCTGGGTGACCCCGTCGAGCTCGATGAGCGAGCCGCGGGCGGCGATGTGCTCGTTGTTCGGTGCCTCGGCCCAGGTCAGGGCCGGGGACACGCAGGCGTCGGTGCCCAGGAAGATCTCCGACCACTCGTCGCGGGTCTTGCTGAGGAACGTCTCGGTGAACAGCTTCTTCATCTCGGGCCAGGCCGACCGGTCGAGCTGCTGCGGCAGGTTCGCCGGATCGAGTCCGAGGCCCTGCAGCAGCAACGCGTAGAACTGCGGCTCGATCGCCCCGACCGCCATGTACTTGCCGTCCGAGGTCTCGTACACGTCGTAGAACGGTGCGCCGGTGTCGAGCAGGTTCGTGCCCCGCTCGTCCGACCACATGCCGCGGCCGCGGAACGACCACATCATGTGCGAGAGCGCGAGCGCGCCGTCGACCATCGCCGCGTCGACCACCTGCCCCTTGCCGGACGTCTGCCGCTCGACGAGCGCGGAGAGGATGCCGAAGATCAGGAACATCGAACCGCCACCGAAGTCGCCGACCATGTTCAGCGGCGGCACCGGACGCTCACCCTCGCGGCCGATCGCGTGCAGCACACCGGTGAGCGAGATGTAGTTGATGTCGTGCCCTGCGGCGTTGGCCAGAGGACCTTCCTGACCCCAGCCGGTCATGCGGCCGTAGACCAGACGCGGGTTGCGGGCCAGCGCGACGTCGGGGCCGAGACCCATGCGCTCGGTGACGCCGGGCCGGAACCCCTCGATCACGACGTCGGCGCGCTCGATGAGCCCGAGCACCTTCTCGACCTGCTCGGGATCCTTGAGGTTGGCCTCGACGACCGTACGGCCGCGCTGGATCTGGTCGCGGTGACCGGCGGGCGGGATCAGTCCGGGACGCTGGACGCACACGACGTCGGCGCCGAGATCGGCGAGCAGGGTCGCGGCGTGCGGACCCGGGCCGAGACCGGCGAACTCGACGACGCGGATACCCGCGAGCGGACCCTTCTTCTCAACAGCTTCAGCGGACACTCGGCGAACCTCACTCGGGACGTTGGGACCTGTCTCCGGTGAGGTTACCTTTAGCGATCGCTAG